>Ga0111538_10010186_pt1 | contig 12510 bp, 8 predicted proteins | sample SoiMethybrSBSTD1_FD_79669 | JGI IMG/M metagenome (GOLD analysis project Ga0111538, IMG submission 79669) | Bulk soil microbial communities from a Populus tree surrounding site in Tennessee, USA - Soil MetaG P. TD hybrid SBSTD1 (version 2)... | ecosystem: Environmental > Terrestrial > Soil > Tree...
CTGGTCTACGGCGAGCCGCGCTACCCGGACACGGCGTGGCGCAGCACGTTGCTCTTCCTGACCGTCGGCACGCTCATCGGCCTGTCGATCCAGACGCTCGTCGCGCGCGTGCGCGACGCGCTCGCGCTGTCCAACGCCGTGGTCGACACGGCCGGCAGCCTCGTGATGGTCATGTCCCCAGACCGCCGGATCCAGCGGTTCAACCGCGCCTGCGAGCAGCTCACCGGCCGCAGCGAGGCCGAGATGCGCGGCCGCCGCCCGATCGAGCTCGTGGCCGAGAAGGACCGCGAGATGATCCGCACGCTGTCCCAGCGCGTGGCGCCGAGCGACTTCCCGTACTCGTTCGAGGTCGAGTGGATCGCTGCCGACGGATCGCCGCGGCTGATCGCGTGGCTCAACGCCAGCCTCGTCAACGCCGACGGCGAGATCACGCATGTCGTCGCCGCGGGTACCGACATCACCGAGCGCCGCGAGGCTCTGCTGCAGGCGATGGAGGCCTCGCGCGCGAAGTCCGAGTTCCTGGCCAACATGAGCCACGAGATCCGCACGCCGCTCAACGGCGTGATCGGGATGCTCGAGCTGCTGTCGGACACCGAGCTCACGCCCGAGCAGCGGGAGTACGCGCGCACCGCCTCGGTGTCGGGCGACGCACTGCTCAGCGTGATCAACGACATCCTCGACTTCTCGAAGATCGAGGCCGGGAAGCTCGAGCTCGACGTCGACGACTTCGACCTGCGCGAGGTCGTCGAGGACACCGTCGACGTGCTCGCGCACCAGGCGCACAAGAAGGGCCTCGAGCTCACCGCCCTGGTCGACGACGCGCTGCCGCCGCTCGTCCGCGGCGACCGCGGGCGCTTCCGCCAGGTGCTGCTCAACCTGCTCTCCAACGCCGTCAAGTTCACCGAGGAGGGCGAGGTCTCCGTGCGCGTGACGCCCGCGCAGGAGCCGGACGGCCACCTCATGAGCGTCGCCGTGCGCGACACGGGCATCGGGATCGCGCCGGAGAACATCCAGGCGCTGTTCGAGCCGTTCCAGCAGGAGGACAGCTCGACGACGCGGCGCTTCGGCGGGACGGGCCTCGGGCTCGCCATCTCGCGCCAGCTCGTGGAGCTGATGGGCGGCGAGCTGACCGCGGAGTCGGCCCAGGGTGCCGGCAGCACGTTCCGCTTCACGGCGCGGCTCGAGGTCAGCGACGCGCGGCGGCCGACGCGGCGGCGGCGCGAGAGGCTGCCCGAGGGCCTGCGGATCCTGATCGTCGACGACAGCACCGCCAACCGGGAGATCCTGCGCGCGACGCTCGCCTCGCGGGTCACGCGCTGCGACGAGGCGGAGTCCGGCGAGGACGCGCTCGTGCTGATGCACAGCGCGGCGAGCGGCGGTAACCCGTACGAGCTCGTCGTCTTCGACTTCCAGATGGAGGGCATGAACGGGGTCGAGCTCGCGCAGGCGATCCGGCGGGCGCCGAGCCTGCGCCTGGCCCGGCTCGTGATGCTGACCTCGACGGCCACACACCGCGACGAAGCCCGCGTGGCCGAGATCGACGCGTACCTGACCAAGCCGGTCCGCCGCGCCGCTCTGCTCGAGACGATCGCCGGCGTGTTCACGGCCCGCGACGGACAGCCTGTCGTCGTGGACGCCGAGCCGACACCCGTCCGGACGACGCCGCTCGCCGTCACAGGCCGTGTGCTGGTGGCCGAGGACAACCCGGTCAACCAGCTCGTGATCCGGGGCATGCTCGACAAGCGCGGGTACGACTACGACATCGTCGGCGACGGCCGCGAGGCACTGGCCCGGCTCGAGAGCGGCGACTACGCCGCGCTGCTCATGGACATCCAGATGCCCGAGGTCGACGGCTTCGAGGCCACCGCGCGCATCCGCGAGCGCGAGGCCGACGGCGAGCACCTCCCGATCGTCGCCATGACCGCGAGCGCGATGGTGGGCGACCGCGAGCGCTGCCTCGCGGCGGGCATGGACGACTACATCTCCAAGCCGCTGCGCCCGGACCAGCTCGACGCGGTGCTCGAGCGCTGGCTCGGGCACACTGGTGCGGTAGTGGAGAGCGCGGCGAGCAACGGCGACCGCAACGGCCTGGTCGACGCGGGCCGCGTCCAGCGCTTCCGGGACGACTACCCGGAGATCGCGGACCGGCTCGTGGCGCTGTTCGCCGACACGACGCCGCCGCTGCTCGAGCAGCTCACCAACGCCGTGCACGCGAGCGACGACGACGCGGTGCGGCGGCTGGCGCACAAGCTCAAGGGCAGCTGCCAGAACGTCGGTGCGACCCGGATGGCCGCACTGTGCCGGGAGCTCGAGGAGCCGAGCGCGCGGACCGCGCCGCTCGCGGACGCGCTGCAGGCGGCGTACCCGGCGACGCTCGCCGAGATCCGCTCGGCGCTGGCGCGCTAGCGGGCCGTCTCGGCGAACGCCTCGGCGACGGCGTCCCAGCCCGCCTTGCGGCGCTCGCGCCACTGCACGCTGGTCCAGTCGTCCCAGCCGTACTCGGCCGACGATCCGAGCGCCTCGATCCGGACCGGGCCGACCTTCGCGGTCCCGATCGTCCCGTTGGCGCGCGGCTGCCAGACCGTATGGCTCGACGGGTCGCTGAACGTGAGCAGCGCCCACGGGATCCGAGCCTCGACGATCGCGCCGTCGCCCGCCACGGTGACGCGACCGTCGGTCTCCGGTGACCCCCACTTGAGCCTGCCGACGTCGAACAGCTCGGTCGGCCGCTGCACGCCCGTGCTCGGCACCACGTAGGGGCGGTTGAGGATCAGCCGCGCGCTCACGTACGCGCCGCTGTCGGTCTCGAGGTCCTTCGGGTCGACAGGCACGTAGTCGCGAGCGAGCCCGTACTGGAACGAGATCGGGTCGACCCACGCGCCCCACAGCAGCCGCGCCTGGGGGCCGGGGCCGAGCTCGAGCTTGACGTCCGGCTCCTTGGTCCGGCGGATGTTGAACGTGACGGTCTGCCGATCGGGCCCGACGTCGCGCAGCAGCAGATACAGGTACGAGGAGTCGTGCGCGACCTGCAGGTTGCCCGCCGCCGGCCACTCGTCGTCCTTGCCGTCGAGCTTCACCGGCGACTTCGGCTCGGCGGCCACGAGGCCGAACTGCTCCTCGTTGGTCAGCGCGTTCTGCCACAGCTGGCGGCGGTCCTCCGGGACCTCCGTGTCCTGCGTGTTCCAGGTGCGCTTGAACCACTCGTCGGTCCACTCGAACACGAGGCCGCCCGCGTACCCCTCGCGCTTGATCGCGCGCAGCATCGTCGCGTTCATCGTCCCGGCCTCCTGCTCGGAGTGATCGCCCTGGTCGCGGCCGAGCGGGCCGCGGTGGGCAACGCCGATCCCGGTCGGCACGCCGAACTCGGTGATCATCACGGCCTGGCCGCGGTGGTGGGCGCGCAGCTCGTGCAGGTAGGCGGCGTACGGGTCGTCGGCGCGCCGGTAGCGCGGCTCCAGGCGTAGGAAGTCGGGGTAGTACGGATACGCGTGGTAGGAGGCGAAGAAGCCGCCGGGCCACGCGTCGGTGGCGCGCAGGTGCGCGGCGTCGACGCTGACCATGTCCTCCTGCGGCGCCGGCTCGGACGGGTGGTGCAGCGGGTCGACCGTGAGCCAGTTCGTGAACGTCATCGGCCGGCTCCAGCCGCGCTCGGCCTCGAGCGTGGCGAGGTGATCCAGCCGCGCGGCGATCCAGTTCTCCATCGGCGACGCCGCGGCCGTGGCGGTGATGTAGCGGCCGTCCTGGGGCTTCGTGCCGCGGTGCTTGCGATCGGTCGCTTTCGTCGCGTACGGGTCCCACTCGATCCCTGGCGACCAGGCGAGCAGCCAGCGCGCGACGTCGGTCCGGTAGCGCCCGCCGGCGTGGCCGGGTCGCTCGGGCAGGTCGGCGTCCCCGTGGACGACCGCGACCGCATCGCCCAGCTCCTTGTCGAACCCGTCCGTCACCGCGGGCGCGTAGGCGTCCTGCGCGGCGAGGAACTCCTCTTCGGGGATCCAGACGCCCTGGATGAAGTGCAGCGGCGCCTCGGGGTGGCGCGTGTTGTAGGCGGCGAGTGCGTCGTAGAAGACCGGGCGCAGGATCGTGTACACGCGCACCACGCGGGCGCCGATCTTGCCGATGCCGTCGAGCCAGCGGTCGTAGTCGGCGCGTGTGGGGGCGAGCTCGCCGGGGCTATGGCCGGGGATCGTCACGCCGAGGTTGACACCCGGCCACCACCGCTTGGCGAAGCCGTCGCCGGTGGCGAGGGCGAGCGCGTCGCCCTGGACGCGCGCCGGGATCGTCAGGCCGGCGCGCGTGACGGGCGCTCCGGTGAACGGACCCGGCTTGGCCGGTGGCGCCGGATCGCCGCCGCCACAGCCCGCGAGCGCGACGGCCGCGGCGACGACCGCCGTCCAGCGCCTCATGGCTGCTCGGCCGGCTGCGTCCGGAAGCCCTCGCGCTCCATCGCGCCCCAGTCGCGGTGCCCGCGCCAGTGCCGCACGAGTCCGCGGACCCGCCAGAACGCCGTGAGCTGGCGGTAGCCGATGCTTTCCAGCGCGCCGAACAGCAGCAGCACGAGCCGGTCGCGCAGGCCGCCGTAGCCGCAGAACGTCCACTCCTCGAGCGCCAGCGTGAGCACCGTGAGCACGAGCCCGAGGCCGTACGCGACGAGCAGGAACAGCAGCGCGAACTCGATGTCCACGACCCCGAAGATCAGGCCGAGGATCGCCACGAGCACGCCGACGAGCTCGACCAGGGGCGCCAGCAGCTCGACGAACACGAAGTACGGCGCGACGACCAGGCCCATGGCGCCGTAGCGCGGGTTGAGGATCACGCGGCGGTGGCGATGCAGCACGTCGGCGAGGCCGCGGTGCCAGCGGTCGCGCTGGCGGGCCAGGATCCGCAGCCGCCGCGGGACCTCGGTCCAGGCCACCGGGTCGGGCACGAACACGATCTGCTCCGGGCCGCCGCGCTCGTGCGCGAGGCGGCGCATCCGCACGACGAGCTCCATGTCCTCCCCCACGGTGTCGTGCCGGTAGCCGCCGGCCTCGATCATCGCCTCGCGGCGGAACAGCCCGAACGCGCCGGAGATGATCAGGTTGCCGCCGAGCCGGTTCCAGCCGACGCGGCCGGCGAGGAACGCGCGCAGGTACTCGACCGCCTGCACGCCCGGGAGGAACCGCCGCGGCGCGCGCTCGCGCACGACGCGGCCGGCGCGCACATCGGCGCCGTTGACCACGCGCAGCGTGCCGCCCGCGGCGATCACGTTGTCGTCCATCAGGAACGGGCGGATCATGCGCTGCAGTGCGTCGGGCTCGACGATCGTGTCGGCGTCGATCGCGCAGGCGAGCTCTCCGGTCGCCACCACGAGGCCGGCGTTGAGCGCGTCGGCCTTGCCGCCGTTCTCCTTGTCGACGACCACGAGCCCCGGGGTGCGGCGCGAGCGGTACAGGCCGCGGATCGGCTGCGTCTCGATCCGGCGGCGGATCGGCGCGGCGTGGACCGCGACGAGATCGAAGTCGCGCTCGAGCACAGCGAGCGTCGCGTCGCTCGAGCCGTCGTTGACGAGCACGACCTCGAGGCTCGGGTAGCGCAGCGTGAGCAGCGACCGGATGCTCTCCGTGACGGTCGCCTCCTCGTTGTGGGCGGGGGCGAGGATCGAGATCACCGGAGCGACGTCGGAGCCGAGCAGCCGCCAGCGACCCTCCTGCCAGACGTCGAGCCGCTGCCGCCGCAGGTCGACCGCCGCCATCGCGAGCAGCAGGATCAGGAAGGCGTTGACGATCAGGAAGTAGCCGAGGACGAACCACTGCAGGCCCACGAACAGCGCTTCGACGACGTCTCCGACCATCAGGCGGGCAGCGAGACCTCGGGGAGGTCCAGGGTCTGGCGCGCGATGTCGCGCGCGAAGGTGTCCTCGTCGCGCAGCGCGCGGTTGAGCAGCAGCTCGCCGGCCGGGCCGAAGCTGCGCAGCGCGAGCGCGGCGTTGCGGCGGACCGCCCAGGACGGATCGGCGAGACAGTGCCCGAGGGCGGGGGCGGCGGGCCAGTGGCCGAGGCGGCCGAGCGCGACCGCGGCGGCGGCGCGGACCTCGTCGGCCGGGTCATGCAGGCGCGTGGCCACGGCGGCGGCGTTCTCGTCGCCGCCGACGGCGCCGACGAGCCTTACCGCCCAGGCTCGGATCGCCGGATCGTCGTCGTCGAGCCGGCGGCGGGCGTGGGGAGCGAGCCGCGGGTCGGCGATCGCGGTCCCGACGCGCAGCGCCGCCACGGCGGCGACGCCGCCGGCCGCGTCGATCGTCGTGCCGAGCGGCTCGACCGCCGAGGCGCCGAGCCGGATCAGCGAGTCCATGACCGTGAAGCGCGCGAGCCCGCGCGGGTCGTCGAGCATGTCGGTGAGCGTGCTCACGATCTCCGGCTCCGGGTGGCTCGCCGCCCACTCGGCGGCCTGCGTGCGGACCTCGGGCCTGGGGTCGCGCAGCAGCGGCGGCACGGCGGTCTCGCCGCCGCCCAGGGTCGTGAGGAGCCGCGCGCCGCGCAGCCGCCTGCGCCAGCGGCGGCTGCGGCACCAGCGCTCCGCGCTGGCGATCACGTCGAGCGCTCCGGCCGCGTCGGCGAGGGCGGAGCGGGGCGCGCCCGCGACGCTCGGCGCGAGCTCGGCGAACAGGTCGATCCGGCGGCGGGCGGTGAGCCGTTTGAGGGCGCGAGCCGCGTCGGGCGTGAGCTCGAGCCGATCGGCGGTCTCGGCGAGCGCGGCGCGCGCCTCGGCGGTCGGGCGCCGCCAGGAGGCGTCGGCGGCGACCCGCCAGGCGCCGTGCACGACCAGCAGCGCCAAGGCGGCGACGAGCAGGCCGGCGAGCACGAGCGCCGCCTCCAGCAGCAGCGGTTCCCAGCTCATTGTCCCAGCAGGCGCCGCACGCGCTGCATCAGCACGGGCACGCTGAACGGCTTGGCGATGTGGTCGACGGCGCCGAGCTCGAGCGAGCTGATCACCTCGCGCTCGGACGCCCGGAACGTGAGCATCACGACCTGCGTGGCGACCAGGCCGCCGTCCTCGGCGAGGCCGCGCAGCACGGTGAGGCCGTCGCGCCCGGGCAGATCCCAGTCGAGCAGCACGAGCTCCGCACGCAGCTCTGGCCGCGGGCCCCCGAGCAGCCGCGCCGCCTCGTCGCCGTCGGCGATCCGGCGCACGCTGTAGCCGCGCGTCTGCAGGGCGTGGAGCAGCAGCGGGGCGAGGATGTCGTCGTCCTCGACGAGCGCGACGTCGACCTGGTCGACCTGCGCGCTGGCATCCGGCGTGCCGAGGCGGTCGCCGCCGGCGGCGTGGGCCGTGCGCGAGGCGTCGACCGCGGCGGCGACGAGGTCGTCGAGCGCGTCGCCGTCGGCGGGCCAGGTCGCGAGACCGGCGGACAGCGTGACGCGGCCACCGGCGGCCGCGAGCGGCGTCTGGCGGATCTCCTCGAGCACGGCGCCGACGCGATCGCGCGCGTCGTGGATGCCCAGACCGACCATGCCGACCACAAGCTCCCCGCCACCCCAGCGGGCGGCGACGCCGTCGGACGCGAACGCGGCCCGCAGCGCCCGGCCGGCGGCGGCGAGCGCGGCGTCGCCGCCCGCATGGCCGTGCTCGCGGTTGATCGTGGAGAGCTCGTCGACGCCGAACGCAGCGAGGCAGACCGGCTGGCCGAGCCGCCGGCCGAGCTTGAGCAACCCGTCGAGCTGGGGCCGCGCGGTGTCGCGGCGCAGCAGCCCGGTGAGGCGGTCGACGTCCTCGATCGCGCGCTGCAGCGCCTGGCGCTCGAGGCGGGCGCGGACGCGGGCGAGCAGCTCGGGGCCGAGCACCGGCTTGTTGACGTAGTCGTCGGCGCCTGCGGCGAACAGCTCCGAGACGACCTCGGGCGTGCTGTGGGCGGTGAGGAAGAGCAGCGGCAGGTTCTGCCAGCGCGAGTCGGCCCGCAGCGTGCGGCACAGATCGATGCCGTCCAGCCCGGGCATGCTGACGTCGCAGACCATCAGGTCGGGCTTCGTGCGCTCGAGCGCCGCCCACACCGCCAGCGGGTCCTCGAGGCTGGAGACCTCGTATCCGGCGCCGCCGAGGATCGCCTCCATCACGAGCAGGATCGTGGGGTCGTCGTCGAGCACCAGGACGCGCCCCGCGGGCGGCCGCCGGCTCTCGGTGAGCTCGGCCAGCGCGTCCATCAGCGCGTCGGGAGACGCGTCGGGCGGCAGCAGCCGCTGCGCGCCCCGCCGCACCAGCGCGACCCGGTCGTGCGGCGAGTCCGGCGCGAGCGCGAGCGCAACCGTCGTGCCCCCCGCCGCGAGCCGCTCGACGAGCGCGGGCAGGTCGGGCACCTCGCCCGAGAGCAGCACGACCGGGGCCGCGGCGAGAACATCGCGCGCGCCGGCCACCTCGGCACCGTCTCCGCCCGGCGCGCCGAGACCGTCTCCAGACGGCGCCTCGACGGCGGCGACGGCGAGGCCGCGTTCCTCGCCCGCGCTCACGAGGGCGACGGCGTCGGCGACGGGCAGGCCGACGGCGACGACGTCGGGCTCGCGGTCGGGGCTGACGGCGGCACCGCCCGCCTCGCCGGCCTCGACGAGGCGGCGGAGCTCGACCGCGTGCTCGGCGAGCTGTGGCGCCTGCTCCGTCGGTGGGGGCTGCATGAACGCGGTCTCGAGCGCCGCCGCGCGATAGGTGGCGTCGCGGAGTCCGAACGTGCCAAGTGAGCCCGCGAGCTTGTGCGACTCGCGCATCGCGTGTTCGCGCAGGTCGTCGTCGAGCGCGCCGACCATCACCGCCGCCACGGCGTCGTCGAGCACATTCAGGCGCTCCAGAGCCACCGGGCGCGCCTGCTCCCAGAGCTCCTGAACAGTCGCGGTCAATCCCGCGTCGAGGCCCCGCCCGGCCATGCCGCCACCATAGACGACACCGCCCCGGTGATACGCCTGCTAACGCGTCAGTTCTCGCAGCCCAGCCGGTCCCAGCAATAGAGCTCGAGGCATTCGGCCGCAAGCTCCGTGGCGCGCTCGTCGGACAGCCAGGGCAGCACCATGTCCAGCGCCTGGTCCTCGGCGAACCCGGCGTTGAACGCGTCCTCCCCGCGGAGGCCCGCGGCGATCTTCAGCGCCTCGCGGCGGTTCTCCCCCAGCGAGGCGAAGGCACCGACCAGGAAGTCCTTGTTCGCGACCGGGGTGCCGACCTCCATCGACGCGTGCCACGCGGCCAGCATCGACAGGTCGTTCTCGTCGAGGTCGTTGACCGCCTTGGCGTAGTGCGAAGCGAGCTCCTCCTCCGGGATCTCGTCGACCCACGCACGAACCAGCTCGCACAGCAGCTGGCGACGCGCCTCGCGCCCGACCGTCTCCGCGATCACGCGGATGGCGTCCTGCGGCTCGATGAAACACAGTGGCATGGCGCGTGGCACGCTACGGGCGTGACCGGACGGAATCCTGGGCGCTACGAGTCCCACTACCTGCGCGCCGTCGATCCTGCACGCCCGCGCGGCGCCTGGATCCGTCATACGACGCACCAGCGCCCGGGCGAGGCGGCGACCGGCGCGCTCTGGTGCACGCTCTGGGACGCCGAGGCCGGCCCGCCGTACGTGGTCAAGCAGTCGCTGCCCGCGCCTCCGCCGGCCCCGTTCGCGGCGCGTGCCGAGGCGCTCGGGCGGTCAGCTGCGTGGGATCTCGCGGCCGCGGGCGAGGGGCCGCCGCTCCGGCACCTCCCGCGCGCGTGGATGTACCGGGCCCCGTTGCCGCGGACGAAGCCTCAGAGCCCGCTGCCCGACGCCGTGTTCACGGGCTGGATCGAGGCGGCCGGGACGCGGACCGAGGTCGCCGGCTGGCGCGGGATGGTGGGCCATAACTGGGGCTCCGAGCACGCCGAGCGCTGGGTGTGGCTGCACGGCGTGGGGTTCGCGGAGGCGCCGGGAGCGTGGATCGATGTCGTGCTCGGGCGCGTGCGGGTGGGTGGGGTGCTGACGCCGTGGGTGGCGAACGGGGCGTTGGCGCTGGATGGGCGGCGGTATCGGGTCGGTGGGCTGCGGCGGCCGCGGGTGGACGCGGGCGTCGGCGCCTTCGACGGCGTTTTCGCCGGCCGAGACGTGTCGGTGCGCGTACGCGTCGTCTCGCCGGCCGGGCAGACCGTGGCGTTTCGGTATGCCGACCCGGCGGGCGGAGAGCATGTCGCGCTCAATTGCTCGATCGCGGAGATGCACCTGCGCGTGGAGCGCTCGGGGCGGCCCGCGCTGGAGCTCGCGACGGCGTTTGGCGGGGCCTATGAGCTCGGCGTTCGTGACGCGCCGGCCGGCATCTCCGTGGAGCCGTTTCCCGACCCGTGACCAACTGCGGCATTGAGGGAGGCGAGCCGGGAGCGTTTGATCGATTTGCTCCTCTATGCGGTGCAAATCGAGCAAAGTGCTCGGTCGACGTGCTCCTCGGTCGTGTAGAGGTGGAACGAGAAACGCAGGACATCCCCGTGGTCGGCGTACATGACCCCGGCCGCGTCGAGCTCCCCACGTGCGCCGTTCGGCGGCGCAACGGACACGATCGCGGAGTCGGACGCTTCCATCCCCAGCCCGGCGCGGAACCGGTTCGCGAGTGCGACGTCGTGGTCGCGGATCACCTCCACGCCGACGTCGAGCAGCACCTCCAGCGCCGGCACCTGCGCCACCCACGAGAACCACGCGGGTGAGAGGTCGAACCGGCGCGCCGTCGGTGCCAGCCGCAGCGGCCCGCCGTAGGACGCCGCCGGCGGATCGGCGTTGAACCAGCCCGCGAGGTGCGGCGTGAGCCGCTCGGCCGCGTCCGGGCGCACGGTCATGAACGCGCACCCGCGCGGCGCGAGCAGCCACTTGTAGGTCGCGCAGACCGCGTAGTCGAACCGCCCCGCGTCGAACGGCAGCCACCCGCACGCCTGCGTCGCATCCACGAGCGTCAGCGCCCCCACCGCACGAGCCGCCGCCACGATCCCGTCGAGATCCGCGACCCGGCCGTCAGCGCTCTGCACGGCGCTCACCGCGACCAGATCCACGCCCTCGGTGATGCTGTTCACGAGCCCATCGAGCGGAACGAGCTCTACGCGCAGATCTGGCCGAGCCAGCGGCGGGAACAGCACCGAGGTGAACTCCTCCTCCGGCGCGACCACCCGCGCGCCCGCCGGCAACGAGAGCGCCACCAGCCCGACGAACGAGGACACCTGCGTCCCGACCGCCACATCAGCGGCGTCGGCACCCACCAGAGACGCGAACAGCCCGCGTGCGACGTCGACCGATTCCTGCCAGACCATCCACGGCGTCCGCCCGTGTCGCCACTGGTCCATCACCTGGTCCAGCGCCGCGAACGCCGGCCGCGGCGGCAACCCGTAGCCGGCGGTGTTCAGGTACGCCGTCTCGGGCGAGAACAGCGCCCGTGCCTCGGCAATCCTCACCGCGTCAGCATGCCAAGGAAGAGCGCCGAGGCGAAGCGCGTCGCGCCCTCGACGTCGGGCGGCGTGCGCTCGACCAGCCGCGTCCCGAGCTCGAGCCCGACCGCGATCATCGCGTGGGCGCAGTACTCGACGTCCAGCTCCGCCAGATGGCCGGCGGCGATGCCGGCACGCAGGTCCTCGGCCAGTTCGTCGGTGCCGGCCGGGAGCACCGCTTCGCCGAAGCGCGTGCGCAGCGTGTCGAGGTTGCGGCGCATGAACGCGAACCGCTCCGGGTCCTCGACGATGTACTCGAAGAACGCGCCGAAGCCGCCCGCCACGAACTCCTCGGGCGTGCGCGCCCGCCGCCGCGCCGCCCGCACGCGCCGCCGCGCCTCCAAGCCGGTCTCCTCGACGAGCGCGCGGAAGATCGCGTCCTTGTCGGGGAAGTAGTTGTAGAACGTGCCCGACGCGAGGTCGGTGCGGCGGATGATGTCCCGCACCCCGGCCGCGTCGTAGCCGTGTTCGGCGAACACGTCGCGCGCGGCGGCGAGGATCGCGGCGCGATTCGCCGCCTTGGTCTGCTCGCGCCGCCCCGCCACGGGCGCGCTCATGCCGCGGCGGCCTCCACCGCCCGCGGCCGTACCGGCAACGCGTGCCCGCGCTCCCGCGCTCGGTTGGCTCCGTACCGGCGCTCCTTCACCAGGTCGGCGAGGTAGTCGTCGTAGTCGACCTGCATCGTGTGCCGCTTGGAGGCCACGTAGCGCTTGAACATCCGCTCGCGCTCGGTCGCGATGTCGGCCCGGACCGCCGGCGGGCTCGGCAGCGCGTAGCGGCCGCTGAGGTAGTCGCACACCCAGTCCGATTGCACGGCCGCGATCGGCATGATCGCCCCGAGCGGCTGCAGGAGCCCGATGAAGAACACGTTGCCGTGGCGCGGGTGGAACACGCGCCGGAACAGCGGCAGGTCGTTCTCCGGCGCCGCGATCAGGTCGGCGTCGAAGAACGGGAACGTGACCTTGTAGCCGGTGCAGTAGACGACGATGTCGGCCTCCACCTCGCTGCCGTCGGCGAACACGACGGTGCGCTCGGTCAGCCGCGCGATGTTCGGCTTCGGTGCGATCTCAC
>Ga0111538_10010187_pt1 | contig 12510 bp, 13 predicted proteins | sample SoiMethybrSBSTD1_FD_79669 | JGI IMG/M metagenome (GOLD analysis project Ga0111538, IMG submission 79669) | Bulk soil microbial communities from a Populus tree surrounding site in Tennessee, USA - Soil MetaG P. TD hybrid SBSTD1 (version 2)... | ecosystem: Environmental > Terrestrial > Soil >...
AGGAGACCGGTCTCCTTCCACGCTTGGACCCAGACCGGCATGTACCGCAGGCCGGAGAGGATGATCCCGCGGATCGCCTCCACGACGTACGGCCGCTCGGCCGGTGCCAAAATCGCCGCGTGGAAGTCCGCGTAGAGGCGCACGCGCGTGCGCGGATCGCGCGCGCGGTCCATCCGAGCCGAGATCGCGCGTGCCCTTGCGAGGACGCGCGGGGTCATGCGCGGGGCGGCGTGCTTCAGGCCGATCGCCGCGAGCGCCGACCGCACCTCGGCCATCTCGCGTAGCTCGCGGCTCGACACCGGCCGCACGCGCGCGCCGCGGTTGGGGAGCATCTCGACCAGCCCCTCCGACGCGAGCGCGTAGAGGGCCTCGCGCAGCGGGATGACGCTCGTCGAGAACGTCCGCGCCAGCTCCTCCTGCCGCAGCTTGGTCCCCGAGGGGTAGGTGCCGCGGAGGATCGCCTCGCGGATCGAGTCGGCGAGCTCGGGGGCGCGCGGGGAGCGTGGTTCCCGGCGCTTCATACCTTGCGGCTCCTCTCGAGGATGACCTTGAGATCCTCGACGGTGCGGTTCCGCTTCGCGTCGGTCAGGCCGAGGATCGCCTGGAGGGCGTCCCCGATGTGCGGGATGTACTTCTCGATGTAGGAGCGCTTCTTCTCCTCGTCGGCGACGCGCCGGCGGTGCCGGACGAAGACGCCCAGGCGCCGCCCCGCCTCCATGAGCGCGAGCCGGATCTCCTTGACGATCTCGGGGTAGGAGGCGACCGCCTCCTTCGACTCCGACGTGAAGGGGACCCACACCGACGCGACGTGGACGGACAGGACGAGCGGTCCCGCGGGGAGCGCACCCTTGGATTGCTGGAGCCCGTACGAGCGCCAATCGATCGTCGTCGCCGACTTCGTGATGGCGCAGCCGGACTGCTGGTACTGGAGCGGCACGCGGTTCGCGAAGCGGTACAGCTCGATCACGTCCTCGGCGGGGAGCTTGCCGCCGTACGCGAGGCCGACCTCGATCTGGAAGGGGTTCCCGCGGTAAACGGCGGGGGGACGCGTGACCGCGGTCGCGAAGTCGCACTCGACGCGCGCGGCGAGGCCGCGCTGGAGCAGCTCGTCGCCGATCGGTGACAGGCACGCGGTCGGCGGCGCCATGATCTTGACCTTCGGGATCGCGCGGAACAGCAGCTCGACCTGCGAGGTGGACAGGCGCTTCGGGTCCGCCTCGCCGCGGACGCCCGCGACCTTGCAGATCTCGTCGGCGACCGCGGGAGAGACACGCGTGAAGTCTCCCGACAGCGCGCCGCGCACGTTCCGCGCCTGGGTCTCCTTGAGCATCCTCAAGAGGATCCCCAGCTCGATCCCGTACGGGTGCGGCTTGATCTCCTTCGAGGGCTCGGGGAGCTCGGAGGAGACGCGCTCGAAGACCTTCACGTCCTCTTTCGGAGCGACGTAGCGGAGCGTGATGTGCGGGTTCGCGAGCGCCGTCTGCTCGATGTAGTCGTCCACCGAGCGACGCCCCTTCTTGTAGGTTCCCTCGAGCTCGATCTCGACGCGGGTGCCGTGGTCCTTGTCCCACTCGGTCTCGACGTCGCGGTGGATCACCGGCGCGTTCTTCTGCGTGTCGATCGCGATCTCGAAGTGGTGCGCGGGCTTTTTGGGCCCGATCGTGGACAGCACGGTGACCGGCTTTCCGGTCGTCAGGACGCCGTACATCCCGGCCGCGGAGATCCCGATCCCCTGTTGCCCCCGCTGCTGCTTCAAGCGGTGGAACTTCGAGCCGTAGAGGAGCTTCCCGAAGATCTTCGGGATCTGCGCGCGGACGATCCCCGGGCCGTTGTCCTCGACCGAGATCTTGTACCGCTCGGGTCCCGTCTCGACGATCTCGACGATGAGCTCGGGGAGGATCCCGGCCTCCTCGCAGGCGTCGAGCGAGTTGTCCACCGCCTCCTTGATCGCGGTGAGGAGCGCCTTCTGCGGGTTGTCGAACCCGAGCAGGTGGCGGTTCTTCGTGAAGAACTCCGAGATCGAGATCTCGCGCTGGCGCGCCGCCATCGACTGCGCGTCCTCGCGCGGCGGGGCCGCCTTCTTCGGCGCGGGGGAAGGCTTGGGCGCGGGTGCGGGTGCCGGTCGGGCCGCCGGCGCTTCGAAGAGGCCGGCTTGAGCGGCGCGGGCCCGGAGGGCGGTTTTCTTCGGGCTCACGCGCGGCATTCTAACAAGCGCGTCCGCGGGCGGACGCGCCGCGGTCGCGTGGACGACGAAAGGGCGGAACTCCGTGCACGCGGGATGGCACCGCTGTTGCCCTTCTCGCACGCGCGGCCGGGAGCGCTCGCTCCCAACCGCCGGCGATGGGCACGGGACCCCCGGAGCCGGCGGACCGTCGCCGCCAGGAGCAGGCCGCGGTTCAACTGAGGAGGCGGCCGCGGCCCGCTCCTGCACTTCCGCCCCCTATAATCCGGCGATGGCGATCCCACCGTTCGGAGGAGAGGAAGCGTCGTCGGCTCTCGCAGCGGCGCGCGTCGTCGTGCTCCCCGTACCGTACGAGGCGTCGGTCTCCTACGGCGGCGGCACGCGCGGCGGCCCCGAGGCGATCCTGCGCGCGTCGGCGCAGGTCGAGCTGTGGGACGAGCAGCTCCGGAGCGAGCCGTACAAGACGGGCGTCCACACCGACGCGTTCCTCGACGTCGAAGGCAAGACCGAGCAGGTGGTGAAGCGCATCGAGGCGCGCTTCGGCGAGCTGATGGACGCCGGGAAGTGGGTCCTCATGCTCGGCGGCGAGCACTCGATCACGCCGGGCGGCGTGGCCGCCGCGGCGAGCCGCTACCCGGCGCTCCGCGTCGTCCAGCTCGACGCCCACGCCGACCTGCGTCAGAGCTACGAGGGCGACACGTTCAGCCACGCCTGCGCCATGGCCCGGTGCCTCGACGTGGGGGTGGACCTCACCGCGGTCGGCATCCGGAACTACAGCGTGGACGAGGCGCGGTGGATCGAGAAGGGCATCCCGGGGTACCGCCTCATCCACGGGTGGGAGATGGAAGGGGAGGCTTGGATCGACCGCGCGCTCGAGGGGATCGACGGGACGGCGGTGTACCTCACGATCGACGTGGATTACTTCGACCCGGGCATCGTTCCGGCGACCGGTACCCCCGAGCCGGGCGGCGGTACCTGGTGGCCGACGCTGAGGTTCCTCGATCGCCTGACGAAGCGAGCCAACGTCGTCGCGGCGGACATCGTGGAGCTGGCGCCTTCGCCGGCGTTGCACCACGCCGACTTCACCACCGCGCGCCTGGCCTACAAGCTCGTCGGGATGCTGCGCTAGCTGCGCGCCCACCTCAGGATCTCGGGGATCGTCGGTCGCTTCCCGTACATCAGGATGCCGATCCGGAAGATCTTCGCCGCCCCGCGGAAGACGAGAACCGTCGAGCCGACGAGCAAGACGATCCCGAGGAGGAGCTGCCAGGCCGGGACCGTGCCCGCGCTCAAGCGCGTGAACATGATCATGGGGGTGAAGGGCGGGATGAGCGACATGATCACCGCCGCCATGTGGTCGGAGTTCTTCACGAAGAAAAACGTCATGATGTACGGGATCATCAGCATCATCGTCAGCGGCTGTTGCAGGTTTTGCGCTTCCTGCTCGCTGTTGCACACCGCCCCGACCGCCGCGAAGAGCGCCGTGTAGAAGAAGTAGCCGAGCAGGAAGAACACGACGAAGAAGACGAGCTTCATCGGCGAGAGCGCGTCCTGCACCCAGCCGAAGCCGCCGCCTCCCATCTTCGCGAGGATGTACACGCGCAGCAGGCCGACGGTCCCCATGTAGATCACCATCTGCGTGAGCCCAACGAGGCCGATGCCGAGAATCTTCCCCGCCATGAGCTCGTTGGGGCTCACCGAGCCGAGCAGCACCTCCATGACGCGCGTCGTCTTCTCCTCGAGAACGCCGCGGAGCATCGCGATGCCGTAGAGGAGCAGGGACATGAACATGAGGATGACGAAGCCGAACGTCGCGAAGAACGCCTGCTCGAACCCTTTCTTCGTCGCCCCGCCCGCCGCGGACTCCTGGAAGGTCTCCAGGTCGACCCGCTTCGTGAGCGCCTCGAGCGCCTTCTGGTCGATCGCGAGCTGGCTCTTCTGGAGCCGCTGGGCGACGACGGAGTCCGTGAGCGCGCCGCGAATCTCCATCGTGGCGCCGATGTCGGACACGTTCATGCCGTAGAACCTGAAATTCTCGTCCGAGTCGATGTCGGGCCCGATCGTGACGACGCCGTAGAGCTCCTTCGAGAGGACGCGCGGGGACAGCGCCTTCCGTGTCTCCTCGACCGAGCCCTGGACCGGAACGACCTCCACGACCCACATCGGAGAGCCGTCCTTCAGCTTTCCCTCGGACAGCTTGGCCGCAGCCGGTTGAGCCACCACTCCGGTCGCGTCGACGAACGCGAGGTGCCGCTGCTTGGCCATCTGCATGCTCATGAAGAAGATCGAGGAGCCGACCAGGCCGAGCATGAGGACGGGAAAGACGAGGGTCCCGATCCAGAACGACTTCTTCGTCACCCGCTCGCGGTACTCGCGGCGGATGATCATGAGGATGTTATGCATCGCCGACCCTCTCGAGGACCGGCGTGGCGCCCCCGCCGACCTTCTCGATGAAGATGTTGTGGAGCGTCGGGGCCACGATCTCGAACTTGCTCACGTTCAAGCGCCCTGCGACCGCGCGCAGGATCGATTGCGGGTCGGCACCCGTCTCGAGGCGGATCTCGGAGTACGACCCGAAGGCGTCCACCTTCGCGACGCCGGGAAGGCCGATCAGGAACGAGCCGTCGCCGTCGTACTCGAGGAGCAGCGAGTTCTTGCCGAACCCGGCCTTGATCTTCGCGAGCGGCCCCGAGAGCACGAGCTGCCCCTTGTTGATGAGCGCGATCTCCTTGCAGAGGCGCTCGGCCGTCTCCATCTGGTGCGTCGAGAAGACGATCGTCGTTCCCTGCCGGTTGAGGTCGAGGATCTGGTCCTTGAAGAGGTTCTGGTTCACCGGGTCCATCCCGGAGAACGGCTCGTCGAGGATCAGGATCGGCGGCTTCCCGAGGACCGCGGCCGCGAACTGGATCTTCTGCTGCATCCCCTTCGACAGCTCCTCGACCTTCTTGTCCGCCCAGTCCGCGATCTCGAGCTTCACGAGCCAGGTCTTCGCCTCCGCGCGCGCGTCCTTGGGCGCCTTCCCCTTCAAGCTCCCCTGGAACTCGAGCACGTCGAGGACCTTCATCTTCTTGTAGAGGCCGCGCTCCTCGGGGAGGTAGCCGATGTGGTTTCTCACGTTCTCGGCCGCGGGCTTGCCGAGCACGGTGATCGTCCCCGTGTCGGGCCGGATGATGTCCATGATCATGCGGATCGTCGTCGACTTCCCGGCGCCGTTGGGGCCGATCAGGCCGAAGATCCCTCCGGCCGGGATGTCGAGTGTCACGTCATCGACCGCGCGGAAGTCGCCGAACGCCTTGACGACACCGCGGAGCGAGATCGCTGGCTCCATGGTTTCCCCTCCCTCTGTCCGTCCTGTGCCGAACTCACTATACGCAAGGGCCGCCACAGGGTTCGTGACGGCTTTGTCCTTGACCCGCCCCCGTACCCCCCCTTACCTTTTTCGCCGATGATCACGGGATTTAACACCGACGTGCAGTACGAGGGGCGTGTGTTCCACGTCCAGACCGAGGACCGGGGGCTCGACAACCCGGTCGTCGAGAGCCTCGTCTACACGGGCGGGGAGATCATCACCTCCCGCCGCACCGCCTACGCCGACCTCGCGCGCTCGCCGGACTACTCGGAGGGGGAGGTCGCGCGCCGGATGGAGTCGCAGCACCAGGCGCTCATCCGCGAGATCCTCTCGGGGCGGTTCGACCCGGAGGGGCCGAAGCCGTTCGGCTACAACATCATCACCAACCGGGCGCTCGACGAGGTCGTGCTCGACTTCCTCTCGCGCGAGGTCGGCCTCGAGCAGATCCGCCTCGAGATGGCGGAGCAGCAGACCTTCGTCGAGGGAAGCCAGCCGCAGCTCTCGCTGCGCGTCATCGCGGAGGCCTCCGACCGGCCGGTCGCCGGCGCCAAGGTGACGGTGAAGCTGATCTCGACGCGCGAAAAGCCGAAGGAGCTGTTTTCCGGGACCACCGCGCACGACGGGCGCATCGAGGCGAGCTTCGAGATCCCGCCGATGCCGGGCGCCAACGCCGCGATCCTGCTCCAGGCGGAGGCCTCGGGGAACAACGCCGAGATCAAGCAGCTCGTGATGAAGTCGCAGGCCGAAAGTTAGCGACGGGCGCCGCGCGCGCGCGCCATCTCCCGCTCCACGTCCCGCGTCGCGATCGCCTCACGCTTGTCGAACGACTTCTTCCCCTTCGCCAGCGCGATCTCGAGCTTGATCCTCCCGTTTTTCAGGTAGAGCTTGAGCGGCACGATCGTCACCCCCGTCGTCGCCGTCTCCTTCTCGAGCTTCCGGATCTCCTTCGCGTTGAGCAGGAGCTTGCGGGGGCGCAGCGGGTCCGGGTTCTCGCGGCTCCCCGGCTCGTAGGGGGAGACGTGCGCGCCCAGGAGGAACACTTCGCCCTTTTCGACCTTGGCGTACCCCTCCTTGAGGTTCGCGCGGCCCGCCCGGATCGACTTCACCTCGGTCCCCGTGAGCACGACGCCCGCCTCGAACCGGTCGAGGAGGTGGTAGCCGTGGGAGGCCGCCCGGTTGGTGGCGAGCGGTGGTGGCTCCTTCCCGGGCTTCATCCGCGTATAGTACCCGCCGCATGAACGTCGTCGGCATCCGCATGGGGACCCTGGCCAAGTCGCGAAGCTGCGATCCCGGAGGCCTCCCGCTCGAGGTGGGGGAGACCTGCCTCGTGGACACCGAGCACGGCTTGGCACTCGGGACGGTCTCCACGATCGTGCTCTCGAACCCCCACTTCCCGGAAGGCTCGCGCCTCCCGAAGGTCGTGAGGCGCGCGACGCGCGAGGACGAGGAGACCTACGCGCGCAAGCTCGCCGGCGAGCAGGACGCCCGCTCGTACTGCCTGGCCAAGATCCAGGAGCGGGCGCTCCCCATGAAGCTCGGTGCGGTGGACCGCGACGTCGCCGGGCGCCGGATGACGTTCTTCTTCACGTCGGAGGCGCGGGTGGACTTCCGGGACCTCGTGCGCGACCTCACGACCCAGTTCCACGTGCGCGTGGAGCTGAAGCAGATCGGCGATCGCGAGGACGCGCAGATGCGCGGGGGATGCGGGCCCTGCGGCAAGGTGCTCTGCTGCTCGACGCACCTCAAGGGCTTCGACCCGATCTCCATCAAGATGGCGAAATCGCAGGGGCTGTCGCTCAACCCGTCGAAGATCTCCGGGATGTGCGGGCGCCTCATGTGCTGCCTCAAGTACGAGTACGACCCCGAGACGAGAGTGCCGAAGAAGAAGGCGGGCGGCGGGTGCGCGGTCAACCGCGGACCAGGCGCCGCTCCAGGAGACGCCTCCACAGCTCCGCCTTCTTGAGGCCCGTGGCGCGCGCCGCGTCCTTCAAGGCCGCGCGCTGATCGCCGCCGCTCGCCGCGACCGCCTTCGCCCACGCTTCTTCCAGCGTGTCCTCGGTGGCCACCGCCGTGCCGTCGAACGGCGCGACCGCGACCGCGATCTCGCCCTTCACGTCCTCGTGGAGCGACCGGAGGATCTCGGCGGCGGTTCCGCGGACGATCGTCTCGTGGATCTTCGTCAGCTCGCGCCCGAGCACGAGCGTTCTCGTCCCCAGGATCTCCGTCGCGTCGGCGAGCGTCTCGCGGATGCGGTGCGGCGCCTCGTAGAACACCCAGGTGTGCGTGAGCGGGGCCAGCTCGCGCAGCCTCCGCCTACGCTCCCCGCCCCGCGCCGGGAGGAATCCCTCGAAGGTGAAGCGGTCCGACGGGAACCCACTCGCGGAGAGGAGGGCCACGACCGCGGAGGGCCCCGGCACGGGGGAGACGCGGATCCCCTCGTCGAGGGCCGCGGCGACGAGGAGCGCGCCGGGATCCGCGATCCCGGGCGTCCCGCCGTCCGACACGAGCGCGACGTCCTCCCCGCGGCGCAGCACCTGGAGCACAGGTGCCAGGCGCTCCCGCTCGCTGAACTTGTGCACGGCGAGGAGCGGCACCTCGATGCCGTACCGCGCGAGGAGCTTGGCTGTCCTCCGCGTGTCCTCGCACGCGACGAGCGCCGCGTTCGCCAGCACCTCCCGGGCGCGGGGGGAGAGGTCGTCGAGGTTCCCGAGCGGGGTCGCGAGGACGTGGAGGGTCACGGGGACACGCGGACGAATTCCGCGCTGAACCGCGCGTGCGCGACCTTCTCGACACGCACGATCGCGAACGAGGGGTCCGGGACGCCGAAGTCGAGCCACGGCACGTCGAAGGTCCCGGTCACCGTGACGCGGTCCGCCTGCCGGTCGAGCGTCATCGCGATCGTCGTGGGCTTCGTGACGCCGCGGATGGTCAGGGTGCCCGTGAGCGTGCCGGTCTTCGGATCGAAGCGCTCCGGGGCGAGGGTAATGACCGGGTACTGCTCGACCGCCAGCGATTCCGCGCGCATCGTCTTGTCGCGCGAGGAATTGCCGGTGTCGAGCGTCGCGGCGGCGATCTCGATTCTCCCCGACATCGCGAGCGTGCCGTCGGCCTCGTCATGGACGCGCACCTCGCCCTTGACCTGGTTCGTGCGGCCGTGGACGGTGTGCAGGGTGGCCTTGAGATCGAAGGCGGTCTCCGCCTTCGCGGGGTTGACCCGGTAGACCCTCTCGGCCGCCGGAGCCGGCTCGCCGGCGGCGACTGCGAGGGCGAGAAAGAGCGCGGTCATCGCGGCTAGGGTATCGTGAACGGTCGCATGCCGACGAACGCCTTCCTGGTCCTCCTCCTCGCCGCCGCCCCGGCGGCCTCGCCCGCGCCGGTCGCGCTCCCCGCACCGGTCCACATCGACGGGAAGGCCCTGGAGGACGGCGTGGTCGAGGCGACGCGCGCGTTCCTGCGGAACGATCCCAAGGCAGCGCGCGCCGCGCTCGACGCCGCGGCGGAGGCCTGCCGGTCCCTCGCCTTCGACGACGTGCCGCCGTGGCCGCGCGCGGTCGTGAACGACGACATGGCGCTCCACATGGCGCTCGACAAGGCGCGCGAGCTGACGAGCCTCGGCCAGACCGAGAAGGCGGTGGAGACGCTCGTGTGGGTGGGGCGGACCTGCCGCGAGTGTCACGCGCGCTCGGCCGAAGGCGCGCTTCCAGGTCAGAAGCTCCCCCCGTTCAAGGGGAAGGCGGTCGACGTCCCCTAGGACCGCCAGTCGCGCGGGTACCGGAAGTCCCAGCCGATCGAGCGCGTCGAGACCTTCGCGATGAGCGGCTGCCGCCTCTTGAACTGCGACCGCACGACCAGGCGCGCCACCCGGTCGACGAGCTTCCGCGAAAAGCCCTGCGCCGCGATCGCCGCCTCCGTCATCCGCGCGTCCACGAGCAGCGCCAGCACGCGATCGACCTCGTCGTAGGAGAAACCGAGCTCCTTCTCGTCGGTCTGGTCGGGCCAGAGGTCGGCCGAGGGGGGCTTGAGCAGGACCGATCGCGGCAGGCCGAGCGCGCGCGAGAGATCGCGGACCTGCGTCTTGTAGAGGTCCCCGAGCGGATTGAGCGCCGAGGCCATGTCGCCGTGGAGGGTCCCGTAGCCGAGCAGCAGCTCGGTCTTGTTGCTCGTCCCGAGCACGAGGCCGCCCCGCTCCTCCGAGCGGTCGTACAGGACGATCATCCGCGCGCGCGCCATGACGTTGCCGAGCCGGGCCGTGCCCGGCTTCCCCGCCGCGGCGACGAAGCCGTCCACGATCGGCGTGATGTCCACGACCTCGGCCTCGAGCGCGAGCTTCTTCGCGACCGCCTCGGCGTCTTTCCGCGAGCGCGGGTCGGAGGTCCGGAACGGCATGAGGACCGCGTGGACCCGCTCCGGTCCCAGGGCGCGTGTGGCGAGGGTCGCGGCCAGCGCCGAGTCGATCCCGCCCGACAGGCCGACCACGACGCCGCGGCGGCCGGTCCGCTCCACCTCGCTGCGGATGAAGCCCTCGAGGATCCGCGCGGTCGCCTTCGTGTCGATCGCGAGGTCGGGCTCCGGGGCGGCGCTCAGATCGCCTCCTCGTCCGGGTCGGGGAGCGCGAAGCGGCGGCGCCGCGTGCGCTCGAGCTCGCGAGAGACGAGGTCGAGGTTCTCGTCGCGGAGGAGCGGATAGACGGTGCGCGCCCGCCTCAGGACCTCGGGGGACAGCTCGGCGACCGCCATCCCTTCGTCGAGGGCGGGGAGGGACGCGATCGAGCGGCCGAAGGGGTCGATGGCGATCGAGCCGCCCCCGAAGTTCAGCCCGTCCTCGTACCCCACGCGGTTGACGTACACGACGAACGCCGTCTGGAACTGCGCCGTCACGCGGAGCAGGTCGTGCCACACCGGGACGCTCGTGATGCCGCGCCCCGGACGCGCCCCCCGCGTGGGCCCGCTGGAGGGCACGAAGAGCGTCTGGGCGCCGTCCTGGACGGCGAGCCACGCGCAGGTGGGGTGCCACGCGTCCTCGCAGATCAGCATCCCGGCACGCCCGAAGGGGGCGTCGAAGGCGCGCACGACGTCGCCGGCGGCGAAATCGCGCCCCTCGTCGAACATCCCGTAGGTGGGGAGGTAGACCTTGCGGTGAACGTGGACGAGCCGGCCTTGCGATGCGTAGATCGCGGCGTTAAAGAAGGCGTGGTCGGGGCCTTCGAGCGCGAGACCCGTGATCACGTCGATCGTCCGTGAGAGAGCCAGGAGCGACTTGAAGTCCCGCGAGGACTCGCTCATCGCGACGTCGGGAACCTGGTCGCGAAGCAGGTAACCGGTCATCGCCAGCTCGGGGAAGACGACCAGGCCGGCCTTCTCCGAGCGGGCCGCCTTCACGGCGGAGGCGTGTTTCTCGAGGTTCGCTTGGGTGTCGCCGAGTCGGGGGGCGATCTGCGCGAGCGCGACGCGGACCGGCTTCATGGAACCCGGGACGGTAGCACAGGGCTGGAAACGGAGACCACGCCAGTCCGGCACGATTGGGACAGGGTGGCCTCATATGCGTCAAGTTGACGGTCTTGCGATAGGTGATACCCGGGTAACGGGCATGGTGATCTTCCTAGGCAAGTCCCTTGTTCTCAGTGTTTAGGGGGCAAGGAGGAAGAATTCAATGAGGTCGGCTTCGGTGGCCCGCTTCTTTCATATAGGTCGGGTGCCCCCAAGACGGGGACAAGGAGAACGTCGTGGCCCGCAAGCCGATGATGATCGAGGAGTCCATCGAGTTCGATCCGACCGTCCAGTCCGAGGCCGACGAGGCCCGCGCGCAGATCGCGGAGGCGCAGCGCGCCGCTCGCCGGAAGGGGAAGGACAAGGATCAGCCCGCCATGACCGAGCGGCCGACCGCCGCGATCCTGCCGATCTACCTCCGCGAGATGGGGGCCACCCCCCTGATCGACGAGCACAAGGAGGTCGAGCTGGCCCGTGAGCTCCAGACCGCCCGCGAGGGGATCGCCAAGATCGCCCAGCGCCTCCCGGCCTACGTCAAGGAGTACGCGCTCGAGGGAGACCACGACGGCCCCAAGCGTGGCCGCGAGTGGCCGCTCGACGACATGCTGACCTTCTACCAGAAGCTCGCCCGGTACTCCCGCGAGCATCACGACGCCAAGGCGAAGGCCGCGTTCACGACCGCCCGCGACCACAAGAAGCACGTCGATCACGCGCGCGACGCGCTGATCCTCGCGAACCTGCGCCTCGTGGTCCACATCGCGAAGAAGTACCTGAACCACGGGATCTCCTTCATGGACCTGATCCAGGAGGGGAACATCGGGCTCATGAAGGCGGTCGAGAAGTTCGAGTACGAGCGCGGCAACAAGTTCTCGACGTACGCCTACTGGTGGATCAAGCAGGCGATCGAGCGCGCCATCGCCGACAAGGCGCGGATCATCCGCATCCCGGTCCACGTCAATGAGAAGATCAAGAAGATCGCCCGCGTGTCGCGCGAGCTGGCCGAGACCTTGGGGCGCAAGCCGACCCCGCAGGAGATCGCCCGCAAGCTGCGCATGCCGGTCGCGAAGGTCGAGGAGATCCTGGGCGTCGTGCAGGAGCCTCAGGCGCTCGAGGACCTCTCGGCGGACGACGACGCGCCGGGACTCCTCCGCTTCGTCGCGGATCCGAACGCGGTCTCGCCGCTCGAGAAGACCGTCGATCGCGAGCTGAAGGAGAAGGTCGAGTCCACCCTGCGCGTGCTCAACTCGCGCGAGGAGGAGATCGTCCGCCTCAGGTTCGGGATCGGGCGGGAGATGCCCTACACGCTCGAGGAGATCGGCCGCGTCATGGGGCTTTCGCGGGAGCGCGTCCGCCAGATCGAGGCGACCGCATTGAAGAAGATCCAGTCGGCGGGCGAGTGCCGCGACCTGAAGGAGTTCTTGGCGTAAGAGGACGCTTACTTCGTTCCGCGCCCTCGAGGCGCCGGCATCGGGCGGGACTTGCCGACGTTGCTG
>Ga0111538_10010191_pt1 | contig 12508 bp, 6 predicted proteins | sample SoiMethybrSBSTD1_FD_79669 | JGI IMG/M metagenome (GOLD analysis project Ga0111538, IMG submission 79669) | Bulk soil microbial communities from a Populus tree surrounding site in Tennessee, USA - Soil MetaG P. TD hybrid SBSTD1 (version 2)... | ecosystem: Environmental > Terrestrial > Soil > Tree...
CAGGTGAAGTGGACGAGTGCCGGGGGAAGCCTGCGCATTCCAGTCGAGTTCGACTCACATGGAGGGGATGCTCTCGACTTCCGGATGGCGGGCGTTCCCGGAGCGCCACCCGTCGAGTTCGACGTGCGTTTGCGCGACGCGGCGGGGCGGTGGACGAAACTGACTGAGCGTCCGCTCAAGCTGCGCTCGTATTTCGGGCCGAGTCCGCTCGGCAAGATTGTCGCGCGGGAAGTGCGCGCGCCCTTGCGCGGGACCGGCGTCACCGCCATCGAAATCGTGCCGCGAACGCCGAAAGGCCGCTTCTGGCTGCTCGACGTGTCGGCGTGGCAGGAACGCCTGCCGGCGAGCGACCAGATACACCTGCCAAAGGCCAGCGTCGGAGACGTGACCGTCCCCGAGGGCGACGCGGGAACTGTCCGGGTCGACGTTCCGATCACCATCGAAGGCGAATTGCAGAAGCCTGCGCGCCTCTGGGTGCAGCTGACGGACTACGCGAATTTCGAGAATCCGGTTTCCGGGCTTCCGGTCGTGATCGAGCCCGGCACCATATCGACGACGATTCCGATCACGTACCCGGCCGACGATGCCTACAGTCCGTTTCCGCAGCTGGTTCAGGTCACCTTGCAGGCCCAGAAGAACATCGTGACGGGCGACTTCGATGGTTCCGCACTGGTGGAGGAAGACGATCCCGCGCCGGTCCTGACCGTCGATTCCCGCAGCGCCACAGCGGCGGAGGGTTCTTCCCTCACCTGGACTTTCCGGCTGTCGGACGCCATGACGACTGGCGGATTCTGGTCGATCGAATTCATGCCGCCAGCCGGGGGCCTGACCGAGCTCAACTCGAACGACGTGCCGGCGGAATTCCTGGAACAGTTCGGGATCATTCCGCCCGATCCGGCGATTGCGTTGTCGCAGCTCGGCATTTTCCTCAGCGTCGAGTTCGCGCCGGGCGCGCAAGTGGCGACCGTGTCGCTACCCATTGCGGCGGATGGAATCACGGAAGGCAGCGAAAGGGTGGCCCTCCATCTCGACGGATTCGGGGATCCCGTCGTACCGGTCCCCATCGACCTGACGGGCCGGGTGCCTGGAACCGTCTCACCCTGACGACTTCGCGAACTGCAGGATGGCCTGCGCGATCGCGTCGTAGTCGCCGCTGAAGTGATGTCCGCGGCCGATTTTCTGGCGCGCGACATGGGCCGGCAGGCGCGAACACAACGAGTCTTTCTCGCCTTCGCCGTACAGGCACTGCATGGGCGGCGGATTCCTGAGCGCCGCGACCTGAGGCGCGATCGGCAGGCCATCCGCGGCGCCGCCGATCCAGTCGCCGACCTTCACCTCGAACGTCGCGGTGGAAGAGAGCCCGAGCAGGTTCACGGTGCCGACCTTCGCGCGCACCTCGCCAGGAAGCTTGTTCAGGACGAAAGGCATCACGTCCGCACCGAACGAGTAGCCGACCAGGATGACGCGGTCCTTCTTCCAGGCCTCGAGGTAGTGCTGGATGACGCGCGACACGTCCTGAGCCGTCTTTTCCGGCGTGCGCTTCGTCCAGAAGTACTTCAGCGAATTGAGCGCGACGGTCGCAATGCCTTGCGACGCAAATTTTTCGGTGATGCCTTTGTCGAGTCCCGCCCAGCCACCGTCGCCGGTGAGAAGGACGACGAATTGCTGGCTTTCATTCTTTCCGCGCACTTCGACGAGCGGCAGGTCTTCCAGGGGCGATGCGGCGATCGGCGGCAATGCGCGCTCTGCGAGTTCGCGGTAGCTCGCGAGGAACTGCGGAAGCCAGTTTCGCTCGACGCCGAAGCCGTGCCCGACCTTGGCGAGTCGGACGACGCGTGCGGCCGGGATCCCGGATGCGAACCGGTCCACGGCGGCCGCGTCGCAGACCTCGTCCTGCTGGCCCTGCAACGCGATCCACGGTTCCTCGAGCTTGGGGGCCGGCTCGAAGACGAAATCGCCGCGTATGTTCGGCGTGTAATGCAGGCCCGTGCCGCGGCAGAGGGCGCGTCCCTTGCAGTCCTGGTCTGCGCAAAACCCGAGGCTCAAGCCGCCGGCGAACGTGCCCGGCGGCGACTGCACGAGGGCGGCATATACGAGAGTCGCGCCGGAAGAGTAGCCGAGCAGCACCGGGAGGCGGTACTCCGGCAGCGCCAGTCGCTTCTGCACGTCGTGGCTCAGCTGTTCGAAATCGACCGCGAGGTCGTTGCAGCGGGATGGCTCGATCTTGCCAAGCGCGTCGAGGTAGTTGCGGATGTCGATCCCGACCACGACGGCGCCGGCATCGACAAGGTGCTTTGCCATGTTGACGACACCCAGATGCCAGCCGCCATCGCCCGAGATGAAGAGCGCAACGCTTTTCACGGGGCCTGGCGGCATTTCGACGGTCACGTTGCCGAAGCGCCCGCCGGGCAATGTGCGCTCGGCGGCGATTGCCGGCCCGGCAAGGCCCGCAAGCGCCACGGCCAGCAATCCCAGGGTCCGCGCTTTCACTTGGTGAACAGCTCCCGAAACCCGCCGGAAACCAGCGTCGAGATGTCGAGGAGTGTACGCGGCAGCGTGAGGCCGCCCTTCGCCGCAAGGTACTTCGGCTCCCACACGGGCCGGAACTTCTCCTTGTACCGGCGCAGCCCCTCGAAGTTGTAAAAGTGCTCGCCGTGACGGAACACGAAGCTGCCGACACGGTGCCAGGCGGGCGCTAATGGATGGCGCTCGAGCCCCGCGAGCGGTGCCATGCCGAGGTTGAACCAGGCGTAGCCCCGCGCCCGGCCCCAGAGCATCAGTTCGATGAAGAGGTAATCCATGGCGCCGCGCGGCGCGTCGCGTGAAAAGCGCATGAGGTCGACGGAGAGCTCGTCGCGCGTGCCGATGGTCCAGAGATTCGCGAAGGCGACCGCACTGCCTTCCGCCTCGACCAGCGCGATGTCGAAGTTCTGCAGGTATTGCTCCGAGAACGCGCCAAGCGAGAAGTGCTTCTCCGCGACCGACTTTTCCTCCAGCCATCCGTCCGAAATGAGTCGCAATGCCGGCAACAAGGCCGGTACCTGCGCCGCCGGCACGACGCGGAAGGTCGCTCCGTCCCTTTGCGCGCGACGCTGGGCCTGGCGCAGCTCCGCATGCTGGCTGCCCTCGAGCGCGAAGCCGCCGAGCGGGACGCGGCCTTCCTCGCCTACCTTGAGCGCGGCAAGGCCCAGGTCCACATAGATCGAAAGGAGATCTGCGCTCACCTGGTAGAAAGCGACCCGCGCACCGTGCAGGTCCGAAAGCTCGCGCAGCCGCCACACGAGCTCCTCCGCGTGCGTCCGCGTCCCGACCGGGTCGCCGAGCGCAATCCAGCTCGGGCCAGCGACCTGGTACATGAGGAAGCCTTTTCCGTCCTCGCTGAAAAGCAGTTTCTTGTCCCCGGTCAGCGCGACGTTCGCGAGCGTGTTGCGCGCCTGCGGAATGAGCGCGCGGGCCCGCTCGAGCTCCCCGGCGCTCGCGGGTCCCGGCGCGACGCGCGCCGGGCGCAATAGATTGAGTAACGCCCAGGCCGTCGCGAGAACCACGACTGCGAGCAGGGCGCGCAGGGTCCGCGGCGCATTGGCGTCGAATGCGAACGTCCACCACATCTCGTGCGAGTAATCGACGTGCCGGTTAGCGAGAATCCCGATCCATGCACTTGCCGCGACGACGCCCGCGACGCTCACGATCCAGACCGGCGTGAATCGTTCCGCGAGGATCGACGTCGGTCGGTAGAACGCGTCGCGGCCGAGGACGAGCATGCCGAGCACGAGCGCGAGCAGGAGCGCTTCCTCGAAGTCGAATCCCTTGGCGAGCGAGGCCGCGATGCCCGCGACGAGGAGCCAATACGCGATGTGATAGGCCGCGTTCACGCGCCGCAGCAGCGCGCGTGCAAGGACGAGCAGGGCGAGCCCGATGACGCTGCCGGCAAGATGCGAGATCTCGAGGACCGGCAGCGGAAGGACCCGCTCGATCACCGCCAGCCGGCCGTGCACCGCCGGCGTCGCGCCGGAGAAGAGAAGGGCGGTCCCGGCGACGAAGGTCAGTGTCGCGACGACCTGTGGCACGACCGGCGCAATGAAGGCTGACGTCAGCCGGTGCGCGCGGACGAGGAGGTTCCCGCGCGCCAGGATCTCGTTGACGAGAAAGAGAACCGCCGCGAACACGAGCGGCACCAGGTAGTAGATCGCGCGGTACGCGAGCAGCGACCCGAGCAGCTTGGGGGCCGGCGCATCGGGAAACGTCAGAACGACGACCGCTTCGAACACACCGATACCGCCGGGAACCTGGCTGATGAGACCCGCGGTGACGGCAACCGCGTAGATGCCGGCGAACGGCAGGAAGGCGATGGCCGCCTCGGGCGGCAGCAGCACCCACAGCACGGCCGCCGCCAGACTGAGGTCCAGGGCGGCGAGGGCGAGCTGCACGACGCTCAAGGTCGCGCCCGGAGGTCGCAGCGCCCAGCCGCGGACTTCGAACATGCCGCGGCTCGTCGACGCCCAGGCGACGTAGCCCGCGACCGCGAGGAGCAATGACGCGCCCACGACCATTGCGCCGGTAGCGTTGAGATGCAGGGCGCTCGCGGTCTGGTCGGGCTCGAGCAGCAGCGCCGCCGCGCACAGCTCCATGAGTCCGAGCACGATCGTGAGGCTGCAGAAGCCCGAGACGGTTGCGGCGTCGATGGCCGTGAGCCCGCTCGCGGTGTAGAGGCGCAGGCGCACCGCTGCGCCGGTGAACGCCGCGAGGCTCAGGTTGTTGCCGAGCGCGTAGGCGATGAATGAGGTAAAAAGCGTGCGCGCGTAGCTGATCGCCTTGCCCGCGTAGCGGAGCGCCAGTACGTCGTAGAAGCCGAGCGCCCAGTAGCTGAGCGCCGTCAGCGCAAGTGCGACCACGAGGATGTCATTCGGGATTGCGTGGAGCTCGGTCAGGATCTCCCGCAGGTGGAACTGGCCGAGATTGCGGTGCAGAGACCAGACCGCGAGCGCGAGCAGCGTGAACACGGCGAGAGGCCGCAGCCAGTGCAGCGATGCGGTGGCCGAGGGCGATTCGTCTTGCGGGGTGGTCGGGTTGGGCGTCAAGCTCGGGGCACGACCGTGGATTGCGCTACGTTCAGACTACTGAACTGCGTGCTAAGTTGCATGGTCAGGAGAGCTCATGGCGCGATTCGTACTGCGAACCTCCATCGTCGCGCTCGCGTGCGCCTTTATCGCCGGGCTCTGCCCGCCGGCGGCGCACGCGGACGATGCCGCGCGCATCAATTTCCTCGAATCGGAGATCCAGCGGCTGCGAAACCAGCTCGACGAGCAGAACCGGCGCATCGAACGGCTCGAGGCGGCGCTCACGCAGCGCGGTGCCGGCGCACCGGGTCGGCCGGCGGATCGCCGTGCGGAAGCGACCTCGGGCGCACCGAAAGCGAAGGGTCCGCAACCCTGGCACGCGCTCGTAAACTGGGATCGCGTGACCAAGGGGATGACCCAGGCGGAAGTGACGAAGGTGCTGGGCGAGCCGACGACCGTCCAATCCGTCGACAACTACAAGACGCTCTTCTATAGCGGCGTCACGCCGGATGGCCGGACGCTGAACGGGCTCGTCAATCTGCGCGACGAGCGCGTCGTCGCGGTCAAGAAGCCGAGCTGACCCGAGACAATTGAGCGGCACCAGCAGGTGGGGTCTAATGCGCCACCACCCAGGGGGACCCATGACGCACGTGACCCGCCGCAATTTTCTTGGCCTGACGGCTGCAGGCGCCGCGCTGGCGGCCGGCGTGCCTGCGACAGTCGCTCGCTCCGCCGCCGAGTCCGGCACCGCCGCGGCACAAGCGGCACCGATAACCGCCGCAGAGCACGCCGCGCGCATCGCAAAGCTGCAGTCGCTGATGCAGCGCGACAAAGTCGCCGCGATGCTGGTCGAGGCGGGATCCAGCCTCGAGTACTTCACCGGCATTCGCTGGTGGCGCTCCGAGCGCACCACGGCGGCGCTCATTCCCGCCTCCGGACAGACCGTCGTCGTCACGCCGTTCTTCGAACGCCCCTCGATCCGCGAGTCGCTCAAGATCGATGCGGACGTCCGGCCCTGGCACGAGGACCAGAGCCCGTTCGCCCTGATCGCCGACGCGGTGCGCGGCCAGCCGTCCGGCCCGCTCGCAATCGAGTGGAGCACGCGCTACTTCATCATCGATCACGTGCGCGGCATGCAGGGCTTCAGCCGCGACATCGTATCGGGCGAGGCACTCGTCAACGCCTGCCGCATGATCAAATCGCCGGCCGAGCTCGCGCTGCTGCAAGGTTCTAACGACATCACGATCGCGGCGATCCGCCACGTGCACGACAACGTCAAATCCGGCATGACCGCGCCGGAGATCAAGGTCCTGCTCGAGGGTAAGATCGGCCAGCTCGGCGGCGCCGAGCCGTTCTCGCTCGTGCTGCTCAACGACGCGAGCGCTTATCCGCATGGCAGCGAGCACCCTCAGTCTGTCCGCGACGGTTCCGTCATCCTGGTCGACACGGGCTGCAAGCTGAACGGCTACTCGTCCGACATTTCGCGCACCTGGGTCTTCGGTACGCCGAGCAAGCGCCAGCGCGAGGTCTGGGACACGGTGAAGCGTGGCCAGGAAATCGCACTCGAGACTGCGAAGGCCGGCGTCCCGGTTGGCGACGTCGACGTCGCCGTGCGCAAATACTACGAGGGACTCGGATGGGCCAAGGACTACGGGCTCCCCGGCACCTCGCATCGCACGGGACACGGCATCGGCATGGATGGCCACGAGCCGCCAAACCTCATGCGCGCCGACCGCACGCCATTCCAGGTCGGCATGTGCTTCTCCGACGAGCCCGGCATCTACATCCCCGGCGAGTTCGGTATCCGCATGGAGGACTGCTGGACCCTCACGGAGCAGGGGCCGAAGCTCTTCACGGGGCTCGCGAAGTCGATCGACGAACCGATCTGAGGGAGGCTGACGTCAGGGCTTGAGATCCTTGTCGAGCTGCATCGTGGCTTCCTTCAGGATGCCGGCCGCGCGATCGAAGGCCGCGACGATCTCCGCCTCGTGGGCGGGAATCGCCCCGCGGTCCTTGCGGTCGATGTCGTCCCAGATGCGCGGCAGGTAGGCGCTGCGGTAGCTCGGCTGCGGCGCCACGAGCAGGTGCCGGATAAAGGGACGTCCGCGCATGCCCGTGGGCTCGACGAGCACGCGCTCGACTTCCATCAGGCGATCGTTGATGGCGCGCGCCTTCGCCGGCGAAAGATCCGCGTCCTCGAGGCCTTCTTCGAGCTGGATGGCCGCCGTTTCCCAGCGGCGCGCCGCCGCGCGCGCCGCTGCGAGGTGCAGCGGCGGGTCGAAGCCGGCGTGCTTCTCGACGGCTTCGATGTAGCCGAGCGCCGCTCGCGCGTAGTCTGAATAGTGCATCGGCAACATGGACGCGTCGGCGAGCCGCCAGGCGAGGACGCTCCAGAGCTTCGACAGGCCAGTGCCGATGGCGAAGCCGGGATCCACGATCGTGCTCTGGCGGTAATAATCGTCGTACATCGAGTGGTAGACGCCGTACGGGCCGTCGAAGTACATGTCGATGCAGGAGATGCCGAGGTATTCCTGGAACGCGGTGTAGTCGGTGGCGCCGACGATCGTCTCGACGTCCGGCACACCGCTCTCGAACCGCGACGCCCAGGCGTCGTGCAGCGCATCGCCCGACATTGGATCGGGCACGTCCTTCGTCACCTCGCGCAGGAAATCCGCGAGCGCGGGCGTCGCGCCGCCGGTGAAAGCGCCGCCCTGCACGGCCGTGTCGACGTTGACATAGGTGACGGCGTTCTTGCGAAGGTTGTCCGCGTTGTCGAGCGCCCATTGCGTCGAGCCGCCGAGCAGGGGCTCCTCGCCGTCCCAGACCGTGAATACGATAGTGCGGCGGGGCCGGTGGCCTTGCTTGACGGCCGCGCCGAGCGCGCGCGCGGTCTCGAGAAGGGCGGCGGTGCCGCTCGAGGGATCCACGGCGCCGTAAATCCAGGCGTCGAGGTGATTGCCGAGGATGACAAGCTTTTCCGGCTCCTCGCGGCCCCGAATGACGCCTATCACGCTGCGCAGCGTCTCGACGTGCTCATCGTTCTGCACGTCCATGTCGAGCGCCACCGGGCCCGGGCCGATGCGATAGGTAATGGGAAGCCCGCCCTGCCAGTCCTTCGGCGCCTGCGGGCCGCCCAATTGCTTCAGGATCGCGGCCGCATTCCGCTCGTTGAGCGGCATCGAGGGAATCTTCGGCAGCTGCTTGTCGCGCTGTGGCCCTTCGACCCACTTGCCGTCGCCCTGGCGCTTCCAGTGGAAGGTGAAGGGCTCGCCCTGCCCGAGCCAGTCGTAGAGGATCGCGCCCCATTGGATGTGCGAGTCCGGTCCCCAGGGACCGTCCGGATACACCGGCCCGAGGCGGCTGCCGTCCTCGGCAGGATCGGAATAGATGAGCGTGCCCGCCGCGCCGCGCCGCTCCGCCTCGTACACCTTGTAGCCGCGGTAAGAATAGGGATTCGAATAGCGCATCAGCACGATCTTTCCCTTCAGATCGATGCCCATGTGGTCGAGGACCTGGAAATCTTCCGGACTGCCACCGTTCGCATAGACGACCTCGGCATGGACCTTTCCGGACGCCGCGTAGCCGTGGAAAGCGACGTTCGCGGGGCTGTCGTAGAGGCGCGAATCCTTGTCGGCCGGGTACGGGTCCTCGCGCAGCTCCAGCTTTGTTCTGGTCGGCGTGGCGATTGAAAGCGATGCGGACTTGGCGTAGCTGAGAAGCGCCGGGAACTCGTGGAACCTGACTTCGTCCAACCCATACTCGCGGAACCGGTCACGCACGTATTCGGCGAGCATATGGTTGCGATCCGTGCCTGCCATGTGCGGCTGTTCGGTCAGGACCAGCAGGTGGTTTCCGTATGAGACCGGGCTCGGTGCGGCCATCAGTATCCGCTCGACGTCCGGAGCCGCGGGGGAGTCGTCCGTCGAAGCGATCGGCGTCATGAAGATCGACGCAAGGGCAGCGGCGGCCAGGTGATGCATGCGGATCATGGGCGCAGCATCATATCGAATCAGCGTGAGGGAGAGCGGCCGTGCAGGCCGGACTGCAAGCATGAGAAAAATCCTGTGCCTTTTGCTGCTGTCGTTCGCGACCACCGCGGTTGCCGCCCCGGACCCGCATTCCTATGCCGAGCCCGACAAGTTCCTGGTGCGGCATGTCTCGCTCGACCTGACCGCTTTTTTCGAGCTGCATCGCCTCAAGGGCACCGCCGAGCTGACGGTGGAGCAGAAGGACCCGACTGCGAATATCCTGACGCTCGACACGCGCGATCTTGAGATCGAGAGCGTGCGGCTCGTCGAGGCGAGCGGACGCGAGAAGGTGCTCGCATTCAGGCTCGACGATCCCGACCCGATCCTCGGCAGCCGGCTCTCGATCTTCTTTCCGGAGTGCTGCGCAGCGCCTCCGCAGATGCGAATCCGCATTTCCTATCGCACCTCGAACGAGGCGAATGCGCTGCAGTGGCTCGATCCGGCGCAGACCTTCGGCAGCAAGCCCTATGTCTTCAGCCAGGGCGAGACGATCCGCACCCGCAGCTGGATTCCTCTCCAGGACTCGCCGGCGGTCCGCGTGACATACAGCGCGCGGCTCCAGGTGCCGCCCGACCTCGTCGCCGTGATGAGCGCGGCGCGCGTCGCGCAGGCCGGGGACGGGCCGGGCGTGTTCCGCTTCGAGATGCGCCAGCCGATCCCGTCTTACCTCATCGCCTTTGCGATCGGCGACCTCAAGTTCCACGCGTTCAGCGATCGAACCGGTACCTGGACTGAATCGAGCCGCCTCGAGGCCGCGTCCTATGAGTTCGAGGACCTGCCGCGCATGCTCGCGGCGGGCGAGAAGCTCGCAGGTCCCTATCGCTGGGACCGCTACGACATCCTGATCATGCCGAGGAGCTTCCCCTACGGCGGAATGGAGAACCCGCGCCTCTCTTTCATCTCGCCGTCGGTCCTCGCGGGCGATCGCAGCCTCGTCGCGACTGTCGTGCACGAGCTCGCGCATTCCTGGTCCGGAAACCTGGTGACAATGTCCTCCTGGAACGACTTCTGGCTCAACGAAGGCTTCACGAGCTACCTCGAGCGACGCCTGTCCGAGGAGATCTACGGCAAGCGCTTCGCGGACATGGAGGACGTGATCTCGCGTGGCGAGCTCGTCCAGGCGATCGAGGACCTGAAAGCGGCCGGACACGAGAAGGACAGCGACCTCAAGCTCGACCTCGCGGGCCGCGATCCGGACGAAGGCTCGTCGGACGTGGCGTACGAGAAGGGGCGCTGGTTCCTCGGGTTCCTCGAGGGGCGCTACGGCCGGCCCGCCTTCGATGCCTTCCTGCGCGGCTGGTTCGACGCGCATGCCTTCCAGAGCGTCGATACCGAGACCTTCCGCGGCTGGCTCCTCAAGGACCTTGCGCGCCCCGGCGCGCCGAAAATCAGCTCCGATGAGATCGACGCGTGGATCTACGGTCCCGGCCTGCCGGCGACGACGCCCGTGCTGCCGACCGACGTCTTCAGTGCGCTCGACCGCGCTGCGAAGGACTGGCGCGAGGGCAGGATCGCGACCGCGAGCCTGCCCACGAAGGACTGGGTGCCGATGGAGTGGGTGCGCTTCCTCGACGAACAGCCGGCGGACCTGCCAGACGCGAAGCTCGCGGAGCTGCGCTCCGCGTACAACCTGGGCGCTGCGGGCAATGCGGAGATCGCGCTCGCCTGGCTGCAGCTCGCGATTCGCACGTCGTACGAGCCCGCGTATCCGGACCTCGAGCGCTACCTGACGCAGACCGGGCGCTGGCGGCTCGTCTCGACGCTGTTCACGGACCTCGCGCGGACGCCGGAAGGCCTGGCGCTCGGCCGCGAGATCTATGCGAAGGCGAAGCCGGGCTATCACCCGAGCATCCGGGACGAGGTGGAGCGCGTCCTGAAGCTGAAGGCGCCGACCGCATCCGGTCAGTAGTCCGTCTCGTAACCCACGAGCTTCAGCACCACGACGAGCCAGAGCAGCACCCCAAAGCCGGCCGTGAGCAGGAGACTCGCGAGCCGCGAGGGCCAGCGACGCCCGGGCCACCCGCGCCGCGCATCCGCGATCGCAGCGACCAACCCGCCGGTGCAGAAAACCGTCGTCGCGATCTTCAGAAGCGCAATCCAGGGATCGAGCGCGGGCGAGAACGCGAAGAGATTGCCCTCGAGCTGCGCGACGAGCGCCGCCCAGGCAACCAGTGACGCGAAGACGCCGGCAGCTGCAATGCGCGTCCAGCGATAAGGCCATGCCTGCCGGCCCGCATTCGCCGGCCAGAGGCGGTAATGACGTCGCACCAGGGCCGTAACCGGCCAGACGACGAGCGCCGCGAAGATCGCGGCCAGCGCGGCGGCGAGAAGCGGTCCGAAGACCGCCGATGACTTCCACCAGGGTGCCGGCTGCATCACGAGGAACGGCGAAGCGGAGTCGACCGCCCAGAGTTCGACGCGCCCGTCGCGGACGCGCGCCGCGAGGCGTTCCTTGCCGCCGACCTGATTCCAGACATACGGGCGGACTTCCTGCCAGCGCATGGGTTCGCCGTTCGCGCCAAGGAGGGCGGGCACGAGGAGGCCGCCACGCTCGTCGGTCGTGACCTTCACCTGCGACAGGAAGGTGAGCACACTCAGGAAGTTCGATTCCTGCCGGCGAGAGCTCAGGTATGTGCCCGCCATCCGATGGGCGTGCAGCGCGGCATCGGCGGCGCTCACCGTGCTTGCAATTGCGGTGGCCGGGAAATAGCGATCTGCAAACGCGCTCATGAACCCGGTGATCACAGTTTCCGAAGCGCCATCACGCCCCGTGCTATTGATGACGAGGTAAACGCCGACGCCGTCGTCCGGGAACAGGTTGAGCGTGCTGTGGAAGTACTGCGAGTCGCCGCGATGGCCGACTACGCGGCGGCCATTCAGGGTCTCCTCGAAGAACCCGAGCAGCATGCTGTTGAGCGGCGGCACGATCGGCAGCTTCGTCTCGAGCGTCAGTTGGACGGTATCCGGCTCCAGAATTCGCGCGGAGCCGAGCTCGCCGCCCTGAAGCCAGGCCAGCATGAATCGGCCCATGTCGGCGGCCGTGGTCGTTGCGGAGCCTGCCGGCGACACTCCGAAGAGCTCGAATGGATACGCCCGGCCGGAGCCCTTCAGATAGCCGTTCGACATCTGCGCGCGCAGGGCAGCCGGTAGCGGCTGGCGGGTCGTCGACTGCGTCATGCCGAGCGGTGCGAAAACGTGGCGATCGATGTAATCGTCATAGGGCTCGCCGCTGACGCGCTCGAGAATGTAGCCCGCAAGCGTGACGCCGTAATTGCTGTATGCCGGAATTTGGCCCGGCGGAAAGATCCGCTTCGGCGTCCAGGCCTTCACATATTGCTCGGGCGTCACTGCACGGTCGGGCCGATCCGTCACGAGGCGCTTCACTGGCTCTTCGAAGCCCGGCGTGTGCGTCATCAGGTTTCG
>Ga0111538_10010192_pt1 | contig 12507 bp, 9 predicted proteins | sample SoiMethybrSBSTD1_FD_79669 | JGI IMG/M metagenome (GOLD analysis project Ga0111538, IMG submission 79669) | Bulk soil microbial communities from a Populus tree surrounding site in Tennessee, USA - Soil MetaG P. TD hybrid SBSTD1 (version 2)... | ecosystem: Environmental > Terrestrial > Soil > Tree...
TCCGTCGTAGATATTCTTCATCTCCGGGGATTCCACGCCGGAATGGTACATATACTTGTTATCGGGATCGAGCGGGTGATCTATTTTGAACATCACGTTGCCTTTGAAAAGGGTGCCCGTGATTTGAACATCACCTTCGAATATGCCGGCTTTACCTAAGGTACTGCGCCCATATACACCTGGGCCGGTTGAACTCACTCCCCTGACCCCTTCGGCCGTGCTGGACGTCCCAAATACACCAGAACCGTTATTAGATTGACCTTGTACACCATTACCGTTGTTACTCATGCCCCACAGGCCGCGCAGGCCTCCCATTCCCAGAACGCCGTTGGAGCTGGTACCCGGAGTCCAGCCCAGCACACCAGTACCATTGGGATCCACGTTTGCACCGACGACGCCTGAAGAAAACCAAGCCGCGCTTTTGCTGGCGCCGTATACACCCGTTCCCGTCTCGCTGCTCCCCAATACACCGATACTCGTTTCGCTTGTACCGTAAACGCCGTACCACTGTGAACTCTGACCTAGCACTCCGTGGAAGTTACTTTTCCCACGCACGCCGACCTCGCCAAAACCAACGCCGCAGACACCGGCAATGTTGCCAGACAATGCATTACTCTGAATTGGGCCCGTAATGCCTACGACGCCGAAGCCTTTGCTCGAGGTGCCGAGTATGCCGGAGCCAACGTTGGCATCGGACTGCACTGCACAATCGACAAGGTTGAATTCCTGAGCGGGATTATGTTCCACACCTCCTAAAGCACCGAAGGAAATAACAGGACCTAGAAACTTTGTTGCTTGAGCCATGGTTTTTTCCTCCTTCAAGTTTCATCAGTTTTGGTTTCGCTCAAAACTGGATAGGGTTAAGCAATGCGCCCGACAATTCGGGCGTTCTTCGAATACCAACAAACGCCCGTGCGCTTAGTTCAAGTGGGTTTGCTTAGAGTTAGTGGTTGTGCGAGGAGTCAATAACGCGGGCGTAGCTTATAGCCCTATATTGGGCGTGTCAATAAGCATGGTTCCGCAGACAGGACTCGAACGTAGCAGGCTTCGATGAATAGTATAAAGCGGGGCACGTTTAGCGCCCCGCAAGTTCAAGTTAGATCATTTGATAACCCAGCTTGATCGAGTCAGTGCTTGGGTTGTTGAGTTGGTAGACGATCATATCGCCTGGTCCAACCTTGATGGTGTTTTCACCGGTATTGATCGGCGACGTTGTTCCGCCTTGATGCCAGACGTAGATTTGTTTCGCCGGCGTTGCCGGTCCGTAGTAGACCCAGAGCGTTCCGCCGCTCGGGACGACGATCTCGGTCCATCCCGGAGCAGGGTTCACGTAAGTGAGCCAGTAGGTTGAGGGAAACGTTGCCGTGGATTCCAATTTCGCATCAGCGACTTTTGGTGGGTTCTCCATTTTATTTCTCCTTGGTTTGAGGTTGAGTTGAGAGAGTTTTAGCGGGCTTGAAGAAGCCTCATTCTCTTAACGCGAGAACTTCGCTGGAACACCACCACGGGTAACGCTCTTCGTGAGGCTTTGATTGAAAAAGAGATCGAAAGAGAGGCATAACGCCTCACGCGAGAGGGTGGTCCAAGTGGCAGAACACCCCACGCGTGAGGCCATCAACGAACTTACTTCTTCTCGGGATACAGCGATACCTTCACGTACGACGATGTATTCAAATACTTCTTCGCCGCTTCCTTGATCGTCGCCGCATCGAGCTTCTTATAAAACTCGGGCAGCAACCAGATGCCTGCGGGATCGTCGCCGTGAAAGTAACGCAGCGCGATCTGGTTCAGCAGGTATCCATTCTGTTTACTGCTCGTCTCGAACTCGCGAAGCAGCGCTTCCTTCTCATCCGTCAACTGCTTCACCGACGGGCCCTCAGTCTTGAACTTCTCGATCTCTTCAAACACGCGCTTGATGAGATCGTCCGTCCGGTCGGGCGAGCTGCCAAACTGGATCGAGATCGAATACTCCTGGCGCGGATACTTCTGGTATCCATCGTTGACGCTGACGCTGTAGGTTCCACCGAGCTCTTCACGCAACTCCTGGAGCAGTCGCATCTCCAGTATTTCAGCCATCGCTCGCACCGCAACGCGATTGTCCTGACTGAAATCGAATGGACCATCGAACACGATCATCGACAGACTCTTCGGTTCGATCCCTTTCTCGACCCGCTTCACAACCACGCCGGTGGGATACTTCACCCCAACGTCTTTCCACGTTTCCTTGCGCTGCAGCGACGGCAACGAGGCAAGATAACGTTCGACGAGCGGCTTCAGCTTCTCGGGCTCGAAACTCCCGACGAAGTAGAACGTGAAACCACTCGCATCCGCGAAACGATCCTTGTAGAACGCCAGCGACTTGTCGAGGTTCCACTGGTCTACGGTCGCCACCGTCGGACGTTGACGCCGCGGATGGTTCTGGTAAAGCGCCTTCGTCAGCTCGTTGTAAAACTCAAACTCCGGCACCACACTCTGATTCGCAAGCAACGTCTTCATCTGCGTCGACTGCACGGCGAACGCCTGCGCATCGGCCCGCGGTTGGGTAAAGCGCAGGTAGATGAGCTGAAACATCGTTTCGAGATCCTGGCGCGAGCTTTGCCCGGTCAGTCCTTCTTCAAGCTCGCTGATGTAAACACTCGCCGACGCCACTTTGCCGGTCAGCATCTTGCCGAGATCGATCACATTGAACTTGCCTAAGCCTCCGGCGCTGATAACTTGCGTCGCGGTGCTGGCGGGAATGTAATCCGCATCGCTCGCGAGCGACGTTCCACCCGGACTCGACGCGCGAAACAGAATCTCGTCCGCCTTGAACGTCGTCGGCTTCAACACCACTTTCACGCCGTTGCTTAGTTGCCAGATTGTTAGACCAGCCTTTTCATTCGTCGTGACGTTGACGACTTTGCCGGGCGTCGGCAGCGAGTCGACCAGTGCTGCCGTCCCCACCGTGTCGACATACGCCTTCAGGTCTGACGGCGGCGGCTCTTTGATAATCGCCGCGAGCTTTGCTTCATCGGGCAACGACACACTCGCTTGCTCCGGCGCACTCAGCACGACCAGACGATTCTTAGTGCTGTCAGGAAACCACTCATGCGCGAGCTTATTGATCTCGGCGAGCGTGATCCCCGGCAGGAAACGTTTGTGCAGTTCGTATTCGTCGTCTGCGCTGGGCAGCGTCTCGCCTTGCAGGAAGTTGCGAATGTATTCGGCGGCCTTGTCCGCCGACACCGTGTTCGCTTTTTCCATCACATACTGCTCGTAAGCGCGCAAGATGTTCGTTTTTTGGCGCGCCAGTTCTGTCTCGGTGAAGCCGAAGCGCGCCACCCGTTCCGCCTCGGTTCGCAGCGCGCGCAAGCCGCGTTCAACTCCGTCGTCCTTAACCAGCGCCGACAAAAACGCGATGTCTTTGCTCCGCGAGAGAAAAGCGCCGCGTCCCGTGAAGCCGAAGACGAACGGCGCATCGGGCTTCTGCGTGATCTCCGCGAACCGCGCGTTCAGCATCGCGGTAAAAAGCCGCTCGACTGTTTTCTGACGGTAGACGCCGATGGTGCCCTCTTCCTCAGCGGGCAACAGCGTGTTGAGCTCAACGCTCGTGTTGGTGTTTTCCTTGTCGGTGATAATCGCGAAAGCAGTATCGGCGCGATCGGGCACCTCGTAAGTTTGGCGCGGCCGCGGGTTGGTCGCCGCCGGCAATGAACCGAAATGGGTGTTGATCAGTTTCTGAATCGCGGCCTTGTCGAAATCGCCGACGGCGACGACAGCCATCAGATCCGGTCGATACCAGTCTTTGTAAAACTGGACCAGGCGCTCCGGTTTTCCGTGCTGGATGATGTCTGGTAATCCGATCGGCATCCGTTCCGCGTAACGCGATCCCTTGAAGGCGATCGGAAACAGCTTTTCAGTGGTACGCATGCCGGCGCCACGGCTGAGACGCCACTCTTCCATCACCACTCCACGTTCCTTCTCGATCTCCGCCGGTTCAAACGAGACGTTGTGCGCCCAATCTTCGAGCACCTGAAACGCGCGGTCCATCGCTTCCGGTTTGTCAGTTGGGACTTGAAGCATGTAGACCGTTTCGTCAAAGCTCGTGTACGCATTCAAATCCGCGCCGAAGCGCATGCCTAACGACTCGATGAACGCGATCAGATCGTGCTTCGGAAAATTCTTTGTGCCGTTGAACGCCATGTGCTCGACGAAGTGGGCCAGCCCGCGCTGGTCGTCGTCTTCAAGAACAGACCCCGCTTTGACGACGAGACGAAGTTCGGCGCGTTTCTCCGGTTTCTTGTTGGCCAGGATGTAGTAGCGCAGCCCGTTCGGGAACTTGCCCATCGTGATCGCGGGATCGACGGGCATCTGTTGTGTCAATGGTGGCGCCTGGGCTACGCCCGACAGGCACACTGCGGCGATGAAGAGGAGGATCAAAAGGATCCGTGTAAAGAATTGAGTTTTCATTTAGGCAAAATCACGATTGAGGATGAACGACAGCGAGTGACCGCGCGCGGTCCATCCTTCTTTGGAATAAGCAATGGGGAGATCGACCGAGCCGTTACCGTCATTGGTCCAGGCACTGCCCGAGACCTGTTCACAGCGGAGTAGGTAATGCTCGATGCCGGTGAATACGCTCCGCCAGTAACCGCCGTACAGCGTCTTGTAAACCACGCCGTCTACTTCGACGTAGACTCGCTTGCCGCTGATGATCTTGTAGTTGATGCGGCCAAGCAGATCGAGGAGACGGCACTGCTCAAAGACGTTCGGATTTGACGCAGACGGAGAACCGGGAAGATTGTCATCTTCCGAGTCGTCGCACCGCCATGCTTCAGGTCTGTACATCGGGGCCCCTCGGAACGTGGGTGCATTATATTCCTTAATTCCGTGTTTACGGAACTCGTTTAGCGGCGTACAGCTCGGTGAAGATAAATTCTATTTTTCCGCTCTTTCCCGGGACAAAGACCAGCTCGTTCTCATTGTTTGCGCCGAAGGTAAACTTCCGCTCGCCGCTCTTCGTCATCGCGTGCTCGCTGCCGTCGACTTTGAGGAACAGCTTTCCATCTTTGATCGAAACGTCCCAGGTTTGCGGCGCGTGCGAGTAGGAACCGGTGTATTCCTGCATTTCCGCGGTTGTCGGCGGAGCGACGGCGGCTGGTTTCTGTGGCTGGTCTTCTTTCAAACCGAGTCCCAGTTCCATTGCCTTGTTCAGACTCTTCAGCAGCGTTTCGCCGCTTCGGTTGGTCAGTACGATGACGGCGAACTTCCGCGACGGGATCATCTGGATCATCGAGCCGTAGCCGCGGCTGAACCCGCCATGCCCGACAAACTCGACGTCTTTGTACTTGAAAGCGGTCAACCCGTATGCGTAGTAAGAGTCTTTCTCGCCGGGGACGGGAATGTGATGTCCGAACATCCTGGCGATCAACGTTGGCGACAAGACCTGTTTGCTGTCGAGGCGTCCTTCGTTGAGCAGTGCGATCACCCAACGCGATAGATCGTTCGCGTTGGAAAAGATCGATCCCGCGGGCCACATCGCCACGTTGTTAAAGAACGGTCGCACGATCACAGGCTTGCCTTCGACCGGTTGATGCGGGCTCGCGAACGGATAAGTCATCGCTATCAACGGCCGCAGAGTTGTGCGTTCCATGCCGAGCGGTTTGAACAAGAGTTCGACCATGGAGTCGCCGTAGGGTTTGCCTTGCAGCTCTTCGACTACAAATCCTGACAACCAGAATCCGGCACTCGAGTACGAGTAGATCTCACCCTGGTTAGCAAAGAAGATGTCGTCTTTCCACGAACGAACCATGTTGCCGAGCGCGGGATCGTCGTTTGAAATAGATGGCGCGGCAAAGTCGCGGATGCCGGCGGAGTTGCTTAACAAGTGATGCGGCGTTAAGGCGGCGATTTTCTCGTTCAAACCCTTGATGCGGTTTCCCAGCGGTTCGTTCAAGTTGATCTTGTTCTGTTCGGCGAGACTCACGAGCGCCGCGGCCGTGAACATCTTCGTCGTGGAGCCGAGACGAAACAGCATCTCGGGCTGCATCGGAGAGCCCGTCTCGATGTTCGCGAGGCCAAACGCCTTTTGATAGACCACGCGATCGCCGCTGACGATCGCAATCACCGCACCCGGCGTGTTCCGTTCTTTGAGCTCTTCGGGAACGAGCTTTTCAAGTTCAGAGAAATCGGGTTTGGCTTGGATTGGACCGGTGACGAACAACAACAGTAGCAGCGCAAGTTTGAGCGTTCTGATCGTTCTCATTTTTAATATCCGTGTTCCTGGTTTAGTCTACAAAGAATTGAACCAGAGAGGGCTGACGAAAGTGCGTGGCAGATTATTCTGCTGAATAGCTTGAAGTCAACATAATTGGTTCAAATGGAGGACGGCGATGCGGTCCAAACACTTCAAAGCAAAACTGCTGCTGCTGACGGGCGTGATCGGGTTGGCTTTTATGCTGACTGCTTGCCAATCCGTAGTGAGCTACGTGGTGGTGAATGAGTCCAACGATCGAATCCAGGTTCGGTTTGTAATGAAGAAACCTGTCGCTGGTGTTCCAGAGCCTCCGCCTAGAGAGTTGGGTATCAAATCGCTTTCAGAATTAAGTGATCTCGGTAAGCCCTGGCGTGGTTTAGAGGGAGCGCAGATCGCGTTTCAACCGGAGACACGGACGGTTGTAGTCACCTTGATGCCGCAGGAAGCGTTGCGGATTGAGGAGCGGACGAATGTCGGGTGCGATGATAAGAAGCCGGATCGAGAGGAGTATTACTCGATTGAACAGCTCAGCGTCACGGGTGCAAGCGGTTCGATCAAGTTGGAAGGTCAGCAGGCGCTGAGAGGTTTTGTTCAGGGACCGAAGGGTGTGTGCGTCGTAACCTATCGCTGAGAACGACGAGTGAATTGCGAATGCACTTCAACAATGCGCGCACAACAGTCTTGACGGCAGCGTGCTTTTTTGCGGTGCTCTCGCTTTTGTGCTTCGGGTGCAATCGCGCCAGCGTATCGCCGAGTGTAGCAAGAGGGATTGAGATGAAGGCTGGGCCGATCGTTTACGTGGCGTTAGGCGATTCGACTGGTTCTGGAGTAGGTGCGACGAACGGCGGTTACGTCGCTCGGCTCTTCAATCGCATCCTGGAACACCGGCCCAGTTCGGAGCTCGCGAATCTTTGCGTGAGTGGCGCTACTACGGACGACGTGGTGCGTGGACAGTTGCAAGCGGGTATTGAGAAGTCGCCCGATCTGGTGACGGTGGGAATCGGCATCAACGACATCGGTCACGGTTTGACGATCGAGCAGTTTACGAAAAACTACGACGAGATCTTGAGTTCGTTGAAAGAGAAGACTGACGCTGCGATCGTAGTAACGAACATTCCCGATGTTTCAAGTGCGCCACGGATTCCCGCAGCGCTGCGCGCTGAGTACCAGAGACAGATCGAAAGTTTCAACCAGCGGCTTGAAGAGATCGCGCGGCGTCACGAGGTTACGATCTTCGACATCTTCACCATTACGCGCCGCGAGCTACCCTCACATCCGGAATATTTTTCCAGCGACGGCTTTCATCCATCCGACGCGGGTTACGAACTATGGGCCGAACAGATGTGGCCGACCATCGCACTCGTGATCGGAGCAAACTAGACGGCATGTACGCATACATCGACAAGTCTGGAAAGACTGTAATTGATGCCAGTGGTTATGAAAGCGCCGGAAACTTTTCGAATGGCTTGGCTCCTGTAAAGGTTCCGCGGCAAGGATGGGGGTTCATAGATAAAGCGGGTGCGCTGGTGATACCTCCGAAGTTTGAAAGTGCATTGCACTTTAAGGAAGGGCTTGGTCCTGTTCTGATTGATGATAAGTGGGGTTTCATCGATAAGAATGGAACTCTGGTGGTTGAGAATCAATTCGATTTCGTTACTGAGTTTTCTGAAGGGGTGGCAATTGTTGAGCGGTCGTCAAAGCCTAAACGACCGCCGTTGCCTCCAGTCGTGGGCTCGCACATAACGTTTATAGTGGAAACATGGAACCTCGCAGATACAAGCAGCGAAACTGATCGACCGGCGGATTCCGAATTCCTGGTAATAGATACGAGCGGGCGAATCCTCGCGAGTCTGGATCAAAAGAGGTTGAGCCCCGACATAGACGACGCCAGGTTTTCGGAAGGACTACTCGCGGTCTTTAGCCAGGAAAAGAAGGCAATGGGCTATATCAATAAGTCGTGGGAATTTGTCATTCAGCCAAAGTTTGCGCGGGCCGCCCCATTTTCTGAGGGACTTGCGAGAGTCGCAGTAATAGAGGACGAAATCGAGAAGTTGGCATTCATAGATAAGCAGGGTAAGTTCGTAATTCCTCCGACATTCAATACTGACTACGACTTTCTACGTAACTCGAGTAATTTTTCAGAAGGACTAGCGGCCGTGAGCGAAGGTCTTAATCCTACCCAGACGAAAGGAGAAACGTTCGTCTACATCGACAAGACGGGGAGAATAGTTTTGGCCACTGAGTTCTTTTATGCCGGCGAATTCCACGATGGGTTAGCGACTGTTTACGATGCCGAGGCGAATCGATGGGGTTTCATCGACAAGACCGGTAGGGTCGTCATACCCGTTGAGTATGAAGGCGTAAACGATTTCTCAGAAGGACTGGCCGTCGTGCGCCGTTAAAACCTAGCCTTCCGCACCTCACCTCGGCTAGAATCCGCGGAAAAATTTGCGTGGGTTCCCACCGCTGGGAAAAGTAGGTTCGGAGAAACAGATGAAGAAGACTAGTTCCGTCGTAGTTCTAGCCTTTTTACTTGCATCAATCTGGTCCGTAATCGCGCAGGCACAGACCGCCGCGCATTGGCCGCAATGGCGTGGACCGTTCTTCAATGGCATGGCCCGCGGCGATGGTCCAACAACGTGGAGTGACACCAGCAATATCAAGTGGAAAACTGAGATCCCCGGTCGCGGACATTCGACGCCGGCCATCTGGGGCGATCGGATTTTCGTCACCACCGCCGTCCCGATCGGCAAACCTGAGGCCTCCGGGACTACAGCCAACAGCGGTGAGGGTCAGCGTGGTGGACAAGGTGGAGGACCAGGCGGCGGTGCTGGTCCATTGGTCGAACATCGCTTCGACGTACTCTGTCTCGACCGCAAAACGGGCAAGATCCTCTGGCAACGAACAGCGAAAGTCGCGACACCACACGAAGGCTATCATCGCGCCTACGGCAGCTTCGCCTCGAACTCGCCCGTCACCGACGGCAAGTACGTCTACGCGTCATTCGGCTCCCGCGGCATCTACGCCTACGACTTCAACGGCAAGCTGATCTGGCAAACCGATCCCGGTGTCCAGATGAAGATGCGACTCGCGTTCGGCGAAGGAACCGCGCCGTTGCTCGCCGGCGATCGCCTGTTTCTCGTTTTCGATCACGAAGCTGAACACGGATCGTTCATGATCGCGCTCGACAAACGCAACGGTAAGGAACTGTGGCGTGCGGCCCGCGACGAACGCAGTTCGTGGAGCACGCCACTCGCAATCGAGCACGGCGGCCGCACGGAGATCGTCGTCAGCGCCACGAACAGAGTCCGCAGCTACGATCCCGAGACGGGGAAAGTCCTCTGGGAGTCGGGAGGACTCGGCGCCAACGCGATCCCGGTTCCGGTTCACCAAAACGGAATCGTCTATGTCATGAGCGGATATCGCGATCCGAAACTCATGGCCATCAAGCTCGGTAAGCAAGGCGACCTCACCGGTTCGGACGCGATCGTCTGGAGCCACACGCGAGGACTCGCTTACACCGCGTCGCCAGTTCTCTACGACAACAAACTCTACGTCGTGACCGACAACGGCCTGGTCACCGCTTTCAACGCGACGAGCGGCGAGCCATACTACGCACAGACACGACTGCCGAAAGCCTACAATTTGAAATCGTCGCCGATTGGCGCGAACGGCAAGTTGTACGTGGCGACTGAAGACGGCGACGTTGTCGTGCTGAAGATGGGCGAGAAGTTTGAAGTGCTCGCGACCAACCATCTAACCGATCAGATTTTCATTGCCACACCTGCGATTGCGGCAGGTGAACTTTATTTACGAGGTCAGAACACGCTCTTTTGCATCAGTGAGAAAAAGTAGGGTAAACACCGGCGAAACACGCATAACACGAAATTAGATTTCTGAAGGGAGGCCGTATGGCTGAACCCGGGACCGCAGTTCAACGTGGTCGGTTCGGCGCATCGACGCGACGCGATGCGTGGTGGGTTGAGCTTGTGCCTGTCGTCGTCGTTCTTGGCGCCTTCAGCATCTACGCCACCTGGCGAGCGTTTGAAAACAATTTCTACGAATGGGGACCGTACCTGTCTCCGTTCTACTCTCCACTCCTCAAACCGAGCTGGTGGCCCCTCTCGCCGGCGTTGCTCATCCTTGGTGGTCCACTCGGTTTTCGCGCCACCTGTTACTACTATCGCAAAGCTTACTACCGCGCGTTCTTTCTCGATCCGCCCGCGTGCGCGGTGGGCGAGGGCCGCTCACATCGCTATCGCGGTGAAACAGCGTTCCCGCTGATTCTGCAAAACCTGCATCGTTACTTTCTCTACGTCGCACTCATATTTCTGATCATTCTCTGGTACGACGCTTTTCACGCGTTCTGGTTCAGCGGCCGGTTCGGAATCGGCGTTGGATCGCTCGTCCTGCTCGCCAACATCGTTCTGCTTTCGCTCTACACGTTCTCTTGTCACTCGCTTCGTCACCTCGTCGGCGGCAAGGTCGACTGTTTTTCGTGTGTCGCCTTCGGTGGTGCGCGGCACGACGCGTGGAAGCGGCTTAGTTTTCTCAACGAACATCACATGCTGTTTGCATGGTTGAGTTTGTTCTCCGTCGGTCTCGCCGATCTGTACATTCGATTGGTCGCGAGCGGCACGATTAACGATTTGAGATTACTGTGAACGAAAAGTTCGAAACCCACGAACACGACGTATTGATCATCGGCGCCGGCGGCGCGGGACTGCGGGCGGCGATCGAAGCGCTGGGCCGTGGCGCGAGTGTCGCTGTCGTGTGCAAGTCGTTGCTTGGCAAGGCGCACACCGTGATGGCGGAAGGTGGCATCGCGGCGGCGATGGCGAACGTCGACGCCGCGGACGACTGGCGCACGCACTTTCGGGACACGATGCGCGGCGGTAAGTTTCTCAACAACTGGCGCATGGCCCAGATTCACGCGCAGGAAGCGCCGGATCGAGTGCGCGAGTTGGAACAGTGGGGCGCGTTGTTCGATCGGACCGCCAGCGGCGACATCCTGCAACGCGCCTTCGGCGGCCACACTTACAAACGACTCTGTCACGTCGGCGATCGCACCGGACTCGAGATGATTCGTACGCTGCAGGATCGCGGCGTTCATCTCGGCATCGACGTTTACATGGAATGCGCGGTTACGCGGTTGCTGAAGGACGGTGATCGCATCGCGGGCGCTTTTGCTTACTGGCGTGAGACGGGCCGCTTCGTCGTGTTCAAAGCGAAGTCGGTGGTGATGGCGACGGGTGGTATTGGCAAGGCGTGGCGCATTACGTCGAACTCGTGGGAGTACACGGGCGACGGAATGGCGCTCGCTTACGACGCGGGCGCTGAACTGATCGACATGGAGTTTGTGCAGTTTCACCCGACGGGAATGGTTTGGCCGCCAGGCGTGCAGGGCATCCTCGTCACCGAGGCAGTGCGCGGCGAAGGCGGCATCCTGCGCAATAAGGAAGGCGAGCGGTTCATGGAACGCTACGACCCCGAGAAGATGGAATTATCGACGCGCGACGTCGTAGCGCGCGCGATCTACACCGAAGTGCGCGAAGGCCGGGGCACGGAGCATGGCGGTGCGTATCTCGACATTTCGCACAAACCGGCGGAGTATGTGAAACGAAAACTCCCCAGCATGTATCACCAGTTTCGCGAGCTTGCAGACGTCGACATCACGCAGGGACCGATGGAAGTTGGACCAACATGTCATTACATGATGGGCGGCATTCGCGTCGACGCCGAGACGGCGCAGGCGACGGTGTCGGGTTTGTTCGCAGCAGGTGAAGCGGCCGCCGGATTGCACGGCGCAAATCGACTCGGCGGCAATTCGTTGTCCGACCTGTTGGTCTTCGGCAAGCGCGCGGGCGCCGCCGCGGCCGAACATGCAAAGCGATCCGCTCCGGTCGAGATCGACGGCGCTGACGTCGAAAAAGCGACGCGCGAAATGCTCGAGCCGTTCGAGCGCGCCGGTGGCGACAGCCCATACCAGATTCATCGCGAGCTGGAAGAGACGATGCAGAACTACGTTGGGATCTTTCGCAACGAAGAAGACTTGCGAAAGGGACTCGTTGCTCTGGATCAGTTGAAACAGCGAGCCGCGCGCGTGCGAGTCGATGGGTCGCGTTTGTTCAATCCCGGTTGGCACCTCGCGCGAGACTTGAAGGCGATGTTGACCGTTTCGGAGGCGGTCGCGTTGAGCGCGCGCGAGCGGAAGGAAAGTCGCGGCGCACACAGCCGGATCGATTTTCCAAAGTACGACGAGACCTGGTCCA
>Ga0111538_10010193_pt1 | contig 12506 bp, 14 predicted proteins | sample SoiMethybrSBSTD1_FD_79669 | JGI IMG/M metagenome (GOLD analysis project Ga0111538, IMG submission 79669) | Bulk soil microbial communities from a Populus tree surrounding site in Tennessee, USA - Soil MetaG P. TD hybrid SBSTD1 (version 2)... | ecosystem: Environmental > Terrestrial > Soil >...
CTTCGACACCCTCGAGCCGAAGAAGGAGGTGTTCGAGACCGGCATCAAGGTCATCGACCTCCTGACGCCCTACCTGCGCGGCGGCAAGATCGGCCTGTTCGGCGGCGCCGGCGTGGGCAAGACCGTGCTCATCCAGGAGATGATCCGCCGCGTCGCTCAGGAGTTCGGCGGCGTGTCGGTGTTCGCCGGCGTCGGCGAGCGCACCCGGGAGGGCACCGACCTCTTCATCGAGATGGAGGAGTCGGGCGTCCTCGACAAGGCTGCCCTCGTTTTCGGCCAGATGGACGAGCCGCCGGGCGTGCGCCTGCGGGTCGCCCTGGCCGCCCTGACGATCGCGGAGTACTTCCGCGACGCCAAGGGCCAGGACGTGCTGCTGTTCGTCGACAACATCTTCCGCTTCGTGCAGGCGGGATCCGAGGTGTCGACGCTGCTCGGCCGCATGCCCTCGGCGGTGGGCTACCAGCCCACGCTGGCCGACGAGATGGGCGAGCTGCAGGAGCGCATCACGTCGACGCGGGGTCGGTCGATCACCTCGCTCCAGGCCGTGTACGTGCCCGCCGACGACTACACCGACCCGGCGCCGTTCACCACCTTCACCCACCTCGACGCCACCACCGAGCTGTCGCGCGACATCGCGGCCCTGGGCATCTACCCGGCCGTCGACCCGCTGGCCTCGACGTCGACGATCCTCCAGCCCGACGTCGTCGGCGAGCGCCACTACGGCGTGGCCCGCTCGGTGCAGGAGATCCTCCAGCGCTACAAGGAGCTGCAGGACATCATCGCCATCCTGGGCCTCGACGAGCTGTCGGAAGAGGACAAGGTGACGGTGTCGCGGGCCCGCAAGATCCAGCGGTTCCTGTCGCAGCCGATGTTCGTGGCCGAGACCTTCACCGGCCTGCCCGGTGTCTTCACGCCGGTCGACGAGACCGTGACGTCGTTCGAGGCCCTGGTCAACGGCGACCTCGACGACCTGCCCGAGCAGGCGTTCCTGAACGTCGGCGGCGCCGACGACGCCCGCCGCAAGGCCGACGAGCTGCGCCGCTCGGCCGGCGAGTGAGGGTGGTGCACTGATGCCCGTCCAGGTCGAGCTGGTCTCGCCCGAGCGCATCCTCTACTCGGGCGAGGCCGACATGGTCATCGCCCGCACCGTGGGCGGGGGCGACATCGCCTTCCTCCCCGGGCACGCCCCGTTCGTGGGTGCGCTCGAGATCGCCACCGTCACGCTGCGCACATCCGAGGGCGACCAGCTGGTCGCCGTGCACGGCGGGTTCGTCGAGGTGTCGAACGACACGGTCACGATCCTGTCCGACGTGGCCGAGCTGGGCGACGACATCGACGTCGGTCGGGCCGAGCGGGCCCGCGAGGTCGCCCAGCGCGAGCACGAGGACCACGACGGCGAGGCCAGCGCCGCCCTCCGCCGGGCGCACGTCCGGCTGGCGGCCGCCGGCGCCGGGCCCGCCGGCACCTGAGCACCGGCCCCGCGCCGCCGGGGCGACGTCGTAGGGTCGCGGCGGTGGCGAGGCGACGGTTCGGGGTGGCGCTGCTCGTGCCCGACCCGGTGGCGATCGAGGTCGACGGGCTGCGACGGGCGCTGGGCGACGGTGCGCTCGGGCGCATCCCCGCGCACCTCACCCTCGTCCCGCCCGTGAACGTGGCCGAGGACGACGTCACGAGCGCGCTGTCGGTGCTGCGGCAGGCGGCGATGGCCACGGGTCCGATCGACGTGCGACTGGGACCGGCGGCCACCTTCTGGCCGGTGACGCCCGTCGTGTACCTGCAGGTGGGCGGTGACGTCGTCGCCGTGGACGAGCTGCGGACCAGGGTGTTCCGGTCGCCGCTCGAGCGCGAGGTCACGCATCCGTTCGTCCCCCACGTGACGGTGGCCGACGACCTGGACGCGGCGCGCATCCCCGCGGCCGTCGAGGCCCTGGCCGACTTCGTGGTCGACGTGCGGGTCGAGGCGCTCCACCTGCTCGAGGAGGGGCGCGGCCGGGTGTGGCGTCCCGTCGCCGAGATGGCGTTCACGCGCCGCTGGGTCGGCCCACCCGCGGGCGACGGGCCCGGCCCGACGGTCGACTGAACCATCCGTGTCGTGGGTAGCCTCCGCGCCATGGCCCCGGACCAGACCCAGCACGACATCGTGACCCAGGCGACGGCCGACACCGAGCGGTCGATGCGGCCGCAGGGCGTGCCGATCAACGTCTGGGAGGCCACCGATGCCCTCGTGGTCGTCGCCGCCGTGCCCGCGGTGCAGCCCGAGGACGTCGCCATCGACCTGTGGCCCGGGAAGCTGCGCATCACCGCCACGCTGCGGTCGGCCGCGCCCCGCGACTACCTGATCCACGAGTGGGAGTACGGCGGATTCGAGCGCGAGCTCGACCTGCCCCCGGGCTGGGGCGGTGGGGTCGAGGCGAGCCTCGCGAACGGCCAGCTGGCCGTGCGCGTGCTGCGCGGCACGGTCGACGACCGCACCACGGTCCGCCTCACCTGACGCACCCACGGGTCGGGCCGCCGGGAGCGCGCCCGATCCCGGTGCCGCGCCTCGGGGTCAGCCCGGGCCGCGCCGGTCGGCGTCGTCGACCAGGACCTGCAGCATCGACGCCGCGGTGGACGCCCAGGTCAGGCGCTCGGCTCGCGCTCGGGCGTCGACGCGCATCCGGTCGAGCAGCGCGCGGTCGCCGAGCAACCGGGCGAGGCCGGCGGCCATGCCGTCGACGCCGTGGACCACGATGCCGGTGACGCCGTCGACGACGGCGTGCCGGTGCCCGGCGTTGTCCGACACCACCGCGGGCGTGGCGCAGCCCGCGGCCTCGGTGATCGTCATGCCCCAGCCCTCGCCCTCGGACGCCGTCGCCAGCACCCACGCCGACCGGTAGAGGTCGATGAGCTCGGCGCGGGCGAGGCGGCCGGCGAAGCGGACGGGAGCGCCCAGCTCGCGGGCCGTCGCCTCGAGCTCGGCCCGGCGCGGGCCCTCGCCGACGACGACGAGCTCGAGCCCGGGGACGCGGGGCGCGACCATCGCCGCGGCGCGCACGACCACGTCGATGCGCTTGATGGGCCACAGCCGGCCCACGGTCACGATGCGGGGCGTCGGCGACATGGCGCCTCCCGGGCGGTACGCGGTCGCGACTCCCGGGGTGACGACGGTGACGCGGTCGGGCTGGTAGCCGAGCGCGACGAGGTCGTCGCGCACCGACGGCGACAGCGCCACCAGCGGCGTGCCCCGGTAGAGGCGTGGCGACACGGTGCCCTCGTGGCGGCGGGCGACCCAGGCCGCGGGCCGCGACATCACGTGGTGGAACTCGGGCGCGTGGACGTGGTGCACGATGCCGAGGCGCGGCCCCCGGATCCACACCGGGCCGCAGAAGTTGATGCCGTGCCACGCCTCGACCACGGCGTCTGGCCGGGCGCGCCGCGCCGACCAGGGGGAGCGGAGCAACCCGGTCACGCCCCCACCTCGTCGGTCGACCCGGTAGCCGTGGCGGATCACGTGCCCCGGACGGCCGGGCACCCCGGCGACGTGCAGCGACACGTCGAGCCCCGCCTCCGCCCAGGCCGCGAGCACCGCGTCGAGGTGGACCTCGGACCCGCCGGCGTCGTCGTGGTCGAGGTCGCGCCACGCCACCGCGGCGACGCGGCGGATGCCACGTCCGGCCGCGGCCACCGCCACCTGGTCCAGCGACACGCCCGGCCCGCCCTCGCCCACGCGGGGCGTTGCCACGGCGGCAGAGGGGCGCGCGGCCGCGCGGACCGGCGCGGCGCCGGGCCCCGTCTCGGTGCTCACCGCGCCCGGTCCTCGACCTCATCGAGGTGGCGGGCGTTGCGATCGCACGCGCCGCCGGGGTGGCAGACGACGATCGTCGCCCCGGCGGGCCGTCCGGACCGCAGGTGCTCCCAGCTCGCCACCGCGAACGGCGGTGACGCCGCGCCGTCGAGCGACCGCCAGCCGGCGGGCAGCGAGACCCGCCTGCTCGTCGTCCAGTGGGTCGTGCGGGCGAGCAGCGACAGGCCGGCCTTCCGCCCGGCCCCGCGGATCGTGTGGGTGCGGGCCTGGGAGTAGGCGCGGGCGACCGCCAGCCGCCGCTCGCCCGCGACGCGCGCCACGACCGCCCCGACGGGCGCCAGCGCGTGGAGGTGGTGGTGCGTGTCGAGGGCGGCCACCGTCACCCCCGCGGCCACCACGCGGTCGACCTGCGCCGCGACCTCGTCGGCGATCGCCCGCTCGTCGCACCGCCCGCGGACCAGCGCCAGGGCCGCCCCCCGGATCCCGACGAACGCCCCGTCGGGCCCGGTCAGCGGCCGCAGGGCGGGCGGTGGCGTCAGCGGTCGTCCCTCGGTGAGGTTGACGTGGACGTGGACGGCGACCTCGGGGTGGCGGGCCACCAGCGTCAGCGCCTCGTCGGTCGCCTCGCCGTTGGCCAGCACCGACACGCCGACCAGCCGGCCGGCGCGCAGCAGCCGAGCGACCGTCGCGTTGACCTCGGCCGTGGCGCCGAGGTCGTCGGCGTGCAGGCGCGTCGGTGCTGCCCCTACGGTTCCCCCGTGCCCCATCGAGCCCGCATCCTACCGATGGCGGTCGGTGCGGTCCGGCGGCCTCCAGCCTCTACGCTCGCCCGCCATGACCAGCACCACCGAGCCCGCCGGCACCTCGGGCGGCGCCGCATCCGATGCGGAGCGCCCATCCACGTGGTCCACCGCCCTCGTGACGGGAGCGTCCTCGGGCATCGGGCGGGCGATGGCGCACCGGCTCGCGGCCGAGGGCACCGCCCTCGTGGCTGTGGCCCGCGACGAGGGTCGCCTGCGCGCCTTCGCCGACGAGGTCGCCGTCGACGTCGAGGTGCTGGTGGCCGACCTGGCCGACCCCGCGCAGCTGGCCCGTGTCGAGGCCCGCGTCGCCGACGCCGAGCGCCCCGTCGACCTCGTCGTCAACAACGCCGGGTTCGGCACCTACGGCCCGCTCGCCTCGCTCGACGTCGACGACGAGACCCTGGAGATCGCGGTCAACGTGACCGCCGTGGTGCGGCTCACCCATGCGGCCGTCGCCGCCATGGTGCCGCGCGGCCGGGGCGCGGTGCTCAACGTCGGGTCGGTGGCCGGGCTCCAGGCGACCCCCGGCAACGCCACCTACGGCGCCAGCAAGGCCTTCGTCGCCAGCTTCGGCGAGTCGGTCGCCGGCGAGCTGGCCGGCACGGGCGTCACCCTCACCACCGTGCTGCCCGGGTTCACGCACACCGAGTTCGCCGAGCGGGCGGGCATCGGTGGGCGGAAGGTCCCGAAGCCCGCCTGGCAGACGGCCGATGCCGTGGCGGCGACGGCGCTGGACGCGGCCCGCTCCGGCCGCCCGTGGGTCGTGCCGGGCGCGCTCAACAAGGTGCTCGTCTCGGTGGCCGGCCCGGTGCCGCGCCGGCTCAAGCGGGTGCTGGCCGCCAGGGCCGCCAAGGGGATGTGACGACCGGTCGGTCGTCGGCCGGGAACTGACCGGCGCGCCTACGCGAAGTCGATCGACGAGAACTGCGCGAGCTTCGACAGCTGGTGCTGGGCGTTGACCAGGCGCACGGTGCCCGACTTGGACCGCATGACGAGCGACTGGGTCGACGCCGTGTGGCGCGAGAAGTGCACCCCCTTCAGCAGCTCGCCGTCGGTGATGCCGGTGGCCGCGAAGAAGCAGTTGTCGCCCTTGACCAGGTCGTCGGTGCCGAGAACCTGGTCGAGGTCGTAGCCCGCGGCCAGGGCGGCGGCGCGCTCGTCGTCGTTGCGGGGCCACAGCCGCCCCTGGAGCTCGCCGCCCATGCACTTGAGGGCGGCGGCGGTGATGACGCCCTCGGGCGTGCCGCCGATGCCGAGCAGGATGTCGGCCCCCGACTCGGTCCACGCCGTGGAGATGGCGCCGGCCACGTCGCCGTCGGGGATGAGGCGGATGCGCGCCCCGGTGGACCGCACCTCGCCGATCAGGTCCTCGTGGCGGGGCCGGTCGAGGATGACCGCGGTGATGTCGCGGGGGCTCGTGCCCTTGGCCTTGGCCAGTGCCTCGATGTTGTCGGCCGCCGGCCGCGTGATGTCGACCACGCCCACCCCGTCGGGGCCGACCGCGATCTTCTCCATGTAGACGCACGGCCCGGGGTCGTACATCGTGCCCCGCTCGGACACGGCGATGACCGCCAGGGCGTTGCCCCGCCCGAGCGCCGTCAGCGTGGTGCCGTCGATCGGGTCGACGGCGATGTCGGTGAGCGTCGGGGTGCCGTCGCCGATGCGCTCGCCGTTGTAGAGCATCGGCGCCTCGTCCTTCTCGCCCTCGCCGATGACGACGATGCCGTCCATCGGGACGCCGTCGAGCACGATGCGCATGGCGTCGACGGCCGCCCCGTCGGCGCCGTTCTTGTCCCCCCGGCCCATCCAGCGCGACGCCGCCAGTGCCGCAGCCTCGGTGACCCGGACGAGCTCCATGGCCAGGTTGCGGTCTGGGCGCTGCTTCTCGGTCATGCCGGGACATTAGTGCGACGTCGACGAGCGCCCGCCGGGACCCGGGACGCCCGGCCCGCGGTCGGCGCGCCCTCGTCCCCAGCAGGGACACCACCCTGCCTGCGCCGTCGTGGTGGCGAGCGACGATCCCCGATCCGCTCCGACCGTCGCCGCCGCCGTGCGACGTCGTGCTCGCCGGCCTGGTTCAATGGGCCCGTGGGCCAGCTCTCCGATCCGTTCCAGCAGGGTGAAGACGACGAGCAGGGCATCTCGATCTCGGGACTGCCCGGCGACCTGCTCGAGCCGGACACGCCCGAGGGCCCGGTCGACGCCGCCACGATCCGGGCGATGGGCGTGCGCGTCGAGGGCGACGCCGAGGCCGACGACGAGCCCGAGGACGAGGGCATGACCGGCGAGTCGATCGCCTACGACCTCGACGACTGGAGCGAGCTCGAGCGCCAGGCCATCACCGACCGCCTGCGCGAGGCCGGGGTGCCCCACGGCTGGGAGCAGGCGCGTCTGCTCATCGCCGCGGTCGACGAGGCGGTGGTCGAGAACATCCTCGACATCGTCGAGGGCGAGTCGGACGACGGCGACGAGGGCGCCGAGCCGCTCGACGCCGAGCGCGACCAGATCGCCTACGACGTGTCCGAGCTCGACGACGAGGCCCTCGACGCCCTCGCCGCCGCCCTCGACGCGGCCGGCATCGCCTTCGCCTGGGGTGACGAGGAGGTCTACGTCTACGCCGACGACGAACAGGCCGTCGACGCCGCCTTCGACGCCGCCCAGCACCCCGACGAGATCGACGCGGAGGACGACGAACCGGCCGCGGGGGCGGCGAGCGCCGACCTGCTCGGCGACGTGTTCGTGGCCGCCGACCGCCTGCAGCACGACGGCGACGACACCGAGGGCACGGCGTCGCTGCTCGACATCGCGGTCACGATCGACGACCTCGACCCGCCGTACGGCATGGGCGGCCGCGACTGGGAGCGCGTGTGCGCGGCCGTGGGCGAGGTCGCCGACCTGCTGGCGGCCGACAAGCTCGACCAGGAGAAGGTCATGGCCTCGGCCCACGACCTGCGGGCGACGCTGCGCCCGTTCGTCTGACGCCAGGGCCGACGACGTCGTCGCAGCACGACCCCCGCCCGATCGGGCACTCTGGGGCGGATGAGCGACGACGACAAGCGGGCGCTGATCCAGCGGTACCTGGCGGCCAGCGGCGTCGACCAGGACGTCTCGCACGAGATCTACCACGACGACGCCGTGCTCGAGTTCCCGCAGTCGGGCGAGCGGTTCGAGGGCGTCGACAACTTCCGCGAGTGGCGCCGGCAGTACCCGGCGAACGTGGCGTTCACCACCCGCGAGCTCCGCGGGGCCGGCGACCTGTGGACCGCCGAGATCACGGTCACCTATGACGGCGGTGCTCCGCTGCTCGGGGTGAGCATCCTCGAGTTCCGGGGCGACAGGGTGACCCGCGAGACCATCTACACGGCCGAGCCGTGGGAAGCGCCCGAGTGGCGCAAGCCCTGGCGATCTGCCCCCTGAGCTGCACCGACACCAGGTCTCGGGTCGGGCGCCCGCTCGCCGGGGTCGGCTGGCCGGCCCGGTGGGCGGAGGGTGCATCCGGCGCCCCGGCTGCGGGCGAACGCCTCGTATGACCACCTCGTCGATGCCGTCCCCGGTCCCGCCCGGGGCCCCGCGCGCCGGTAGGCTGCGCCCGTGATCCACCGCCGCGCCAGGCCCTGCCTGCGTCCGGTCGCGCCGGCCCGGTCCGCCCCCGGCCTGGCCCGCGGCGACGCCGCCCCGGCCGCGCCGTCCCCCGGGGTCCCCGCCGTCGACGGGCCCCGCCCGGGGTGACCCCGCCGCCGATGCCCGCCACGACGCTGGCCGAGCTCGAGGTCTTCCACTCCCGGCCGATCGCGCCCACCCGGCGGCTGGCGCTCGGTGACCGCGACCTGCCCGTCTCCCCGGCACCCGGGTTCGGCGGCATCCTGCTCGGCGGCATCGTCGCCGCCTACATCCCGGTGCTCGACCCCGAGATGTTCGACGACCTCGACAGGCTGTCCCGCCAGCTCGAGGCCGGCTTCCGCATCCCCCAGCCCCGGCTCCGCCACCGCCTGCAGGTCGACCGCGTCGGCCTGCAGCGCAGCGTCCACCGGCTCGTGGGCCAGGGCGAGGCGCTCACGTTCGAGATCGACGGGAAGGGTGCGCCGGCCCACCACGTGCTGGCCGCCGTCTACGCCGCCGGCGAGCTGCCCGTCGGCGCCCGCAACCGGGTGATGGAGGCGATCCGCAAGGCGATGCGGTGGACCGGGTCGATCGACTCGACCCTGGTCGCCCACCTGACCGGCCTGGCGAGGCACCACTCGTGGTCGGCCGACGCCCACCGCGATCCCGTGGGGTGGGCCCTGGCGGTGCTCGACCTGCACACGTCGTCGGTGCGGCCCGAACGCAGCGCCATCCTCCGGCAGTTCCGCGACCTGGTGCGCGCCGCCCATCCCGACCACGGCGGCGACCGTGACGAGGCCGCCGGGCGGCTGGCCGAGCTCAGCGAAGCCCGGCGCATCCTGCTGGCCGGGTGACCTGCGCGTGACGCCGAAGCCACGGCCCGCCGTCGGCGGGCTCCTGCTGTTCCCCGGCGCGGGGGCGGGGCGCGACGCACCCGCGCTCGTCGCCATCGACCGCGCCCTCGCCGACGACCTGGCGGTCGTGCGCGCCGACTTCCCCTATCGCCGCGAGGGCCGGCGGGCCCCGGACCGCCCGCCCAAGCTGCTGGGTTGCGTCCGCGACGAGGCCGGCCTGCTGGTCGACAGGGCGGGCATCGACCCCTCGGCGCTGGCGCTCGGGGGGCGGTCGATGGGCGGCCGGATGTGCTCGATGGCGGTGGCCGAGGGCCTGCCGGCCGCGGCCCTGGTGCTGATCGCCTATCCGCTCCACCCGCCGGGCAGGCCCGAGCGGCTGCGGGTCGACCACTTCCCCGACATCACGGTGCCGTGCCTGTTCGTGTCCGGCACGCGCGACCCCTTCGGCACCCCCGACGAGCTCACCGCCCACACCGGGTCGATCGCCGGACCGGTCACGCACGTGTGGATCGAGGGCGGGCGCCACGACCTCAAGGGCAGCGACGCCGAGGTGGCCGTCACCGTGCGCGACTGGCTGCTGGCCCTCTGACGGCGGCGCCACGACCGCCGTTCGCCGCTGCCGCGGCCCGACCGCCCCGAAGGGGTGGCTGCCGACGCCGGAGCGTCGACGCGGGGCGGGCTACTCGACGATGTCGACGGGGGTGCCGAGCGGCAGGCCGATCGTGTCGGCCATGCGCATGACGATGTCGGTGCCGACCCCGATCGACCCGCTGGCCACGTCGGTGCCGAGGCCCGCCGGGTCGGCCACCCCGTGGACGGCCACCACCCCCTGCCCGGCCGTGAAGGCGGCCAGGTCGTTGGGCGCCCCCGACAGCCCGTAGGCGTAGGAGCGGTAGGCGCCGTCGGGCACCGGCGGTTGCACCAGCTCCTTGATGAAGAGCTCCTCGCCGGCGGGCGGGGCGTCGGGCCCCAGGGCGACCGGGGTCGACAGGGCGACGGCCTCGCCCGTGTAGAGGGTCAGGGTGTGGGCGCCGCGGGCGACCTCGATGCGGAACCGGTGGCGGCTCAGCGCCACGTCGTCGCGGGCGACCCAGCCGCTGCGGTCGACGGGGCCCTCGGGCAGGTGGACCTCGACCCAGTCGCCCACCTGCCGGACGACCAGGCAGATGATCTTCCCGCTCGCCTGGTCGCTCGCGACCAGCGTGGCCACCTCGTCGGCGTCGCTCTCGGGGCGGTCGCGCACCACCAGGCGCGAGTCGAGCGCCTCGGCGACGTGGATCGTGTCGCCCTGGTCGGCGGACGTGGTGGCATCGGGGGCGTCGGCGGCCGGCGGGGCCGACTCGGGGTCGGACAGCTCGGGTTCGTCGTCACCCGAGCACCCGACCCCCAGCGCCACGAGCAGCGCCAACGCGACCCCGGCGACGGCCCCGGGCCGGTGACGGGTCATCGGGGGAACACTACCCGGGGGCGCTGGTCGGGACCTCGTCGGGGGCGTCGGGGACACCCCGCGCGTCGGCGAGCGCGTCCTCGGGGTTGATGTCCTCGAGCTCGCGGTGCGCGGTCTCGGGGAAGAAGGCGAGCACGACGGCCGCCATCAGCAGCGGGGCCAGCGCCAGGATGGCCATCGCCGCGCCGAACGAGCCGAGCCCCTCGTCGAGGCGGCCCGCGGCCACCAGGCCGACGACGCTGCCGCCCATCGCCGTCATGCTGAAGATCCCGTTCGCCCGCCCGCGCAGCGACGTCGGGAACAGCTCGGGCCCGTACACGAAGATCGCGGGCACGACCGCGGCGGTGACGATGCCGCCGGCCAGGGCGGCCACCCACATGCCGACCCCCGCGACGGCGAACGAGGCCGCGACCAGCACGCTGCCCACCGAGACCGCCACCGCGCCCACAACCCGGCGGCCGCGCGTGTCGGCGAGGCGGCCGCCCACGACGATGCCGATGCTGGCCGGGGTGGAGGTGAGGATGACGAAGAGCGAGATCATGGCCGCGCTCATGCCCCGCTCGTCGCGCAGGAACTCGTTGCGGAACTGCGACTGCGGCCCCGCGAAGACGTTGAACAGGAACATGACGCTCGCGACCAGCAGGAGGCGTCGGTAGTGGCCGGCGAGCCCCACGTTGCGGTGCGTGCGGACGAACCGGCGGCTCTCGGGGATCAGCCCGCCGAAGCGGGCGACGACCGGCACGAACAGCACCGGCAGCACGTAGAGGACCCGCCACGCGCGGTCGCCGAGGTCGGCGATCGGCAGCACCCACAGCGCCATGCCGGCGCCCAGCGCGCCGGACATCGTGAGCAGGCTGAGCGCGTAGGCACGGGCGCCCGCCGGCATCTCCTCGGCCGCCATGATCGCCAGCAGCAGCGACGCCCCGGCCCACGCGCCGCGGTTGACGGCCTGCGTGCCCGCCAGCGTCGCGAGGTTCGGCGACGCCGCGCCGGCGACGGTGGCGACGATGCAGGTGAACAGCGCCACCGACAGGATGACGCGCCGTCCCCGCCGGTCGGCGAGCGCCCCGAGCGCGATCGCCAGCACGCCGCCGATCCGCACCGCGGCGAGGGCGTCGCCCTGCGCCGCCGACCCGGCCCCGAACTCGTCGGCCGCGAAGGTCATGGTCTGGCTGAGCAGGGTGCCGTGGTAGCCGACCACCAGCGACAGGGCGGCCAGCAGGCCGAGCACGGTGGCGCCGCGGGCGTCGGGCCGCTGCGGGGGGAACCACCACGGCAGGCGCCCGTCGGTGCGGGGGCGGCGCAGCGCGGCCTTCAGGGCGGGACCCACGAGGAACGGCCAGACGCCGGGCGGCAGCTCGTACTGGAACCGTTGGGTGACGAGGGTGCGGGCGCCGTCGTCGGCGTTCGTCCCGTCGCCGTCCGCGCCGGCGCCGTTGCCGTCGATCCGGGCGGCGCCGTCGGTGCGGCGGTGGCCTCGGCCGTCGATGCCGCGCCCGTCGTCGGTCGCGTCGCCGTGTCGGCCGCCGGTCGCGTCGTCGGCCCGGTCACCGGGCGGCCGCGCCGGTGCGGACGCACCGTCCCCCGCCCGGACCTGGTCGAGCGGCGCGAGGGTCACGATGCGCTCGTAGCGCACGAACGGACCGTGCCCGACCGTGAAGCGGGCCGCCTGACCCGCGGACGGCGGGACCTCCCGCTCGCCCACGACGTCGTCGCGGGGGCGGAGGACCTGCTCGACCCCGGCGGAGTCGAGCTCGGCCGCGACGGTGAACGACCGCACCCGGCTACCGCGGGCGGTCGTCGGAGCGGCCCTCGGCGTCACCCGCGTCGCCGGGGCGCTCGTCGGCGCGCCGCCCGCTCTCGATGGCGTCGGCCCGGCGGTTGGCGACCACCAGCAACAGGGCGAAGAGCACGATGGGCACGAGCACCAGCAGGATCTCGTCCCATCCGCCCTGGTGGGCCACGATCGTGGGCGTCACGGCACCCAGGCTCGCATGCGGTCCGCCCGGCCGCTACTC
>Ga0111538_10010194_pt1 | contig 12504 bp, 11 predicted proteins | sample SoiMethybrSBSTD1_FD_79669 | JGI IMG/M metagenome (GOLD analysis project Ga0111538, IMG submission 79669) | Bulk soil microbial communities from a Populus tree surrounding site in Tennessee, USA - Soil MetaG P. TD hybrid SBSTD1 (version 2)... | ecosystem: Environmental > Terrestrial > Soil >...
AAACGGCCGTGTCGCGAAGGAAGCGCTCGATCGCGAGACAGCCACGCTGGTTCTGTCGGACCTGAGCATGCCCGAGGTCGACGGCATCGGCCTGTTGCGACACGTCAAGGCGACCTGGCCCGACACGGTGGTCATCCTCATCACAGCGATCGCGGATGTCTCGACGGCCGTCGCGTGCCTGGCCGAAGGCGCGATGGACTACGTCTCGAAGCCGTTCCATCCGGACGAGATTCGCGCTCGCGTCAGGCAGGCGCTCGAGAAGCGACAACTCGTGCTCGAGAACAGGGAATACCACGAGCGGCTCGAGGAGAAGGTCGCCGTCCAGGCGCAACGCATCGAGGACATCTTCCTCGCGTCGATCCACTCGCTGGCCGATACGCTCGAACTCCGCGACACGTACACCCACGGGCACTCGATCCGCGTGAGCCGCTATTCGGTGCTCATCGCACGCGAACTCGGAATGCCTGACGAGTTCGTGCGCCAGGTCGAGCTGGGCGGCCGCGTGCACGACATCGGAAAGATCGGCGTCCGCGAACAGGTGCTCCTCAAGGCCGGCCCGTTGACCGATGAGGAGTATCGGCACGTGATGGAGCACCCGGTGACGGGTTGGCGCACGCTCCAGCCGCTGCTGCGCGACCATGGGATCGCGCTCAACGTGGTCCGGAACCACCACGAGCGGTGGGATGGGAGCGGGCTCCCGGATCACCTCGCCGGGGAGGCCATCCCGCTGGAGGCTCGGATCGCGGCCGTCGCGGACACGTTCGACGCGATGACCAGCCATCGTCCGTACCGCCCCCCGCTGCCGCTCGACGTCACTGTGGACGAGATCCTCAAGTACCGGGGGAAGCAGTTCGATACCCGGGCGGCGGATGCCTTCGCAGCCCTGGTAAAGAGCGGCGAACTATTGGCAGGGTCGGATGTGGCCTGACAGGCCCTTGTGACCGGTGTTACCAAAGGGGGGCTTTCGGCGTCGCTAAAGAGCCTTCAAGTGCCTGATTTTTCAGCAGATACGTCGACTGTGCCATCGCAGAACCCGAGAGGGAGCGACCTCGGTCCGAGTGGGCGTCGCGCGGGCGGACGTGCGAGATTCAGGGCCAACCACCCAAGCAACAGCGAACACGACATGTCCGTTCAGGGCCTGATGGTCAGCGTCTCCGGGATCAGGGGACGTGTTGGAGAGGCGCTTACTCCAGAAATCGTCGACCGCTATGCCGCCGGTTTTGGGGCGTGGGCCCTGGCCCGTTCGACGTCCCGGGAGATCGTTGTCGCGCGCGATTCGCGCGTGTCAGGGCCGATGTTCCATCGCGTCGTGCTGGCGGCTCTTCAATCGATTGGTGCGACGATCGTCGATATCGACATGGCTCCTACGCCCACCGTGCAAATGGCCGTGGAAGCGCGGCATGCCGCGGGCGGACTCGCGATCACGGCCAGCCATAATCCGATCGAGTGGAACGCGCTCAAGTTCATCGGCGCTTCGGGTCTTTTTCTCGATCCTGCCGAGTCAGCGGCGATGCGCGCATTTGTCGATCGCGGCTATGCCCGTGTTACCTGGGACCGGATCGGGACCGTCATGCGCGACGACCGCGCCATCGCGAATCACATCGAACGCATCCTGGCGCTTTCGGTGCTCGACGTTGACGCGATCCGCAATCGTCGCTTCAAGGTTGCGCTGGACACCTGCCACGGTGCGGGCTCGACGATCTTTCCGCAGCTGTTCGACGCCCTGGGCTGCCGGGTCGAATCGATCAACCTGACGCCCGATGGGCTCTTTCACCGGCCGCCCGAGCCGGTGGCCGAAAACCTCGGAGAGCTCTCGGAGCTGGTGACCCGGACCAATTCTGCGATCGGGTTCGCCACTGATCCCGATGTGGACCGGCTGGCGCTGGTTGACGACACGGGTAGGGCGATCGGGGAGGATTACACGCTGGCGCTCGCCACTCGTGTGGTGCTGCGCCGCCAACGCGGGCCGGTGGTGGCGAATCTCTCCACGAGCAGGATCGTGGATGACATGGCGGCCGAATACGGGAGTGAGGTGATTCGAGCGCCCGTCGGCGAAGTAAACGTCGCCGTTCGGATGCGGGACGAGCACGCCGTGGTCGGAGGGGAGGGGAATGGCGGCGTGATCCTTCCCGAGCTACACCTGGGCCGCGATGCGCCGCTGGCTGCCACGCTGATGCTACAATTGCTCGTCGACGAGTCGTTACCCCTTAGCGGGATTGTGGCCCGTTTCCCGCAGTATCGTATTGTAAAGGACAAGCTGGATCGCCCTGACGGGGCGCTCGATGCGGTGTACGAATCATTACGGGCGGCTTTTCCCGACGCGGAAGTGGATCAGCAGGATGGCCTCAGGTTGTCGTGGCCGGATCGCTGGGTGCATGTGCGGCCTTCGGGGACCGAGCCAATCGTCCGTGTCATCGCCGAAGCACCAACCGGGGACGACGCCAGGGAACTGATTTCGCGCTGCCGCGCGCCGTTGGACGCGTTGGTGGCCTGACAACATTCAATCGCTTATCGCCTCATGTGTGGAATCGTCGGATATGTGGGACCGCGGCTCGCGACACCTCTCCTCCTGGAGGGGCTGAAGCGGCTGGAGTACCGCGGCTACGACTCGGCCGGCGTGGCGATCATGAACGGCGTCGGCGTCGAGACCGTGAAGGAAGCGGGAAAGATCTCCCGCCTCGAGGCGATGCTGGCAGCGAACCCGGTGCAGGGGACTACGGGAATCGCGCATACGCGCTGGGCCACGCACGGTCCGCCGAACCAGATCAACGCGCACCCGCATGTGAGCGATGACGGCACCATCGCCGTCGTGCACAACGGGATCATCGAAAACGCGACGATCCTCAAGAAGATGCTCGAGGGCCGTGGCTACGAATTCCGTTCCGATACCGACACCGAAGTCCTGGCGCACCTGATCGAGGAAACCTTCGAAGGCAACCTCGAGGACGCCGTCATCGAGGCGCTCCGGCAGGTCGAGGGCACGTACGGCATCGCCGTCGTGTCGAGCGTGGACTCGCACAAGATCGTCGCAGCGCGCAAGGGCAGTCCGCTGCTCGTCGGCCTTGGCGATGACGAATACTTCGTTGCCAGCGACGTGTCGGCCATCCTCGCTCACACGCGCAAGGTCGTCTACCTGGATGACGGCGAGATGGCCGTGGTCGATCGCAACGGCTACCGCATCGTCGACCTCAACGCGACCGAGATCCAGAAGAAGGTTTCACGCATCGACTGGGACCTGGGGCAGATCGAGCGCGGCGGGTTCGCGCACTTCATGCTCAAGGAGATCTTCGAGCAGCCGCAGACGCTGGAACAGACGATGCGCGGCCGCCTGCTCGACGACGAAGGCACGTCGAAACTGGGCGGCTTGAACCTGACGGATGACGAGCTGCTGGCCTTCGACAACATCGTCATCACTGCGTGCGGCACGAGCTGGCACTCGGCGCTCATCGGCGAGCACATGCTCGAGGAACTGACGCGCGTCCCGGTCGAAGTCGAATACGCGTCCGAGTTCCGTTATCGCAACCCGATCGTGAACGAGCGGACGTTATGCATCGTGATCTCACAATCCGGCGAAACGGCCGACACGCTGGCCGCCATGCGCGAAGCCAAGCGCCGCGGCGCGCGCACGCTGGGCATCGTGAACGTGGTGGGCTCGACCATTGCTCGTGAGGCAGACGGGGGCATCTATATCCACGCCGGTCCCGAGATCGGTGTCGCATCGACCAAGGCGTTCACGAGCCAGGTCATCGCCCTGCTGCTGTTCACGCTCAAGCTGGGGCGCCTGCGTGACCTCTCGATCCTGCGCGGTCGTGAAATCATCGAAGCCATGCATCGGCTCCCGGGCCAGATCCAGAAAATCCTGGACCGCGCCGAGGAGATCGAGAACCTGGCCGAGGAGTTCAAGCGCGCGTCGAATTTCCTGTACCTCGGACGTGGCTACAACTTCCCGGTCGCGCTCGAAGGGGCATTGAAGCTCAAGGAGATCAGCTACATCCACGCCGAGGGCTATCCGGCGGCCGAGATGAAGCACGGTCCCATCGCGCTGATCGACGAGATGATGCCGGTCGTGTTCATCGCGCCGCACGACTCGGTGTTCGACAAGGTGACGTCGAACATCCAGGAGGTGAAGGCAAGAAAGGGTCGCGTCATCGCCATAACGAGTCGGCATGAGGAATCCCTAACGGGGAAGGTCGATTACGAATTCCGGATCCCGGAAACGATCGACCTGCTGATGCCCATCCTTTCCTCGGTTCCGCTGCAATTACTCGCGTATTACGTCGCGGTGAAGCGCGGATCGAACGTGGACCAGCCGCGCAACCTGGCGAAGAGTGTGACGGTGGAGTGAGCGCCGAGTCCGGCAGCGGAGCAGCCCCGGCGCTGTTTTTCGTTATCGCTTTTCTTCGAAAAATCCCCATCTTCTCCGTGGTCGTATCACGGCCTGTTTTCACGGGCTTGAACGCCTGAAATCGGAATAGGGGTTAGCGCGAGCGACACCCCCGTCGAAGGGCACTGCAGCACTCCCACGTTGCATCCCTTCGACGCCTCCGATCGGGCGTTCTTTTTGTTTCCGGATGACGCGTGTCATTCGCGCCCGGTCGTCTCCAAGTGACTCGTTTTACAGACTCGTGTGGAAACATATATTGACAATCTTCGATGGACTTGTTAGCGTCCCTGCCCATGGCTCGAACGCTTGAACTCGTCGACCGTCAGCTGGGCGAGCGCTGCTGCGATGCGCGCGCGCGCCCCAGCCGTACGCATAACGAGGCTGCAGTGATTGCCTCGGACTTCGAGCAACTAGCGCATCCGGTCCGGCTCCAGCTCCTGGACGTCCTGGCGCGCAACGAAGGACGCGTCTGCGTCTGCGACCTCGAGGCCGCCGTGCCGGTCAAGCAGCCGACGGTCTCGCACCACCTGCGCCTCCTGCGTGAGGCGGGCCTGGTCGAGAGTGAGAAGGTCGGGCAGTGGGTTTACTACCGCATCAAGCGCGACAAGGCACAGGAGCTTCGCGATCGCGTTCAGCAGGTGCTTCGAGCGTTTGCCTGACGAGGAGACCGGTATGGCAACCCAATACAACATCCGTCCGGCGGAAGCTGGAGACCTGGCACGGGTTGAGCGCACGCTCCGCGATGCCGATCTGCCACTCGATGGCCTCGGCGACCAGTTCGGCGAGGGATACGCAATCGCCGAGTTGGACGGCGATATCATCGGTGTTGAGGGGATCGAGGTGCATGGCGATGACGGGCTCCTGCGATCCGCAGCGGTCGTTCCAGCCTGGCGCGGCAAGGGCGTCGGTGACGCGCTGACAAGGAACCGGATCGATTGGGCTCGTGATCACGGATTGCACGCGCTCTACCTGCTCACGACGACAGCCGGCGACTACTTCCCGCGATTCGGCTTTACGAAGGTTGATCGGGACGCCGCGCCTGACGCGGTGCGCCGGTCGCGTGAGTTCAGCGAGGCCTGTCCATCGACCGCGTTATTCATGACGCTTTCACTTCACTGAGTCCGACTTCCATGACTGATACAGCTGGTGGTTGCTGCGGTCCCGATTGCTGTGGCGATGAACCGAAGGTGACGACCATCGCAGCAGGGCTGACCGAAGAGGTCGCGATCATGTTTGGCGCACGCGACCAGGTTCGGCAGGAAGTACGTTCGAAATACGGCGCGGCTGCGCGTCGAGCCTCCGAAGGTCAGGCAGCTACGTGCGCGTGCGGCACGGCGTGCGACGCAAAGAGTGCCGAGTGGGATCCGATAACGTCGAACCTGTACGAAGCGGCAGAGACGGAAGGCATTCCCCTGGAGGCGCTGCTCGCGTCTCTCGGATGCGGGAATCCAACGGCACTCGCCGCGCTCTCGCCAGGCGAGACGGTGCTCGACCTGGGCTCGGGGGGCGGCATCGACGTGCTGCTGTCCGCGCGCCGCGTCGGTCCAACGGGCAAGGCGTACGGCCTCGACATGACCGATGAGATGCTCAAGCTGGCTCGCGAGAACCAGAGGAAGTCGGGCCTGACGAACGTCGAGTTCCTGAGGGGAGAGATCGAGAACATTCCGCTCCCGTCGGAGAGCGTCGATGTCATCATCTCGAATTGCGTGATCAATCTCTCGGCCGACAAGGCGCAGGTGATCCGCGAGGCGCATCGCGTGCTCAACCCGGGCGGACGATTCGCCGTTTCGGATGTCGTACTTCGCGGTGAGCTTCCCGAGCCGGTGCTGAAGAGCGTCGGACTCTGGACGGGATGCGTGTCCGGCGCGCTGCATGAGGACGAGTACACGCGATTGCTGCGCGCTGCCGGCTTCACCGACATCTCAGTCGAGCCGACGCGCGTGTATGGCAACGACGACGTAAAGGCGCTGCTCGACTCCGCCGGCCTGCACGACGAAGGACTGGTTCAGTCGGTCGACGGGAAAATCATGAGCGCCTTCGTGAGAGCGACAAAGGCGCCGGCATGATCCGTGTTGGATGAGGATCGCACTGGTCTCTGACATCCACGCCAACCTGCCGGCTCTCGAGGCGGTGCTGGCGCACATCGATTCATCCGGCACGGACGCGACGTACCACGTGGGCGACCTCGTTGGATATGCCCCGTGGCCTAACGAGGTCGTCGCGCGGCTGGCGGAGCAGGGCATCAGCGGCGTTTCGGGGAACTATGATTCCACGGTCGGCCTGGATTACAAGCACTGCGGCTGCCGTTACGAGGATCCGCGACAGGAAGCACTGTCACACCTCAGCTTTGGCTGGACCCGGGACGCGTGCACCCCGGACACGAAGCGCGCGCTCACGGCGCTGCCTTTCCGACTGGACCTTCGTCCGCGCGGCGGCCACGCGGCGGGCCCACGAATTGTCCTGGTGCACGGCACGCCCGTCCTGAATACGGTCTACTGGACCGAAGACCGCCCAGATGACTTCTGTCGCAAGATGGCAGCAATCGCCGGGTTGAAGCAGGGAGACGTGATCGCCTTCGGCCACACACACCTCGCGTGGCATCGCGTTATCGACGGAATCCATTTCATGAACACGGGCAGCGTCGGACGTCCCAAGGACGGCGACCCGCGCGCCGGCTACTCGGTGCTCGACATTTCGGATGAAGACGAAGTGAGCGTGGAACACCTGCGCGTCGAGTACGACGTCGCAAGCGCGGCGGCGGGAATTCGCAGCAGCACGCTGCCAAAGGAGTTCGCGACATACATCGAGACAGGTGGCAGGCAGTTGGACTGACGCGTTTTCGCGAAGACAACTTTATTGTTCCGACTCCTGCTGGTCGCTGGTCGCTGGTCGCTGGTCGCTGGTCGCTGGTCGCTGGTCGCTGGTCGCTGATCGCTGGTCGCTGATCGCTGGTCGCTGGTCGCTGATCACTTAATCCATGCGCGTCCTTCTTCAACGAGTCTCCCGCGCCGAAGTGCGAATTCGCGAAGGCGGCAGTACGCGCGTCGCCGGCCGCATCGACCGCGGTTTCGTCGTGCTCGTAGGCTTCACGACTTCGGACAGCGAATCGCATGTCGAATGGATGGCCGAAAAGGTCGCCGGCCTTCGCGTGTTCGCCGACGCCGACGACAAGATGAACCTGGCGTTGGCCGACGTCGACGGCGCCGTACTCGTCGTCTCGCAATTCACGCTCTACGGCGATGCGCAGAAGGGAAGGCGTCCCAGTTTCATCGACGCCGCCAGGCCTGAGCAGGCGATACCGCTCTACGACAAGTTCAAGGAACGCCTGCGTCAGCAGGGCCTGACGGTGGAATCGGGCGAGTTCGGGGCCATGATGGACGTCGAGCTCGTGAACGACGGTCCTGTGACGCTCTGGCTCGAGCGATGACGCCGGTGCGTATTGTCCTCGCGTCGCAGTCCCCTCGCCGGCGCGAACTGTTGTCGCTCATCGGCATACCGCACGAGGTGCGCCCGGCGGATCTCGATGAGAGCCTCCTGCCTGGCGAGTCGCCGACGGAGCACGCCGAGCGACTGGCCCGGTCCAAGGCGGAAACCATTGCGGCGCGCGAACCGAGGGCCGTGGTGATCGGTTCCGACACGATCGTCGTCCTGGACGGCGACGTCCTTGGCAAGCCGCGCGATACCGCCGAAGCGAGCGCGATGCTGCGGCGGTTGTCAGGCCGCACCCACACGGTGCACACGGCCGTCGCCGTGGCGAGGGATGGGCGAACCGTGTCAGACGTCGAATCAGTCGAAGTCACCTTCCGCCCGCTCGACGACACGCAGATCGAGGCCTACATCGCAACCGGCGAGCCGATGGACAAGGCCGGGGCGTACGGCATCCAGGGGTACGGCGCCGTGATCGTCGAGCGCGTCCATGGCGACTATTTCGCGGTGATGGGCCTCGCGTTAGGCCGGTTAGTGAGTTTACTGGAGGCGGTTGGAGTTTCATACCGCTTCGGCCAACCACCTGTTGCGACCTGAAAGTCTCACGCGGGGGCGCGGAGCCGCGGCGAGAAAAGATCTTTGGTTTGCTCCGCCTCTCCGCATCTCCGCGTGATGCACTTACCGTGAGTATCTCTCTTTCCAGACCTCTACTTTTTCCCGGACCTGGTCAACCGTGATGCGCACAACCCGGCCAGGCCGGTTCTCCATCGACACCGGATAGTCCTCCCCCGGGTTCCCATACGCATCGATCAAGAGGTCGTGATATCGCTTGTAAGGGCCCGTGCGCCTGGGGTTCGTGTACCCCATCAGGCTGATCACCGGCCGCTCCAGCGCCACCGACATGTGCAGCGGCCCCGTGTCCGGCGAGAGCACCAGCGCCGACCCCGACAGGATACCCACCAGGTTCCGGAGTCCGCTGCCTAACGCCGATACCGGCTGGTGGCTGGCGTTCGCCAGGATCACCTGTTCCGCGTGCAGCTCCCGCGGCGACCGGCCGCCCACGAGCACCGGCTGCAATCCATATTCGCCGGCGAGGATATCCACCACCTGCGCCCACCGCTCCGGCAGCCAGTCCTTCTCAGGTTTGCTGGTCGCGACGACGATGGCGGCAGCAGGCCGATCCAGCTTCGAGAAAAACTCATCACGCCAGGCAAGCTCGTTCGGCCACGGCCCGAGGTCCCACGTCACCGGCTGCGGGTTCACCCCCAGCGCTTCGAGAAACTCGAAGTACTGATCCTGCACGTGCTGGCCGACCGGACGCGGCGGGATCCGGTGCGTGGTGAACAGCCAGTTCAGGTCTCTTGCGCGTGCCCGATCGAAGCCGAGCCGCACCGGCGCGCGCGTCATCGCCGTGATCACACCGGCCTTGAAATACACCTGAAGGTCGATGACGAGGTCGAACTCGCGCGTCGCCAGCTCGCGGCGAATGTCGAGAAACGCGCGCAGCCCAGCCGTCCGATCGAAGACGATGATTTCGTCCACGGATCGGTGCCCGCGCACCAGCGACGCACCGGCCGCCTGCAGGAGCCATGTGATGCGACACGCCGGCGCGTGTCGCTTCAACGCATTGATCACCGGCAGCACGTGCACCGCGTCCCCCACCGCACTCATCATGACGATGCAGATGCGGTCCAGCCTTGCCGGAATCACGCGCGAAGGGGGGCGGGGGCGGGGGCGCTGGCCAGTTCGCGAAGTGTCCGCATCTCGGCGTCGTCAAAACCAATGCCGGACCGCGAACGCAGTTTGCGGATCGAACGTTCGAGCCTGTCGAGGTTCGCGTCGCGCACCGTTGGATCGCTCGGCGGCGCGAACTGCAGGCGATCGATGTCGAGCACATACGCGTCCCACGCGCTCGGTCCACTCTCGACCAGCAACACGTTGCCGACGTTCAGGTCCGGATGCCACGCGCCGATGTTCGTGAGCGACCGGATCAACGCCGCGATCGAGTCCAGCCAGCCACGCCGCACATCCGCGTCTGGCGCGTCGCGCAACGCCTTGCCGAGGTCGCGCCCTGGCAGCTCCAGCGAGACAACGTCACTCCGCCGGAGCACGCGTCGCACCGGATACACGGCGATCGCCACCACCAGCGGGGTTCGCACGCCCAGCCCGGCCAGCAGGTGCGACACGAGCAACTCGTAAGGCGCTCGCGTCGGCGGCAGGAACAGGTCTCCCTGCAGCCGGCCCAGCAGGCCGCCGTGGTGTGAGTGCCTGACGACCACCCGGCGTTCCTGGCCCGGGAGGAGCACCGAATACGCCGGCACCCGCCCACCCAGGTCACGACGGTCCGGCTGTACCGCGGCCCATTCGTACAGCGTCTGCTGGGGCAGCACGGTCTTCGCCCACTCGACGCACGACTCGTGCGCGACGACGTGCGCGGCGCCGACGCGGAACCGGTTGTAGTCCTTCGGGATTGCGGTCGTCACCGGATCACGCGGAAGACCGGGAGCGGCTCCCGGCGTGGCGGAATCTCGAGCGGCGGGTGATCCACCAGTTCGTGCGTTCTCGTCAGGCGCTGTCGCAGCGAATCCGACACCAGGATCTCGCCGCCCTGCGCGGCGGTGCAGAGGCGCTTCGCCGTGTTCACCGTGTCGCCGATGACGGTGTACTCGAGGCGCCGCTCGGAACCCAGGTAGCCGGCGAACGCCTCGCCATAGTTGATGCCGATCCCGACGTGCAACCGCGGACGACCCTGCGAGAGCCATCGCGCGTTCAGCTTCGAGAGCGCGGCGATCATGTCGAGGGCCGCGGCCAGGGCGCGGTCCGCATCATCGGCCTCGCTGATGGGCGCGCCCCACTGCGCCATGACTTCGTCGCCGATGAACTTGTCGAGCGTGCCGCCGTGCCTGAACACGCAGTCGGCCATCTCCGAGAAATACTCGGTGAGCAGGCGCGCCGTCTCGTCAGGCGTCAGTTGAGCGGCCAGTCTCGTGAAGCCGCGGATGTCGCTGAACAGCACGGCCACGTCGCGTCGCTCGCCGCCCAGCCGCAACGACTCGGGGGCCGCGGCAATCCGCGCCGCCAGCATCGGCGTGAAAAACCGCTCGAAGTTGCCGCGGACCAGCGCATCGTGCCGGCTCCGCTCGGCGAATCGCAGGTTGTCGAGTGCCACCGCGCCGATGCCGGCGAAAGCGACCAGGAACTCGAGGTCATCGTCGTCCACGCGCCGATGGCCTCCGCTGTCGACGTAGAGCACGCCCATCGAACGCCCTTCACCACCAAGCAGCGGCGCACACACCGACGTGCGCGTCGCCTCGCTTCCCGGGCCGTGGTCGCCCGCGTTGTCCGACAGCAGCGCGGACTTCTGGTCGAGCGCCGACTGCGCCAGCGCCACCGGCACCGTGTTCTTCGCGCATCCCGGCCGCACTCTCGTCAGGCGCTCCTCCAGGCGGCTGTCGTCGTCGACGAGCAGGATCGACGCCTGGTCCACCTCGACGAGACGGAACGTGAAGTCAAGCATCTTGTCGAGCAGCGCTTCGACGGTGGGCACGCGAGTCAGCGCCTTCGACACCTCCAGCAGCAGCGTCAGCTTGAGCCGGTCGCGCTCGTGCTGCGGCAGGACCACCGCGGTTTCGTCGATGGCTTGCTGCACGCCGCTCGCGCGCAGCGCGCGCTCGAGCGTGAGGTCGGCATCCGGCACGGGCACCTGCCTGATCACCGTGGTGCCGGCGCGTGCGGCCCGCCGCTTCACTTCGGCGGTTCCGTCGTCGATCAGCATGGGGCTCAGGTCCTGCAGCTCGAACAGGATCTTCCCGAACACCACTCGATCGCCCATGCGCGCGATCGTTGTCGATGTGATCCGCGTGCCGTTGACGAACGTACCGTTGCTCGATCCAAGGTCCTTCAGCTGGACGCCCGAGGCCTCGATGGTCAGCTCGGCATGGCGTCGCGAGACCGTGGGATCGAGCACCGGCAGGTCGCTGCTGAGGGCGCGACCAAGCACGAGCGGCAACCCCGCCCGGAGCTCAAACGACAGCTGTCCATCCGCGCTTACCAGTCGGAATGGCATGAAAAGGGAATATGACCGCTCGTGAAGTGTGCGCCTAGCGTTGAGCGGCCCGGATGCGGCCCAGCGCCGTGAGCAGCGCGCGTGCCTTGTTTTCGGTCTCGTCCCATTCGCGTTCGGGCACCGAGTCGGCCACGATGCCGGCGCCGACCTGGATCGACGCCTTTCCGCCGGCGATCACGCACGTCCTGATCGTGATCGCGAGGTCCATGCGTTCGTCGCCCGTTGCGATATACCCCACAGCGCCCGCGTATGCCCCTCGCCGCTCCGGCTCGAGTTCGTCGATGATCTCCATCGCGCGCACCTTCGGCGCACCGGTCATCGTTCCTGCCGGAAACGTCGCTCGATAGGCATCGAGGGCCGAGCATCCGTCGCGCAACTCTCCCTCTACCTGGCTCACGATGTGGAGCACGTGCGAGTACTTCTCCACCGTCATGAAGTCCGTCACCTTCACGCTGCCGTAGCGCGCAATCCTGCCCACGTCGTTGCGGCCGAGGTCCACGAGCATGACGTGTTCCGCGCGTTCCTTCTCGTCGGCGAGGAGGTCGGCGGTTAGTCGCTCATCCTCGGCCTGGGTCGCGCCGCGCGGTCTCGTGCCCGCGATCGGCCGAACCGTCACGCGTCCATCGGC
>Ga0111538_10010195_pt1 | contig 12503 bp, 12 predicted proteins | sample SoiMethybrSBSTD1_FD_79669 | JGI IMG/M metagenome (GOLD analysis project Ga0111538, IMG submission 79669) | Bulk soil microbial communities from a Populus tree surrounding site in Tennessee, USA - Soil MetaG P. TD hybrid SBSTD1 (version 2)... | ecosystem: Environmental > Terrestrial > Soil >...
AAGATTGAGACTGCAAGCCCGGAATGGTCCTTGCGTCAGGTCATCTTCGCGCGTCCAGATTACCTTGACGGGAGCACCGGATTTTTTGGAGAGGTCTGCAGCTTCTTCGGCCAGATCCGTGAGTGATCTTCGACCAAAGCCGCCGCCCATAAACGTATAGTTGATAAATACTTTGTCCTCGGGAAGCTGATAAGTTTTTGATAGGAAGGTTCGGATACCATTGGGATTTTGTGTTGATCCCCAAAATGTCGCATCTGTATCGGTTACGCTTACGATCGCATTCAAAGGCTCCATCGGAACGTGAGCCTGGTACGGAGTTTCATACGCCGCCGCGATAATGTTTTTAGCATTTGCGAATTGAGCGCTTACATCTCCCTTTGCAACCAATTCGTCGCCTTCCATTTTAGCGGCATCGTAAGAATCCTTAAGAATCGTTTCATCCGAGATCACCTCAAGTCCCTGTGTATCCCATTCTATTTTAAGTGCTTTTTTTCCCTGTAAGGAATACCAATAGTTATCGGCAATTACCGCCACACCCTCCAATGTTAGTCCATATACTTGCCGGGATGTTTTCACCACCTTTCTGACCCCCGGCATTTTCAAAACCTCTTCCTCATTGTAGCTTTTTACCTTGCCCAAGAATACAGGTGAATGTTCGACTGATGCGTATAGCATGCCCGGGACGGTGATATCAATTCCGAACTTTGCTGCTCCATTTGTTTTCAGTGGAATGTCTTTTCGGGCTGGTGACGTACCTATAATTGAAAACTCACTTCGCGGTTTTAAAGGTGGATTCTCGGGTGGAGATGATTTTGCAGCTTCTTGCACTAGTTCCCCGTACTTGAGTACCGCCCCAGATGCATTGACAATGGTTCCTTTTGTTGCGACACATTGGTTCAATTCAATTTTCCATCTATTCGCAGCAGCCTGTCGCAGCATCTCGCGTGCTGCGGCTCCCATTTTTCTCAATTTTTCAAATTCGCTTTGGATGCTGCGGCTTCCGACTACCATTTGACTGCCGTATAATTTTGAGTTAGCTATTGATGGCCTAACTTCTATTTTGTCAATGTCGACTCCCAATTCTTCTGCCAGGATCATGGGTATAGACAAATAAGTTCCTTGCCCCATCTCCGGCCTGTGGTTGAAAAGGGTAATTGTATTATCAGTTCCAATGGAGATAAATTGATTAAGGTCTATGGCAGAAGGATCGGATAATGATTTTGCAACAAGTTTTTCCTTACCGGACGCTTGTACCACAAAACCAATGGCCAGAAATGTTCCGGCCGCAGAACTAAGCTCTATAAATTTCCTCCTGGAGATCATTTCCATAATCAAAGTTTCTGAGTGGCCTGCTTGATCGCTTTCTTAATCCGCGGATACGTTCCACACCGGCAAAGTACGGCGCTCATGGCAACGTCGATATCTTCATCCGATGGATTTGGGTTTTTCCTTAACAACGCTGCCGCGCTCATGATTTGCCCCGATTGGCAATAGCCACATTGTGGCACCTGTCCGGCTATCCACGCGAGTTGTATTACATGGTCATTGTTTTTAGAAAGCCCTTCGATTGTAATAATTTCTTTTCCAACCGCTGCTTCAGAGGGGATGACACACGACCTGACAGGGGAACCATCCAAATGAATAACGCAGGCCCCACATTGGCCGATACCACATCCAAACTTTGTTCCCGTAAGGCCTATATAATCCCTTATCGCCCATAGTAGTGGCATCTTGGGTTCTATGTCGATCTCTTTTCGCGCTCCATTTACACTAAGGGATAGTTTCGACATGGCGATGGAGTTTTTTTGTGAGACCTTTAAATTTACTAAATCCGGTTTACATTTCCCTGCCCTGGGCGGATCGTTTAAAGGTACCGGAGTAATACAGTAAAAGCTGCACTAGTCCGGCTCGCACAACTTACATCTTATATCTTACCACTTACATTTCACTTCTTACTGACGCTTACGACCTTCCCGACACGCTCAGCTCCGTCCCCTTTTAACCTTTCTATGACTTTAGCCGCTACTTTTCTACCTAGCTCCAATCCTGCGTCGTTATCACTACGGAAATGTATGCCCGCATGGAAACGTGATTCTGCACCATCCTTAGCGATTTTCAGGAAAAGGTCCTTATCGTATGGAAAAAGATACGGGAAGAGTTCGCCTACGACTCCACTCATCATGGCGTGTCCTGACGGATATCCGGGGAAGGGTGGACTTTGCATTAACGGTTTGTACGTGGAGTCATACTGATCAGGACGTATCCCCCAGTAAGTATACTTAGCATCCCAGCAGGCGGTAAACGCATCATAGTACGCGACATTTACGGCGGCATAGATTCTTGCAACCCGCGGTGGATTTGTATGAAGGTTGTATTCGAAGATCTTTTTGGTTAAAAGATCATTGCCTGTGGGCTGTGTTGCGTAGTAAAATGCATTGGCTCGCGAATAAAAAGTTTGTTTAAAATCTTTCAGCTCTTTCATGTCTTTGGCAAAATCGGGCGGCGGTGCAGGTCTGAACTGACTCGCACTTTCGATCACAATAGTTTTGTTGAGTCCTGCCATCGGTAGCATTGGATTTTTCCCAGTCCATAGTCCTGGCTTTTGTGGAATTTTTCCATCGAACTGTTTTTGGCTAAGGAAGTCCTTGGTTTGCTCTATCTCTTTTAAGGCAATCTTTTTTCCCAGATCAAAACCTGCCCGCGTGTCGCTGGGAAATGCCACACCCGCTGCCACGCGCGACGCCATCAACTGTTGGGCCATACGATTGACGGAATCCGTCAAGGCTGGATAGAAGTGGGAGATGAGGGCGACCGCTACGCCTGCTGCGACAGAATGCTCACAAGGATAAGAAGGGGTTTCAGGTTTGGGTGCAAACAATTTTACGCCGCTGTCGACGGTAAAGGGACGGGGGCGATTATGCGCGTACTTTGTATCCCATGCAGCGACAGTGGCATCATAGATGGCTGTGCCGATTAACGCATTAGCTAGTGCCCCGCTGCCAGTGATATCGGACGTCCATAGTTTAAACATCATATTGTACCAACGGTAACCTGGAGCACCTGCGTTCCAGTATGCGATCTTTTGCATGGCAGCGCCGTCCATTTTGTTCTGAGCAGAAAGAACTTGGGCTACTTCGTCTTTGTAGGCCGGTGGCGGCGGTAGACGATATTCTTTTCCCGAAGCGATAAACCATGTTTTCCATTGGCCGGCATCAATGTCTTGTTGCGCTGTGACGTTCAGTGTGATCAAAAACATGAGTAGGGGAACGAGTATACTCTTTTTCATATAGTTTTGATGATTTTTAATCATAGATACGGAGGGATAAAAAAAAAATATCGTCACGTCAACAGACAACTTGATATCGTAAACGAATAACAGGTTTTTGTCAACGGGAGCATACGAGATTTCAGCTGTAAGCTGTCAGCTGAAAACTTATAGCTTCTTCATTAAGCTTTTTACTTTTAGCTTTATCAAATGAAATTACCCATCGACAAAGAGCGGTTTAAGATTTATATGAAGATCGGAGCTGTGTACTTGGGTCTGTCGATGTTTGGCGAACTTGTTGAAAACCCCGGGACATTTTTGCAAGGCTCCTTGAACAATCTCTGGCTCGTCTGTTATGTTTTGGTGATCAACTATTTCCTGTTCGAGCACAGCGTTCCTTATGTCAAGTTTAGGTGGAGACGGATTGTCCTTGTGCCTGTGCTTTTATTTATTTACTTGATGTTATGTTCCTTTGGCTTTTACGGCTGGAAATCAATAGGGGCCACGTTGCATCTTTACGTTTCTTTAGGGTCGTACCCGGACGTATACAAGGAAATTGGAGGCCTCGTTCCGTTCAGCTTCTTCTCGGTTTTCTTTTTTGGTGTCGCTTTGCATATTAATAATTACAGAAAATTAAAAGAGGCCGCGCAGCAGCTTCGTATTGAAAAACAGGAAGCCGAATTAAACTATCTAAAGTCGCAGACCAATCCGCATTTCCTTTTCAACACATTGAATAATATTTATTCGCTGGCGAGAGATAAGTCAGACCTTACCCCTGAATCCATTTTACGTCTCTCGAAAATATTACGCTTCATGCTGTATGAAACGGGAGGCGAATACATCGCCATCGAACAGGAGTTGAAGATCATGACCGATTACATTGCGCTTGAAAAATTACGGTATGATGAATCACTGCGCGTCAATCTTAATCATGACATTGAGGATATGAAACAATCTATACCGCCTTTATTGCTGATACCGCTGGTGGAGAATGCTTTCAAGCATGGTGTTTCTGAAACACGAAACCAACCCTTTGTCGACATTCACCTTTCGGTTAAAAGCCGGCAGCTAGTGTTTGTGGTAAAGAATTCTGTGGAATCCTTTTCATCTGATGAACGTGTAAAAGAGAACATCGGTCTGGCGAATCTCCGTCGACAATTGGAACTTCTTTATCGCGACTACAATTTATCCTTTCAGCATCATGATACAGTATTTGCGGCTACATTAAAAATCAATCTCGGAAGCCATGTCTAACATTACGTGCATCGTTGTAGAAGATGAGCCGCTGGCGGCAAAAGTGTTAACGGATTATATCCGCGAAGTTCCGTTTCTTGAATTAAAAGGAACATTCAAAGATGCTATCGTTGCCACCGACTTTTTGCGCGATAACAAAGTTGATCTTATTTTTTTAGACCTCCATCTACCGAAATTAAAGGGCATGGCTTTTTTAAAGACCCTGACCCATCCGCCAGCAGTGATCATTACAACCGCGTATCATCAGTATGCCGTCGAGGGATTTGATCTTAACGTAACGGATTATTTGCTGAAGCCGATTGAGTTTGAAAGATTTCTTGTTGCCGTGAATAAAGTCGCGAAGCCATCCACCGAAAGCATACGCGGGATTGCCGCGCCCGCCGAAGGTTCAGCGCAGGCGGGTCTCTTCTTGAATGTGCAGAAAAAGAAGGTTAGAATTTTATTTTCAGATATCCTTTACATTGAAAGCCAGCGTGAATACGTGAAGGTTGTGACCACAAAAAAGGAACACCTGTCCAAGATCAGCACTCATGAAATTGAAGCACTTTTACCAGTCAATCTATTTAAACGTATTCATCGGTCCTTTATCGTCTCTGTGAACAAGATTGAGTCCTACACTGCAGAAGAAGTTGAGGTGAGTGGAGTCGCGATTCCGGTGGGGAGGGATTATCGACATGTGCTCGAAAGCTTATAGGAGAAATAAGAACAAAGTCACTTTGTCGTAATCATGGCGTTACCCTTATCATTACCAATCCTAACATCACCAATGCTACCAATGCCATTGAAGAAGAGATCAATTTCTTTCAAATCACCAAGGGATTTTGTGTAAGCGCTCTCCTGCACAAGATTATTATTGATCGATAACGTAAATGTTCCGTTGGACAATTTTAAGTGAACTTTTTGCCAGGAGAATGCATCAATGCCCAGTTTGGATAGATCATTGGTTTTCCCATTGATGGAAGTATCGCTTACGCGTACACTAAGGTTGCTTTCACATCCTTTATTGCCCATCGTTATCCAGGCATAGTCTTTATTTCCTTTGATCAGCAGGTTGACCATAGGGCAAGCGGGAGCATAACTGGAATCGAACTTTACTGCTGCTTCCAGTTGAAATTCATCTGCCTGAAAGTTGAAATCTTTCGACAACATATAACCCATTTGAAATTTTATAGCTAGTGGCTTGAAGCGCCGAAGGTAGTCATCCGTCAGACCTAAATATCCAGTTGAATTCAAATCTGCCTCACGAACCTGTATCAATTCGCTATCCGGATAACGAAAGCGCACATACCAATCGTTGTATTTAATGTGGACCGGTATTTCTTTTAATACCTTCTTGTCGGCCATGAGCTTCGCATAATGGTAACCTGGTTCGTAATAGATGTCGGTTTGCTTTTTATTATTTGGGGATATTTCAACAATCTTAGCAGGATCCCAACTTTGTTGTATATAAAAGCGTTTCGCCCTGAAATCATGGACATCATAGGAAAATACGACCGAATTCGGAATTGCATGGCCGTTCGTGGTTTGTGCAGAGAATTGAATGTTAGCAGTATTGCCTATTGAATAGTTCGAATTATAATATCTGAGAAGGGCTACGACGCAAGCCACGACTACCAGGGTTTTCGCATACCAACTGTTGAATACATTTCTATTTTTTGGCGTAGTGTGCACAACAGAAAAATTGTTTATTGCGTGTTCTTCCAGCCATTGCTTTTTTGCCGTATGCCAGTCGACGCCGAAAGCAATATGGGACAGCATATTGAGTGTCGACAAATGCGGCAGTCGCTGGTATTCCTTTCGCCATATTCTTTTAAGCGTGGTGAGGCTTAGCGCTTCGCCGGTTTTTTCCTGAATATAATACTGGAGGAAATCAAAATCTTTTTGGCTGAGATCGGTATTTCCTGAAAGACCTGCAAGATGTTCAGTCTCAGTCTTGATGGATTCCAGGATGGCCTTATCAATTTCATTTAACTCGTTCATATTCAAAAATATGGTTAAAAAAGTTGGAAAACAGTTGCAAAAAAACTTCGAAATGAACCGGCTTTGAAATGGAGGATAATGATCATTGCCAAAAAAACACGAACACGCCTATGTATTTCAAAATCCAAATTTCAGCCGCCGTAATTTGTCTGCTTACAAGTACTGTTCACGCTCAGATGTCAGCAAAGATATCTCCAAATGATTGGACGGTTTTCTCAGAGAACTATGAACCAAGAACCTTAAAGGATACGGTTTTTCTGGGGAAGCCTAGTATAAAACTTGATGGAAAAAAGATGGCCATCGCCATGAAGAAAGGTCAGCGTTACAAAAATTTCAGGATCGAGTGTGACATAGCCGGACGCATAATGTCCGGAATCGGATTCCGTGCTAAGGATCAGCAGAACTATCATTTCCTATATTTTCGTCATGGTGCCGGCGGCACACAGGAGGCTATCCAATACATTCCCGTCTATAACGGTTCGTTAAGTTGGGTATTTTATAGTTATCCGAGATACGAAAATAAGGCTGACATACAGCAGCTGCAATGGTTTCATGCTGGATTGGAAGTACGCGGAAGCATCCTGAAAGTTTTTGTAAACAATAGCAAGGACCCGCAAATGGAAATAAATCTCTTGGAGACTGATTTTAACGAAGGTGACATTTTGCTAAGAACGATGTTTGGTGAATCCTACTTCGCCAATATCGCTGTGTACGAGCTTCCCGAGATTTTAAACGAATGGGAAATTTCCGAGCAGTTTCCCCGAAATGAAACGCTTGACTTGAAGCCAACAACACCGTCTGTGAAATGGACAAAAGTAAAACCAGATGCGGCAAACATTATCAATATTTCGCGGTACATAACAAATCCCACAGGTGTGATCATTGCGAGGCATGCTTTGAAGGCGGAAGGGGACAGTGAGATGTTACTGTATTTTGATTTCATTGGAAAACTGAAAGTCTTTCTCAATGGCAAAGAAGTGTTCTACTATGAGAAATACAAGCTCGACAGAATCTCCAGCGGGACAGAAAGAATATTGCTTCATCTGATCAAGGGCGATAATGAACTGATATTTGTGTCGGAAGGTGACGCCATGGTTTTTAGAAAAGGATTCAATGCTATGGGCAGGCTACAACATCAGAATTGGGGATTTATCGCGGAGCTTGGGAAGCGATGAATTTCTTTTATTTTCAGGTCTAACACATTCGCCGTCTATAGCAAGCCGCGTGCATCGTCAACATTGTTTGGCTCGGCAGCCGCATTATATGACGGCGTGGTGTTGATTGTCAGTTGTACATCCAACGCCATCGGTATAGTACAAATCTCAATTAAGGCTGGGGCCTCAAGGGAAAGGGGTGATGTTCCTAAGTCAAAGGTGTTATTGTTATCTTCAGCCCAAACTTTCCTTACCTTATATCGATTGCGTAAAATCCTGTGTTCATTTCTATCTCCCATGGAAAAGACCGTTTCAATTATTTCATGGGTGAAATCTTCCGTATTCTTCTTATTTTCGATGCAATTCTGCCAATCCACGCAGGATGTTCGTAACTATGATGAAGGCACCCGTATTGCGCTTTACCTTACCAATCATCGTACTTCTTGGCGTGTTGCTGAGTTGGCTTGTTATCTCCTATGTAAATTTGTTTCCTGCCTATGCTTTTCCCTCGCCGCAGGCTGTCCTCCTCAGTTTTCGAGAAGAGATCCTGGCGGGCCGCCTTGTTAACGACATCATCGCCTCGTTGTGGAGGGTGGCGATTGGTTTTGTACTTTCCGTGCTCCTGGGGGTCCCCATTGGCTTATGGCTTGGTCAACATCTTAACGCGCGCCAAGCCTTTGTACCGTTGCTCAATTTTTTCCGTTTCCTTTCGCCGCTTGCCTGGATACCATTTGCCATACTCTGGTTTCACATCGGGGACAAACCCGCTATATTCCTTATCTTCATGGCTACTTTTTTCCCCCTTACGTTGGCCACTATGGTTGCCGTTGCAACGATTCCCAGTATCTATTTCCGCGTTGCCCATGATTATCATTACCATGGCATTGAACTATTGACTAAGGTAACTTTCCCTGCCGTGTTGCCACAGGTTGTCACAGCGCTGCGCGTGAGTTATGGTATTGCATGGGTAGTCATTGTGGCCGCCGAGATGGTGGGTTGTCAGGACGGTTTAGGTTACGGAATCTGGGAAGCGCGAAATGGTCTAAGGCTGGATTCGGCCGTTTGTTATATGATCGTCATCGGCCTGCTCGGCATGGGCATCGATCGGTTGCTTGCTCAGTTGACAAAACTTCCGGGGATACGGTGGGGCTATGAAAGATAAACAGTTTACTAGCAGGCTGGCCCTGGAAAATGTTTCGCATGGCTATGGCCCGGTAGCAGTTTTGAATGATCTGAGTCTTGTTGTTAACCCCGGTGAGATCGTTGTATTGGTCGGTCCTTCGGGATGCGGCAAGACGACCTTGTTGAATGTATTGTCGGGTCATATCAAACCTGTTTCAGGAAGTATTGTGCGAGAAGGTATTATTCGCATGGTCTATCAGCAGGATGGTCTTTTTCCATGGCTCACAGTTGCTGAAAATATTTCCATGGGCTTGCGTTCCACAAATGATGCCGTTCCTGGTGAACACGAATTGGCGGAACTCATTAAATTGATTCGCCTCGAAGGTTTTGAAAACAATTATCCGCATCAGTTATCGGGAGGCATGCGTCAACGTGTTGAACTGGCAAGGGTGCTTGCTGGTGATTCGGATATACTGCTTATGGATGAGCCGTTCTCGGCACTTGACTATCAGGCGCGTCTTCGCATGCGACAGGAATTGATTCGTTTGCTGGCGGAACGGCCACGCACCGTTGTTTTCGTCACACATGATATTGAAGAAGCCGCCCAACTGGCCGATCGTGTTTTGGTATTATCGAACCGGCCGGCAACCATTTGTCGTGAGTTGCATATCACGGCACGAAAACCTCGGGGTCTTACAGACCCCTCAGTGATCCACGCAATGGAAGAAATTCTGAACGAGCTCGGTTTGAACTCGCCGGACAATACTTCGAATCACGATGGCAAAGGCGTATAAAATTCAATTAACTTTGATATTCGAGTATGAGCGCTCGAAAAACTTCCGCTCCGTATGAAAGTAACGTTTAGTAGGCTTGTTATCGGTGTAGCAGTCGTCATTACCGTTCTAGGACTTCTTCGCTACCGGCCCTGGAGCAACAGGGGAGTGGCTAGCGCCAGAGAAGTCATTCATGAAGGATCAAATACAAAGGCAACCCGTGAACTTACCGTGGGTTTTCTTCCCGTAACCTGTCATCTTACCTGCCCGGTTACCGACTATGCGTCCAAGACAACGCAGACGAATACAAACTTCAATTCGCGGGTTTTCTCGGATTTCCCGACAGTAGTGAGTGCGTTGGAAGCGAAGCAGATACAGGCGACATTTATGATCGTACCACTAGCAATGAAGCTCCGGGAGCAAGGTGTGCCTGTTAAGATATGTTACCTGGGTCATCGCGATGGCTCTGAGGTGGTAGTCGGTAAATACAGCAAGATCAGGAGTATGGCCGACTTGAAAGGAAAGACGGTAGCCGTCCCTAGTCTATTCAGTAATCAGAATTTTGTTTTCCATAAACTCATGACAGATCATGGCATGAAGCAGGAAGACATCACCTTCGTGGTTTTACCTCCACCCGATATGCCTACTTCCCTCGCTGCGGGTGCCATTGACGCTTACTTTGTAGGAGAACCATTTTGTGCAAAGGCGGAACTCGATGGCATTGGCCGTGTGCTTTATTATGCGAGAGATATTTGGCCGAACTTTATTTCCTGTGCGCTGGTGGTACACGAAGATCTGATCAAAAGCAATCCCGTCGTCGTGCAGGATTTAGTGAGAGGTATTGCTGAATCTGGCGAATGGGCAGAGACGCACCGGGCAGAGGCCGCGAAATTGGTGTCACCTTATTACCGCCAGGATGAGAAAGTATTGAATTATGTGCTGACCTCTGACCCCGCGCGTGTAAGCTATGTTAACCTTACACCTACCGACGAAGACCTTCAGATGATACAGAATATGGGATTGAAGATGGGACTTCTTACAAAAGAAATTCCCATGAATGAAATCATTGATCGTGATTTCGTCCCGGAGGTAATTACGCCCGCTGCTATTGACGCATCAAAAATACCCGATTCAAAAAGATGACATCGCGAACCTGCCTGTCGGCAGGTCGGCGTAAAGATGTTTGCTGACATAAAGCGTGGGGATGGGCTGTTGTTGATAATACGTTTGAAATTGTATAGATTCAAGACATTCTAATTCTAAAATCCAATTCAATAAACTAAATCAAATTTAACATGGCAGAAAACACGAAGCTGGTTATTAGTAACCAAGGACAAATCAAAGGAAACCAGGGCGTCATTCTGAAAAATCAGAATGTGATCAAAAGCAATCAGAAGGTTATTGTTGAAAATCAGAAATCCTTGAAAGACAATCAGCGTTCCATTCTTGCCAACCAGCGAGCAATCATCAAAAACCAGAACGCTATTTTAAGGAATCAAAAGACACTTGATCTGATCGTTAAGAATCAACAAACGATCTTAAAACTGGTGAAGAAGTAATTTTCATTTCGAAAAGCCCTTCAATTAATCTCCTCTGAATGCAGAACGTTAGGGCTTCAAAATGCACTAACAATGTTTGTGTAGCCGTTGTACTATGTTTCTTTTTGTCTAATAACTGCTTTACCTAGCCAGGCATAAAGAGAATATAAGCGTGGTGCTTAAACCTTTCGCTTGTTGTCGTCAAACTCATGCTTCCTCAACGTTGTTATTGCTCCGTAGCCGCATGGCTGCGCTTTTGGAAACCCAACTGAATTTCATCCCTGCCTGCGCGAAGCCGCTTGCGCCAACGCTATAGCTTTAGCGCAGGCGGTCGGCAAAGGCACGGCGCGCATGCCCCTGCTTCGCCTTAATGCAAAAAAACTAAAGCCTACGCAGCATACGCCTTCCCGATCAAATGCAGGTCGCACGCACGTGTAACACCTTTTAGATTTACCCTAACGGGGTTGCTATTCGGCTGTGGATTTTTCAACATCTTGAAAACCGCCGATGATATAATAAAATTATTGTTTAGCTCTTTCGTCGCTGTCTGCAGCCTGGAAGCCACATTCACAGGATAACCCATAACCACAAAATGATCTTTCGAACCGAGGTGAAGATTGCCCGTTGCAACCTTTCCTACATGTATACCAATACCGACATCGATCCGTTGACCGAGGGTCTTTTCAAAAGACTGTACGTTCAGATTGTCCAGCGTTTCCAATATTGCCTTACCTGCTTGCACCGATGCGTTCACCGCTTCCTTGGCGCCACGGTCAAATCCAAAAGCCGCGTAAAATCCATCACCGGAAGTTTCAATGATTTGGCCACGGTGAACTCGGATGATATTTTGAAACCTGGAGAATAGTTTTTTTACTATGTGAATCACGTCTATGGCCTGATGCTTTTCAACAAGCGGTGTGAAATTCCGGATGTCCAGAAAAAACAATGCCATCTCTTTTTCCACTTCCATTTCCTGCGACCATAATTCCCAACGTGTGCCTGCAATTCGGGCAGCACGAGCGTTTTTCCGGCTTCTACCAGGACGTATAGTCAACGACCGCGCCGTGTTTTTACTAAATAATGTCAGCTGTTGCATTGGTATCTGTTTTAAAAGCTTTGTTCAAAGAAACAAACGCCTAGTGACAACCTATTGTCAGGAGATTAGAGAATAATTTAGCGTCGAATGGTCAATGGGAAAGTGGGTGTCCGGGACATTTTGAACCGCATAGGCGGTAAGGCGCAAAGGTGTCTATTGGATCATTCAAAACGGGTACTTTCCGCCTTATGCCCCAAGTCGGCGTATATCACTGAAAGAAGCTTTCTGCTGTAAGCTTTCTGCTGTAAGTCCCCTCAGGTTTTCTGCTTCTTCCTTTTAGCCGAAGGGAACAATACATTGTTCAGGATGAGCCTATAACCC
>Ga0111538_10010196_pt1 | contig 12503 bp, 10 predicted proteins | sample SoiMethybrSBSTD1_FD_79669 | JGI IMG/M metagenome (GOLD analysis project Ga0111538, IMG submission 79669) | Bulk soil microbial communities from a Populus tree surrounding site in Tennessee, USA - Soil MetaG P. TD hybrid SBSTD1 (version 2)... | ecosystem: Environmental > Terrestrial > Soil >...
ACAAATCCGCTGGACCGCCCACGTGCCAGGACGTGTGCTTCGACATGGGCTCGCCGCGAATCACGCGCGCGGCGATGTCAGGAGGCAAGGCCAGCGCGTTCATGGCCGCCTCCGGTCGACGAACGGTGCCGGCTGCACTGAAGCGAGCGCGATCGGCAGCTCTGCAGCGGCTGCGCCGATGCTGCCGGCGCCCATCGTCACGATCACATCGCCCTCGCGGGCAATCTGGATCAGAGCGCGCGGCAGATCTTCGATCTTTTCGAGCAGCAGCGGCTCGACGCGACCGTGCGAGCGAATCGCGCGACAGATCGCCTTGCCGTCGGCACCGGCGATCGGCGCTTCGCCCGCCGCATAGACTTCGGTGACGATCAATGCATCCACAGTCGCGAGTACGCGCGCGAAGTCGTCGAGCAGATCGCGCGTGCGCGTGTAGCGATGCGGTTGGAATGCCAGCAGGATGCGCCGCCCCGGCCAGCCCTGGCGGATTGCTTCGAGCGTCGCAGCCAGCTCCGTCGGGTGATGACCGTAATCGTCGATCAGCGTGACGCGGCCGACTGCGGTCTGCACATCGCCGTACTGTTGCAACCGGCGATCGACGCCGTGGAAATTCGCGAGCGCGGCCTGGATCGCGTCGAACGCCACGTTCAGCTCGAGCCCGACTGCGATCGCAGCGAGCGAGTTGAGCACGTTGTGCGTGCCGGGAAGATTCAACTGCACGGGCAACAGCGTCTTCGAGCCGCGCCGCTGCAAGTCGTAGCGCGTCTGCGGGCCGTGGCGCGCGATGTTGACCGCACGGATGTCGGCGTCCGCCTCGATTCCATACGTGACGACCGGGCGCGCGATGCGCGGCACGAGGCTGGCGGCTTGTGCATCGTCGGCGCACAAGATCGCGACACCGTAGAACGGCATGTTGTGGAGGAAGTCGATGAAGCTCTGCTTCAGACGCTCGAAGTCGCCGTCGTGCGTGACGAGGTGATCGTTGTCGACGTTGGTGACGATCGCCATCATCGGATGCAGGTGCATGAACGAGGCGTCGCTCTCGTCGGCCTCCGCGACCAGGTAGTTGCCGGTGCCGAGCCGCGCATTGCTGCCGGCGCTCTTCAGGCGGCCACCGATGACGAACGTCGGATCGAGACCGCCTTCGGCCAGGACCGAAGCGACCATGCTCGTCGTCGTGGTCTTGCCGTGCGTGCCGGCCACTGCGATCGCGTAACGGAAGCGCATCAGCTCGGCGAGCATCTGCGCACGCTGCACGATCGGAATGCGCCGCTCCTTCGCCTCGATCACTTCCGGGTTGTCGGGCTGCACCGCGCTCGATACGACGAGCACGTCGGCCTTGCCGACATTGTCGGCAGCATGTCCCACCTTGATATCGGCACCCAGCGTCGCGAGCCGCTGCGTCACCGCGTTCGGCTTGAGATCGCTGCCTTGCACTTGATAGCCGAGATTCAGCAGCACTTCGGCGATGCCGCCCATGCCGCTGCCGCCGATGCCGACGAAGTGGATGCGGTTGATGCGGCGCATGCGATCGGTGCTCATCGCGCGCCTCCCGCGACGGCGTCGCATGCATCGGCGAGCCGCACGTCCGCGTCGACGATTGCAACGGAGCGCGCCCGTGCCGCCATGTCCGCAAGACTCGCGCGACCGGCGCGCAGCAGTTTTTGCAGTTCCTCTGCAAGACGCGGCGGCGTCAGTTGCGCTTCGGCAATCGCGACAGCCGCCTGCGCATCGACGAGGAACTTCGCGTTGAGCGTCTGGTGATCGTCGACCGCGGCGGCAAAGGGCACGAAGATCGCCGGCAGTCCTGCGGCGGCGAGCTCGGAAACCGTCAGCGCACCGGAGCGGCAGACGACGAGGTCAGCCCACGCGTATGCCTCTGCCATGTCGTCGATGAAGGCGCGCACGTCAGCCTGCACGCCGTGTTTCGCGTACAGCTCCTGCGCTTGCGCCAGATGTCGCTCGCCAGCTTGATGAATCACGATCGGTCGCGACGCGGCGTCGAGCGACGCGAGGGCGGCCGGCACGACTGCGTTGAGACGCGCCGCGCCCTGGCTGCCGCCAAATACGAGCACGCGCAGCGGCCCGCTTCTGCCGCCGAAGCGCTCTGCCGGCGGCGCGAGCGCAGCGATTTCGCGTCGCACGGGATTCCCGACACGCTCGGCGTGCGCGCCGGGCGGGAAGCTCGCAGGAAACGCTTCGAGCACGCGTCGCGCGAGGCGCGCGAGCAGGCGATTGGTCATGCCGGCGACCGCATTCTGCTCGTGGATCACCAGCGGCCGGCGCGTCAGCCACGCAGCGACACCGCCCGGACCCGATACGAAGCCGCCCGCGCCGAGCACGACGTTGGGTTGCCGGCGTCGCATCACTTGCAGGCTCTGCCAGATCGCCAGCGACAGCTTGAACGGCGCCGCCAGCCACGTCGCGAATCCTTTGCCGCGCAAGCCGCTCACGCTGATCCATTCGATCTCGATGTGCTGCGGCGGTACCAGCTTCGCTTCGAGCCCGCGTTGCGTGCCGAGCCACACCGGCTCGTAGCCGCGCTCGCGCAACACGCGCGCAGCAGCGAGCGCCGGAAACACATGGCCGCCGGTGCCGCCCGCCATGATGAGGACGGTGCGCTTCATTGCGACCGCTCCCGTCGTGGCACGGCGAGCCGGCCCGCTGCACTCGCTTCGTGATGGATGCGCATCAGGACGCCGAGCCAGCCGAGCGTGACGAGGATGCTCGACGCCCCGTACGACATCAGCGGCAGCGTCAGCCCCTTGGTCGGCAGCAGGCCGAGATTGACGCCGATGTTGATGAACGTCTGCAGGCCGACCCACAGACCAAAGCCCGCCGCGAAGTAGGCTTGGAACGGCAGGCCGGCTTCCGCAGCCTGGCGCGCGATATGGAACGCACGCCACGTGAGCACGACGAACAACGCGAGCGTGACGATGACGCCGGCGAGCCCGAGTTCCTCCGCGAGCACAGCGAACACGAAGTCGGTGTGGGCCTCCGGCAGATAGAACAGCTTCTGCACACTCGAGCCGAGGCCGACGCCGAACAGCTCGCCGCGCCCGATTGCAATCAGCGATTGCGTGAGCTGGAAACCGGAATTGAACGGATCCGCCCACGGATCCATGAAGGCTGTGAGTCGCTTGAGGCGATACGCGGATGTCACGGCGATCAGGGCCATGCCGCCGGCCGCCAGCACAACGAGCGCGAGAAAGTGGCGCAGCTTCACGCCTGCGAGGAACAGCAGCCCCAGGCCCGCCGCCATCAACACCGTCGCGGCGCCGAAGTCCGGCTCCAGCAGCAGCAGCAGCGCGGCACCCATCAGGACACCGAGCGGCTTCAGGAATCCCTTGAGCTGCTGCTTCAGCTCCGACTGCTTGCGCACGATGTAACTGGCCATGTAGGTCAGCAGCAACACGCGCGCCAGCTCGGACCCCTGGAAATTGAGAATGCCGGCCCGCAGCCAGCGACGACTGCCGTTCACTTCGTACCCGATACCGGGGATCAGCACGATCACCAGCAGCAGGAACGCGAGCAGCAGCAATGGCACGCCGAGGCGCTCCCACACCGTCGTCGGGATCGCCATCGCGACAACGGCCGCGAGCAGGCCGAGCACCACACCGACCATCTGACGCTCGAAGTAGTGGAGCGGCTCATGCACCTGCTTGTCGGCGATCGAGATCGAAGCCGACGTCATCATCACGAGACCGAGCAGCAGCAGCGCGCCGATAGTCAGCAGCAGAATCGAGTCGAACGCGAAGCGCCGCGGCCGGGCGCTCGAGCGGGCGAAGGCGAGTGCCGCGGTGTTCACGAGTCGCCCGCCTTGCGGGCGCTGTCATCAATCAGCCTCCGCACCGATGCCTGGAACATGTAGCCGCGATGGGCGTAGTCGCGAAACATATCGAGACTCGCGCACGCGGGTGACAGCAGGACCGTTTCGCCGGAATGTGCGGCACGCGCGGCGCGCTGCACGGCCTCATCCATGTCCTTTGCAAATTCGATGCTCGTGACGCCTTCCAGCGCAGCAGCGAGCAGCTTCGCGTCCTGACCGAGCAACACGACGTGCCGCACTTTGCCGCGGAAGGCCGCGGCGAGCGGCGTGAAGTCCTGGCCCTTGCCCTGGCCGCCTGCGATCAGCACCAGCGAGCCGGGCATGCCGGCGACAGCCGCGAGCGTGGCTCCGACGTTGGTGCCCTTCGAATCATTCACGTAGCGCACGCCGCGCACGTCGGCGATCCACTGCGAGCGATGCGGGAGCCCGGTAAACTCGCGCAGCGCTTGCACGCACGGCTCTTGCGCGAGCTGCAAGGCGTCGCACATCGCGAGCGCCGCCAGAGCATTCGCGACGTTGTGCAGTCCGGCGATCTTCATCTCGGACATCGCAAGCAGCTGGCGCCCGTCATGCATCAGCGCGACGTCCTCGCCCATCCGCAGCGCGTAGTAATCTCCGCCGCGATCCGCACGCAGAGTGAACGAGAGCACGCGCGGCGCGCGATGCGGCATCGCATGCACGAGCGGATCGTCGAGATTGATCACGGCGGCGTCGCAGTGTTGGAAGATGCGCGCCTTCGCCGACGCGTATTCGCCGACTGACTCGTAGCGATCCATGTGATCCGGCGTGACGTTGAGCACGACCGCAGCGGCGGTCTTCAGCGAGCGCGTCGTCTCCAGCTGGAAGCTCGACAGCTCCAGCACGTAGAGCTCCGGCGCCGGCTCGTCGAGCAGATCCAGTGCCGGCCGGCCGAGATTGCCGCCGGCCAGCACGCGCTTGCCTGCGGCCTCGGCCATCCGCGCGACGAGCGTAGTCACTGTGCTCTTGCCGTTCGTTCCGGTGATTGCCGCGATCGGCGCCTTCGCTTCGCGCGCGAACAGCTCGATGTCGCCGATGATCGGCACGCCGCGGATCGCGGCACTCATCATGAACGGCTCGCGCAACGACACGCCCGGCGACGCGATGACGCGATTGGCGTCGTCGAGCAGCGCTTCGTCGAACGCGCCGAAACGCACTTCCGCCTCGGGCGCCAGCTTCTGCAGCGCGGCGGATTCGGGCGGAGCGGAGCGGCTGTCGGTGACCGCGAAGGTTTCGTGGCGCGCGTGCAGATAGCGGGCGCACGACAGGCCGGTGCGGCCCAGGCCCACTACGATGCTGCGTGCGCTTTGTGCCGCCATGCTCAGCGCACCTTCAGCGTCGCGAGGCCGATCAGCACGAGGATCACCGAGATGATCCAGAACCGCACGATCACCTTCGGCTCGGCCCAGCCCTTGAGCTCGAAATGATGATGAATCGGCGCCATGCGGAAGATGCGCTTGCCGGTCAGCTTGTACGAGGCGACCTGCAGCATCACCGACACCGTCTCCATCACGAACACGCCGCCCATGATCAGCAGCACGATCTCCTGCCGCACGATGACCGCGACGACGCCTAGTGCCGCACCGAGCGCGAGCGCGCCGATGTCGCCCATGAACACTTGCGCGGGATAGGTGTTGAACCAGAGGAAACCGAGCCCGGCGCCGACCAGCGTCGCGCAGAACACCAGGATTTCACCGGTTCCTTCGATGAAAGGAATGCCGAGATAACCCGAGAAGACCGCATTGCCCGTTGCATACGCGAACACCCCCAGTGCGCCGCCGACCAGGACGGCAGGCATGATTGCGAGCCCATCGAGCCCGTCGGTCAGGTTCACCGCGTTGCTGGAACCGACGACGACGAAATACGTGAGCACGATGTAGGCGTAGCCGAGCGGCACCATCACCGTCTTGAAGAACGGCACGTACAGCGCGGTTTCCGCCGGCACCTTCGCCGTGACGAACAGCGCGACGGCGCAGCACAGCCCGGCGACCGATTGCCAGAAATATTTGTAGCGGGCGATCAGCCCGCGGCTGTTGCCGATGACCAGCTTCAGATAGTCGTCCCAGAAGCCGATCAGGCCGAACGCGAGCGTCACGCCGAGCGTGACCCAGACGAAGCGGTTGGTGAGATCCGCCCACAGCAGCGTCGAGAGGCAGATCGCGACCAGGATCAGCGTGCCGCCCATCGTCGGCGTGCCCGCCTTCGGCAGATGCGACTTCGGCCCGTCGTCGCGCACGCGCTGACCGATCTGCTTGTACGACAGCCGCCGGATCATCCACGGCCCGATCAGGAACGAGATGACCAGCGCCGTCAGCGCCGCGAGAATCGCGCGCAGCGTCAGGTAGCCGAAGAGACGAAATGCCCCTTCCAGCGCCGTGAGTTTTTGTGTGAGGTACAGCAGCACTCTCTATCCCCTAGTGGCCGTCTGTGCCTTGCGGCTTGTGCAACGCCAATGCCGCCGCGACGCGTTCGAGTCGATTCGCCCGGGATCCTTTGATGAGCACTGCGACGCCGGTCGTGAGCGACTTGCTCGCTTCCGCGATCAGCGCATCGAGACTCCCGAACCACTGCGCACCGCGGCCGAAAGCCTCGACGGCGAAGCGCGAGCGCTCGCCGACCGCGAACAGCCGCGCGATGCCGGCCTGCTTCGCGTACCGGCCGACCTCGGCGTGCAACTCGTCGGCGCTGTCGCCGAGCTCGCGCATCTCGCCGAGCACCAGCCAGCGCGCGCCGCCGAACGTGCGGAATGCATCGAGGCCCGCCTTGAGCGAGCTCGGATTGGCGTTGTACGAGTCGTCGACCAGGAACGCGCCGTTCAACGCCGGCTTCAGTTCGAGGCGTCCCGCGACGCTCTTCATCGCGGCGAGGCCGGCGACGATCTCGTCGATTTCGACGCCGACTGCGCACGCGGCAGCTGCGGCACCGAGTGCGTTGCGAAGATTGTGCAGACCGCCGAGCGCGAGCGTCGCGGGCTTGCTGCCATAGGGCGTGACCAGCTCGAAGTCGGTGCGGAAGCCGCTAGCGTCGCTCTGCGTCTTCACCTTGTGCGCCATGAAGTCCGCCGGCTGCTCGAAACCGAACGTCAGCACGCGGTCGGCTGCACTCGAATCGCGCCACTGCGCGGCGAACGTGTCGTCAGCGTTGATGACTGCGACGCCTTCGGGCGGCAACGCACGGAACATTTCGCCTTTGCCCTGCGCCACGCCGGCGAGGCTGCCGAATCCTTCCAGGTGCGCCGCGCCCGCGTTGGTCACGATGCCGACCGTCGGCTCCGCGAGACTCGCGAGCTGCGCGATCTCGCCGATGTGATTCGCGCCCATCTCGATCACGGCGTAGCGATGCTCGGCCGTCAGCTCCATCAGCATCAGCGGCACGCCGATGTGATTGTTGAGATTGCCGCGCGTGATCAGCGTCTTGCCCTGGCGCGACAGGATCGAGCCGAGCAGCTCCTTGGTCGTCGTCTTGCCGTTGCTGCCCGTTACGCCGACCAGCGGGATGTGGAACTGACGGCGCCATTCGCGCGCGAATGCAGACAACGCGCCGAGCGGATCCGGCGTCACGACCTGCGGAATCTGCGAGGCCAGCGGCCGCTCGACGAGCGCAGCGACTGCACCGTGCTCGGCCGCCGACGCGACGAAATCGTGGCCATCGAAGCTCGGGCCGCTCAGCGCGACGAACAGCGCGCCGGGCTGCAGCGTGCGCGAGTCGGTCGAGACGCTGGTGAACGCGCAGTCGTTACCCACGATCTGCCCCGGCGTGCAGCGAACCAGCTCGCTCAGACGCCACGCCATCATGAGCGCTGCTCCAGCAGAGAGCGCGCGACCTCGCGGTCGCTGAAGTGGCGGCGCTCGGTGCCGACGATCTGGTAGTGCTCGTGGCCTTTGCCGGCGATGAGCACGACATCGCCGGGTTTGCCGAGCGCGATGCCTTGCGCGATGGCTTTTGCACGATCGCGCTCGATCAACGCGCGCGCCGGCGCGGTGAATCCCTTGACGATGTCCGCGACGATCGCGTCGCCATCCTCGGTGCGCGGGTTGTCGTCGGTGACGATCACCTGATCGGCGAGACGCTCGGCCACCGCGGCCATGATCGAGCGCTTGCCCGGATCGCGATCGCCGCCGCAACCGAAGATGCAGATCAGCTTGCCCGTGGTGTGCTTGCGCGCGGCAACGAGCAGTTTCTCCAAGGCATCCGGTGTATGTGCATAGTCGACGATCGCGAGCGGCTTGCCGGTCGCGACGAGCGTCTCCATGCGTCCCGGCGGTGGGCTGCAGCGCTCGAGCGCCGCGAGCGCATCGTGGAACGGCACGTTCCAGCCGAGCAGCGCACCCAGCGCCGCAAGCAGATTCTCGACGTTGAAGTCGCCGATGAAGCGCGAGTGCAGCGTCGCGACGCCCCAGCTGCCGTCGACGGTGATGTCGAGGCCGGTTGCGCCGGGGATCGCGCGAACTGCAAACAGGTGACGCACGCCGTTGCGCATGTCGGGCAGCGACGCCGAGCGGGAATACGAGGTGAGCATTTCGGCACGCGCGGAGGTCTGCGAGGGCGCCAGCAGCCCGCGGCCGAACGCATCGTCCGCGTTGATCACCGCATGCTTCAGATCCGGCCACACGAACAACTTGGCCTTCGCCGCGGCGTAGCTCTCGAACGTCCCGTGATAGTCCAGGTGATCGCGCGTCAGGTTGGTGAACACCGCGGTGTCGAACCGCACGCCGTCGACGCGATGCTGGTCGAGCGCGTGCGACGACACTTCCATCGCGAGACTTCGGACACCTTCGGCGCGCAGTTCGGCGAGCTGACGGTGCACCGTGATGGAATCCGGGGTCGTGTGCGTCACTGCCTGCAATGCATCGATGCGGCCGAAGCCGATCGTGCCCGCGTACGCAGCAGGCGTGCCGAGCAGCTGCGTCGCAGTCGCGATGACATACGCCGTGGTTGTCTTGCCGTTCGTGCCTGTTACGCCGACCGTGCGTACGGCCTGCGACGGCGTACCGAAGAAGCGATCGGCGATCGTGCCGAGAATCGCGGTGAGATTCGGCACAGCGAGCAGCAGCACGCTGTCGGGCACGCGCGGCGCGGCGACACCTGGCGTCGGCTCCCACAGGATCGCTCTTGCGCCGGCGTTCACCGCCTGAGCTGCGAATCCGATACCGTGCGTGCGCGTTCCAGGCAGCGCGATGAATGCGCCGCCGAACTGTACGGCGCGACTGTCGAGCGTGAGATCGACGATGCCGATGTCGGCAGGCACGGTGACTGCGGAGCCCGCGAGCAGCGTTCGCAGATCCTTCGCACGCTTATTGTCGGAGCGCGTTTGCATCGTGGTTCGTCCGGGTAGCGCTGCCGATCTCATGGCACACGACTCGCCTGCACGAGCGTCGTCGCCGGCACGCGGTCGAGGCCATCCGGCGGCACGCCGAGCAAACGCAGCGCGCCGGCCATTACGTTGGCAAAAACCGGCGCCGCAACGTCGCCGCCGTAGTAGAGCGCCTTGCCAGGCTCATCGATGACGACGATCGCGGCGAGCCGCGGATGGCTGGCGGGCACGACGCCGCCGAACGATCCCTTGTAACGGTTCGAGGAGTATCCGCCCGCATCGGCGGTCCACGCTGTCCCGGTTTTGCCGGCAACGCGGTAGCCGACGAGCGCAGCGCGATAACCGGTTGCGCCGTCCTCCGACACGACGCTTTCCATCATCTGCAGCAACTCGTGTGCAACGCGCTCGTCGATGACGCGCTCGCCCGGCACGGGTCCCTCGACGCGCCGCAACGTCACCGGACGACGGATGCCACCTGCGCCGAGAATCGCGTACGCGCGCGCGAGTTGCAGCGGCGTCACGGACAGGCCATAGCCGAAGGAAATCGTCGCTTGTTCGACCTTGCCCCAGTGCGCGGCGTCGTAGAGAAGTCCCGCCGACTCTCCCGGGAAGCCGCTGCCAGTGACTTCACCGAAGCCGAATGCGCGCAGCTCCTCGTAAATCGACCGCGACGGCAGCGTCATCGTCATCTTGATCATGCCGACGTTGCTCGACTTGGCTATCACGGTCGTGAGCGGGATCGCGCCCAGGTTGTGGTGGTCGACGAACGACCTGCTGGCGACGCGCACCATTCCCGGCGAAGTGTCGATGACCGTGTCCGGGTGATAGCGACCCGACGCGATGCCTGCTGCTGCGATGAACGGCTTGATCGCCGAGCCGGGCTCGTAGATATCCGTCGCAGCACGATTGCGATAGCGCGCCGCCGCGACCTGATCGCGATCGTTCGGGTTGTAGGCCGGCTGATTCACCATCGCGAGCACTTCGCCGGTGTCGATGTCGAGCACGACGACCGAGCCGCCCTTCGCCTGCTGCTCCTGCACGGCCGCCTTCAGCTCGCGATAGGCGAGATACTGAATCCGCAAGTCGATGCTCGTGATCAGGTCCTCGCCGGGCCGCGGCGCGCGAATGCTCTCGACGTCCTCGACGGTGCGGCCGTAGCGATCCTGGATCACGCGCTTCGCGCCGGCCTGCGCGCCGAGCCAGCGGTCGTACGCGAGCTCGAGACCTTCCTGGCCGATGTCGTCGTATTTCTTGGTGAAGCCGAGCAGGTGACCGGTGACTTCGCCCGCCGGGTAGAACCGCTGGTACTCGCGCAGCAGATAGACGCCGGGAATCTTCAGCTCCGCGACCTGCGCCGCATCCGACGGCCGCATGTGGCGCACCAGATAAACGAACTCGCGATCGAGGTTGCTGGTGATGACCTGCGTCAGCCATTTCTTGTCGCGATTGAGCGCTTCGGCGAGGCGCGGGATCTGATCCGCGGCGCGCATCACTTCGGGCGGGCACGCCCACACGGTGTCGACGGGCGTGCTCGCGGCGAGCGGCTCGCCGTTGCGATCGTAGATGCCGCCGCGAATCGCCGAGAGCTTCGCGACGCGCGTGAAGCGCGCATCGCCCTGCCCTTCGAGAAAGCCTTCGTCGAGCAATTGCAGATCGACGGCGCGCGCGACCAGCGCCACCGCGATCAGCACGAGCGCGCCCAGCACCAGGCGCAGCCGCGTGCGGAACTGCTCCTGCGAAAAGCTGCGGTTGTGCTCGTTGCGGATCATCGCCATTTACGGTCGGTGCTCATGGTCGTGCCTCATTGAGTGGCCACCGTGGGTTTCACGATCCGGACTTCGTCGGGCCGCGGAATCACCATGCGCAGGTCGACGCGCGCGGTCTGCTCGACACGCCCGTGCGTTGCCCAGGCGCTCTGCTCGAGCTTGAGCTGGCCCCACTCGATTTCGAGCGCGTCGCGCTCGCCGTTCAGGCCCTGCAATTCGATGAAGCGGCTGCGCGCCTCGTGCTTGGTCGCGACGACGCCGATTGCCGTTGCGCCCAGCGCCAGCGCGATCACCGCAACTCCTGCTTTCAGCGCGATGCTCATGCTGCGACCCTCTCGGCGACGCGTAGCACGGCACTGCGCGCACGCGGATTGGCGGCAACTTCTTCGGCGGACGGATGTATCGCGCGGCCGATGCGTCGCAATTTCGCGCGCGCGTGCGGCGGAATCTGCGGCAGGCCGGCGTAGATCGGGTCCTCTTGCGAATGCTTCTGCATGAAGCGCTTCACCAGACCGTCCTCGAGCGAGTGAAACGAGATCGCGGCGAGGCGGCCGCCCGGCGCCAGCGCCTGCAGACTGCCGTCGAGCGCGGCTTGCAGCTGCGCGAGCTCGTCGTTCACGTGGATGCGGATCGCCTGGAACGTGCGCGTCGCCGGATGCTTGCCGGGCTCGCGCGTCTTCACGGCGCGCGCGACGAGCTCGGCGAGCTGACTGGTGCGCTGGAGCGGTCCCTCGCGCCGCGCCGCGACGATGTCGCGCGCGATCCGCTTTGCGAACTTCTCTTCGCCGTATTCGCGGATCACGCGAGCGAGCTCGTGCTCCGGCGCGCGCGCGAGGAAATCAGCAGCGCTGGCACCGTGCTGCGGGTCCATGCGCATGTCGAGGGGCCCATCCTGCGCGAAGCTGAAGCCGCGCGCGGCATCATCCAGCTGCGGAGAAGACACACCGAGGTCGAGCAACACGCCGTCAATTCTCCCGACCAGCTCCATCTCCTCTAACAGCGCCGCGAGGCGCGAAAACGGACTGGCCCTCAACGTCAACCGCGCTTCGTCCGCGAAGCGCTCGCGCCCCGCGCGCAGCGCGTCCGGATCGCGATCCAGCGCGACCACCCTGCCCTGCGCGTTCAGCCGCTCCAGCAGCGCGGCCGTGTGGCCGCCGCGGCCGAACGTCGCATCCACGTAGCGACCGTCGGCACGAATCGCGAGCGCCTCCAGCACTTCGCGCAGAAGCACCGGCGTATGTCGCCCCATCGCGCGCGCCTACAGCGACAGCGACTCGAGCTCCGGCGGCAGCGGCTCGGCGCTTTCGTCGGCCTTCAGCCACTGCTGGCAGCTCTGGTTCCACTGCGTTTCGTCCCAGAGCTCGAAGCGATTGCCCTGTCCGATCAGCATCGCGGCACGCGCCAGCCCCGCGTATTCGCGCAGACTCGGCGGGATCAGGATTCGGCCGCTGCCATCCAGGTCGAGATCGGTGGCGTGCCCGATCATCAGGCGCTGCAAGCGCCGCGCGAGCGGGTTCAGCGTCGGCAGGCGCCGCAGCTTCAGCTCGATCTCTTCCCATTCCGGCAGCGGATAAATGAG
>Ga0111538_10010198_pt1 | contig 12502 bp, 7 predicted proteins | sample SoiMethybrSBSTD1_FD_79669 | JGI IMG/M metagenome (GOLD analysis project Ga0111538, IMG submission 79669) | Bulk soil microbial communities from a Populus tree surrounding site in Tennessee, USA - Soil MetaG P. TD hybrid SBSTD1 (version 2)... | ecosystem: Environmental > Terrestrial > Soil > Tree...
AAATTTTAAAATTTAAATGAAAGTTACCTGGCCAAATAAAAAGAATGATTTTATAGAACTATTGCCTATGGCAATTGCAAAACTTAAGAAAAATATTATAGATCCTTTTCTCGGCGAAAACAATAATCTCCCGTACATAAACGAAAGAGCCCCTTTAAGAGCCGAAATATTTACCAGAGAAAAATTAGAACAACATGCCATTACAATTGCCAAAAGGCATGAACTCATCTACAATCAAATATCAGAGCAGTTATTGGAACGCCTGGCAGACAATGAGCATATTTTACTTGAAGTATATGCATTATTGTCTGACACCTTAAAACAAAACAATAGCATCTCTCCTGCAGCCGAATGGCTGATGGATAATTTTTACCTTATTGAAGAGCAAATTTTTACCGGTAAAAAACATCTTCCCAAAGGTTACAGTAAAGCTTTGCCCCGGCTATTGAAAGGCAAATTAGCTGATCTGCCCCGGGTTTATGATATGGCGGTCGAAATTATTTCGCATAGTGATGGACATGTGGACCTTGATAAATTAACAGGATTTGTAAATGCATACCAAACCATAGATAAATTAAAACTCGGTGAGTTATGGGCAATCCCAATTATGCTCAGGTTAGGTTTAATAGAAAATTTGAGACGGCTTTCAATTCTTATCGCTGAAGAAATAACCAATAGATCACTTGCCAACCGTTGGGCAGATGAAATGATAGCCATTTCTGAAAAAGATCCCAAAAATCTCGTATTGGTTATTGCAGATATGGCAAGGTCTGAGCCACCTATGGAGAGCACCTTTGTTGCGGAATTAAACAGGCGGTTAATTGAGAAAGGCAATACACTTTCTTTACCTCTGAACTGGATAGAACAAAGGCTTTCAGAAATGGGAGTAACAACCAGTGAACTTATACAGCTTGATAATCAAAACCAGGCTGCCACACAGGTGTCTGTAAGTAATTGTATTAACAGCTTTCGTTTCTTAAGCACCACCAACTGGCGGGATTTTGTAGAAGACACGAGCATAGTCGAGGCCACTCTTCGCAGAGACATTGATGGCATTTATGGGAAAATGGATTTTCGTACCCGTGATCAGTATAGGCATGCTATTGAAAAAATCGCATTTTTCAGCAAATCTTCAGAGCAGGTGGTGGCGGAAAGCGTTATTCAAGCGGCAAGAAATGCTGCATTAAGTAATAATTCCAAACAGTCACATGTAGGTTATTATCTCACAGGTAAAGGTTATATCGCAACAGCAAAAGCTGCCAATGCAAAAATCAGCTTTTCTGAAAAATGCAGTAGAATTAGAAACAAACATCCCTTATTAATTTACCTGGGCAGCATTAGCATACTCACTTTTCTTATTTGCTGGTTACTTATAGAACAAGTTACAAAAGAAAATCTCTCTATAGCAGTTATCATAACTGTTTGTGTTGTGGCATTACTAACCACAACCAGATTCGCAGTTTCGCTGGTAAATTGGTTTAGTACCATCTTACTAAAGCCAGCCCTTCTTCCAAGAATGGATTTTTCTAAAGGGATACCCGACGAAGCAAAAACGATGGTAGTAATACCAACACTTATCACAAGTATTGAAACAATCAATGATCTGTTAGAGGAGTTAGAAGTAAGGTTTCTTGCCAACCGTGATGCAAATCTTTACTATGGCTTACTCACAGATTTTAGAGATGCCACTTCCGAACATTTGCCTGAAGATGAGTCACTAGTGCTTGCAATTAAGAATGGCATTATTGAATTAAATAAGAAATACGACAGAACAGCTAACGAAAGTTTCTTTCTTTTTCACCGCCCTCGCAAATGGAATAAGTATGATAAAATATGGATGGGTTATGAAAGAAAGCGCGGCAAGCTAGGTGATCTGAATGCATTTTTACGCGGCAAAGATGACAACTGTTTTTCTGAGATTGTTGGTGACACGTCTCGCTTCAACCAAATAAAATACATCATAACACTTGATACGGATACACAACTTCCCCGTGATACTGCATGGAAGATGATAGGAACTATGGCGCATCCCTTAAACCATCCTGTTTACAACGAAAAGAAAAAAAGAATCACTGAGGGATATGGTATTCTTCAGCCAAGGATATCAAATAGTTTAGTGGCTACTGAAAGTTCTCTATATGCCCGCCTGTTTGGTAACGATCCGGGTACAGATCCTTATACAAAAGCCACATCTGATGTATATCAGGATTTGTTTGAAGAAGGTTCATTTATAGGAAAAGGTATTTACGATCTGGATGCATTTGAACTGGCGTTAAAAGACAAGCTTCCTGAAAATCGCATCTTAAGCCATGATTTGCTCGAAGGTTGCTATGCTCGTTCAGGTTTGATTACCGATGTACAATTGTATGAAGAATATCCGCATAGGTATGATACAGATATGCAGCGACGGCACAGATGGATAAGGGGCGACTGGCAGATAGGAAAGTGGATATTACCTTTTGTTCCCGGCTATGACAGAAAGTTGCATAAAAACCCTATTTCTTTATTTTCAAAATGGAAAGTATTTGACAATATTCGTCGCAGCTTAATCCCGTTATGCCAATTGTTATTACTATTGTTTGGCTGGACGTTATCATCGCTTGCCTGGTTCTGGACGCTTTCAGTAACTCTTATAATTGTATTGCCGTCATTGGTTAACTTTTTATGGGAGCTTTATCGCAAACCTCCCGATGTAATTTTTATTCAGCACTTTGTATATACCGTTCGCACTGCTCTGGGAAATTTTGTGCAGCAAATGCTGGACCTGATTTTTTTACCGTACGAAGTATTTTTAAATACTGATGCTATACTGCGTACGCTTTGGAGGGTACATATATCCCATAAAAACTTATTGCAGTGGAATCCTTACAATCGAAACCGCAATTTGCAGGACAGTATTTTTAAATCATATATTGTTATGTGGTTTGAACCGGTTTTTGCGCTTTTGATTTATACTTTTTTAGCTATCTATAATCCTGGTGTTCTCCTGATCGCCTTTCCTTTTCTAGCTTTTTGGATAGCGGCTCCTTTGATTGCTTTTGGAATAAACCGCCAGTTGTCTCCGGATACGACTATTTCTCAAATTCAAACGAGTTATCTGCGCAGTTTATCAAGAAAAATATGGGGCTTTTTTGAAAAGTTTGTTACAGCAGTAGATAATTGGCTGCCGCCGGATAATTACCAGGAAGAACCAGTTGAAAGGGTAGCCCATCGCACTTCTCCAACTAATATAGGCCTGTCATTATTATCCAATCTTACCGCTTATGATTTTGGTTACCTCACTTCAACTGAACTCGTACAGCGTACCAGCAGAACAATACATACCATGCTGCGCATGGAAAAATACCGCGGGCACTTGTATAATTGGTACGATACTATTTCTTTGGAGCCGTTATTGCCAAAATATATTTCTACCGTTGACAGTGGAAACATGGCAGGACATCTTATTACTTTAAAGCAAGGATTGCTGGCACTTCCCGATGATGCTATAGTGCAGGAAAGTTTTTTTAAAGGTTTGGCCGATACCATTAATGTGCTGGATGGGTATGCTACTGACAATAAAGTGCTGTTGAAGTTTCGTGAAGATTTGGAAATAAATTATAGGGATAAACTGAATAACATTAGGGAGGCAAGGGATTATTTAAATCAATTGGAGATTTCTTTTACAAGCATACTTTCAACATTAAAACTCGGAGCTGGCGAACAAGAAGAAATCTGGTCTGAAAAAGTATTGCAGCAAATTTCCCAGCAAAAAAATCATATTGATACACTGGCACCATGGCTTTTGTTTTCATCAGTACCTGAACAATATGAAATATTTATTTCTGAATTCCCGCTTATCCCTTCATTAAAAGACATCGCATTTGCGGAACAAAGGTTTTTAAACACTAAACATACTTTTTCTGCCTTAAATCAAAATGATGCGGATAATGATTGGCTCACCAAATTGAGTGAAGCGATGGCCGCATCATCCACTCAAGCAAAGGAACTTATAGCTACCATTGAAATACTTGCTGAACATTGCGTACAACTCGCAAATGTGGATTATGATTTTCTGTTTGACAGGTCACAAAATTTATTGTCTATTGGTTACTATGCTGAAGAACACAGAAGAGATAACGGTTTCTACGATCTGCTGGCTTCTGAAGCCCGGTTAACAACCCTGGTAGGAATAGCACAAGGTAAATTACCGCAGGAAAGCTGGTTTGCATTAGGCAGGCAGCTCACAAGCCAGGGTAGCACACCAGTGCTGCTTTCGTGGGGAGGTTCTATGTTCGAATACCTGATGCCTCTTCTTGTAACGCCCAATTACGAAAAAACACTTTTGGACCACACATACAAAGCTGTTTTGCGGAAACAAATTGAATATGGTAAAAAACATTCAATTCCATGGGGCATGTCGGAATCGGGTTATAATATGGTAGATGCGCACCTCAACTATCAATATAAATCATTTGGAGTTCCAGGGATGGGTTTTAAGAGGGGTTTAGGAGAAGACCTGGTGATCTCTCCTTATTCAACAGTACTGGCATTGATGGTTACGCCTAAAGATGCGTATAAAAATTTGCAGGTATTAAAAGAGGAAGGCTATGAAGGTGACTATGGCTTTTACGAGGCGATTGATTATACAACTACCCGTTTATTAAGGAAACAAAAAAGTGTTGTGATCAAATCTTTCATGTCGCATCACCAGGGCATGTCTTTTCTCGCACTTTCCTACCTGCTTCATAACCGTCCTATGCAAAAAAGATTTGAATCTGAGGTGCATCTAAAATCAACTTTATTATTGTTGCAGGAGCGGATTCCAAGAGTTTCTACTTTCTATTCTCCAAGTGTTCATGCCGGTGATGGAAGTATCATTTCAGGCAGCGATCCATCTATACGTGTTGTAAACACACCGCATACTGTTGTGCCCGAAATACAATTATTGTCAAATGGCAATTATCATGTAATGGTTACTAGTGCAGGCGGTGGATATAGCCGCTGGAAGAATATTGCAATTACCCGTTGGCGTGAGGACATCAGCTGTGATAACTGGGGTAGCTTTTGCTACATACGCGACATGGAAAGCAATCTATTTTGGTCTTCTTCTTTTCAACCAACGCTACATCAAAGTGAAAATTATGAGGCGGTCTTTTCTGAAGGAAGGGCTGAGTTTCGGCGTCGTGATTTTTCACTGGAAACACATACCGAAATTGTTGTTTCACCAGAAGATGATATTCAATTAAAGAGAGTACAAATCACCAATCGTTCCCGTAAAAAAAGAATAATTGAAATTACCAGTTATGCTGAAGTAGTGCTGGTACCTCAGGCAGCGGACGAATCGCATCCGGCGTTTAGCAATCTATTTGTTCAGACAGAAATAAATGACCAGCGTAATGCAATTTTATGTACCCGCCGACCCCGCTCAATAGAAGAAAAAACTCCCTGGATGTTTCATCTCATGAAAGTGCATAATGCAGAAATATTAAATGTTAGTTACGAAACAGACCGGGATCAATTTATTGGAAGGGGAAATAATATAAGCCAACCCCAGGTGATGAAGCGACAAGAGCCACTGAGCGGCAGTAGCGGATCGGTGCTGGATCCAATTGTTTCAATTCAATACAGGATTATATTGGAAGGTAATGAATCAGTAACCGTAGATATCATTTCAGGAGCGGCAGAAACTAAAGAAGTTTGCACTAATCTTATCGATAAATACCAGGCTTTTCATTTATTTAATCGTGTTCTGGAACTGGCATGGACCCATAGCCAGGTAATATTAAGACAGCTTAATGCAGTTGAAGCTGATGCGCAATTGTATTCACGCCTTGCAGGCTCCATTATTTTCTCGAATCAATTATTCCGTGCAGAAGCTACTGTTATTATCAAAAACAGAATAAGTCAGTCTGGTTTGTGGCGGTATTCAATTTCCGGGGATATTCCAATTGTATTGGTTCAAATTGAAGATGCAGAAAACATACTTCTTGTAAAACAAATGATTCAGGCACATTATTATTGGCGCCTGAAAGGACTTATCGTAGATCTGGTAATTCTAAATGATGATCATGGTGGCTATAGGCAGGAGTTACACAATCTTATTCATAGTCTTATTACCCCCGGTTTAGGAAGTGATATGAAAGAAAAACCGGGTGGTATTTTTATAATAGCAGCAGAACAAATATCAAATGTAGAGAGGAGTTTGTTTGAGACAGTTGCTCAAGTAGTGATAGCTGATAGATTTGGAACGCTGGAAGAACAAATGACCAGGCGGGTAAAAGTTAAAACCGCCATACCTTATTTCAGCCCTGTAAAAACATATCCTTTTATAAACAGCTCAGTTGAAAAACGTAACGATCTTCAATTTTTTAATGGATTAGGTGGCTTTACTGCTGACGGGAAAGAATATGTAATAACAACTACACCCGAGAAAAAAACGCCTGCACCATGGATAAATGTGTTGGCTAATCCTGAATTTGGCAGCATTGTTTCAGAAAGCGGGTTGTCCTATACCTGGGTAGATAATGCACATGAAATTCGGCTCACCCCTTGGAATAATGATCCCGTTACCGATCTCAGGGGAGAAGCATTTTATTTAAAAGATGAAGAAAGTGGTAAGATCTGGTCGCCGGCGCCTCTGCCATGCCGGGGTAAATCACCTTACATATCCCGCCATGGATTTGGATATAGTGTGTTTGAACATAGTGAAGATGGTATTTATACAGAGATGACCATCTTTGCCGATATTAAAGATCCGGTAAAATATATTGTTATAAAACTCCGCAATCATTCCCTTCGGCAACGGCGTATTTCAGCTACTGGTTTTATAGATTGGGTGTTGGGAGATCTGCGAACGAAATTTCTTAAACATACAGTAACTGAGCTTGATGAACGTAGCGGCGCTATTCTGGCCAAAAATTCATACAGCCCGGAATTTGTAAACAGAGTGGCATTTTTTGACGCAGACGGAACTAACAAAAGTATAACTACCGACAGAACTGAATTTCTGGGGAGAAATGGATCACTAAATAATCCCGAAGGATTAAGAAGAGTAAGGTTTTCCGGTAAAACTGGTGCAGCATTGGATCCTTGTGCCGTTATACAGGTAGTATTTGATTTGGTTGAAGAACAAGAGCATGAGGTTATTTTTCGCTTAGGGGCGGGAAGGAATATGGAGCATGCCTCAGAAATTATTCTGGCAAGTGAGGGATCGCAGGCAGCACGGCAGGCAAAACAAAAGGTCCACGATTATTGGCAAAAAACATTAAGTGTTGTTCAAATTTATACGCCTGATCCTGCACTCAATATACTGGCAAACGGCTGGTTAAATTATCAAACGCTTGCCAGTCGTCTTTGGGCACGAAGCGGGTTCTATCAATCAGGGGGAGCATTTGGCTTTAGAGATCAGTTACAGGATGTTCTTTCGTTAATGCATGCACATCCTGCGTTAGTACGGTCACAAATACTATTATGCGCATCAAGGCAATTTAAACAGGGAGATGTGCAGCATTGGTGGCATCCACCTACAGGGCGGGGTGTACGTACCACTTGTTCGGATGACTATTTATGGCTGCCCTATGTAACAGCAAAATATATTAACGCCACAGCCGATAAAGCAATATTGGATGAGCAAATACATTTTCTTGAAGGACGTCAGTTAGCTTTAGGCGAAGATTCTTATTATGATCTTTTTATTACCTCTCATGACACAGAAGATTTATACAGCCACTGTGCAAAAGCAATTGAATATGCTTTGAAGTTTGGTGTACACGGCTTACCATTTATTGGCTCAGGAGACTGGAACGATGGTATGGATAAAGTAGGTAACCATGGAAAAGGTGAAAGCGTATGGCTCGCATTTTTTCTTTATGATGTACTGGTTCAGTTTGCAGAAGTAGCTTTGCTAAAAAATGATGATACCTTCTCCCTAAAATGTAAAGAAGAAGCAGAAAAATTACGAATCAACATCAAAGAACACGCCTGGGATGGTGAATGGTACCGGCGTGCTTATTTTGACAATGGCACTCCACTTGGTTCGCATGAAAATGAAGAATGTAAAATTGATTCTATTGCACAAAGCTGGTCGGTATTGTCAAACGCCGGCGATAAGGATCGTATTTGTACAGCAATGCAATCTGCTGATACACACCTGGTGCGTAAGGAAGATGGACTTATCCAACTATTTAACCCGCCTTTCGATAAATCTGACCTTAACCCCGGTTATATAAAAGGATATGTACCGGGCGTACGCGAAAATGGTGGTCAATATACACATGCTGCTATTTGGTTAGTGATGGCATTTGCTGCTATTGGCAACAAAAAAAGAACATGGGAATTGCTACAAATGATTAATCCTATAAACAGGACCAGCAGTGAAGAAAAAGTCACCAGGTATAAAACAGAGCCTTACGTAATAGCTGCTGATGTTTACACTGAACCTAAGCACAAAGGTCAGGGTGGTTGGACATGGTACACAGGTTCTGCAGGTTGGATGTATCAACTGATCATTCATTCTTTTATCGGTTTGAAAAAAGAAGGCAATACTTTGAGCTTCACGCCTTGCGTACCAGAAGAATGGAGAACCTTTCAAATTCACTACAGATACATGAATACCACGTATCATATTGTTGTTACACAAGGAGATGGTACAGATTCAAGGATGGTCATAGTGGATGGAGTGAAGCAGGAAGATAATATGATTACACTTACAGATGATGGAGCTGATCACAATATTCAAATCATTTTATGACCTGATAATGCAAAAGGAATATTCTATTTTATCCGATGGTTTTAAAATAACTATTCAAGGATTAACTCTTGTTACAGGCAATCAATTTCTTATCTATAGCGGAAGTTCAAATTATGGATTGTACACTATAGTAAGTGTTTCCGGAGATACTTACACTACTTCTACAAGAATGCCTGCTTTGAGAGGAAATTATACAATAATCCCAATTCAGACAACAACACCAGATCAATAACTTCGACGTCAATTTTTTTAAAAATGTCTTTCGTTGGAGAAATCAATGAGGAAAATAAACTCTCAGACTGAATAAGTTTGCCAGCTACAGTATTCGTAAATACGCCGTTAAAGACCGATAAGTAGGTGGGAATGGCAACGATTATCGATATATGGTCAAATAAACCTGCTAACTATTCAGATTGCCTAAGATTTTACTGTTGCCAGCGAATCTTGAACAAATAAGTTAGGCGTACCTTACGTTCACTAGTAGATTTTATCGACTACGATCATTTCCCAGTTTAGAAATCTACTGATCATATCTGGAAACTATTAGCTTCCCCTGTCTTCAACACCGCACAAGAGCCTTCAGGGAATTTGATTATCACCGTTTGCAAAATGACATAACGCACCATCTGCAAAACAATTAATTTATAAAAATGACCTATTATCATTTATGTTTCAATGTATACGAACAGCCTGGATTCCCAGTAAAGAAAGAAACATGGATCAATCTTGATGAACCTATTGACGATTCAGGCATCAGAAAACATCTTGAGACAGAGCACCAGAATAAGGTGTCAATAATTTTTCGTAAAGAAATCTGTTTAGAAGAGTTCGAGCAAATCCATTCGAGCCCTGCTTAAGCAGGTCTACAATTATACAATATACAAATTCTATATAGCGCATGTTACCTGATTTACACCTTTTAAGTACAGAGCATCTAAAAAAACTCTTCGCCGTTCAAACGACAGAGTTTAAGCAAGCAACAATCACAAATGTGTCTGCTGACCAATTAAAGTCTATTGAGCTCACTTTGCAGCAACTCACCAATGAATTGCAGGGCAGAATCAGAGTTGGTTGCTGAGAAGAAAAAGATGCAGTGTTAGCAACACGTATCATTCTAATAAATTAAATTAAATGAATACTACTTTACAAGGCAGTCTATGAAAGTCATCATCGAGCCTTAATCCAGTTACATTTTAGTCAACAATAAAACGGAAATACAATGAAAAATGAATATGAAGTAGATATAGATGATGCTACAATTAAGGCTATCGGGTTAAGACTCACCGATAAACACATCAATGCTCAAACCGCACTTTCTTCAAGGGTGTTTGAATATCCACATTTACCAGGCGTTTATATTATGGAAAGCGACCTTTATGGTAATAAAATGCCTAAAGATTCATGTTTCCTTGCTTTTACTGGCTCGCACGGGCTGATTGGAAAACATGTAAAAGTAGAAACGCTTAAGCATTCAACTGTGATGGATATTAAGCAGATGGTGCAAGAGAATAATGAGGGGTAAATCGATCAATCCCAAGATGAGTAAAAGAAGGCTTTTTTGAAAGTCAACGCAGAGTACATAGATATTTTAGATGACCCCCTTCAGTTACGTCAACAGCAAAAAATTTATAAATTCGGGAACACCTACACGCCATTTCGGATGAACTTCACGGCAAAGGGAATCGAGCTAAAATAAGGCTTTGACCCAACACGTATATAGTTGCTAAAGTTGCCGCAAAATGGCATACAATTTTTAAATTGTTAATTAAAATTCAAAAAAAAAATTTTAGTTTTAAAAAGTGTGTCTTTAGTTTATAATAATATGCTATGTCTACTCCGAAGAAAATCAATACTCACATTGATCTCCTCACGAAACAAGCTTCTCAAATCAGGAGTGCAGTAAAATTTGTTAACGTAGAAAAAAATGCCTTTTTTTCTACACTTAGGAAAAGAGTAGATGATTATTTTATTCAAAATCACTTTTCAAAATATGGTAATAACAAACTGATTATTAAAACCGTTATTATGGTTTCGGCTTATTTAATTCCATTTCTTGTCATATTATTTGCAAAGCCAGGTTTAGTCTTTAGCTTGTTCCTATGGTCCCTCATGGGTCTTAGTGTAGCCGGCCTGGGCATGAGTGTTATGCATGACGCCAATCATGGCGCCTATTCAATTAATAAGAGAATAAATTGGTTAATGGCTCATGTTCTGAACATGATTGGTGGTTCTACATTTAATTGGAAACTCCAGCATAATGTTTTACATCATACTTACACCAATATCACGAATATGGATGATGATATAGCCGCAAAGCCAGCATTGCGACTATCCCCACATACACCAGTTAATTACTTGCACCGGTACCAATGGATTCATAGTTTCTTCTTGTATGGGTTAACAACTCTATACTGGGTGACGGCGAAAGATTTTCTTCAATGGTCCAGGTACCAAAAAAATGGCGTTAATACAGCATCTGTTACACAAAACAGATGGCAATTGCTAAAGCTCGTCACTCTTAAACTTGTTTATTTTATTATTTTTCTGATTGTACCTGTATTTGTGTTTCATATACCAATTTTAGCGGTAGTAATCGGTTTTATTGTGATGCATTTCCTTGCTGGTCTAATACTCACTGTTATTTTTCAATTGGCTCATTCCCTGGAAGGAACATCTCATCCAATGCCAAATACAAAAGGTATCATTGAAAACGACTGGGCGATTCATCAAATGAACACAACAATGAATTTTGCTGTAAAAAATAAATGGTTAAGTTGGTATATTGGAGGGCTTAATTTTCAGGTAGAACATCATCTTTTTCCTAAAATATCTCATGTACACTATCCTGCCATTGCACCAATTGTCCGATCAACTGCTGCTGAATTTCATATTCCTTACCTGGAGTACAATACTTTTTCCGATGCTTTACGGGCACATGTTCTCTTTCTTAAAAGATTGGGAAGAACACCAAATCTTGATGAGGCAATAGGATAGTTGATCATTTGAGTACCTGGTTAAAGTATCTCTTGATTTTAATTAATAAAACATGCTTCCGCTATTAATTGGCATTTCAACAGCGATTTTGACAATATTATTGGTAGGGTTATTGAGAATCGTGAATAAGCGAATAATGTACGGTTTAATTCTTTCGGGGATCGGATTCTTATATGTTGGTTATACCTGGATGGATTTTAACCAGCTTGTCATCAATATTAGCCAGGCTATTGTTTTTGTTTTATTTGCCTATTACGGCATTATCAAAAGTATTTATATCCTTGTAGCTGGCTATTTTTTGCATGGTTTGTGGGACCTGGGTTATACATATTTTACCGCAAGCCAGTTAATCCCTCCACACTATGATATTTTTTGCCTAACAATAGATTTCATTATCGGAGGTTATATATTGATTTTTAGAAAGCGGTTTATCCTTACAGTATGAGAACTGTTTTAGAATATCTAACACTCCTCCGCAAAGAATATGCAAAGTACAAACCTTAATAATCCAGATGTACGATTCCGCTCGCTCCTATTCAAAGTATCCTATATTCCAAAAATTATATAAATCTTCCCCCGAATAAGGTAATGATATCTCCAGCTGTCATTCTAATTTGTGTACATAATGGTTAATGGTGTAACATTTGTAGTCATGACTATCAGTATCATTAATGTTTATACATAGCGTTTTAAGTAAGAGAAGAATAAATTGAGTATGTCTTGGTAGTATTTTCAAACTTACTATGACTAACATTACAATTATTGAAGATGCGTTAA
>Ga0111538_10010199_pt1 | contig 12502 bp, 11 predicted proteins | sample SoiMethybrSBSTD1_FD_79669 | JGI IMG/M metagenome (GOLD analysis project Ga0111538, IMG submission 79669) | Bulk soil microbial communities from a Populus tree surrounding site in Tennessee, USA - Soil MetaG P. TD hybrid SBSTD1 (version 2)... | ecosystem: Environmental > Terrestrial > Soil >...
CCGCGTTCGCGCTCGCCGGCTGCCACGTGAACGCGGCGCTGGCGCTCCAGTCCCGGAGCACAGTCCACGTCGTGCCGTCGGAGACCCACGCCTTGTACTGATAGGGGCCCTGGCCGCCGCTCGCCGCCGCCGTGAACGTGATGGCCGTGCCCGCCGCCTGCGGCGCCGGACGGTCCGCCGTCAGGGTCACCTGCAGCGGTTCCGTCGCGATCGCTTTGTTCGTGCACGCCTCGGCCGATTTGGCGCCTTCCACGGGGCCGGCGGCGTAGGCGGCCACCGTGAAGCAGTAGGCCTGCCCGGCCACCGCCTGCGCATACGTCCAACTCGTCGTCAATCCGGCATCGACGTTCTGGGTGTAGACACCCGACTGCGTACCGACATACACGCGGTAGCCAAGCACACGTGCATCGGGCACCGAGTCCCAGGTCAGGCGCAGAGCGGCGCCGGCCGGTGGCGGTTCGGACACGGTCACTGTCAACATCGCCGAGCTCGTATTACCCGCTGCGTCTCGCGCGGTGACCGTGAGCACGTTGGTCCCGACTTGCAGCGCCAGACTTCCCACCGACCAGGCCGTCGTGCCCGTGGCCGTGCCGCTGCCACCGAGGCTGTTGACCCAGCTCACCTGGGTCACACCGTTCGCGTCACTCGCCGTGCCGCCGAGTGCGATCGCCGTGTTGGTGGTGGTGTAAGTGCCGGCCGCTGTCGGCGCAGTAATGGCTATCACCGGCGCGGTCGCGTCGGCGCTGCTCACCGTCCACGTGAAGCCCACCGACGAAGTCAGCGCCCCGTCGGATGCCTGCATCGTGACGACATAGTCGCCAGCCTTGGTCGGCGTTCCCGAGATGAAACCGGTAGAGGCCATCAGCGTCAACCCGGGCGGCAGGCCCGAACCCGCGTAAGTCACCGGCCGCCCCTCGGGATCGCTGCCAGCCAATTGGAGGCTGACTACCTGTCCTGTGGCGGAGGTCTGCGTGCCGGGATTGGTCAACGTCGGCGCCGCGTTACTGAACCCGCACACCTCGTTGGACGGTGTGCTTTCGACGGGGCCCGCCGCATACGCGGTCAAGGCAAAGCAGTACTGCTGACCGGCAGCGGCGTTGCTGAACGTCCACGTCGTCGCGAGTCCGACGTCCACGTGTTGCGTGTAGTTGCCGGCCTGCGTGGCGATGTGCACGACATAGCCGACGACGGCGGGCTCCGGATTCGGATCCCACGTCAGATGAATCACGTCGGCCGACGCGGAGCGCGTCGTCACCAGCAGGCTGAAGAGAAGGGAGAGAAGAACCGCGAGTCTCGTAGAGGTGTGTATGTGCATATTCGTATGCACGACTGAAGGGCAAAACCGACACCTCCTTCCATGACATGTGAATTTGTCGATCGACGCCAATCAGAGTCTCGTCCATAACCATCAACGAAACAGTTATTTAGAGCTGATACGTATCTTCACTTGCCTTTGCGAACTGTACTCTAGAGAGGACTTGTCGGCTGACGGATATCGCGACTAGCATGTCGTCCCATTGACACATGCATATCGGATCCGTTCGGGATTTTTTCGGAGAGAGACCGCCTATCCAACGGTCGAGAGCTCAGGGCGCGAGCTCAATCATCGGAAAGTGCGAAGTAGAGGGCGAGCGGTGCCAGCACGAGACAGGCGGCCGCACCGAGCAGCAGAAATCCGCCTGTCGCCGTGAGCGATGTGAGGTCCGCGATGGCCGGAAGAAGCCGCCCGATTTCACCCACTCCGAGCAGCGGCGTCCAGGCCGGAGTAAGCCCACCCACAACCTGCCGCACCGGAGACCACAGAAGTTCGACAAGGGATGCCGCGAGGCCGGCGGCACACGCAACGGACGCCCCGAACAACCACGAGAGAGGGCGAGCCGCCTGCCGTGAAGCCTCCAACCTGGCGCGAATCGCAGCACGCCACCAAATCTGCCCGGCCGAGGGTACGTTCACTTCCTCGTGCAGCGTCTCGCGTTCGACGCGCAGCAGGTCCGCAATCGCCGCAACTTCCTTGCAGACGCCGCACTCCGCCGCGTGGACGTGAAGCAATTCGTCGCAGTCGTGCGGCCAGCGTCCCGCGACGATCGCGGCAATCACCTCGCGTTCGAGAGGACATTCCGGCAGCGTCACCGACCGGCTCCGGGAACGTGCGGCGTACCGAGAAGGGCAATCAACCTTTTTCTCGCCCGAAACAGGAGCGCCTTCAAACTGGCCTTCTTGAGGCCGAGCACCGCGGCGATCTCCTCGTGCGAACACCCTTGCGCGTAAGCAAGCCACAGAAGTGATCGTTCACGCGGTTTCATGTGCGCCATCGCGCGGGCCAGATCGAGCCGGCGCACCGCGCGGTCCGCTTCGGGTGCGCCTGCCACGCGTTCTTCGACGCGAGCGCTCTCAGTGAGATGACGGTCCTCGGTCGTGAATCGGCGCCAGTGGTCGCGAACGAGGTTGGTCCCGATGCGGAACAGATAGTTTCGCCGATGGTCGTCGCTCTCGAACTCCGCGCGCGTCCGCAGGAACCGGTAATACGTCTCCTGCAACAGGTCGTCGGCCAGACGTGAGTCGGCGGTGATTCGTGCGAGATAGGCCCACAGCGGACGGGCTGTCTGCTCGTAAAACGCGCGGAACGCCTCCTCCGTCATGAGGAACGTTCGCTCGGCGTCCCCAAACGCGCCTAGGCGTTCCACGTCGCTCAGCGTCACTTCACGCATTGGTTTCCTGCCTGCGGCGCGGCAGCAGACCGAGTCGAGCCGACAGGACGAAGGCCACGACAGCCGAGAGCACCGCTCCCAGGCCAAGAGACATCACGATAATGCCAAGCACCGTGAACGCCGGGATGATCTCTTCGGGCACCGTACCCTGCGCGTACCGGAGCCCGATACCGAGGGCCGCAAGCACGACGCCGGCCTGTACGGACCACAGTATCCGTCCGAGCGGCGCGCTGGCCAGCGCTGTGTCCGGGACCCGGCTGGCCGGAGTGAACTCGAGGAAGTTTCGCCCGGCCGGTGTCTGGATGTACGAGAGCAGGTCCTCGTTCGACTGAAAGCGATCGAGGATCTTGGTGTGGACGTCCATCTGCATTCGCGTCTGGCGCAGCCAGCGCCTGTAGTCCACGACCTGCCGCGCGACCGACCCGACGATGACCAGCAGCGTCATGAACGCCAGGAACAGGCCGGTGCCTGCCAGGATGCCTGCAAACATTTCGAGCGGCTCCGGGCTGCGGTTGGCGTCCCCCGGTCGTCCGAAGAAGTAGGCCGGATTTCGCGCCACCTCCGGATGATTGTTGAGAAACACGGCCAGTGACGGATACGGCGCCAGGTAGTCGGGCGCGCCGGCCAGCGAGGGATCGTACTGCAGCACGGCCCGAACGCCGGGCGGCAGTTGGCCCAGCAGGGTCTGGAGTTCCTGGCGCGTCGTTTCGGCGCTCTGCCCTGGCCCCTGGCTGCCACCGGCTTCGGGAGATGGGCCGGATTGCCCCCGCTGACGCAGAACAGGGGCGATTTCCTGCTGGAGCCTCGCCTCACGCCGATCGGCGTCCGCCTTCTGCCGAACCTGAGCGGATGCACTGGCAGCCTCGATGACGGCGAGCGCCAGGGTGAGGAGCGCAATGTGTCTCATGCTTCCCTATTACGGGCTCCGGCCGCGAAGGTTAACGGTCAGCGCCGGGCGTCCCGCGAGTGAAGGGAACGAATTGCACGGGGATCGTCCGCCGCTCGGCGACGCCGACGGACGTCTTCTCGACAATGGTGATCCACTGCGTCTGGTTCTGCGAACCGACGGGGATCACGAGCCGGCCGCCGGCAGCAAGCTGCTCGACGAGCGGCTCCGGAATCTGGTCCGGTGCGGCCGTGACCACGATGCGATCGAATGGCGCGTGTTCGGGCCACCCGGCATAGCCGTCGCCTTCTCGGACCTGGACGTTGGCATAACCCAGCTCACCCAATACGGTCGAGGCGCGCTTTGCGAGCGCCGGGACAATTTCGATCGTGTAGACCTGGCGCGCCAGCAGTGACAGGACCGCCGCCTGGTACCCGGACCCGGTACCGATTTCGAGTACCCGGTGCGACGGCCGGACATCCAGCGTCTCGGTCATGTAGGCGACGATGTACGGCTGGGAAATCGTCTGGCCGAAACCAATAGCCAGGGGCGTGTCCTCGTAGGCCCGGGCAACGGCGTCTTCCGGCACGAATCGCTCACGCGGGACGGCCCGCAGCACGTCGAGCACCCGCGCGTCGGTCACGCCGCGTTGCCGGATCTGGCGCTCGACCATCTCGAGTCGGCGCTCGCGACTGTCGTCTGCTCCGTGCTGCGCCAAGGGAGTGCAGGCCATGAGCGTCGTGCACGCGGCGGCCGCGATGCGGCGAGTGTCAGGCCTCCTGAAGCCGCCTGTCCGCGAGTATCTTGATGATCCGCTCGCCGTGAAAGCGTCCATTCTCGATGAAGATATTGCCCGTGTTCTTGCCCGCGACAGCACCGCCAGCGAGGAACAGGTTCGGCACGTTACTCTCGAAGGTCTCCGGATTCAAGGTCGGGGCGAATGTCTCGGGATCGCATTCGATGCCGGCCCGTCTCATCAACTCAACGTCCGGGTGATACCCGGTCAGCAGGAAGACCCCTTCCGCAGGCAGCACCTCCTGCATGCCGTCCCGCTCGACGACCACTTCGGTTGGCCGAATCTCAATCACGCGCGACTCGAACCGCGCGGCGATCGAACCCTCCTTGATCCGGTTCTCGATGTCCGGGCGCACCCAGTATTTGATCGAGTCGCCCAGCGTTGCGCGCCTGTGGACGAGCGTCACGTGCGCGCCGGCGCGGAACAATTCGAGCGCCGCTTCTGCCGCCGAATTCTTTCCGCCCACGACGACGACTCGCTGGCGGTAGTACGGATGCGCCTCGGTGTAATAGTGAGACACATGGGGCAGGTCTTCACCGGGAACACGCAGATAGTTGGGAAGATCGTAGTAGCCGATGGCCAGCACCACGGCTCGCGCCTGCCGCACGCGGGTTCCGCCGCGGCTTCGCGTGGTGACGGTGAATATCGCCTCAGCCTGCCCGGGCGAAACCGGCTCGCGATCGATCTGGCACACTTCCTCGTGGAACGACACCTGCAGTCCGAAGGTATCGACAACCCGCCGGTAGTAGCGGAGCGCTTCGAGCCGTGTGGGCTTGTCGTACGGCGTCACGAGCGGGAGCCCGCCGATCTCGAGCAACTCCGGTGTCGTGAAGAACACCATGAGCGGCGGGAAGTTGAAGATCGAGTTCACCAGCACGCCTTTGTCGACGATCACGAAATCGAAACCGTGCTGTTTGGCTGCAATGGCGGTAGCGAGGCCGGAAGGTCCGGCGCCGACGATCAACAGGTCGCGGACGGGCATGGGAACGGGATCACCTGTCTCTTGGAAATCTGAACGGGAGTGCGTCATCTGACGCCGACTGCAGCGCGATCGAGACGGAACGACCGGTGCAGGGCGCGAATGGCCGGCGCCGCATCGGGCTCGGCAACGGCGAGGGAGATGTTCCGCTCGGACGACCCTTGCGAAATGGCGATGACATTGATGCCTTCGGCGCCCAGCGCGCCGAACACGGTGGCGGCGATGCCAGGTGTGCCGCGCATACGGTCGCCGATCGCCGCCACGACCGCGACCGGCTGCTGCGAAATCTCCTCGACGTGCCCCCGTGCCAGTTCGAGCTCGAGCGTCCGCCGGAGCGCCTTCATCACGCGCGGGGCGTCGGCCGCCGTGATGACGAAGCACATGTTGTTCTCTGACGAGGCCTGCGAAATCATCAGCACGTTCGCCTGCTGTTCCGCCACTTCGTCGAACGCTTTCGCGACGATGCCGGGAATCCCCTGCATCCCGGTTCCACTGATGGTGATGAGGCTCACGCCGCGAATCGAGGTCACCGCCTTGACGCCCGGCACCGACGGGTCGCCCTCGACACTCACGCGCGTGCCTGGGTGGGTCGGATTGAAGCTGTTGAGGATGCGCACGGGAATGCGCTTGCGGAACGCGGGCAAGATCGTCTTGTAGTGAAGGACCTTGGCGCCGTAATAGGCCAGCTCCGACGCCTCGCTGTAGGAGATCTCGGCAAGCGTGCGCGCGTCGGGCACTTCCGCCGGATTCGCCGAGAGCACCCCGTCCACGTCAGTCCAGATCCAGATCTCGTCGGCGTCCAGGGCCGCGCCGACGATTGAGGCCGAGTAGTCCGATCCGCCACGGCCGAGCGTCGTCAGGACGCCGTCCACCGTTGCGCCGATGAAGCCGGTCAGTACGGGACTTTCGCCACGTTCGATGAGGGGACGCACCCGGCCTTGCATCCTCGCGCGCGTCTCGTCCATCAGCGGTTCGGCGCTGCCGAACTGGTCGGTCGTGACGACGACCTCCGTGGTGTCGATGGGGGTGGAAGCGCGTCCGCGTGCGGCAATCGCTCCGGCGACGAGGGGGGCCGCGAGCATTTCGCCGGTTCCAGAAATGGCGTCGAGCAGCCGCGGTGTCAGCTCGTGGACCATCGAAAGGCCGTAACACAGCTTCTCGAATCGATCGAGGCGGCGGTCGATCTGTTCGAGAGCCGAGGACCGGACGTCTTCGTCCCGGATCACGGCATCGGCCACGGTCTTGTGGCGATCGAAGAGTTGCTGCCGCAAGGAGGCGTCGGGACTTCCCTTCGCAGCCGACTGAGCCGCGGCAATCAAACTGTTGGTCACGCCACTCATCGCCGAGGTTACGGCTGCGACGTGGTGTCCCTGATCTCGCGCGGTCGTGACGAGCTCCGCGGCTTGGGCAATACGTTCGGCGGAACCCACGGAGGTTCCGCCGAATTTCATGACGATGAGCATGGGATGAGGACCGACCTCCAGTCTACTGTAACGACTGCAGGTGCATTTTCGCCTCAGGGTTCCTCGGCCGGCGCGGCAGGTCGATTGGGCACAGGAACCTGGATGGCCCGCCGCGCCCTGACGGTGCCGTTCTTCCGATCCTCCTCGATGGCCTTGTCCTCGGCGCGTTCCGCGCTGAGTGCATTGGGAATGGCGTGGTTGCCCTCGTGACAGTCGTACGGCAGCAGGACACCGCCGTCGAGAGGCGTCAGCGGCATCGACATCGTGAACGGCCGAGTGTAGGTAACCGGATCGTCCACGGTGAACTGATACTGCAGGATCTCAGGCGCAACACGCTTGAAACGCTCGGTGATGACCATCTTGTCGCTGTGCCGCAGCCCGTTGCCGTTGCCGCCGATACTGGTCTTGTCCGTGAGGTTCGTCGTCACGACGACGAGCTCGTCGCCTTCCCAGCGTGCGCGTGAGTCGCCGAGATATTGCCTGATGGCCTGGCCGATGTGAGGGCGGCCATCGGTGTAGATGATTCGCGTGTCATGAATCATCTCGTAGCTGAGCGCCACCATGCCCGGCGACTGGACGATGCGGTTGCCGTTGCCGTACACGACGCGGAGCACCGACCCCACGATGCCGCGCGTGATGCAGCGGTCGTACAGCGTGAAGTCCTCGGTCGTGTCGAAGGGGCCATCGCCGAAGGTACCGCGATCGCGGGTCGCACGCCGCTTCTCGGCTTCGGGCTTGAACGCCGGCATGCTGCCGTCCGGCGGATCGACGATGAGCGACGTTTGCCGGAATGCGCGGCGTGCAAAATCATTGCGGAACGATCCGATGTCGCTCTCGCCGCGCTTGATGCCCTGCTCGATCTGCTTGACCCGGGCGGCGAACGCCTCCTCGTTCAAATACAGGTTGTTCCCCAGGTCCTTCGGCCGCTCCCGGGGAATTCCACTCGTGTCGTCGCTGCTCCACACTCCTTGAAGATCCGGGTCTCCCCACGGCGTTCTCGGCACCGGGTAGGGAATTGGCGCTCCGCCGTTGTAAGCGGTGACGACGAGCGCCGGGGCGCTTTGCCCCTGGCCAGATACTGATAACGACCCCACCCCAAGACTGGCAATTGCCAGGAAAGAAAACGAAAGGCCGCGCTTGCTCATGAGCGACTCCTTGCCGCGAATTCGCGGAGCCCGATTATAAGGCGAGCTTCAACAGCCCGATGACAGGCTGTGCCGGGTGTATAGTCAACGGGATTCATCGAGACTCCGGAGATCACATGCCTACATCCCGACGTGACTTCGTCAAGATCGCCGGCATGGCGACGGCTTACGGGACTCTTGCCACGACCGCGTTGGCTCTGGCGACCGACCCCTCGCTCGGCCTGATCTTTCCGCCGAAGGACTACCCGATCCCGCCCGACGCGAAGCGTCTGTATCCATCCGGCGTGGAGTTCCTAGGTGATGGCGTGGGGCTTCCCGGAGGCATGACGGTCGAAGGGTATGAGGAAGCTATTCCGCGCGTGGTGCCGGTCGCTGAAGCGCTTGCCAAGCGGGGCGCCAAGGTCATCTCGGTCTTCGGTTCGTCGTTGACCTTTTACAAAGGCGCCAAGTTCAACGACGAGCTTACACAACGAGTCACGAAGGCGACCGGCCTGCCCGCGACGACTCAAAGCAACGGCCTCGTGGACGGGCTGCGCACCGCCAATGCCCGCCGTGTCGCGGTGGCGACGGCGTACACCGACGTGGTGACCGGCCGCCTGAAAGCGTTCCTCGAGGAGCACGGCTTCGAGGTGACGTTTGCGAAGGGACTCGGGTACGAGCGGATTCCGGAAGGGGCCGCCACGCAGGAAATTCTCTTCAATCTCGGGGCAGACACCTACGCCAGCTCCCGCAAGGCGGACGCGCTCGTCGTCTCCTGCGGCGCGTTGAGGACACTGGATCTGATCGTGCCGCTCGAGAATCGAATCAAGGTCCCGGTGGTCTCCTCCACGCCGCACGGCTTGATGAACGGAGTGCGGCTGCTCGGGGTCAATCCACGTGCCCACGGGTTCGGGATGGTGTTCGAGAAGGCCTGAACGTCCGCACTCGGGAAGATTGGCTCTCGCGCTCGGCGCACGAGGCTCACTTCGCGCCCCGAGCGCATCCTGCGCATGGAATCGCGTACGCGTCAATGAGGGGGGAATCATGCTCGAGAGATGTCTACTCGTCGCGCTGATCACGTGCGTGTGCGCCGGCAACGCGATGGCGCAAGATGCCAAGACCGTCATTGGCAACGTGTCCAAAGCGCTCGGCGCCGACAGCCTGAAGACGGTGCAGTTTTCGGCAACTGGCTTCGACTACGCGCTGGGCCAGAACCCCAACGCGAACGCGCCCTGGCCGAAGTTCGTCGAGAAGAGCTACACGCGCGCCATCGACTTCGACTCCAGGGCCTCGCGCGTCGATCGCGTGCGCACGCAGGGCGAGAACCCGCCGCGCGGCGGCGGGCAGCAGCCCATCGTCGGCGAGCAGTCACAAACCAACGTGACGAACGCCGAGTCGCCGTGGCCGCAGCAACTGGAAATCTGGATGATGCCGCACGGATTCGTTCGCGCGGCAACGGCACGCAATGCCACGCTCGACAAGGCGCAAGGCGGCGGCAAACAGACCGTGATTGCCTTCGTCGGCGATAACAAGGCGCCGGTCAAGGCGTTCGTGGACGAACGGAACCTGATCACGAGGGTCGAAACGTCGATCGATCACCCGGTGCTCGGCGACATGCCGTTCGAAGCCGTCTACAGCGACTACAAGGACGTCGGGGGCGGCGTGCAATTCCCGATGCACATCGTCCAGCGTCAGGGCGGCCATCCGATCTTCGACCTGCGTCTCACCGACGTGAAAGTCAACATGACGGTCAACACACAGCCTCCGCAAGGACGAGGCGGAGCGCCGGCCGCGGCGGCGCCGGCGAATCCTCCGGCGCAGTCGGAAAAGATCGGCGACGGCGTCTACGTGATCACGGGCGGGTACACGGTGATCGCGATCGATTTCAACGATTACATCGCGCTCGTCGAGTCGGGACAGACCGAAGCGCGTGCCCTGTCCGTCATTGCCGAGGCCAAGCGTCTCATCCCCAACAAGCCGATCCGGTACGTCATCAACACGCACAGCCACTTCGATCATGCCGGCGGACTGCGGGCATTCGTGGCCGAGGGGTCCACCATCCTCACCCATGAATCGAACAAGGCCTACCTGGAAAAAGTGCTGGCACTGCCGCACACGCTGAACCCGGACAAGGCGCAGACATCCGGAAAGAAACCGATCGTGGAAGGCATGGGCAGCAAGAAGGTGCTCACCGACGGCACCCACGTCGTGGAGCTGTATCACATGCAGAACTTTCTGCACCACGACGGCATGATCATGGCGTATCTGCCCAGGGAGAAGGCGCTGCTCGAAGCCGATGCCTACAACCCGCAGCCTGCCAATGCCGCGCCTCCAAGTCCGCCAAGCCCGTACACGCTGAGCCTGGCCGACAACATTCAGCGGCTGAAGCTCGACGTGCAACGCATCATCCCGGTCCACTATCCGGCCGACAATCGCGTCGTCACGATGGCGGAACTGAACCGGTGGCTCGGTCGAACAGGGACGAATTGACTGCTCTGCGATGTAGTACTGGAGGTTGGAGGTTGGGAGTTGCCATGATCAAGAGATTATCGTTCGCCTCTCTCGCGCTCCTCGCCGGAGCGTGCACGGCGCGATCTCCAGAGCGCGCGATCGTGGACGATGCAGCCGCTGCGCTGGGCGGCGCCAAAAGAATTCAGTCGCTTTCGGCACTCCAGATCGAGGGAAGCGGCACGGCGCCCAACGCCGGTCAGAACCGGATGCCCGACGACGAGCTGCCGGTGTGGAAGGTGGCGGAGTACAGCCGCGTCGTCGATCTGGCAAACGCACGAACGCGTGTCCGGCAGCGCCGCGAGGCGCAATTCCTCTTCGCAGGGGCTACCGTTCAACAGGTGGCGCAGGGGCTCGATGGCGACGTGGCGTATAACATGAGCCCCGATGGCACGATGACGCGCGCGGGAGAAGCGGCCGCACGCGAGCGCCGAGTCGAGCTGCTCCATCATCCGATCACAATCGTCCGCGCAGCGTTGGACCCGGGCGCCACTCTCGCCAACGCCCGTACCGAGGGCAACGACCAGCTCGTCAACGTGACCACCACTCGTGGCGACTCGGCCACTCTGGCCATCGATCGATCGACGCACCTGCCGTCGCGAGTAATCTCGATGAGCGACAACGCCAACATGGGTGACGTGGCCATCGTCACGACGTTCGCCGATTACGAGGACATCAACGGCATGAAGCTGCCGCGCCGGCTGACGACGATGATGGACAAGTACCTGCAATTCGACCTGCAGGTATCGAAAAACGCCGTCAATAGCGGCGTGGACGATCTGGCCGTGCCCGCAAACGTGCAGTCGGCGCCGGCTCCAACCCCGCCGCCCGTGGTGGTCACGGCCGAGCCCGTTGCGAAAGGCATCTGGTGGCTCGCCGGATCCGGCAACCATCGCAGCGTGGTCTTCGAATTCGACGACCACCTGGTTCTGTACGAAGTCCCCCTCAACGAAGAGCGATCGAAGGCGGTGATCGACAAGGCGCGCACGCTCAGCACCAAGCCGCTGACAACGGCGATCGTCTCGCACCATCACTTCGATCATTCGGGAGGCTTGCGCGTTGCCGTCGCCGAAGGGCTGACCATCGTGACGCAACGGGCAAACGAGGCGTTCTTCAAGGATCTCCTCGCGCGCCCGCACACGATCGTGCCGGACGCGCTCCAATTGAAGCCGAGACCGGCGACGTTCGAGTGGGTTGACGATCGGATGGCGCTCAAGGACGCGGTCATGGAAGTGCAGCTCTATCACTTGCTCGACAATCCGCGAGAGGGCACAAACCTGTTCGCCTACGTGCCTCGCGAACGCATGCTCGTGCAGGCCGACTTATACGACGCCACCTGGCAGCAGCATTTGTGGGGCGAGAACGTGCTCACGAATCTCTCGGAACGGAAGCTGAAGATCGATCGGGACGTGCCGGTGCACGGCGTGATCGAGCCGTTCGATCAGATGGTGAAGACGATCAAGGCCCGCCCCACGGTTCCGGGCAGCAATTGAGGATGAACGCATGACTCCCAAAGTCCAACTCCCAAATGCGTGCCGGAAGTCGGGAGCTGGGAGCTAGATTCGTCCCGTCAACAGCAGGATCACGAGGACCAGCAGCACGAGACCGAGACCGCCGCTCGGGTAGTAGCCCCACCCGCTGCTATACGGCCATGCCGGCACGGTCCCGATCAGCATCAGCACGAGAAGCACGATCAGCAGGGTCACCATTCTTTGCCCTCCAGAACGCGCGCATCGACGCGTTCGTCCACTCGACTGAGTCGTGCAACAGTTGGACCACTGCAACGGGGCTGCAGAGGTCCGGCGTTGTTTTACAGCTCGTGCGAGTCAATCCCTTGAGGGCGTAGGGCATCCCCAAAAACTCTGCTGCCAGCGCGAAGCTGGCCCGGATGGCTCTTGACGCTTCAAGCCGCGCCTCGATTTACAGAGCGCCAAAAGTCGGGTTCCGTACCGACCGGTAACACCCTGCCTTGTCGCGGCACTTCCTACCAGACAGACGAATCGGAGGTAGCCGTGGCCCAGATCGACGAAATCGCCCG
>Ga0111538_10010200_pt1 | contig 12501 bp, 11 predicted proteins | sample SoiMethybrSBSTD1_FD_79669 | JGI IMG/M metagenome (GOLD analysis project Ga0111538, IMG submission 79669) | Bulk soil microbial communities from a Populus tree surrounding site in Tennessee, USA - Soil MetaG P. TD hybrid SBSTD1 (version 2)... | ecosystem: Environmental > Terrestrial > Soil >...
ACACACGGTCATCGGTCCGGTCCACGGCCAGCGTGTACTGGATGAGATCGTTCGTTCCGATCGACAGGAAGTCGAGCTTGCGCGTAAAGATGTTGAGTGCGAGCGCGGCCGCGGGCACTTCTATCATGCCGCCGATCTTGATCTCGCGATCGTACGGAATGTTGTTCGCGTCGAGGCTCTGCCGCGCCTGTGCGATGAGCGCGAGGGTCTGATCGAGCTCGCGTGAGCTGGCGAGCATGGGGATCAGTATGTTCACCTTGCCGTAACTGGACGCGCGCAGGAGCGCGCGCAGCTGGATCAGAAAACGTTCCGGTTCGATCAGACAGAGCCGGATGGCGCGCAGGCCCAACGCGGGATTGGTCACGAGCCGTCCGCCGTCCCCATGGTCCTTGTCGGCGCCCAGATCGTACGTCCGGATCGTCACCGGCTGGCCCTGCATCTCTTCGGCGACGCGGCGATAGGCTTCGAACTGCTCGTCCTCGCTGGGCAGATGCTGGCCATTGAGAAACAGGAACTCGCTGCGGAACAGGCCGACGCCGGTCGCGCCGTTCTCCAGCACCTGCGACACATCGGACGGCAGCTCGATGTTCGCCTGGAGCTCGACGGTCATCCCATCCAGCGTGGTCGCCGGCATGTTGCGCAGGCGTTTCAGCTTCTGCCGCTCGAGCTCGAACCCATGCTGGCGCAGCTGATATTCGTTGAGCGCCTGACTGTCGGGATCCACGATGACGACGCCCTGCGCGCCATCGACGATGATGAGCTCGTTCTCGCGAATCAGTTGCCGCGCGTGATGCAGGGCCACGACTGAAGGAATATTCAGGCTGCGCGCGACCACCGCAGTGTGCGACGTGGTACCGCCAAGATCGGTGATGAAGCTGGCGAACTGGTGCTGCCTGAACTGCACCACGTCGGCGGGCGAAAGATCGCGCGCAACCAGGATCAGTTTGCGCCCGGCGTCCGCCTGCGGAGGCAGGTAGCCGGGATGCCCGAGCAGCGCCTTCATGATGCGTTCGGCGACCTGCCGCACGTCGCTGCGGCGTTCGCGCAGATAGGTGTCCTCGATCTGATCGAATTGCGCGAGCAGGGCGTCGGTCTGCACCTTGAGGGCCCACTCTGCATTGCACCGCTCGGTGTCGATGATCTCCTTCGGCTCGACCGAGAGCATCGAGTCCGAGAGGATCATCAGGTGCACGTCGATGAAGCCGACGAATTCGGCCGGCGCGGTGCGCGGAACGTGCGCGCGCAGTGACTGCAGTTCGTCGCGCACGGCCTGGATCGCGCTGTCGAAACGCGCGACTTCCTGGCCGAGTCGCTCGGTCGGAACGAGGTAATGCGCCGCTTCGAGCTGAGCGTGGGTGATGAGGTGGGCGTAACCGATCGCGATCCCGCCGGACACCGGGATGCCGTGCAGGGCGAACGACATTATTCGTCCTCGCCGAAGCGCTCCGCGACCAGCTGCGCGAGAGCACTCAGGGCCTGCTCTTCGTCCGGGCCGTCAGTCTCGACGACGACGGTCGAGCCTTTCGCGGCTGCAAGCATCATGACGCCCATGATGCTCTTTGCGTTCACGCGCCGCCCGTTGCGGCTCAGCCAGACATCGCTCTTGAAAAGGCCCGCTGTCTGCGTGAGCTTCGCGGATGCGCGCGCATGCAGACCCAGTTTGTTGATGATCTCAACTTCCCGTTGCAGCATTGTGCAGTGTCAAAGGCGGTATGCGCATGACGCCTTCACAGCCGCCGCTGACGGCCTTCGTGACGAGCGTCGCGAGCGGCCGGTCCCGGTACGTGAGCGCACGAATGAGCATCGGGAGATTGACGCCGGCGATGCCCTCCACGCGTCCCGGAATGAGCAGCTTCGCGGCGATGTTCGATGGCGTGCCGCCATACATGTCGGACAGGATCAGGACGCCGTGGCCCTGATCCACTTCTTTTACCATGCGGCGCGCCTGCGGCAGCAGAAGCAGCGGATCGTCCTGCGCAGTCACACCGAGTTGTTGCATGCGCGCCGGCCGTTTGTTCAGAACGTGGCTTGCGCAGTGAATCAGGCTTTCGCCCAGCGTGCCGTGCGCAATGATGAGTATGCCTATCATCGGAGCCGATCTCGAAATTATGGCCCGATTTTACGCTGTTGCACTGCAAAAAAGGCGGTAAGGAGACCGACAAGAACCACGCCGTTTCATGGTGAGCGGCGCGCCTTGGAGAGGCTGCCGCCGCGAACCCGACAGTCAGCCGTCAGCCAGAACTCCCGTCCGCGCCTGCGAGGGCCAGGGCGGTAGCAGGAACCGTCCCTCGTTACGGCATGTTTTCCAGCGCATCCACCATCATGCCGGCAACATTGAACCCGGTCTGTTGCATGATTTCCTGGAAGCACGTGGGGCTCGTCACGTTCACCTCGGTAAGGTAGTCGCCGATGACGTCGAGTCCGACGAGGAGCAGCCCCTCGCCGTGAAGCACGGGGGCGAGCGCGTGGGCGATCTCGCTGTCGCGCGGGGTCAGTGCCCGCGCGACGCCGGTCCCGCCCGCGGCGAGGTTGCCTCGCGTTTCGCCCGCCTTGGGAATGCGCGCGAGCGCGTAGGGGACCGGTTTCCCAGCGATCAGCAGCACGCGCTTGTCGCCGTCGCGGATTTCAGAGATGTAGCGCTGAATCATGATCGTCCGCGCGCCGTTGCCGGTGAGGGTCTCGACAATGACGTTCAGGTTGGGATCGCTTTCGCGCACCCTGAATATCGAGGTGCCGCCCATGCCGTCGAGTGGCTTCATGATGACGTCGCCGTGCTCGGCCAGGAACGCTCGGATGAGATCGTCGCGGCGTGTGACCAGCGTCGGGGCTGTGAAGCGGCTGAAGCGCGCGATCGCCATTTTCTCGTTGTGATCGCGCACCGCGCGCGGGCGGTTCACGATTCGCGCACCCTGCTGCTCGGCGATCTCCAGCAGATACGTGCTGTAGACGTACTCCATGTCGAACGGCGGGTCTTTGCGCATGAGCACGACGTCGTATGAGGAAAGCAGCCGCTCTTCCGCGGGCTCGAGCCGGTACCAGGGTTCGTCTTCCTTCCCGGTGAGGTGCAGCCGTGCCGCCATGCCCGAGACCTTGCCCTTGTGCCAGGCGATATCGTGCTGCTGCATGGCGTAGAGCTCATGGCCGCGGCTCGCGGCTTCGCGCATGATGGCGAAGGTGGTGTCCTTGTAGATCTTGAATTCGTCGAGCGGGTCGACGATGAACGCGAGCTTCATCCCTATCGACGGCGAAGGTGTCTACCCCATGCGCGGGGCAGTGGGAAATGACGGCCCGTCACTCGCTGACGGACGCGGGTGATGCTTCGGATTCGAGCGCGTCTTCGGTCCTCTCGAGCTCGATCGCCGCGGCAAGCAGTGCAAGTCGAGCGACCACGCCGTAAGCGTAGAAGCGATTCGGCGGACACCCGGGGTCGTCCGGGTTCGGCGACGAGCACGGCGCCGCGAATGCGAGTGGCGCGAAGTGCATGCCCGGCGCGTTCAGGTTCTCGTCCTTGCCGCGGTTGGTGTGGACGCGATAGAAGCCGCCGACCACGAAATGGTCGACCATGTAGACGACGGGTTCGGCGACCGCTTCTTCCACGGTCTCGAAGCTGTAAACGCCCTCCTGCACGATGACGTCGTGCACCTCCAGGCCCTCCTTCACCACCGCCATCTTGTTGCGCTGACGCCGGTTGAGGCCTTTCACTTCGGACGGATCCTTGACGGTCATGATGCCCATGCCGTAGGTCCCCGCGTCCGCTTTGACGATCACGAACGGATCGGCTTCGACCTTGTATTCGCGGTACTTGACGCGGATGTCGTCGAGTATTTCGGCGACGTAGCCCTCGAGGCACTCCTCGCCCTTGCGCTCGCGGAAATCGATACGGCCGCACGTTTCGAAGTACGGGTTCACGAGCCACGGATCGATTCCGAGAAGCGCGGCGAACTCCTGCGCCACTTCCCGGTACGCGTCGAAGTGATTCGATTTCCGGCGCACCGCCCAGCCTGCGTGGAGCGGCGGCAGCAGCCACTGCTCGATATCCCGCAGGACGGGCGGGATGCCTGCCGAGAGATCGTTGTTCAGAATGACGACGCAGGGATCGAAGCCGCCGACCGTCAGCCGGTTGCCCTTGCGTTCGATCGGCTCGAGCTTCAGCTTCGCACCACCCGGCAGCTCGATTTCCGTCGGTTTCGTAATCTCGGGCAGCAGACTGCCGATGCGGACCGTCATTCCGGCATGCCGCAGGATCTGCTGGAGGGTCGCCACGTTCTGCAGGTAGTACTGATTGCGCGTGTGGTTCTCCGGGATCAGCACCGCGCCGCGGGCTTCGGGACAGAGCTTTTCCAGTGCCGTCATCGCCGCCTGGACGCACAGCGGATGGAAGTCCGGATTGAGATTGTTCCAGCCGCCCGGAAAGAGGTTCGTGTCGACCGGCGCGATCTTGAAGACGCTGTTCCGCAAGTCCACCGAGCAATAGAACGGCGTCTCATGCTCCTGCCATTTGCCGCGAAACCAGTGCTCGATCGCGGGCGTGGCGTTCAATATCGCGCGCTCGAGCTCCGGCAGCGGACCTGAGAGCGCGGTGATGAGGCGAGGGACGGTCGTTGAGGGTTCCACGCCGGTATTCTACCTCGCTCCGATGACCCGGCCGGCGATGGACGGCGCCCTTGCCGCCCGCGTGCCCGTTCCACGACACGGGCCGAGGCCCTGCGATTCAAAAAAACGGGCGCCCGAAGGCGCCCGAGGTTCCGACTGCTTAAGGAGGAGCCAAAATCAGGTGTGGTAGGCGGTTTCCCCGTGGGAGTTCACGTCCAAGCCCTCGCGTTCTTCCTCTTCGGTGACACGCAGGCCGACCACCATGTTCGCGATGAGATACGCGATCCACGCCACAACTGCGGTCCAGACGATCGTCACGCCCACGGCTTTCGCCTGAACGACGAGCTGGGACGCGATCGAATACTCGGTGCCGATCATCTTGCCGGTCACCCAGTCGGCGACGAAACCCGGGCCGCCGAGCGCAGGTGAACAGAAGACGCCGGTCAGCAACGCCCCGAGTATGCCGCCCACGGCATGCACGCCGAACACGTCCAGCGTGTCGTCGGCGCCCAGCATGCGCTTCAGCTGGTTGACGCCCCACAGGCAGACGATGCCCGCGGCGAGGCCGATCACGAACGCGCCGGGGATGCCAACGTTACCGGCTGCGGGTGTGATCGCCACCAGGCCCGCGACCGCGCCCGAAGCTGCACCGAGCATCGACGGCTTGCCTTTGAAGAGCCACTCTGCGAACGTCCATGACAGCACTGCACAGGCGGTGGCGAGGAACGTGTTGATGAACGCGAGCGCCGCGGAGTTTCCGGCTTCGAGCGCCGATCCGGCGTTGAATCCGAACCAGCCCACCCACAGCAGGGAGGCGCCGATCATGGTCATGGGAAGGTTGTGCGGCGACATCGCTTCGCGGCCGAAGCCGATACGCTTGCCAACCATGTAAGCACCGACCAATCCGGCGACACCCGCGTTGATGTGCACGACGGTGCCGCCCGCGAAGTCCAAGGCGCCCATCTGCCATAGCCAACCCGCCTTCGCGTTGAGTTCGTCGACGAGCTTGGGATCCGTGTAGGCGTCGGGTCCGGGCCAGAACCAGACCATGTGTGCGATCGGCAGGTACGAGAACGTAAACCAGATCACCATGAAAATCAGCACGGCCGAGAATCTGATGCGCTCGGCAAAGGCGCCGACGATCAGGCAGCAGGTGATCGCCGCGAAGGTGGCCTGGAATGCGACGTAAACGAGCTCGGGCAGGATCACGCCTTTGCTGAAGGTGGCGGCCGGCGAGAAGTCGCCTTTTATCGGGTCGAACGTGCCCGACAGGAACAGCCGGTCGAAGCTTCCGAAGAATGAGTTGCCTTCGGTGAACGCGATGCTGTAGCCGTAGATGCACCACAGGACGACTATCAGCGAGAACGTGACGAACACCTGCATAAGCACCGAGAGCATGTTCTTCGCCCTCACCATGCCGCCGTAGAACAGGGCGAGAGCGGGAATGCTCATCAGGATGACGAGCGCGGTCGAAGTCAGCATCCACGCCACGTCACCCTTGTTCGCCGTGGGAGCGGGGGTGGCGGAGGGCGCGTTGGCCGGCGCCGCGGTCGCGGCCGCAGGCGCTTCGGCAGCGGGCTTGTCGGCCGCCTTGTCCTGCGCCTGCGCCGTCCAGGCCGCGAGGCCGAGCGCGCAGAACAGCGCGATGACGGTAAAAATCTTCCTCATGTCACTCTCCCTTATAGTGCTTCTGCGCCGGTCTCGCCGGTGCGAATACGTATCGCTTGTTCGAGATCGAATACGAAGACCTTGCCGTCACCGATCTTGCCGGTATTCGCCGATTTCTCGATGGCCTCGATCACCTGTTCGAGCATTTCGGTCTTGATCGCGGCCTCGATTTTCACCTTGGGCAGAAAATCAACGACGTACTCTGCCCCCCTGTAAAGCTCGGTGTGTCCCTTCTGGCGACCGAATCCTTTCACTTCCGTGACGGTGATGCCGGTGACGCCGATCGCTGAAAGCGCTTCACGCACTTCGTCCAGCTTGAAAGGCTTGATGATTGCGGTAACCAGTTTCATTGCTGCTCCTTGAGGATGGGGGATCCGGGGCGAGCACGCCGGGTCGCGTCAGAACGTCTTCTGGATGAACACCGTCCCGGTGCTCTTCGCGATGTTGCGCGGGTAAACGCCGCCCTCGCCAAGGCTGCCGTAGCCAAGCGGATTGGCACCGGAGGTGTCGGTGTAGAACGCGCCGATCGTGAAGTCCTTCGGCAGCGCGTAGGAGAGACCGATCTTCCAGTCTTCGTACGAGTAGATCGCATCGTTGCTGCCGAGCGCGGCCGAGCGCGGGTCGGTGCCGGCGTACTTCTGCTTGCCCCAGTGCGCGATGAAGGTGACACCGGTGAGCGGCTTGATGAAGTCGCCTAGAGGCACGGTGGCCGTCAGGTCCAGGTACCACGTCCCTTTCGAATCGAGCACGGCGAATGTCTTGTTGTTGATGCTGTAGGAGTATTTGAGGGTGAACCACTTCCACCCGGCGCCGGCATACACTTCCCACGTATCCGCTTTGGGGTTGCCCGCGGCCGCACCCGGGAAAATGTCCGAGGCATCACCGGGGTAGTAGTAGTAGAGCGTGCCGAGGTCGAACGTGAAGTCGCCGAACGTGGGCTTCCACCCGCCGTAGAAATCCCATTCGAGACTGCCGCCGGACTTGTACGCCGGAGGCGTTCCGTCCTTCAGCCAGCTGATATTCGATGCCCACGTTCCGGCGTAGAACCCGCTCTTGTGGGCGTAATCGAAGCCACCCTGCAGCGCCGGATTGCGGTCCGTCTGCGTGAGTCCACGGAATATGTACTGGCTGAAGATTCCGACGTTTCCTGTCAATGTGTGTTCGGGCGTTGGCTCCGCGTCTGCGCCGAGGCTCACTCCTGGCGCCAGTGCCGCCGCTACACAACCCGCTATAGCGGTTTTTTTGAGCATGTTTTTTCCCTTTCTCTTCTGTGAGGGTGATGTCCGCGAGGCCCGTCAGCACGGACCGTGCCAATCGATATTCATCAGCGATTCAATGGTTTACTGAGAAAAATGACATCAGAGCACTGGCCGCATCCCTATTTTGGTGCGAGGGGCTGCCTAACCTGCACTGTAATGGGGCGTTTAGCGCTGTGAGAGAATCACCGGCGGAGGCGATGTATGAACCCGAACTACCTCGACGAACTGAGCGAGCGGCTGCGGAAATTGTTCGCGCAGAGTCCGGCCGCCGATATCGAGAAGAACCTGCGCACCCTCCTCACCGGCTTTTTTGCGCGGCTGGATCTCGTCACACGTGAGGAGTTCGACGTCCAGCGGCAGGTGCTCTTGCGCACACGCGAGAAACTCGAGCGGCTCGAAGCCCAGGTCGCCACTCTCGAGCAACGGACCCAGACACCAGCGTCCCCCAGTCCGCCGGCTGAGTAGTGGGTGCAAGCGCGCGCGAGGGCCTTTTGATGCGACGGGCATCTGTTGCAGTTGCGGGCGCAGGGGTCGGCTCCGCGGTCGGCGCGCGACATATCTGAAGCGTTACATGCGTATGTCTTTCTGGAGCGAAGCGCATGGCGCTCGCAGTGCTCTACACGCGCGCGCTTGCGGGTATGCAGGCGCTTCCGGTCACCGTCGAAGTGCATCTCGCGAACGGGCTGCCGAGCTTTACGATCGTGGGACTGCCCGAAGCGGAGGTGAAGGAGGCTCGCGACCGCGTCCGGGCAGCGCTTCAGAATGCACGCTTCGAATTTCCGGCCCGCCACATCACCGTAAATCTGGCGCCCGCCGACCTGCCGAAGGAGTCCGGCCGCTTCGACCTGCCGATCGCGATCGGCATTCTGGTCGCAACCGGCCAGCTTCCCGCTGACGGGCTGGAGCGTTTCGAGCTTGCCGGTGAGCTCGCGCTTGCGGGCGTGCTGCGGCCGGTGCGTGGCGCGCTGGCGATGTCGCTCGGCGTGACGCGGGCCCGGCGCGCGTTCGTGGTGCCCTCCGAGAACGCTCCCGAAGCGGCGCTCGTGGAAGGCGCGAACGTGTACCCCGCGCGCACGCTGCTCGAAGTATGCCGTCACATTGCAGGGGAGGAGCTCCTCGCGCGCTACAGCGATGGACCCCGGCCCACGGCCATCTTGTATGCCGACATGTGCGACGTGCGCGGCCAGACGCACGCGAAGCGCGCTCTGGAGATCGCGGCGGCGGGAAGTCACAGCGTGCTCATGATCGGCCCGCCCGGCACCGGCAAGACAATGCTCGCATCACGCCTGCCGGGAATTCTGCCGCCGATGACCCAGGACGAGGCCCTCGCATCCGCGGCGATCCAGTCGGTCGGCAGCCAGGGATTCGATGTTGCGCGCTGGCGGCAGCGGCCGTATCGCGCGCCGCATCACACCGCTTCAGCGGTCGCGCTCGTCGGCGGCGGCAGCGATCCACGGCCGGGCGAAATCTCGATGGCGATGCATGGCGTGCTCTTCCTGGATGAGCTGCCCGAGTTCGATAGGCGTGTCTTGGAAGTGCTGCGCGAGCCCCTCGAATCGGGCCGGGTCAGTGTTTCGCGCGCAGCGCGCCAGGCTGAGTTTCCGGCGGAGTTTCAACTCGTCGCCGCCATGAACCCCTGCGCGTGCGGCTATCTGGGACATTACTCCGGTCGCTGCCGATGTACGCCCGATCAGGTTCAGCGTTACAGGACGCGCATCTCGGGGCCGCTGCTCGATCGCATCGACGTGCAGATCGAAGTACCCGCGGTTCCAGTCGACCTCATGGCGCGGGCGGCGGATGGCGAAAGCTCAAGCGCGATTCGCGCGCGTGTGGAGCGTGCGCGAACGAGAATGCTCGAACGGCAGGGCAAGGCCAACTCGAAGCTCGTCGCGGCCGAGGTCGACGGCCATTGCGGCCTCGATTCCGCGGCGGCCGGCATCCTGCAGCGGGCGATCGCGAAGATCGGGCTCTCGGCACGTGGCTATCATCGCGTGCTCAAGGTGGCGCGCACGATCGCCGATCTTGGCGGGTCCGATGACATCGTCACCGGTCACATAGCGGAAGCGATTCAATACCGCATGTGCGAACCCGTTGCGCACTATTAGGCAGTTTCCGCCACGAGTGCGAGGGCGGCGGACGGGCGGGCCTCGCGTGGAAGATGTCCGTACCGGTCGCTTAAAGACTTCCGAGTTTCGCGGCTGACAGATTATGATTCCGCCGCGCCGGGGCCGCACGGCCCGGCGTAGTGGGAGTGCGGATGCTCGCCGCTTCTCGGCTGGACCGCGATGTACTGCGGCACGGCGGCGTTTCGGCGGGTGCACGCCCGGGTGACGTTCGGCTCGCGCCTAACTACGGGAGGAGCACCATACTGGTCGAAGTCTGGCAGACGCGCCTCGGTGTCGCCGCTCTAGCTGCGGTGACCCTGCTTCTGACCGCGTGTGCGCCTCTGCCCGCCGTGCACTCCCCTGCCGGCGATTGTCTGGCGACGAACGGCGTCGCATACGGACCCTTCCGCGACGGGCAGGGGCCCGACTACAAACCGCCGGTGATACCGCGCGTCGATCAGATCGAGGAAGACCTGCACTTCCTTCGCGAAATCACGAAAAGCATCCGCACGTACAGCACGACCGACACGCAGGCGAACATTCCGCACCTGGCACAGCGCTTCGGAATCAAGGTCGCCCAGGGAATCGAGCTCGGACCTAATGCGGCGGCCAACGAAAAGCAGATCGCGGTAGCCGTTCAGATGGCGCGCGAGGGAATCGTCGAAGCGCTGATCGTCGGGAACGAAGTATTGAGTGCGAACGTTCTTCCCAAGGCGAAGCTGCTCGAGTACCTCCAACGCGTCCGCAAGCTCACGCCGAAGGAAGTGCCGGTCACTACGGCTGAAGTATGGGACATCTGGAACAACCACCCCGATCTCGCGGCGGCGGTCGATGTTGTCATCGCGCACTTCTACCCATTCTGGGAGAAGCAGCACATCGACGATGCCAACCAGAGCTTGTGGCGCAATTACGAGAAGCTGCAGAGCACGCTACGTCGCGTCTACCCCAAACGGGATGTGCGGATCGTGATCGGCGAGACGGGATGGCCTTCCGGCGGAGCCCCGCAGGGCCGGGCAGTACCGGGGCCGCAGAATCAGCGTCGCTTCATCCAGGAGTTCATGTCCTCCGCATGCGCAAAATCGGTCCCGTTCTACTTCTTCGAGGCGTTCGACGAAGAATGGAAGTGGCGGGAGGGCGAGAAAGTTCCATCCGATGCCCAATCGCTGCCCATCGATCGCTCGTTTACCGGTAGATGGATCGGCTCGAGCTGGGGCATCTATCAGTCGAACGGCAGAGTGAAACCGGAGCTTGCGGACCTCTTCAGGCAGCCGTCACCGGGATCCCGGCTCAACAGGGACATTTTCGTCAATGGTCAGCTCGCTGCCCACTACGCGATTGGCGTCGATTCGTCGGGCCGGCAACGCGCATGGTATGCAAAGGGCAACAATGCGATCGAGATGGCGTATCCCGCCGCACAGCGCTGGGGGGTCGTCTACTTCACCGTGGGAGAGCCGACCGGTCCGCCGCGTCCGTGGAAGGACTTCTCCCAGTTCGACGCCGTTTCATTCGAGCTGCGCGGGGCACGCGGACGCGAAAGTGTGCGCGTCGGCATCAAGGATCTCGAGGACCCGCACGACGGCAACGAGGCGCAGGTCGTCCTGCGGGACGTCGTCACGGAATTCCAGACGTACACGATTCCCTTGTTGCAGTTCGCCTCTGCGCAGCTGCCGGTCCCGGACGGCCTCGCGCAGCTCAACGTCGTCCTTCAGTTTTTCTTCAGCGGGGCTCAGTCCCAGACCGTGTACGTGAGAAACATCCGCTATTTGAAGTCGAGGTAGCGCCGCCTCAGCGGCAGCTAATGCTCGTCGGCAATTCGCACCAGCGGCCCGTATCCCGGCGGCAGAATGCTACGACCGATCTGTTCGGAATTGCGACCGAACATGACTTCCTGCATACGCGCTCATCCGCCTGGGCGCGAATCGTTCTGAAGTTTCCAGAAACGCAGCCGATATAGCGTCGCACCCGCGCGGGGTTTCCCCGCGAACGCGCTCGTATCCATCCAGGGACACTCAGCGGACAAGCGCAACGGACTTCGAAACATGGAGGGAGGATCAGCAAATGAAATGGCTCTATGGGCGGCGGATCGGGACTAAGCTCGCTCTGCTCGGTCTCCTTGGAATCTTGTCGGTGGGGCTCCCGGCTTACTTCCTGGTGCACGACGCCCTCTCACGCATTGCGGCAGCGAAGTTCGAGCAGCGCGCCGTGGATCCGGCGAAGGCCGTGCTGCGCGTGCTGCAATTGACTCAGCAGCATCGGGCACTTTCTGCCGCCATCCTTGCCGGGAACAGCTCGCTCGGCTCCGCCAGGTCCAAGAAAGAGGGTGAAGTCAACGACGCACTGTCCGCGATGAGCGCAACGGTTGCGCGAGAAATCGATCAGGCCGCCGTCAGGGAGGCGGTCGACGCTGCCGTCAAGTCCTGGAAAACCGCAGTGGACTCCAGCAAAGGCGCTTCCGGCGGCGCCCAGGAGAGCATCACCCAGCACACCACGCTGATCGCGCAGTACCTCACGCTACTCGATCGCATTGCTGATCACTACAAGCTCAGCATGGACCCGCAACGCGATGGGTTCCAGCTTGTGAATGCGACCGTCGTACATCTGCCGCAGGTGATCGAGACGTTCGGTCTGCTGCAGGCGAAGGGAACCATGCTGCTCACGCAAAAGCTCGCCACGGGGCAGGACAGCGCCGAATTCGCGCAGCTCCTGAGCCTGGCCGAGTTGCACCAGTCGAACATGAAGCGCGCAATGGAAAAGGTCAACGCGCTCAACCCTGCCCTGAAGAGCGCACTGGAAGAGGTTTCGAAAGCCAGCGCCGACCAGGCCCGCCTGATTTACCGGCTGGCAGACAAGCAGATCGCGCAGACCGACAACCTCAC
>Ga0111538_10010203_pt1 | contig 12500 bp, 13 predicted proteins | sample SoiMethybrSBSTD1_FD_79669 | JGI IMG/M metagenome (GOLD analysis project Ga0111538, IMG submission 79669) | Bulk soil microbial communities from a Populus tree surrounding site in Tennessee, USA - Soil MetaG P. TD hybrid SBSTD1 (version 2)... | ecosystem: Environmental > Terrestrial > Soil >...
ACCGGTGGCGGTGCGGGGTGCCAGGGCTGGCCAGGTACTCGAGGTGCGGATCAAGGCCATCGAGCTCAACTACGACTGGGGCTACAACTTTTCAGGCCCGCTGACCGGCGCGCTGCCGGACGACTATCCGACCCGGCACCTCATGCACATCACTCTCGATGCCCAGCGGATGACGGGTCGGATGCCTTGGGGCCTGGAGCTGCCACTGCGGCCGTTCTTCGGGGTGATGGCGGTGGCGCCGCCCGCACCCTGGGGCAGTGTCTCGACGCTGCCACCCCGCCGGAATGGCGGCAACCTCGACAACAAGGAGCTGGTGGCCGGCACGACGCTCTACCTGCCGATCCAGGTCGACGGTGCGCTGTTCTCGGTCGGCGACGGCCACGGCGTTCAGGGCGACGGCGAGGTGTGCGTCACGGCTATCGAGACCGGCCTCGTTGGCACTTTCGAGCTCATCGTGCGCGATGATCTGAAGCTCGAATGGCCGCGCGCGGAGACGCCGACGCACGTCATGACCATGGCCTTCGATCCCGACCTCGACACCTGCGTCGTCACCGCGCTCCGGCAGATGGTGGAGCTGGTCGCGCGGGAAGCCGGCATCAAGCCGCAGGAGGCCTATGCGCTCTGCAGCCTCGCCGCCGACGTGCGCGTCACGCAGGTCGTCAACGGCGCCAAGGGCATCCACGTGATGCTGGAGAAGCGCTACCTGAAACGCGCCGCCTGAGCCGGCGGCGCCGCCGTGGTTCGACGGGCTCAGCACGGGCGCTGGAGGACCGTGCCGTGCTACGCCACGGGTAGCCTCACATCATTCCGCCGCCTGCGGCCGCCTTCGGGCGGTTCTTGTTCCAGTCCTCCTCCTGCTGCAAGGCGAAGATGGAGGTGTAGCCGCCCGACCAGTCAGGTGGCAGCAGGCAGGGTCTTGGATCATGGTAGGCCCAGCGTGCCGGCTTGCCGCGCACGATCGCTCCCATGTAGCGCGACTGCAGGGGATTGTAGGTGTAGGGCATGGCATCGGCGGCAGAGTAGACGTTGAGCAGCAGGGGCCGCGGGATCTCCGACCAGTTGGCCTTCGAGTAGTGCAGCGTGCGGCAGTTGTGGATGGTGACGGAGCCTGCGGGTCCTTCCAGGAACACGACCTTGCTTGCATCGATCGCGGCGGCATCCTCGGGCTTCAGGCATCCGACCCACTCGCCCTTGGCATTGTACTGATCGACCACCGGCCCGTTGTGGCTGCCGGGGAGAACGCCGAGCGGTCCCTGGTCCGCCGTCGCCTCGTAGATGTATGTGCCCGCCGTGCACGGGCTGTAGTTGGTGTGCGGCCAGAACGAGATGTCCTGGTGCCACTTCACCTCGTCGCCGCCCTTCGACCATTTGAAGTTGAGCTTGGAATGGTGGAACTTCACGTCCGGGCCGACGAGGTCGGCAATCGCATCGGGCAGCGGCGACTTGGACGATGAGGCGTAGTCCCAGTAGGTCGGGTGGTGATCGTTCATGCTGGAGAGCCGGCGCAGACGGGGGCTCTCGGCGGTGTGCCCCTTGTCGACGTCCCAGACCGCATCCGACTTCGTCACCTTGCGGCTCTTGGCGACCATCTCGTCGGTGGCCTTGCGCAGGCGCTCGATCCACGCGTCGGGGAGCACCTTCTCGAGCAGGATGTAGCCGTTCTCGAAATAGAACTCGCGCTGCTTTTGCGTGAGAATCTTCGGCTTGATCGAGAGCACCTGGTCGGGCGTCATGGACGTTCTCCCCTGTGTCGTTTCTCAGTGCTTGCGGCGCGACCCCCGGATGTGGTGCGCTATGTGATATATCAGAAATCTATCACAGTGGGGCAGGCGGTCAAATGTGGGTTACGGCGTTGTGGAGCACCGCCGCGACGGCTTAGTTCTGTCGGCGTCCCCTGGTCCGTTACCCCTACACGTCTTCTATCGCATCGATGTTGTCCGCGACCTCGTCGAGATCGCACGTGATCCATGGCGCGCGGGTCAGGAACCTCAGGCGCCTGCCGCCCGTCGAGGATTTGAGCGGCCGCCTCGCCGCGGACGGTGGCCGGCTACTTGAACCCCAGCAGCACCGAGGGCAGCCACAGCACCAGTGGCGGAAATGCCGCCACGATGATGAGGCAGATGATCTGCACGGTGATAAAGGGCACCACACCGCGGAACATGTCGTGGATGGTGATCTCCGGCGGGGCGATGCCTTTCAGATAGAAGATGGCCGGCGCCATTGGCGGCGACAGATAGCTCGTCTGGATCACGATCAGAAACAGCACGCAGAACCACACGGGGTCGAACCCCAGCTTGTTCACGATCGGCATGAAGACGGGGATGAAGATCAGCAGGATCGAGATCCAGTCGAGGATGAAACCGGCGAGGAAGCACACAAACAGGAATATGCCGATCGTCAGCCATGGACCGAGATTGGCCTGCAGGATCATGTGTTCAGTCGTCTGCACCCCGCCGCCGGCGATGAATACGCCTGCGAACATGTTGCCGGCCATCAGGATGGTCAGGATCATGACCGTGACCTTGAGCGTCTTGACCAGCGATTCGTGCAGAACCCTGAGCGAGAAGTCGCCGTAGATCACGGACAGGAGCAGCGCGCCGAGCGCTCCGAGCGCGGAGGCCTCGGTCGGCGCGGCAATGCCGAACAGCATGGAGCCCAGCACGGCCGCGATCAGCAGCATCGGCGGCCACAGTGCCACCAGCGAGATGCGGCACTTCTCGATGAACGAGGGCTCGTTGGCCGAGGGTGGAATGCGCGGGCCGGCCTCCGGCCAGATCACGCACAGGCCAAAAATGTACACGATGTACAGGAAGGCCAGCAGAAGGCCGGGGATCAGCATCCCAAACATCAGATCGCCGATCGAGACGTTGGCGACCGGTCCCAGCAGCACGACGACGACGGACGGCGGAATGATGGTGCCGAGAGAGCCGCCTGCGCAGATGGTGCCGGAGATGAGGGCCTTGTCGTACTTGTAGCGCAGCATCACGGGGATCGCGAGCAGGCCGACGACAGTTTCCGTTGCGCCGATCACGCCGGAGGACGCCGCGAACACGACGCACATCAGCACCGTGCCGATGGCAAGGCCGCCCGGGAGCCGGCGAGTCCACAGGTGGATGGCCTCGAACAGCCGCTCGGCGATGCCGGCCCGCTCGAGCATGGCGCCCATGAAGATGAAGAGCGGCACGGCGGCGAGCACGAAATTGGACGCCATCGCGTCGATCTTCTGGACGAACTGGAAGATCACGGATGGCCCGAACGCCCAGTAGCCGAAGCCGAAAGCGACGGCGATCATGGCGAAGGCGACAGGAAAGCCGATGAACAGCGCAAACAGCAGCGCCGGAAACATCAGAAGAGAAGCGGCGCCCAGCATCTAGACCTTCCCGTCCCCAGCCGCACCTTCGTAGGCGGCGCGTTTGCCCATGAGATATTGGACAGCCTTGATGACCTCGGCGATCACCTGCATGACCAGCAGCACGAAGGCGATGAAGAAAATGAGCTTGAAGGGCCAGATGACCGGGTTCCACGCCGATTGGCCCGAGAGTTCGTGGGTGTGCAGCGCCTTGGTCCAGTAGCCCCACAGCGACCACGTGACCCAGACGAGGCACGGCAGCAGGAACACCACGTAGCCCACCAGGTCGATGACGGCCTTGGCTGTTTGCGAGAACCTTTGCGTGAAGGCGTCGATGCGGATGTGCCCGCCCTCGCGCAAAGTGAACGCCATGCCGAGCAGCGCATGGGCGCCCATCATCATGTAGCCGATCTCGTAGGCCCACTGGGTCGGTGCGTTGAAGAGATAGCGCGCGGCGACGTCGTAGACGGTGGCCAGGATCAGCGGCGCTACGAGCCAGGCCGTGGTGATTCCCGAAAATCCCGAGATGCGCTCGATCAGCGCCAGCAATCGCCCCATCGTCTCCCCCAAGACTGCGCTATCCGGCGTGTTGCGCGCGCTCGGGGACCGGACCTCGCGCGCGTCTCGGCCCCCGGGCGGCAACCTCAATACTTCACGTTGCGGTAGCTCGAGGCATTCTCCCACAGCTTCTCGAACGCGCGCTGGCTCTCCCAGACCTTCTTGAACCACGGGTTGGCGACCGCCTGCTCGTCGGCCCACTTCACCGACATTTCCTTGGTGGCCTTCTGAACCTCTGGGCTAAGCTCGATGATCTCGTTGCCCTGCTCGCGAAAGAACTTGAGCGCCTTGGCGTCTTCCGCACCGACGCGCATCCAGCTCTCGAGCGTCACGTCCTTGGCGGCGATCTCCACCAGCTTCTTGTCGCGATCGGAGAGCTTGCCCCACGCCGCCTTGTTTACGCACAGTTCGAAGGGCGCGGACGGCTGGTGCACGCCGGGGATAATCACGTACTTGGCGATCTTGTGGAAACCCATCGAGATGTTCTCGTAAAGCGTGCCCCATTCCGTGGCATCGATGGCGCCGCGCTCCAGCATCGGATAGGTCTCGGGGCCCGGTGTGGTGACGGAAGCCGCGCCCAGCGACTTCGAGATTTCGAGCCAGGCGCCGGCGGTGCGCAGCTTCAGCCCCTTGAGGTCCTCCATCGTGCGCACGGGCTTGCGCGAGTGCAGGAAGGCTTCCGCCGTGCGCGCGAACATCGGCATGGAGACGAGATCGAACTTCTCCTGATTGAACTGGCGCCACAGCTCCAGCCCACCGCCCTCGTAGATCCAGTGCAGCATGCGCTCGCTGTCCATGGAGCCGGAGAAGCCACCGAACAGCACAGTCGTCTTGTCCTTGCCCCAGTCGTAGCCGATCCAGGTGTGGCAGGCCTCGGCGACGCCGTTGGCAACCGCCGTGCGGGCTTCCAGGCCCTTGGCAAGCGTGCCCACGGGGAGCACCTGCACCTCGACGCGGCCATCCGTCAGCAGCTTGACGCGCTCGGCAAAGGCCTTGGCGCCGAGCTCCATGAGGGGGCCGCCGCCCCACTCGGTCTGCATCTTCCAATTGTGCTCGGCCGCCCCGGCCGGGACGGCGAGCGACAACGCGAGCCCGGCCGCCGCGACGGCCGTGAGCAGGGTTTTCCGACTGCGCATGATTTCTCCTCCTTCGACGTTTCCTCGTTGCTGCGGCGATTTTTGCCTTGTCGTTGAATTGCTGCCCGCGGGCGCTAGCTCGTGCCGATCTCGGCTATGGCGCAGTCGACGTCTGCACTCGTCAGCGTCCAGTCATTGTCGAGATCGGAGACGACCCGCTTCATGAAGGGCTCGGAGAGCCGGATCGCCCGCTCCTTGTCGCCCAGATGATCGTAGAGGATGGCGAGCGCCAGCTGCTGCGGGCTCGCACCCTCGTAGGTCCACTCAAATCCCCACGTGGTGAACCGCTTGACCTCATAGTGCTCGGGCAGCGGCCGGCCGTCGACCGTCACCTTGAGGCCGTCGATGCCGCGCGTGCCCGCATAGCTTTTCATTGTGATAGCGTCGCCCGCGTGAAGGTCTCGGTGTAGTCGATGAGGCGGTCGGTCGCCTCGGCCGCGCGCTTGGCATCGCCGCTGGCGATGGCACGGGCCTGACTTGCATGCAGCCGCGCGCACAGCGGCAGGTCGGCGGCTTGCTTGTAGTGCAAATACCAGAAGCGACGCGAATGGCCGTGCAGCGACCGCATCGCGCGTGTCGCATAGTCGTTGTGCGCAGCCTCCGAGATGAGCAGGTTGAGCTCGCGGTCCAGCCGCATGAAGGCGATGTCGTCGTTCGACTTGGCGGCCCGGTCCATGCCGTCGGCGATGTCGCGGAACCTCTCGCGCTGCTCGGTGTGCGCGCGCTGGCTGCCGAGGCGCGCGAGCAGCCGCTCCAGCTCGCGCCGCACCTCCAGCACGAGCAGCTGCTTCCGCGTGTCGGTCTCGGAGACCAGGATGCCCTTGCGCGGCAGGATCAAGACCAGCCCTTCCCGCGCCAGCCGCTGCAGCGCCTCGCGGATCGGCGTGCGGCCGATCGCCAGGCTCTCGGCCAGTGCGTGCTCGGACACGAACTCTCCGGGCTTCAGATTGAGCGTGACGATCTGCTCCTCCAGCAGACGGTAGGCCTGCTCGGTCAAGGTCTCGGGTCGCGTCGGCTTCAGCGCTCGGGCGGAGCGCGTGGCACTGGTCTTGACGGCGGCGGAGGGCATGGGCGCTGATCTTCCCGGCTCATACCTGTCTGCGCTTGCGCACCAGGGCGGCGAACTTCTCGTACTCCTCCTCCTTGACCGTGTAGGAGTGGTCGTCGTCGGGGAACGAGCCTTCCTTCACCTCCTTGATGTACTGCTTGATGCCGGTCACGGCGACCTCGGTCAGCTTGGCGAAGCGCTTGGTGAACTTGGGTTTGAAGTCGGTGAAGACGCCGAGGAGGTCGTGGCAGAGCAGGATTTGTCCGTCCGTTCCCACGCCGGCGCCGATGCCGATGGTGGGAATTGTGAGCTGCTCGGAGATGAGCTTGGCGATTTTGGCCGGCACTGCTTCGAACTCCAGCATGAAGCAGCCGGCATCCTCTATGGCGAGCGCGTCCTCCAGGATCTTCATCGCTGCATCGGCCGTGCGGCCCTGGATCTTGAAGCCGCCGAACATGGCGATGGTGTGCGGCGTAAGCCCGATGTGGGACGCGGTCGGAATGCCGGCATCAACCAGCGCCTTCAGAATATGCGCCTGGCTTTTTCCCCCCTGGGGCTTCACCGCGTCGCAGGCGGCCTCCTGCATGAAGCGCGTGGCGTTCGTCAGCGCGCGCTCGATGGTGTTGTAGCTCTGGTAGGGCATGCACCCCAGCACGAAGGTGTTGGGAGCGCCGCGCCGGATCGCCTGGGCATGCATCACCATCATGTCCATGGTGGCCGGGATGGTGGAGGGATGGCCGTGCGCGATCATGGCGAGGCTGTCGCCGACCACGGCGACATCGACGCCCGCCATCTCCGCCCACTTGGCGCTCGTGTAGTCGGGCACCGACATGTAGACCATCTTCTCGCCGGTCTTCTTGGAGTCGCGGATCTCCGTGATGGTGCGCTTCTCGCGCTTCTTCTCCGCCGCCGGAGCGCTCTTGCCGGTATCCTGCGCCATGGCCCCTCCCTCCGCGCCGCTTCGCACGACGCGGGGCGCTATCTGATATATCTCGCGTATGCTAGAGAGCGCGGCCTTCCCTGGTCAAGCTCATGCGAGGCGCCCGTTGCCGGATATCGACTGGACGAGCCTGGTACTGCTTGCAGCCACCGTGCTTCTGGTGGCGCTCCATGGCCTCAGTGCCAGCGGGCACTTTCCAGCGGAATTCCGAGCCGCCAGGCTGCGAGGGACCTTGGGAGGCCTGGTGCTGTGGGGAACCCTGGCGATGGCGGGCCTGGCTGGCCTCGCGGCACTCGCGACGGCGTGGCGGACGCTGCCCTGGTACGCGACGGTGATCGGTGGTGGGGCCGCGCTGCTGTTCGCCCCTCTGCTGCTGCAACCTCTCCCCGACAGCTTCGTCAACGGCCGCCGCGGGCTCCTCGTCTTCGCTACCGCTGCCGTCCTGCTCGCCGGATTGATGTGGCGCGCGGCGTAGGGAGTGCCGGCCGCGATCTCCCAACACGCGCAGGGCCCGTTCTCTGACCCCCGTGCTGAGCCTGTCGAAGCACGGCTTGGGTATCTCCGGCCCGCCCTTCGACAAGCTCAGGGCGTGGGCGGTATTGATCTTCGCCAGCTCATAGCCACAATCGTTGGCGAGCCGACACATCCTCCAACGACAGAGGCAAGGGCATGGAACTGGGACTGAAGGGCAAGACGGCGCTGGTCACTGGCGCCAGCATGGGCATCGGCCGCGGCATCGCCACGGCGCTGGCGCGGGAGGGCGTGCGGCTGGCGCTGGTGGCGCGGCGCGGCAACCTGCTCGAGGAGGTCGCGGGCGAGATCGTCGCAACCGGTGGCACGAAGCCCGTGCTGATCGTGGAAGATTTCATGAAGGAGGGCTCGCCCGCCCGCATCGCCAAGGCGGCGCTCGACGGCCTGGGCTCCGTCTCCATTCTGATCAACAACGCCGGCGGCAGCCGGCCCTTCAAGCTGGACGCCAGCGAGGCGCAGTGGGAAGAGGCGATGACCCTCAACTTCACCCGCCAGCGCCAGCTCGCGCACGCCCTGCTCGACCAGATGATCGCGCAGAACTGGGGCCGCATCATCAACATCACCGGCAAGTCGGAGCCCGAGGGCATCAATGGCGCGTTCAGTGCCAAGGCCGCGGTGCACGCCTGGGCCAAGGGTCTGTCGCGCGACGTCGGCAAGCACGGCATCACCGTCAACAGCATCCCGCCGGGCCGCATCGACTCCGAGCAGGTCCGCCGCAACTACACGCCCGAGTACCGCAAGTGGCAGTCGGAGAACGAAATCCCTGTCGGCCGCTACGGCGAGCCGGCGGACGTGGCAAATCTCGTCTGCTATCTGGTCTCGCCGCTGGCCGGCTACATAACCGGCACGGTCATTCCCGTCGACGGCGGCCTGCGGCGCTACCAGTTCTAGTCGAAGCGCGTCAGCCGGCGCCAAGGGGTCAGGTTACGCTCCCCGTAGGGTGCAAAAGCGAAGCGCATTGCACCGATGAGACCGGCGTTTCGGCGCAATGCGGCTTCGCCTTTTGCGCGCCCTACGATCCACTGGTCCGAGCCGCCCTCACGGGCGCGCCGCGGGGTCTGATCCCCTGTCGGCGCCCGGCCCTTCCGCCGGGGAGGTCGGCATGAAGAGGGCGACCGGGAAGTCCGCCGCGGAGCGCTCGCCGCGCATCCGGGGATGGTATTCCGGCCGCGGCCTCGAATCCGGCTCGACCACCTTGCGGTAGAGATGCCAGGTCGCGTGCCCGAGCACCGGGACGACGACCGCGAGTCCGACAAGGAGCGTGGCAAACCCCATCGCGAGCCCAACCGCGACGATCAGGCCCCAGAGCGCCATCGTCACCGGGTTCTTCAGGATCACCTTGAACGAGGTGATGATCGCCACGGCCACGCCGACGTTGCGGTCGAGCAGAAGCGGGAAGGACACCACGCTCAGCGAGAATGCCAGCACCGCGAACAGGAAGCCGACGAGATTGCCGATAATGATGAGATGGTGACCCTGCGGCGTGGTGAGCACCTCGGTGGCGAACTGCGTGCCGGTGATGCGCTGCGCGGTGTCGCTGAACTCACCGAAGTTGGCAACGTAGATTCCCCGGGCCACGGCGAGCCAGACGGCGAAGATCGCGAGCAGCAACAATCCGAGCGCAGCAAGCGACCAGAAGGACGGCGAGTGGATGATGTCGAAGGCATGCTTCCACGATGTGTCCAGGCCGAGCTCCCGCCGCCGGCTGAGCTCGTAGGCACCGATGGCAGCGAAGGGGCCGACGAGCGCGAATCCCGCAGCGAGAGGATAGAGAAGCGGAAGCAGGTCGTACCCCACGGTCGCCCAGGCCAGCACCAGCCCGATGACGGGATAGATGATGCAGAGAAAGACGACGTGTGTGGGCATGGCGCGGAAGTCCTGCAGGCCCTTCTCCAGCACCTCCGCGAGATCGAGGGGCTTGATGGAGCGGACCACAGGCATCTCGCCCGTGGACTCGGTCGGCAGGATGACGTCTGCCTGGGACATGGTCGGTCCTCCTGAACTCTCACGTTCAAGGGGTCACGACATCAGGTGACCTAGAAACCTGACCCGACGATGGTCACGCCGAGCCGCGACCGATCCCCCAGCTTACCGCCGCAGCCCGTCATTGTCATCGCGCGCAGCGGGTAACCATACCGTGTGCCATATTGCGGCAAGTCGCCTTCGGTAGCGCTGCAGCCCGCGCTCTATCGTGGAGGCGGATCGCCTCGTGCTGTGCTGTCTTTTTTCTTTTCACGAAGCTGTCAACGCCCCGGTAACGCTCGGCTGACGGCCCCCGCGTTTCGTGCGCCATCGAGCGAGCAACCGGTGAGCGCAGCCATGGCCGAACGACCCGTTCCATCGACCATCGATGCCCTGGCGCCGGCCGACATTGCCCGGCGCCTCGAGGCGGCCAATGTGCAGCGCGCAGCCCTTCCGGTCAGGTCCCTGCTCACGCTCGGTCTGCTCGGGGGCGTCTACATTGCTTTGGGTGGCGCACTGGCGACCCTGGCGCTCACAGACAGCAGCCTGGGGTTCGGCGTCGGCAGGCTTGCGGCTGGTGTGGCGTTCAGCCTCGGCCTCATCCTGCTGGTGATCGGCGGCGGCGAACTCGTCACCGGCAATGCCCTGATGGTCGTCGCGCTGGCGGGCGGCAAGATAACCGCGCGTCGCGTCGTGCTGAACTGGGCCGTGGTGCTTGTCGCCAACGCTGCGGGCGCCCTTCTGATGGCTCTCGTCATCCATCGCACCGGTGTTCTCGATAGTGGTGGCGTGAAGACAACTGCCATCCGAATCGCGGAGTCGAAGGGACACCTTGCCTTCGATGTGGCCTTCCTACGCGGCGCGCTTTGCAACATGCTCGTATGCCTTGCCGTCTGGCTGAGCGCGGCAGCACGCAGCGTCGAGGGCAAGATTGTGGCGATCGTGTTCCCGATCAGCGCCTTTGTCGCCCTCGGATTTGAGCACTCCGTCGCCAATCTTTACCTGCTTCCGGTGGGGATGCTGAGCGGAGCCCATCTCACACCGGCTGATGTCATCGGCAACATCGTGCCCGTCGTCCTGGGCAACATCGTGGGCGGCGTGATTCTCGCAACTGCCTACTGGACCGTCTATCTGGGCGGTCGTGCGGGGCAGGATGCGCAGTCCCGCGCAAGGGCTGCCGCTTCGCTTCCTGCAACCGAGAGTCTCGGGCCCTCCGACATCTATGAGCGCGCATCGACTCCCGAATTGTGGTCTCCTCACGATGCGCAAGGGGTGATGCCCACCCGGCACGTGCCCGTATCTGGATAGCTGCTATCCACCACCCGGCCTTGTTGCAGAGCAGCAAAGCAGTTAGGCGTGTGGCCATGCGGACCTCCCCCGCGCTTGCGCGCACGCTCCCCTTGATCGGCATGTACAGAAGCCTCTCCCCTGTGACCCAGGGGTGCGCTCTGATGTTGCTCGCCACCGTCATGTTCGCCTTCATGCACGCAGCCATCCGCCACGCCACCCAGCACATGCCGCCGGCCGAGGTTGCGTTCTTCCGCAACCTGTTTGGCCTCTTCGTGGTGGCGCCGCTGCTGATACGGTATGGGATCGGCCTGTTTTATACGCAGAAGCTCCACCTGCACGTCCTGCGGGCGGTCCTGAACGTCTCGTCGATGATTCTTTTCTTCGTCGGCCTGTCGATGACCCCGCTGGCGCAGGCGACCGCGATGTCGTTCACCGCGCCCCTCTTTACCGCCCTCTTGAGCGCCCTTTTTCTGGGGGAGGTCTTCCGGTGGCGGCGCTGGACCGCAATCTTTGCCGGCTTCTTAGGAGCGCTGGTGATCCTGAGGCCGGGATTGCAGCAGCTGGACACCGGAGCGGCTCTGGTGCTGCTGTCCTCACTGATCTGGAGCATGGCGCTGATCGACATCAAGGTGCTGGGACGCAGCGAATCGACCCTGACGATCACCGTGTATGTCACCGTGCTGCTGATCCCGATGTCGTTCGTGCCGGCGGCATTGGTGTGGGAGACGCCGGGGCTCGACATGTGGGTCTGGCTCGTCTTCATCGGGGTCATCGGCACGCTCGGCCAGATCGTGGTGACCGAGGCGGTCAAGCTCGCCGACATGACGGTGCTGATGCCCTTCGACTTCCTCAAGCTCGTCTGGGCCGCGGGGCTCGGCATCGTCTTCTTTGCCGAGGTGCCCGACACGTTCACCTGGGTGGGGGCCGCCATCGTGTTCAGCAGCTCCTTCTACATCGCCTGGCGGGAGGCCAAGGTGCGCAAGCAGAAGCGTGCTGCCGGGGCAGCAGCTTGACAGGCTCTCCGGCCCATCTCCCTTGCGGCAACCGGTAGCTTCCGGCCGGCGCTATCTGGCTCTAGGCTATCGCTCGGCCAGCCCGCGCCCACCGGGGCTGGGAAGCAGGCTGAGGGACTCTCGCCCATGGAAAGAAAGCCGGCCCTGGAGCCCAGCCTCGTTGAGGAGTTCGTGCGCAAGGCGCACGGCGACCTTGCCCGCGTCCAGGCCCTGCACGCCATGGAGCCGGCCCTGGTCAACGCCTGCTGGGACTGGGGCGGCGGCGACTTCGAGAGCGCTCTCGGTGCTGCCGCGCATACGGGCCGCAAGGAGATCGCCAACTTCCTGCTCGCCAACGGCGCGCGCCTCGACCTCTTCGCGGCCGCCATGCTTGGCAAGCTCGGCATCGTCAAAGCCGTGATCTCGGCCTTTCCGGAGGCGATCCGTACTCCGGGCGCGCACGGCATACCGCTCATAGCTCACGCCAAGATGGGCGGGGAGGATGCGCGGGCCGTCCTCGAGTTCCTCGAGGGATTGCAATGACGCCAGGCACCTCGCGCGGGCGGCCGATCCCGGCGCGAGATCGGAGGAAACGGGGGTCAGGGGCATGAAGGAGGAGCTGCAATACGCCGTCCTGCACGAGTTCGTCGCTCCAGCGCGGCGCAACCTGTCGCACGCGACCTGGGACTACCTG
>Ga0111538_10010206_pt1 | contig 12498 bp, 18 predicted proteins | sample SoiMethybrSBSTD1_FD_79669 | JGI IMG/M metagenome (GOLD analysis project Ga0111538, IMG submission 79669) | Bulk soil microbial communities from a Populus tree surrounding site in Tennessee, USA - Soil MetaG P. TD hybrid SBSTD1 (version 2)... | ecosystem: Environmental > Terrestrial > Soil >...
CTTTCCTTCTTTGCTCCGCTCTGGTTTCTGTTGCTAAGAAAATAGATTCATTACTTTCAAAAGGGTTATCTGTTGTTTCCAAACTATCCTTAATTTTGGATTCAAAATGTGCTTCATAGATAGGAAATACATTCCCGCAAGATCTTAGCAAAGAATCTAGATCTAAATTGCAGTATTTCAAGAACTTGGACATATAATATTCAAATTGTTACTACTGCATGTAAATTTGATAACATGTTTTCCTATTCAATATTGTAACCTTTCAAACATTTTTTATTTCGTTACTACAAATTACATATAAAATCCAATCTAAGATTCTTACTTCACTATCCAATGGATCGGCTTCAAAAATAGAATCCATCTGGTTTATTTTATCTATAAGTTCATTCATTCTAGTTTCAATGACTTCACAAATAAAAACATCTGGCTTTTTCATTTCCTCTAAAACCCAATTTATTAATTCAATTCTTTTTCGAAGATCTCGTCTGTAAGTAGATTCCTCTTTTTGTACTCTAAGCCATTTTTGAGAATCTTCAATTTCTTTTAGTAATGTTTCTTCAACTCTCATAGACCAAATTAGGATATGAAGATTTAATGTACAAAGTGCTTTAGAGAGAGGGAGCCTTAAGAAATAAATAACGAGATCCAGTTATTACCCTTATGAAATCTCGTTTTTTTACCTTGGCAATTTTGCTGACTTTACTGTTTGGTTTCTTGCTCGGAAATGTTGCACCGTCAAGAGTTATGGCTGAATCGGGCGTCGGAAAAGACGTGTTCAAGATTGTGGTAAGTCTTTATGGTATAACAGATTCAACAAAAGATATCATAACAATAGCCAATGTCGGTGATCAGACCAAGGTTAAGTTACATCCTGCAGGAAATTCGACCTCTGATAAAGTTTCTTACGTATTCTCATTTCCAGGTCTAACCGTAGAAGACGGAGAAAAGTACAACGTGTGCACGATGAGTACCGAAAATTTTAATTTAAAGTGTGAACACGGACAGAATTCGCCCTTTAGCAGACCTGAATTTGTGGACATAAACGTATCAGAGAAAACAAACGAAAAAGTGTCTGAGAAACCTAGCGAAAACGTATCAGAGAATTCTGGTGAAAAGAAAAAATAGCACCCGCCAGTTCTAACTTATTAATAATTTGTTGCGGAGGAAGAATTCCATCGGTACCTTATTAATAGGCATACAGAATCGTAGTATTTTATTTGACCTTCTCTATTTAATCCGAACGAAATTAAGCATATCTTCGAATATAGGAAGATACATCTCGAAATCGTCTTCATTAGTAGCAGTGGAAAACCAATAGCCCAAATTTCCATTTACCACATAAGAATCCATCTCCTTACGTTTTGTAGGTTCGTTCCCAAAAGATTCAGCAGACTTGTCAAAACTCCCACCGCCGATTGTATCTATTCTCTGGATAGCCGAAAGTCCTGAAATTTTTATCTTATTTGTCTCAACATTTTTCCTACCCATAAGATCGTTTGACACTTGCAAGTCGCCTTTTCTTCCATCATAGAATTCCTTTAGCGAAGTGCCCGGTTTCAGTTTGAATATATATGTACGTACTATCGCAGGAGCCGTGCTACAATCAGACACACCTGGGTTGGTTCCAGCAGCCGAAGTGGGACACAACTCTCCTATTGTGACCATAGACCAGTATTTTGTTTGAACAATTAGTAGATGTCAATATTAGATCATCTTTGATCCACAGTGCCCGCAGAACGAAGCATCTGCTGGATTCGAATTACCGCATTTAGGGCAAGTAGGATTCAGAGAAGAGCCACAACTGTTACAAAACTTAGAACCTGGAGGGTTAGACATGTTATTACATTTTTGACATGGTATATTGCTGTCAACCTGTTCCTCAATGCTCTCCGGATGTTTTACTACCTCGGTAACTTGTTCATTGGTAACTTCTTGTTCGCTATCTCCGTTTCCAATACGCATATTTGAGTTATTTCGATTTATGGACGTTACCACTTTTGCCAGCGTTTGAGGGTCATTAACTTGTGTAAAAGTAATAGAAGACGTGCTTTGTGAATAGAAAACTACATTTCCAAATACTCCCATGACTCCAGAGGGTTGTATTCCGGATAAATGCGGAGATGAAGAATTGTATTCCCCAAAACCGGTCCCTCTCATCTCATTGACAATTTTTATGTCATGAACGGTTGGAAATAAAATAGATTCTCCTTTATGACCTTCATAGTAATATTGAAGTATTCTATAATTAGTAACAACATCAACTTGTGTAATTTTCTTGGACTTATCATTAGCATTATGTTTTAAACTCCACCAGAGCGGTATCTCCTCATTAGCCAAAAATGGGGTATACGGATAAATATCAATCCTGTTTTGTTGCCCGTATTGATTTGTAATGTTCAATGAACGGTGAGTCCAAAAAATACTGTCTGATTCCATTTTTTTCTCTGACAGTATATTTTGCACTATTGCATGAGCGACATTATCCTCGACATCCAATGTCAAGACGTAGGGTCTATTGTCATACATGTCGGTGTAACTAATTTGTATCATTAAATCTTCTTTTTTACTAAAGTGTCCTTTTGTTATAGACGTGACCTTAGTATCACTAATGTTTTTCATATTGATTAGCGCAGTTTTATTGAAATTAACTCCATCTGATAAACTCAAACAATAGGTAGAGTCTATCGGAAAAATCTGCAAATATTTTACTAACGGAAACGACTGAATTTGGCCTGTGTTAACGTCTTTCTGTTCCGCCTTCTTTATTTTATAACCCTTAATCTTGAGACTATTTGCTTCTACAGCCGGTCTAGACAATAAGGAAATCTCCGGCATTAGGGATTGAGACGCATCAAATGGGTCTATTTCCTTCCACCCTTTGGGCATCGTCATTGTGAAGACTCTTTTCCTCAGAATTATTTATCCATTATGGGAGAAGAAAGCAATATATTCTAAGATGAACCTCAGTTTAAGATAAAAATTTAATACTCATTGTGATAATGCTAATATTTTATATGGCAATGCCACAAGGCTGGAAAGGACCAGGACAAGGTTCCAGTTTTAACTTGGGTCCGGAACAAATAATTTGGAAAAATGAAGTCATGACCGGCATTATTAATAGAAAAGTAGTCGAAACTCAAGTAATCACTAATTTGAAAGTTTTGCAGAATGACAGGGCGATATTGTTAAGTGACCTTGATGACATACTGGTAATGAATCAACATAGAGAATCACAGTACCAAGGTGGAAGATACTACATTCGTGGATCAGGAATGTCATATGGTACAGGTCGCTCCTCTGGTAAAACTGTGGGTGATGTCACGTTCATGTATCAAGGCCAACCTGCTATTGTCTTCGGAAAAATACAAGACCCGGCTGGAGTTGTTAGGCTCGCAAAGGCCGCAAGAAAAAGTATGATCCAACAGATAAAGAACGCAGAAAAAATGGAAGCAAAATTGAGTAAGCAAAAGGAGAAAGAATTGCAAAGTTATACTAAGATGCAATCCAAACAAAACAGGACGATTATACAAACAACAACGCTCGCTGCAAATTCTGACACTATTAATCCAAACCCCTCTATGCAAATTACTTGTATTAAATGCGGAATGTCGAACCCCCCTGACTCAAACTTTTGTGTGAAATGCGGAAACACCCTATCTTCTACGTGTTCAAAGTGTGGTCGCAATAACCCTTCTGGTTCAGCCTTTTGTAATAACTGCGGTTTTGCTTTGTCCTAAACTTTGTGATCTAAACAATAGATAATAAGATGCATTACCATCTCTGGATAGTTTGAATGACTTTATATCAAAAGTGTTTATTGGTATAGCGATTGGAGCCTTAGTATTCGCATTATCCTTATTCTTGGCAATGATAATATATCCGCACTACCTAAAATGACAATTGTGTTCGGGTCACTTGTGTAATATTATAACCTTTCAATTTATTCCTTAAATCCAGAACAGATACAACCTAAGTAAAAGCATCTGTGATCATTAGATCCTGAGATAAATTGATGATATTCTTCTCTGTGACTACATTTAGAGCATCGCGTCAATCAAATTCTTATTCATATTTTCTTTTTAATTAATTTTATTTTTATTAATCTTATACCCTTTCAAACTAAGGCGTTACTGAGTCTTATTGTGAAATTGAAAAGAATCAATCATTGTTTTTATGAGAGGTAGGGTTTGTTCTGAGAATTTGTCTCTCGTTTTAAACTGAAGGACTAAATCCTCATAATCTCGTCAAATGTTGTGATTGAATTAAGGTTTTGTCAAAAGTCGATTATTCTATTTGATAACCCTTCCATTCAATAAAAGCCTTTTTAGTTACCAGAAACTCTAAGTAATATTGAATAAAATCAGGATTTATGTTATCTCAATTCTAATCTGTTTATTTTTTGTGAGTTTGTTAATAAATTCATCCTATGCTCAATCATCAGACTCCGTCAATTTTAAAAATTATACTAGTAACGATCTAAAGTTTAGAATTGAACATTCGCCAAAATGGAAGGTTGAAGAGGATGATACAGGGGTTTGGTTTACGATAAGGGAAAATGAAAAAGAAGATGTAAAAGTTAATGAGTTTTTCAGTATGCCTGCCGGTTCTTTCGATAGTTTTTTTAGAGTTAGTCTTGAAAAACCTAAATCCGATCTTGATACTGACACAATGACAGTACAAAATACATCACTGCAAGAACGTGTTCAACAGGAACTAGATATGATTTCTTCCAATCCATCCGAAGATACTCTAATTAGACATAATGAAGTTACTCTTGCAGGAAATACTGGATATAAGATCGAATATAGGACGACTGATGAATATAAGGATCGTTATGTCAGCGTGATTATTACTCTTGCCGACGGAAAATTTTATATTCTCAGATATGTCGATGTGCCGTTAAAAGTTCCAGAAACGTTGCCGCTTGTCAATAAAATGGTACAATCTTTTCAGATTATGAGATGATATGGTTATTGTATAGTAAAAAGAAATCTTTGCTCCTATTATTATTAATTTCATTCAGTTCTATAATCACTGGAAACTTGATTTCCCAACCGAGTTTTGGACAACTTGAAGAATACACGAAACAGTTGCAGCAACAAGATAAGGAAAAATTTCTTGAATTAGGGGAGGCGCAGTTCAGAAAGGACTGCTACAAAAATCTTAACATTGGGGGTAGTAAGTTTAGTGAAGGTTTTATGAAGGATTTACCTAAAGATTTGGCAAAAAAAATATGTGAAGGGAAGATAGATAGAATTAAGAATGAAACAGCAACATTAGATCAAAATCAGACTTCAGGTTCCGTTACTGGTGAAAGAACATATACAATTCATAATGATAATTCAATGGGTTTCACTGTTAATTATCCAACTGACTGGAACATAGGTAATAATGGTCACAAAATCTTCAAGGGCACAAGAGAATTTACAGTATCACAATATGACGATCCTAAATATTCTGTTATGGATACAGACAATTTCGGTAGCATTTGGTTTGATATTAAGAAAGATGATCAGGGTGTAAAAATCACAGAAGACTTGGGACGGTTAATGATAGGTGATGAACCTGCATTATCATTCTCCTATTCCCTCGGTGACATGGAATTCAGGGATGTGGTTCTTATGCACAATAACATTGGTTATGTATTTGAATACGGCACACTTAAAGAGAATTTTGATAATGACTTTGATACCATGATGCATTTTATCGGAACTATTAGATTCAATTAATATAATAACCCTTCAAACTTAATTGCCAGTTGATGAACTATTATCTTCCTGTATTACAGGTCCTTTACCAGATATCTTAAAAGAATCAATCATCTTTTCCATTACTGGACGGAAGTCGTCGAAATCTTGGGGATTAGAAAAGTATGCTATTTCATAGATAGATTTTTCCTCTGGAGCCAGAGTTGCAACGATCATCGCTTTTAAGATTGGAGATTCACCCATAACAGCCGGAATCAAATAAATTGCTTTTATGGCGGGTTTACCGCTCAATAAAGTTGTGCTGTTTCGGAAGTACTGAAGTAATGTCTGTTCCTGAGATTCTTTAAACGTTTTATCTCCATATTCCTTTATAGAATTATAACCGCTACTTGGAAGGACTTTGACGTAGACACTCGCTTCTTTGCCGGGCGAATCAAAACCTGCTACACTATTATAATCTTTATAGTTCGTGTTTCCCTTGTGAAATGTCCAATCAGGGGGGTACGGGATGGTAAACCCAATTTCCTTATCGCTGTAATTCAAATAAGCAGTGCTGACTTTCTTAGAGAAGGTAGAATTCAGTGCTCCACCATTTTTTGGAATAACAGGCTCTATTTCTTTCTCAGCAGTTTTAATTTCAGGAATTTCAGGAGGTGAACTTTTCGAAACAACAATTTTAGCAGTCAGGTAAGGGTGTAATGTGCAATAATACTTGAAAGTCCCAGTCTTTTTGAAAGTGTGTTCATACGATTTTCCCCCGGTCAAATAACTTGAATCGAACTGTATGCCTGATTCACCGCCTGATGGGGTTCCAGAAGTGACGGTATGAAGTGTATCATCTTCGTTTGTCCATTTTACAGTTGTTCCTTTGCCAATTTTCAGTGTCTGGGGTTTAAAGTGATTACCACCTTCCTGTGAAGCACCTTTGGGAATCTTTACCTCTGCCGTTGATGCTCCGTGCACACTTATCAAATTAGTTGACATAAGCAATATGAGAAATGCTCCTGATACCAAACCTAAACAAACCATACTTTTGCTATTCAAATATGCAACAACGGCTTAAACACACAAATATTTAATATTTAGGTGATTTCTGTCCTAAACTAGAGAGAATGAAATTGTTACTTTTATCGTTATCATGTTTGTCTGTATTAATTTCATTAAGCAGTGTATATGGTCAAAGTAAGGCCCCAGAGGACCTTTATGATGAATGTGTAAATGTTGCAGGTAAGAGTCTATGTGACTTTCTATTTAAGAATAGCACAAGCACCAATAAATATACGGATGTTCAATCCAATTATGCAAATTCGACAAATACAGTCGACCTGTCAAATTTAACATATTCCACTTACATTGACAAGGATAACGGCTTTAGTATTGATGTGCCCAAGAATTGGCTCAATGTCCACCATAATTCAATGTTTAATACAGTAACCGGCTTCTCTCCCCCAGATAATTATAATGCGTTTGTTGATGTTCGAATTTTTCCTCAAGGTGATTATAAATCCATAAAAGAGGTGGGAGATAAGGAGTTTAAAAATGGGGATACTTACACCTTGCTAGGATATTATAGAAATAAGACCACTGAATTAAGCGGTAAACCAGCATTTAGAGCAATTTATCTCGTCACCAGCACAAGCACCTTTGCGGAAAATCTTCAAGGTGTCGAACCTGAACAATATAAGGGATTATACGTCGGGACTCTAGTTCCAGAGAAAAAATCAATCTATGCCATAGCATATCTGGCTAATCCTGCTGACTTCGATACTTATCGTCCAATATTTGAAAAGATGATTGATTCTTTTAAGATATCTGGTAAAGGACCTGTAATACAGGAAGATAATAGTTCGTCATCAAAGCCTTGAAATTTTTGATAAATTAGGTTTTAGCAAATAAGGAAACAAAAAGAGGCTTATGAAACAGAAGATAAGGCTTTCCAAACCGAAATACAACAAATGAAAGCAAAGTTTTACTCAAAGGATCCACAAGCCGTCGGAAGTAACATAATAGACTTGTGCATCAATACTCCTGACGGAACTTTAGATTATTATGCTAAGAGTGCTTTTTGTGATGGCGAGTTGAGGTTTTTGAAGAAAGAGTGTCAAACGAAATCAAACCAATTTGATTATTGTGAAGACCAACGGCTAGTTGGCTATCTTAAAAAATATAGTTCAACTGTCACACCTTACAGCAACACTACAGGAAATTGCTCACCCTCAAATTCTACCGATCGGTAAACTATTATCGGTCATTCTATTTTATATCCTTTCAATCTAAGGTTGCAACCTTTTAGCGAATTCTGACTAGGAAACACTAGGAAATACTTTTCACCATTTAATCACATCTCGGAAAAGTTGGGTATAATAGGGTCCGTTAGAGTACTTGGAAAAGTTGGGTCCAATAAGGTCCATTAGAGAACTTGAAATAAAAAGAGTAGTATTCCTAGTGTCCGACTTGTCTACGGTCTCTTGTCTTCCGCATATCTCCTTTGACGTTCGAATAAATGGTCTGTTATCCCAATAATGTACTGAATAGTTTTCCGCAATTACCACTAAATCTTGATGTATAAGTCTGAGCACTCCAATAATTGACAGATTTTCTGTCTTTTCATCTTTTTAGGTTTCAATTCTCATTCGCTGAATATCTGTGTATAAAACTCGTCATTATTACCTTTGAATTTAATACGTAGATATGCCTCTGCGAATATCCTTGCGTAATAAATATCTAGTAACGTAGTCATTTATTATGCTAATTCTCCCCAATATTGGCCTGTATCCAGTACTTCGTAAGTCTGATCGTTACTCTTTGTAATAAATTCCCTTTCTTCTAGGATTCTTAACCACTTCTTTAGTCTTCTACTTTGTAGTTTGTTATTCTCAAAGTTCTTTATTTTGCAAATAGCGTCTCTGAGTCTGAATATATGAAGTCTAGTACCTATCTGTATGTTAATCGGTTCTCTGCTTTCTATATACAATTTACATATACTCTGCATTAACTCTCTAGCGTCTTTTGCTTCTTGTGTACGGTTCTGTTTCTCTTCTAATAACTCTTCGATTATATCGAGTTTACCTAGTTTGGTATCTATTGATTCCAGTGAGTTTGCTATCCTTTCAAGTAATTCGATTTGTCTAGTTGTTAATTCTGTTTCTATACTCATAAATTCTCACCCTTGATAATTCCCTCGAGCGTCTCTCTTTCTTCCTTTAACTTTTGTTCTAATGCTACGACTATCATTGCCTGTGGTATCGATTTCTCATAGTATTCGTCTAATACCTCATCTAATGCGAGAGATATTTCCCGATATATTTTATGTTCTTCTTTTGTTATCTGCATTATGCACTTACCTCCTTTTGCTGTGGGATTTCTTCGTGTTTCTGCTCTTTATCAGGTTCCAATTCTGCCCAATCTTGACCAGTCTCCAGAATTTGATATATTTTATCAGTTGTCCCGTTACTTATCATGTGAATGAATTCAAATTCTATTAATCTTTTTAGCCAGGTTAATGCCTGTCTATCGTCTCTTTTATTGAGGTGTCTTATTTCTTTGATTAGGCTTAGGAGATAACTACCTTTTATCTTATCACCTCTATTTAATACGAGTCCTTTAGTCCATGAAACTTTTACAATCAGTGTCATTAGTTCCCTAGTCTTTCTGATTGTAGTTCTGTCCTCTTGCACAAATTGTAAATTCTTTGCAGTTTGTTGTTGTTTGTAATAGTCTTTTATGAAGTCCCGAATTATCTTATTTACCCATTTTGAATAGTCTCCTTTCCTATAAGGAGACTCTAATCGTGCTACAATCTCTCGAAATTCCTTCATAATGCTCTTAGGAATACTGAAACTCACCTGCTCTATTTCCACTCTACCCTACCTCCTTTCTAGGATACGTACTTACGTACGTATCTCCGTACTTACGTACGTATCTTTCCCTTAAGTAAGAGTAAGAGAAGAGAAGAGTAGAGTAGAGAGAGATAATTCCCTCGTGAAATAGGGAGAAAATAGGGAATCTCACATGCGCTTCCCTGTACGCAAACAACAACAATTTGCAAAAACTTTGCAGAAATTGTTTTGCGTACAATCTATCGGATATACGATAATATTTATATATAGTAGAAGGTATTCTATCTATCATTAGTAGAATCACCAGTTCTATTTTGGGTTAGGTTCGTGGTCTGCAAAACTGGAACCTTCCCTAATATTTTTGATAAGCAACAATCCTTATGGCTAATCGAATGTTCGATTAGTTCTGCCAAAAGATTATCTACCTTCTTTAATGTGTCGTAGGAACGTGAATCTTCGTTCATTTCTTTTCACTTTTTATATAATTTCTTATGGATTCTTCCAGGACTTCAGTCAACAATCCATGTCTATAGATACCATATTTTTCTTGAACCACTTTGCGCCATTCATAATTTAGTTCTACAGGTATCTCAAAGTTGATTGCTACCTTTTCCCGTTTATCCGTTTTTACCATTGTAGTATTGGTTACCATCTTTGTATACTAAACAAGTATTAGAACTTGGATATTAATGGTCTGAGAGGACTGAGTATATAACGGATTGTCGACAATCATTGTTCATCTAAATCACTACTTTTTTTAGTTTCTCTATTAGGATGACTTTGATTATTATCAAGACATAAACGACGGTACATTATTTAAGACTAAAGACAGTTTCAATATGAGAGTGGTAAAATGACATATTATTATAAAAGGAGGTGGATTAATTGGGTAGAGCAGCAAAAATAGTACTTGCTATAATAATAATCTTAATCGGACTATTTGGAATGGCATACTGGGGGTCAAACATTAATGAAAATAGTAAAGCAATTGATAAGTTAAAAATAGAATCACAACAACAAGTAAATGAGTTAAAACAATTGTATAATGAATGTCGTACACAATATGATAAAAGCCATTGTGATTCCCTAATCACAGTTCCTGAAAGGAATGAAATTATACATGATTAACTTACCTCCTTTTTTTATTTAATATTATAACTCTTTAATGCTAGTCTTAGAGCGTCTAGACTATTATCATATGAAGTCCGAACCCTTCAAGTAAATGCAGCAAGCAGTAACTCTTTTTTTTATATTCTAATAAATAGATTAATTAATTAATTGATATTGTAACCTTTTAGACTTAATCTTAAAGCATCTCTAGGAGGCTCTCTAGTCATTAATTGATATATAAATTCCCTGTCATCAAAGTTAGGGTCAAAGAATCGGGGAACCACACATGATTACATCGGTTACAGTGATATACTAAGGAAAGGACTAATCCTAATTTTTTCATAAGTGCTCTTTTCTTTTTCCATAGTTGATATTCCCAATCGTCTTCCATTGATTGAACTATCATAGCAGCGGCTCTACTTAATTCCTCAATATCCTGTTGTTTCTCTTCTTGTAACTGTTCCTGTTTCACGTAACTACCTTAGGGTGTTATTATATTTAACTATTACCTTCTATTAGTAACATTAGATACTCTAATTTGGAAGTAGTTCCACCTTAAATAATGTAGTATTCAGTTTATTTGATAGTCTAATTTAGATACTAGCCTAAATTCATTTAACTCTATTTTCCAGTTCCTTTAACCTAGAGGCAATACTGTCGAGGATAGACTTCTCTACCTCTAGAGTTTTAACCCTCTTCAACAGTCTATTCTCTTCGTTGATAGTTAAATTATCAATCGCCTTCTGGTATTCTTCATATAGTTCCTGCTCAGTAATTTTGAGGTAATACTCGTCACTTCCCTTTAACTTGTGACCTTCTAGCAACCACCTGTATTCTGTTTTAACATTGGATTTTACCAACTGTGTAGTGAAGGCTTTTCTAAAACCGTGAAAGATTGGAATCTGTTTTCTTTTATATTGATTAAGGTGATTTATTTCTCTAAGCCCACAGTTAGAAATACAGCGTTCAAGTACTGCCCATAATGCCTTACCTTTAAACGGTTTACCCTTAACCTTAGTTTTTAAAGTAAATTTTCTTACGATTAAATAAGAATCTCGAGTAATTTTCTCGCCACGTCTTGCTCTAAAGTCCAAGTATTCATCTATTGACTTGGCACATTCGGGAGTACAAAAGGTGATATACTGTTCATTATCTCCTCTATAAACCGTAATTTTATACAAGTTATCGATTCTTTCTAAATCTCCTAGTTTGATTAATTGTAATGCTCCAATACGGATTCCCGTACTAGCAAGTATGAAAAATGCTGTTTTACTCCTTTGGTCAGAAAACTCTAGTATCTTTTGGATTTCGTCATGAGTATAACCCCGGTCCGCACCGTTTGTCTCGTTACCTGTCTTTTCTGATTTTATGAATTTCTTGAGTTTCGGCCAGTTTAATATAACATCATTCATCACACAGGCGTGTTTAATAGAGAAAAATATGGCATTCTTGTATCTGCTTGAGATCTTGAGAGAAAGAAGATAGTATATGATAAGGTTTGATAATTCTTTTTGTGGTAATTTCAGCAAAGAATCTAGGTCTAAATTACTGTATTTTAAGAATCTAGATACATAATATTTGTAACTTTTTCGAGTTACTTCACTGTTAATCGAGTTTATAAAGTTAGAATATGCATGTTGTGATTGTTGCAGTGTCTGCATACTATTTAGATTGTAAAGGGGATATTTGAGGAAATTCATTTAACTAGTTTTATCACCGGTTCAATTGATATAGAACCTTAATTCTAATTTTAGAGTTAGATGAAAAGGGTCCGTAGCGTAGCCAGGATATCGCGGTGGTCTTCGGAACCACAGACCGAGGGATCGAAGCCCTCCGGGCCC
>Ga0111538_10010207_pt1 | contig 12498 bp, 7 predicted proteins | sample SoiMethybrSBSTD1_FD_79669 | JGI IMG/M metagenome (GOLD analysis project Ga0111538, IMG submission 79669) | Bulk soil microbial communities from a Populus tree surrounding site in Tennessee, USA - Soil MetaG P. TD hybrid SBSTD1 (version 2)... | ecosystem: Environmental > Terrestrial > Soil > Tree...
ATCGGGTGATGTCTCCGCATGGGTGCACATCGACGAGCGGGGGCACATCACCGGCTATACCGGAAAGACAGAAATCGGCCAGAACATCCGGACCTCGCTGGCGCAGGCGATCGCGGATGAACTGCGAGTGCCGCTCAATCGTGTGTCGCTCGTGATGGCCGATACCGATCTGGTCCCCTTCGACCAGGGAACGTTCGGATCGCAGTCAACGCCGAGAATGGCGCCGCAGCTCGCGCGTGCTGCCGCAGCCGCGCGCGAGATGCTGCTCGATCGAGCAGCGGCACAGTGGAACGTCGACCGCGCCACGCTCGGCGTCAAGGACGGACAGATCGTTGGACAGGGGCACTCCGCAGGCTTCGGCGAGATCACGAAGGGACAGAAGCTCGTCGGCGCGGTTCCTGCGAGTGTGTCGCCGTCGCCAGTCGCGCAGTGGACGTCGCGCGGGACCGCTGAGAAGAAGGTTGCCGGCCTCGACTTCGTGACCGGACGCCATCGCTTCACGCCGGACATCACGCGCCCCGGAATGCTGTATGGCGCAATCATCCGGCCGGCGGGATACACCGGTACGCTCACCTCGATGGATGACGGCGCAGCGCGTGCACTCAAGGGAGTGACGATCGTTCGCGACGGCACGTTCGCCGGTGTGGTTGCGCCGACCGAGCGGCTCGCACGCCGAGCCGTGACCTCGATCAAGGCGGAGTGGAGCGTTCCGTCCGACCTTGCCTCATCGCAGACGGTCTATGAGCAGTTGAAGAAAGCCGGCAGCACAGGTGGTGGACGCGGCGGGGCACCAACAATGGCTGGCGACATCCCGGCCGCACGTGCAGCGGCCGCAAGAACACTCGACGCCAGTTACCGGATTCCGTACATCGCGCACGTCCCGCTCGAGCCGCGCTCCGCGGTCGCCGAGTGGAACGACGGCAAGCTGACGGTCTGGACCGGCACGCAGCGGCCATTCGGTGTTCGAACCGAACTGGCGGAAGCCTTCAGGATTCCCGAGTCACAAGTACGAGTCATCGTTCCCGACACGGGATCTGCGTACGGCGGGAAGCACACTGGTGAGTTCGCTGTTGAGGCCGCGCGGCTCGCAAAGGCGGTGAGCAAGCCGGTGAAGCTCGTTTGGACGCGTGCCGAAGAGTTCGCGTTCGGCTACTTCAGACCCGCGGGCGTCATCGAGGTCAAGGCCGCTGTGAACGGCAGCGGCCGGATCACGGCGTGGGAATTCGATAACTGGAATTCGGGCCCCTCTGCGATTCAGACACCGTACGACGTTGCCAACCGCCGGATCCAGTTTCACCAGTCGGAGTCACCGCTCCGTCAGGGGTCGTACCGGGGCCTCGCGGCGACGGCGAACCATTACGTACGCGAGATGCACATGGACGCCATCGCACGCGCGCTCGGTGTCGACGCCGTGGAATTCCGCTTGACGCATCTCACGGACGAGCGAATGCGAAATGTGCTGACCGCCGCAGCGCAGAGAGTCGGCTGGCCGAAAACATCCTCGCCTGACCGCGCGCTCGGTATCGCGTGCGGAACCGAGAAGGGCAGCTACATCGCGACCGCCGCGGAATTGTCGCGGGCGGACAAAGGATTCAAGGTCGAGCGACTGGTCGTGGCGTTCGAATGCGGCGCAATCGTCAACCCCGACGGATTGAAAAACCAGGTTGAAGGATCTGTCGTCCAGGGTCTCGGCGGCGCGCTGTTCGAAGCCATCGAGTTCGCCGGAGGCAAGCTGGCGAACGGAACGATGGCCCAATATCGCGTGCCGCGGTTCAAGGACGTCCCGGTAATCGACGTCGTGTTGCTCGATCGCAGGGATCTTCCTTCTGCCGGCGCCGGCGAAACGCCGATTGTTTGTGTGGCGCCCGCAATTGGATCCGCCGCGCGCAGCTTCGGCACCGTCGCGACAGAGCTGCCGGTCAAGCTCCTATGACCAATATCGATCGACTCTCCGGCCGCCCACTTTTTGCGCGAACCGCGCGGTCAGGACACTAGAACGCGACGGCGACTCGCAGCCCGGCACCCCTGCGAGTGGGTGTTGGACCAACGGCCATCGCGACGCGGTTGCGAGCGCCTCGATCGAATACCACAGTTGGCTTCCTCTTGATCGCATCCGTGATGCCGCCGATGGCAAAACCCACCGGGCCCGTGATGAGCGCCCCGAACGCCGCGGCAAAGTCGGGTCCGTCGAAGCACAAGTCGAAGACCGCATTCGGATCGTGCCTGCAGGGGGTCGCCAGAACCATCGTTGCGCCGGTCGCAAATCCGACGCCGTAACCGATCAGCGCGCCGTTCCAGAAGCGATCCTTCCGGCGCTCGACTCGCTGCACATCGGCAAGCGGCACCACCAGCCGCGTCGGGCCGTCGTCCACCACCAGCCCTTCATACCCGACGAGCACGACGCGGCCGCGGATGGTGTCGGGCGCGCTGACGCGCGTCACGATAACGCGTTCACCGGCGCCGATCGGGAACGACATCGGTGTCGGGACAGCCGGTTGCCCGTGCGCGGCTGCCGGAAGCAGCAGCGCGATCGTGACGAACCAGAGATGGCGATTCATGGGTCCTCCTGATCCGGGCGGCCCGGGGAGTGGCCACGAGGAACTTCAGCGATCAGCGTAGCAAGCGGATCATGAAGGAGTCCTGAACGAACCCTGAAGAATGCTGTGCGCGCGGAAAGGCGGGTCTGTTCACGATTTCCTCCATTGTCGCCGCGATGTGCTGATGGCAGGGGTAGACTCAGCTGCATGCTTGCAATCAAGCCTCGACAAGTGCGTTCACGACGGGAATGGAATCAGCTGCTGAAAAGCTGGGACTACGGGTCCGCGTCTCAGCTCGAGCATGCACGTCGATATACGGTCAGTTTCCCATCCGACTACGCCGGTTGGATCGCGTTGGCCGACGCACTCTGGAGCCTAGCTCGTTACATGGAGGCGAAGGCAGCACTTCGAACCGCTGAGCGACTCGTTCCGCCGAAGTCCAGGTATCGCGTGTGGGAGCAATGGGGGCACATGTATCGGGAAATGAACGACCTGCGCCGGGCTGAGAAATGGTATCGCAAGGCGCTGCGCGCACATCGGTCTGCCCGAGGACACATTCTCCTGGGTGCAACACTGGCCCGACAGGGGCGTCGTAAACAGGCTGAGCGTCAGCATCGAGCGGCAATCAAAGCGGGAACGCCGGGAGAGCCAATCGACGAAGCCCACGTGAACCTTGCCTTGATGCGTCGAGCGAGTGAGGACTACAGCGATGCCGCGAAACATCTCCGCGAGGCGCTAAAGATCGATTCGAGCAATGAGGACGCTCGCGCGGTGCTTCGCGATGTGACTCGGGCGATGCGGCTCGCGGGCAAGTCACCGCAGCCCCCGCCGCGCGGTGGTGGCAAGCGATCTACCCTGGCGCGCTGAGCTTTCCGCTGGGTTCACCCGACGTTTCCCCACCGCCCGAGAAGCACCGAGGAGCATCGGAGCGGCACTTTGCGCAGCGGCGCACGCACTGTCTACGCGACTCGCCTTGGATTGTTACCGTCAGCAGGCGTCCCCAAACGGGGGGTGTGCCGGAGTGGACGCGGAGAGTGCCTGGGGAAGTCAAAGTTGCAGGATCAAGCTTCCCGGCCGTAAGAGCGCGTTTAGTGTCTAAAACCGTGATGAGGACTCTCCAGGCGGCGCTCGCCCTCGCCCTTGCGCTTTTCACGTTCTCTGCGAATTCTTCTGGGCCGGTTCGGGCCCAAACCGGTCAGAGCATTACGGACCCCGAGGCATACGCCGTCTACGCGACGGTTATCCCGGAAAGGTTCAGCACCGGAGACAAGCCCCTGACCGAGCTGGCGCTCCTTCAAGAGACACGAGCCGGCGTGGACTGTGTCGGCGGAGAGAAGGACAAGAGGGTTCAGCCTGAATGGCGCCCAGTCGTGGAGAGCTACAGGAAAGAAAACGTGCGCGTGCGGATCATCCAAGCCGGTTTCAACCTCGGCGTGCCTTACTCGATCGTCAGCGTGGCCCAGCTCAGAACACTTATGCGGGACGCCGGCTATTCGAAACAGTCACACGAGTCGAATGGGCTAGGCCTCGATGTCTTCGCTCGTTTTCCGAGCGGCAGACTGGTCGGACTCTCTGCAGTCGGGTTCAACGCGGAGAGAACCCGCGCGCTGGTCGCGATGCAGTTTAACTGTCTTCCATCATGGGAACCGGGAACTCAGAGCGCGCGGGTATGCTACGAGGGCCAGCACTTCACTCTAGAGAAAAACGACGGCCGTTGGAAAATTGTTCGCAACGTTCCTGTCGGATGTCACTGGGTTGCCTGACGTAAGTAAGCGTCGGTCGTGTGGGACCGGACTGACCCCGTGCCGGGCGAAGTGGCGGCGGGTTCAGGCAGCCAGCTGGAATACTAGGCCCAACGAGATTACAGGCGGTGGGCCACTTGTCATTCGACGGCGGCGCTATAATTCCCCTGCTCCAAATTCACTCACCACGTTCAGGGGTGACCACCATGCGTCTCCGGTTCCTTCCCTTCGCGGCGTTGGCCCTGACCTCGCTTGCGCTCCTGCGCGCACACGCTGCCGGCCCGTTGATTGCGATCGACAATCCCGTTCCCGTGGCCGACGCGCGGTTCGGCACCGGTGTCGCGGGAATCGGCGACGTCAATGCCGACGGGATACCCGATCTCGTGATCGGTGCACCGGGCGCGGACAAAGCCTTCGTGTTCTCGGGATCGGATCGTTCGGTGATTCGCACGATCACCGATCCGGAAGGCAAGAGTGGACTCGAATTCGGTTATGCGGTCGCGGGGATCGGCGACATCACTGCCGACGGCGTCGAGGACATCGCGATCGGCGCGCCGGGGCCACTAGGCCTGCTTCCCTTGCCATGTCTGCCGTCGCCGAGCACAGTGTGTCCGCCGGCCGAGTGGGGACGCGTCTTTCTCTTCAACGGTGCGAGTGGTGCTCTCGTCAGAAAACTCGTGCCCCCCTCTTCTTCTTTTTTCCTTTTTGGTTTCACGCTGGCGAATCTCGGGGACGTGAACAGCGACGGCGTTCCCGACCTCGCTGTCGGAAGCCCGGTGATACTGAACGCGTGGGGGCAGGTGGTAGCCTTCTCCGGCGCGACGGGCGCCGCGCTGTGGAGCACGCAGGAACCGGGTCCGCGCCAGGCGATTGCATCCTTCGGTTTGTTCATCGCCACAGTCGGCGACGTCAACAGCGACGGTAGCAAGGACCTCGTGGTTGCTGCGCCCTTTTTCGATATCAACCCGGATCCTTCCATTTTCGTGCTCGCAGGCAAGGTCTTCGTGTTGTCGGGATCGACCGGTGTCGCCCTGCGGGATCACGTCAGCGCGACGCCCGTGGACAATGGATACTACGGCGGCAAGGTCGGCGTGATCGGAGATCAGAACGGGGACAGTATCGAGGAGTATCTGATCGGCGATCGAGCCGCGAGCGTACTCGATTTGCGCAGCGGTTCGACTGGTGGAGTGCTGCATGCCGTTCCAAGCCCGGCGAATGAAAGCGGCAGCGGCTCGTTCTCCTTCGCGCGTGCTGGGGATCGCGACGGCGATGGCAAGGAAGACTTCTGGGTAGGCGCCGGCCTGGCCGGAAGTGCGTCACTCCTGAACGGCGCAGGCACGATCCTGAAGCAAGTGCTCGATCCCGGCGTACCCAAACCAGGATCGGACGGGTTCGGATCGCAGCTCGCCCCGACTAGCGATCTAAACGGCGACGGGAAGCCTGACTTGTTGATCGCCAAACCGGCCGCTACCGTCTCGGGCACCACCAACGCTGGCGTGGTCTACCTGATGCTGTCGAACAGCCCGCCGGCCGCAGATGCGGGCCCGGATCAGATTGTGTCGGCCGGCCAGAACTGCGTTGCGCTCGTGACGCTCGATGGATCCGGTTCGACCGATCCCGACGGCGATACGCTCTCGTACCAGTGGACCGGGCCCTTTGGCACGGCAAGCGGAATCAGTCCGCAGGTTTCGCTGGGTCTTGGCGTGCACACGGTTACGCTGACGGTGGACGATGGCAATGGCGGGACGGACTCGGACACGGTCACGATCGCCGTCGTCGACACTACGCCGCCAACGATTGCGTCGGCGTCGGCGACTCCGAATGAGCTGTCTCCTCCGAATCACAGGATGCAGCCGGTGGTGTTGTCGCTGTCGGCGACCGACAACTGCGGCGCCGTCACCTGTCACATCGTGAGCGTCATCAGCAACGAACCACTCAACGGCACCGGCGACGGCGATGCCGCACCCGACTGGCTGATCACGTCCAGCCTCGGACTCGAGCTTCGAGCCGAGCGTGCCGGCTCCGGCAGCGGCCGCACGTACTCGATTGTGATCGAGTGTGTCGACGAGAAAGGCAACGCCTCATCATCGACGATTCCGGTGACGGTTCCGCAGGGAAAGTGACGCGAGCGCTGACGCCCGGCCCCGGTCTCTGGCCCAGCGAAGAGGACGCATGACGAAGCTTAGTGGAAGAACTCTGTCCCATTACCGTCTCGACGACACGATCGGGGCCGGTGGTATGGGCGAGGTATATCGGGGCATCGACACACGTCTCAACCGTCCCGTCGCCCTGAAGATTCTGCCGCCGCAGATGTTGCAGGACGACGACCGTCGGCGGCGGTTCACGCACGAGGCGAAGGCTGCCTCGGCGCTCAATCACCCGAACATCGTGACGATCTACGACGTCGGCTCTGAGGCCGGCATCGACTTCATCGTCATGGAGCACGTGGCGGGCAAGACGCTGGAGGAAATTATCGGGAGGCGGCCGATGGCCGTCACTCCGCTCCTTCGCCACGCGACGCAGATCGCCGAAGCACTGACGGCGGCCCACGCTGCGGGAATCGTGCATCGCGATCTGAAACCGACCAATGTCATGGTGACCGATCAGGGCCTGGTCAAGGTGCTTGATTTCGGCTTGGCCAAGCTCACAGAGGTTTCCCCAACAGCAGCCGACCAGCACACCAAAACGGAAGCGCACGGCGGGTCGCCAACAGAACGCGGCATGATCGTTGGCACTGCGTCCTACATGTCACCGGAACAGGCCGAGGGCGGAATCGTCGACGCCCGGTCCGACATTTTCTCGTTCGGGTCGGTGATGTATGAAATGGCCACAGGCCGCCGCGCGTTCGAGGGCTCGACGACGATGTCAACAATCGCGGCGGTCCTGCGCGACGAGCCGCGCCCCGTCAGCACGATCACCGCACCGCTCCCACACGATCTCGAAGTTCTCATCAACCGCTGCTTGAAGAAGGATCCCAGCCGGCGCGTGCAGCACATGGCCGACCTGAAAGTCGCACTCCAGGAATTGAAAGAGGATTCCGAGTCGGGTCGCCTGACAACGTCGGTCGCGTCGGTGTCCACGCCGGGCCGCCGGCCGCGCCGCGTCGCCATCGCCGCTCTAGCTGCCATTGCGGCGCTCGCGGTGGTCGCGACCGGATGGATCTTGTTCGCGCGACGGGCGACCGGTCCATCGCGACCATCCGAGCTAACCCGCCTCACCTTTGACGCGGGCCTCACCGCGCAACCGGCTCTGTCGCCGGACGGTAAGTTGATCGCCTACGTCTCGGATCGCACGACGAAAGTGCCAAATCTGTGGGTGCAACAAGTGGACGGCGGTCAGGCCGTCCAGCTCACGCACCACGAGGGTGGGGCCGTGTCTCCGTCGTTCTCTCCCGACGGCACTCGCATCACGTACATGAGTCCGCCTGGGAAAGATGAGGGAATTTATGTGGTATCCACGATTGGCGGCGAGCCGCGGAAACTGGCGCCCAATGGTGAGGGGCCGCGATTCTCTCCTGATGGAAGCCAGCTTTCTTTCGCGGTTCACGAGGGAATCGGTCACCGCCTTATGCTGGTGCCCGCGACTGGCGGCCAACCCAAAAAGGTCGAGGCGGAACTCACCATCGAGAGCCCATATGCGGTCTGGTCCCCCGACGGTTCGCATCTGCTCGCCGTCGGCCGCGTCGACCCGAAGGGTCCCGCAACTGACGCGATCGACTGGTTCGCGATCTCACTCAAGGACGGCACCGTCATCCGGACCGGCGCATCGGCTGCGCTGAAAGCGCAGAAGGTCTTGCAGGACACGGGGGTCATCTCCGGCCCGAATGACTGGACCGGAGGAAGTGTGCTCTTCACGGCGCAGAACCGCGATGCCGCCAACGTGTGGCGCGTCGGCGTCCACCCGACTACGTTTCAGTTGACCACAGCCGCCGAACGGTTGACGTCAGGAACAGCGCAGGAGGCCTTGCCGACGATGTCGCGTGACGGCAAGCTCGCGTTTACGGCGATCGACATTCTCGAGGACTACTGGGCGCTCCCAGTCGATGCCAACGCGGCAGTGGTGAAGGGGCCGCGCACGCAAATCATGAAGAACTCGGCGAGCGACGGCCAGGCGCTCTCGCTGGACGGCAACACGCTTCTGTACTGTTCTCACCGGGGGGGCCAGTCGGAGTTTCGCAGCCGTGACCTCAGGAGCGGAAAGGAGACGTTGCTGGTCAGTTCGTCCACTGACCAGCATATTTCTTCGGCAACGGCCGACGGCAGCGCGTTCATGTACTGGGTCCCAGGCCGGGTGCGAGCTCTATTTCTGGGAACGACGTCGGGCGGCCCCCCGCGCAAGCTGTGCGAGAACTGTGATTACAGCACGTTGTCGAAGGATGGCACCAAGCACTTGCGCGTCGTTGAACCAGATAAGCATACCTATCAATTAATGGATATCGCGTCGGGACGATCGACGGAACTCGTATCGAGTCCGGCGAAAGGGTTCGGAGGTGCGCAGTTCTCTCCCGACGACCAATGGGTGGCCTTCACCACGGAGACGGCTGAGGAGATGTTCCTCGTGCCCGTCCGTCCTTCAAAAGTAGACGAGAAAGAATTGATCCGCGTTGGCCGACGGTCGCCGCCGGGACGCTACGAGATGTTCAGATTCTCGCCCGACGGCAACACGATCTATTACGTCTCATACGAAGACGGCAACGGCTGCATCTATGCCCAGCGACTGGCCGCCAACCGGCACCCAGCCGGCGCACCAGTCGTCGTTCAGCACCTCCACGAAGCGAACACCTGGGGACACCCGCACGGCATGCGCGTCGGCGCCGACAAGATCGTGCTGCTGATGAACCAGGGAACGAGCAACATCTGGCTGATGCAGCCGCAACGTTAATTATTCCTGCCTGAGGGTCTGCATTGGATCGAGGCGGGCGGCGCGTGTCGCGGGGATCCACGCAGCGAGCAGGCAAGCCGCGACGATGACGAGCAGACTCGCCACATACGCGATCGGATCGGTCACGCGAACAACCTCCGCTATCATCGCGCCCGCGGGAAGGGCGATCAGGATCGTGGCCAGTGATGCGGCGAGTCCAACTCCGGCCAGCAGACCGAAGGCCACGGGACGCGTCGTCTGCGCCAGGATCAATCGCGTCACTTTCTGAGACGAAGCGCCGAGCGCCATCCGTACGCCGATCTCCCTGGTGCGCTGTGCGACGAGATACGACAACACACTGAAGAGGCCTGACACGGTCAACAACAGCGCGAGGCTGCCGAGCACGAGCGACACCCAGAACGCGATCTGCAGGAAGAACGTCTCGAGCCTTACCACCGTGCGCATGGTCGCGATCATGCCCATGTTGGGATCGACTCGGGTCAGGCGATCGACGAGCGTCCGGTGGGCGAGCGCGGGATCGCCCTTGACGCGCGCCACGACCGCTGTCTTCGGCGCGTTGACGCTGATCGGCAGGAAGATGCCGGCTTCCTTCGTATCGAGAATCCGAAAACCCGCGACCTCGCGCGACACGCCGATCACCGTAACCAGACGCGCCGGCATCGACGGTTCATCCTTCGCGTCCGCGTTGGACCCGGGATTCGGCTCGAGCCGGAACGTTTCGCCGACGCCGTTGCCGTTCGGCCACAACTTTCGCGCCGTCGATTCCGAGACGATGACGACCGGGTGCTCGCCATCGCGTTCGGCGGTTGTAAACGATCGCCCCCGCACAATGGGAATGTCGAACACCTCGAAGTACTCGGGCGAAACAAACTTGTAGAGGATCGCGGTCCGGCTGGCGCCGACCGCCGCGAAGCCTGCGTCCGGCCAGGCGAGCATGCCGGGCCGCACGGCAGCATAGGTCGTCACCGTTGGTTCGGACGCGATCGCCTGGACCATCGCCGCCCGCTTCGGCTCGTTGACAACCTGGATGATCATTGTGTCGACCGTGCGGAAGCCCGGATCGAATTGCGACGACGCCATGGCGCTGCGCAGGAAAATCGCCGACGCGATCAACAACAGCGCCGATGCGAACACCTGGATCCCGATCAGCACGTTGCGGGCGCGGCCGGGACGTGCGTTCTTGACCAACTCGCCGCGCAGCGTGCGCACCGGCTCGACCCGCGTCGCCTGCAGCGCGGGCATCAACGCGAAAAAGGCAGTGGCAGCCATGGCCGCGATGACCAGAAACAGGGCCACGCGCCAGTCGGCAGCGGGTACGGCGATGTCGAGATTGGAATCACCGAAATCCACCGGCATTGTCCGCGTCGCAAAATAGACGATGCTTCCGAGCGCGAGCCGCGAGATGAGATAGCCGCCGCCGGCCGCTGCCAGCGCGAGGAGCCCGCTTTCGGTCATGAGCTGGCGGATGATGCGCCGCCGCGAGGCGCCGAGCGATAACCGAATGCCGATCTCACGCTGACGCGCCACGCCGCGCGCCAGCAACAGGTTGGCGACGTTGGCGCAGCCGATCAGCAGGATCAATCCGAAGGCAAAGAATAACGGCGTGAAGATGGCAACGGCTTCCATCGGTTGCGGAAGCGTGCCCCGCTTCGGCACCAGCACGATGGTCTCGGCGCGGTCCCTCGACTCGCTCCCGCTCGCTCGGGGCAGGCCACCGGTCGTGGCACTCTCCCGGTTCGAGTCCCATGCCGCAATCTGCGCGCGCGCGCCCTCCATCGACAGGCCAGGTTTCAGACGACCGATGATGCCCACGCCGGCGCTGTCTTCACGACCGCGATGGGCCGGCAGGAACTGCGCCAGCTGCGCGAGTGGCGCCCAGAAGTCCGGGGCCGACACCTCGAGGCCGCGGAAGCCCGCCGGCATCACGCCGACGATCTCGAATGGTGTCCCGCCGACGAGCACGGTCCTTCCCAGCACGTTCGGATCGCGCGTGAAATGCCGGCTCCACCCCTTGTCGCTCAGGACGATGACCTGGTTGCCCCCTGACTCGTCATCGGCGGGCGCGAGCGCGCGTCCCATCACGGGATTGATACGGACGACGCTAAAGAAATTGCCGGTGACGAGCGTCGCGGCCATCATCCGGCCATCGACGCGCAGGTCGATGTCGCCAACATTCGCGTAGACGTCAGTAAAGACACTGGTTTCCCTGCGCAGCGCATCGAACGCAGGGCGCGTGAATGGCGATTGATCGCCATTGGCCAGCCGCGGCCGTTCGACCCCGTACATCTCGCTGATGTCGGGGACCGAGTCAGCGCGGAAGAGGAACCTGTTCAGAATGGTAAACAGGACCGCGACGACGCCAAGTCCGACCGCGACGGTCGTGACGATGGTGAAGGCGGTCAGCGGCGCGCGCCTGAACGAGCGCAGCGCGAAGCGAACGTCCCGGACGGTGTTGTCGACAAACGCGATGCCGCGCTCGTCACGGCATTCGTCAGCGACGACTGTGGGCGACCCAAACCTCGCCTGCGCCGTGGCGCGCGCCTGATGCGGCGGCATGCCCTGTTCGATCAACTTCCGGGTTTCGCGCTCGATGTGAAACGAGAGCTCGTCGTGCAGATCGTGCTCCACCTGACGTGGCGAGAGTAGCGCGCGAAGACGAAGTGTGAGATCGCGGAAGGTGATCATCGTGTCAGGCGTGCTTCATCACTCGTCCGATGGCGTTCGACATGCGCTCCCACTCGCGGGTCTCGACGGCGAGCTGTCGACGGCCAGCGGCGGTGAGACGGTAGTACTTCGCGCGGCGGCCGAGCTCCGACACGGCCCACTCGGCCTCGATCCATCCGCGATGCTCGAGACGGTGCAGGGCCGGGTAGAGGGAGCCCTGATTGATCTCCAGGACGTCCTGAGAAATCTCCTGGATCCGTTCGGAAATCGCCCAGCCGTGCAACGCGTCTCGCTGGAGCGTGCGCAGGATCAACATGTCGAGCGTGCCTGGCAGCAAGTCGGGTCTCGGCGTCATGGTGTCGGTAGTCGACACTATCGTGCCTTGGTGTCGACTGTCAACACCAAGACCGAAGAAGCGATGAGAACGAGCGGCGCCGGACATCCGTGCCACCCGCGTCGATGGTGATCGTGCCGCGCCCGACCCAGATGGGACGAGATGGCGAGGATGAAGGGCGAGTTTGGCGCGACGCTCGATTCTTCGCTACAATAAAGGGTCGTCTCTCCTCAAGATGGGCCTGTAGCGCAGTTGGGAGCGCGCCTGAATGGCATTCAGGAGGTCACCGGTTCGATCCCGGTCAGGTCCACCATCCTTTCATTTCCGGTCTCGATTTCCC
>Ga0111538_10010209_pt1 | contig 12496 bp, 9 predicted proteins | sample SoiMethybrSBSTD1_FD_79669 | JGI IMG/M metagenome (GOLD analysis project Ga0111538, IMG submission 79669) | Bulk soil microbial communities from a Populus tree surrounding site in Tennessee, USA - Soil MetaG P. TD hybrid SBSTD1 (version 2)... | ecosystem: Environmental > Terrestrial > Soil > Tree...
CATGTCGCCGTATGCCGATCTCACCCTGGCCGGAGCGACCATCGACACCAAGCACGAGGTCGACCCGCTGCTCAGCCGGGAGGCTCTCGAAGCCCGGATCCCCGACTACACGGCGGGACACGACGCGGCAATGGGTCTCATCAGCCCGGTCTTCGCCGACCTGTCCGGCCTGCCGCCCCTGCTCATCCAGGCCGGATCGCACGAGGTTCTCCTCGACGACGCCGTCCGCCTCGCGGGACAAGCCGCCACCGCCGACGTCGAGGTCACGCTCGAGATCACCCCTCGGGTGCCCCACGTCTTCCAGGCGTACTCCGCGATCCTCGACGACGCGGCCGCGGCCCTCGACAGAGCCGGACGGTTCCTGTCGGCGCATCTCGCCGGGGCAGACCTCACTCGACGCCTGCTGGTGGAATGAGCAAGGCGACCGTCGCCGATCCTCAGGCGCGCGAGTACCTTCGGAACGCCGACCCCGTACTCGCCGGCCTGATCGACGCGCGCCCGGACTTCCGACCGCGCGCATGGCTGGACGAGCTCCCACCGCTCGACGCCTTCGGGACGCTCGTCTTCCAGGTCGCGGGTCAACAGCTGTCGGTCAGCTCGACCCGGGCGATCATCAGGCACTTGGAGGAACGCTTCGGGGGACGGATGCCTTCGGCCGCCGAGCTCCTCGCAGCCGATCCGCAGGTCCTGCGCGACAGCGGCTTCTCGGCGCGTAAAGGCCAGACGCTGCGTGCCCTCGCGGAGCGGTTCGTCGACGGACGCCTCAGCGACGACGCGCTCTCGCGCATGACCGACGAGGAGGTCGAGGCGACCCTCACCGAAGTGCCCGGGATCGGCCCGTGGACCGCGCGCGGATTCCTGCTCGTCGCGCTCGATCGGCCCGACGTCTTCCTCTCAGGCGATCTCGCGCTCCGGCGCGCGATCCAGCGAACGTACGGCTTCGACCACCTACCGACCGAAGAGGAAATCACCGAGGTGTCGGATCGTTGGCGCCCGTACAGGAGCCTTGCCGTCAGTTACCTGTTCGCGTCCGAATACGATGGGCAACCGTGACCGACAGCGTTGGAATCATCGGCGCTGGGCGGCTCGGGCAGGCGATGGCGCGGACCGCGCGACGCGCCGGCCGCGGCGTCGTGATCGCGAACAGCCGCGGCCCGGAATCGCTGGCGTCCGTCGTCTCTGAGCTCGGCGCCGGCGTGTCGGCGGGAACGGCGGAGCAGGCATCGGCCGCGGGCATCGTCGTCATCGCCGTCCCGTGGGACAGCGTGCCGGCGGCTGTGCAAGGCGTCGATTGGAGCGGCCGGATCGTCGTCGACGCGACCAACAACTGGGGTGCTGACGACCTGGACGGGAGAACGTCGAGCGAGCTCGTCGCCGAGCTCGTCGCCGGCGCACGTGTCGTGAAGGCCGCCAACACACTCGGCGCCGAAGTGCTCGGCTCGGACCCGCAGGAGGCCGGTGGTCGGCGCGTGATCTTCCTGTCCGGGGACGACGCGGACGCGAAAGCGGAGGTCGCCACGCTCTTCGAGGAGGCCGGGTTCGTCCCGATCGACCTCGGCGACCTGGCGACAGGGGGCGCGATGCAGCAGATCCATCACCCGCTCGCCGGCCTCAACCTGATCCGACTCTGAGGAGCGTCGGCAGGGTCGGCGCGAAGATCCGCTCGGGATTCATCCCAGTGTGAGTCCGATCAATCCGAGCCGAGTTGCCTCACGTGGGAACGCGCCCCTCAAGTCCGGGCGCTGAAGTGCCGATTGCTCGCGCATGAGCGTGTATCGCCCGACGGGTCCTCGGGCGCCCTCGGCGTCCCCACGGTGGATCGACCGCTGGCTCGCGGCCTGCAGCGAGCTGGCCGAGCTCGAGCGGTCGAACCCGATGACGGATGCCGTCATCGACGAGATCGACGGTCGCATGATCCGAATCGGCGATGCGTGGCTCGCCGACTTCGCGTCCTGCAACTACCTCGGCTTCGACCTCGACCGCGAGATCATCGGCGCGATCCCCGAGTACCTCGACAAGTGGGGAACCCATCCGAGCTGGTCGCGGATGCTCGGCAGCCCGATCCTCTATGAGCAGATCGAGGAGCGCCTCATCGAGCTGCTCGGGTGCGAAGACGCGCTGATCATCCCGACGATCACCTTGATCCACCTGTCGGTGATTCCGGTTCTCGCGGGCGACGGGACGATCTTCGTCGACAACCGGGCGCACAAGACGATCTACGACGGCTGCCAGTTCGCGTCGGCGCGCGGAGCAAAGGTGAAGCGCTTCAGGTTCGAGGATCCGGACGACCTGGAGCAGCTCCTTCGCCGCGACCGTTCGAGCACGCGGCTGATCTGCATGGACGGCGTGAACAGCATGACGGGCAACGCACCCGATCTGAACGAGTTCGCGCGGCTGGCCCGGCGCTACGACGCCGTGCTGTACGTCGACGACGCCCACGGCTTCGGCGTGATCGGCGAGCGCGCGCCCGACGAGCCCAACCCGTACGGCGTTCGTGGGAACAGCGTCGTCCGCTACTGCGGCGACTCGTACGACAGCGTCGTGCTCGTCGGCGGGTTCTCCAAGTCGTACTCCTCGCTCGCGGCGTTCGTCGCCTGCCCTACAGACTTGAAGCAGCTGCTGAAGACGGCCGCGCCGCCCTACCTCTACTCCGGCCCGTCGCCCGTCGCATCGCTCGCGACCGTCCTCGCGGGCTTCGACGTCAACGACGCACGCGGCGACGCAATCCGCACCGACCTCTGGCACAAGACCGACAAGATCCTTGCCTGCCTGGATCGGATGGGCGTCCACACGCCGAACCGGTCCGGCTTCCCGATCATCGAGGTTCCGCTCGCACGGCACGAAGACATCGACGCGGCCGGACGGTTCCTCTTCGAGCACGGCGTCTACGTGACGCTCGCCGCGTATCCCCTCGTTCCGAAGAGCGAGGTCGGATTCAGGATCCAGGTGACCGCCGCCAACTCGAACGCTGAGATCGAGCAGCTAATCGACGTGCTCGGGAAGCTCGCGAACGCCTTCGACCTACGGCCGGCGGGACGTCAGGAGTACGCGGCGTGAGCGTACTCGCCCGCGTCGACTGGCGCGGTCGGGTCTGGACGGTCTACCTCGCGGTCGGTTTCCTCCTGACGGTGGCCTACCTCACGGTGCCGCCTCTCAAGGGAAGCGGTCCGCTCATCAACCTGCTCGGTCTGTCCGGCCCGGTCGCGATTGCAGCCGGCATCTACCTCCACCGGCCGAAAGCCCGCGTTGCGTGGTTGCTCTTCGTCATCGGCACGTTCCTCTTCTTCACCGGCGACCTCTACACGTACAGCTATCCGAAGCTGATGGGCGTCGAGGTCGAGTTCCCGTCCATCGGAGACGCGGTCTACCTCACGGTCTACCCCGCTCTCGTCGCGGGTCTCCTCGTCCTCGTCCGTCGACGGAACCCTCAGGGCGACCGCGCGGGCGTCATCGACTCGCTGATCATCTCGGTCGGCATCGCGCTTCTCTCGTGGGTCTTTCTCGTGGCGCCGAACATCCATCTGTCCGGGTTGACGACCCTCGAGAAGGCCGTCTCGGCCGCGTACCCGCTCGGCGACATCCTGCTCCTCGCTGCGGCGGTGCGACTCGCGGTCGACAACGGCAAGCGCGCGCCGGCCTTCTACCTGCTCGTCGGCAGCATCGTGTCGCTGCTCGCCGTCGACTCGGCGTACACCTACGCGCTGCTCACGGACGCGTACAACCACCAGCTGAGCTACGACGTCGGCTGGATCGCCTTCTACCTCCTCTGGGGAGCCGCAGCGCTTCATCCGTCGATGCGCACGCTCGAGGAACCGGCGCTCGAGACCCGGACGCGGCTGACGCCGATGCGCCTCGGACTGCTCGCCGCAGCCTGCTTGATCGCGCCGGGCGTTCGGTTCTACCAGGCCCTCGGCGATCCCGACGTGCTCGTCCTCATCGTCGCCTCGGCGCTCCTGTTCCTCCTCGTCGTCGCCCGCATGGCCGGCCTCGTCCGCCAGGAGGAGCGGACGGCCTCCCGCGAGCTGGCGCTGCGGCGCGCAGGCGTCGAGCTCGTCGCCGCCGCCGGCCGCGAGCAGGTCAACGAAGCCGCGATCTCGGCCGTCCAGGCACTCGTGGAGACGCCGACGGACGTGCGACTCGTGCTCGTGAGCCAGGACGGCGCCTCGGTCGCCGCGTCCTCGAACGGCGCCGGCGAGTGGCCGCTCTCGACGTCGGTTCGCCGTTTCCTGAGGAAGTCGGCGCAACAGACGGAGCTCCTCTTCCTCTCCAGGCTGCCGGACGAGGTCCGTGCCGAGCTCCGGCTCGACACAGGCTATGCCGTGCTGTTCCTTCCGCTGCACATCCGGGACGCCGTCCGCGGAATGCTGGTCCTCAGCTCTGCGACCGCGATCCCGCGTGAGCTCGTCGACTCGCTCGAGTCGCTCGCGTCGCAGGTCTCGCTCGCGGTCGAGGGAACCACGCTTGCCGAGGACCTCCACCGCCGACAGAGCGAGGCACGATTCCGCTCGCTCGTCGCGCACTCGAGCGACCTCATCACCGTCCTCGACGCGCACGGCACCGTCACCTACCAGAGCCCGTCCGTCGAGCGCGTTCTCGGCTACCGCGCGGACGAGCTGGAGGGAACCGAGTTCGCGCAGCTCCTGAAGAAGTCCGACCGGCCCAGGCTCGCGCAGATCGTCGCCGGGGTCGGCGAGGCCTACGTCGGCGGCGGGTCAGAGACGCACGTGATCGAGTGCTCGCTCAAGCACCGCGACGGCACGTGGCTCCAGTTCGAGGTGCAGCACACCGACCTCCTTCAGGACGAACACGTCCGCGGCATCGTCCTGAACAGCCGAGACGTGAGCGAGCGCAAGGCGTTCGAGGATCAGCTCGCCCACCAGGCCTTCCACGATCCCGTCACGCACCTCGCCAATCGCGCGCTCTTCGCCGACCGCGTCCAGCACGCGATCAGGCGCTCGATCCGAAGCGGGCGAGCGATCGGCGTCATGTTCATCGACCTCGACGACTTCAAGACGATCAACGACAGCCTCGGACACGCTGCCGGAGACACCGTTCTGCAGGAGGTCGCGCGGCGCCTGGAGACTGCGGTCAGGCCGGCGGACACCGTCGCGCGCTTCGGAGGCGACGAGTTCGCGATTCTGCTCGACGGTGTCAAGGACTCCGAGGAGGCCGCAGACGTCGCGGGCCGAATCCTCCGCGCACTCGAGCTGCAGTACGACGTCGACGGCAAGTTCGTCTACCCGAGGGCGAGCGTCGGGATCTGTCTCGCGGGCGAGGAGATGGCTTCCTCCGACGCAGAGGAGCTCCTCCGAAACGCCGACGTCGCGATGTACATGGCGAAGCGGGACATCAAGGGCGGCTATCGCGTTTTCGAGCCGGCGATGCACGAGCGCGTCGTCGAACGTCTCGAGCTCCAGGCCGAGCTCCAGCGCGCCCTCGAGCTCGAACAGCTCGAGATCCACTACCAGCCGGTCGTGCGCCTCGACCAGCGCGCCGACTACGGCGTCGAGGCCCTTCTGCGCTGGATGCACCCCGAACGCGGGACCATCGCACCCCTCCAGTTCATCCCCCTCGCCGAGGAGACGGGGCTCATCATCCCCATCGGTCGCTGGGTCCTTCAGGAGGCCTGTCGCGAGGGCGTGCGGCTGCACCGTGCCTTCCCTGAACGCGCGCCGCTGACGATCAGCGTCAACCTCTCCGTCAAGCAGCTCCAGTCGGAGACGATCATCGAAGACGTCCGGGAAGCACTCGAGCAGAGCGGCCTCCCCGCATCCTCGCTCGTTCTCGAGATCACCGAGACCGTGATGATGGCCGACACCGACGTCGCCGTCCAACGGCTGAACGAGCTGAAAGCACTCGGCGTGCTGCTGGCGATGGACGACTTCGGGACCGGCTACTCGTCGCTCTCGTACCTGAGCCGGTTCCCGATCGACATCCTCAAGATGGACCGCTCGTTCCTCTCGCCGGAGCACGAGGAGTCGGGACTGATCGCGGCGATCATCGCGCTCGGGAACAGCATGACCCTGAACGTGGTCGCCGAGGGCATCGAGCAGCCGGAGCAGATCGAAGCGCTCCAGGAGCTCGGATGCGAACTCGGGCAGGGCTTCCTCTTCGCGAGGCCCATGAACCACGAGGCGCTCTTCGAGTACCTCGACGCCGACCAGGCGACCGGCGAGCGTGCAGCATAGTCACGAGGCGTTCGACCGCCCCGGCGGGTTCTCGCGTGTCAACCTCCTAGCGCCGCTGAGGCACCGCGAGTTCCGGCTCCTCTGGGCCGGTATGACGGTGTCGCTCGTCGGCGACGGGATCTTCCTCGTCGCAATGGCCTGGCAGGCGTACGAGCTCTGGAACGCGCCCGCCGCGCTGTCGCTGCTCGGCATCGGGATGACGATCCCGACGATCGCGTTCCTTCTGCCCGCCGGAGTGGCGAGCGATCGCTTCGACCGACGGACGATCATGCTCTACGCGGACGTCGGGCGCGCACTCGTGATTGCGGCGCTCGCCGTGCTCTCGCTCACGGGGATGCTGACGTTCTGGGAGCTGACGATCATCGTCGCGCTCTACGGCATCGGAACCGCGTTCTTCACACCCGCCTTCGAGGCGGTCGTTCCCGACGTGGTCCCAGCCGACGAGCTCGCGGCGGCGAACTCTCTCGACCAGTTCGTCCGCCCGATCGCGCTGCGCCTTGCGGGACCTGCGCTCGGTGGCGTTCTCGTCGCCTGGATCGGCGCCGGCGGCGCATTCGCAGTGGACGCGGCGTCGTTTGCCGCGTCGACGCTCGCGCTCTTCTTCATGCGCCCGCCGGCGCATGCGCGATCCGAGCACGTCGACTCCTCGGTCGACGCCGTGCGCGAGGCGCTCTCGTTCGTCCGGCACCGCGTGTGGCTCTGGGGCACGCTCGGCTCGGCGACGATCGCCTACCTCGCGTTCATGGGCCCCGCGGAAGTCCTGCTCCCCTATGTCGTCAAGAACGAGCTTCACGCCTCCGCTGCCGACCTCGGCCTCATCTTCGCGGCGGGTGGAATCGGCGCGATCGGCGCGGCGCTGATCATGGGGCAGCGAGGCCACCCCCGCCGCGACGTGACGTTCATGTACGCGACGTGGACACTCGCGACGCTCGCGGTGGCCGGGTACGGCCTCGCGACGTCCTCGTGGCAGCTCATGGTCGCGTGCCTCCTCTTCAACGGGCTCGAGACGGCGGGCACGATCGTGTGGGCGACGATCAAGCAGCGCCACGTTCCCGCGTCGCTGCTCGGTCGAGTCTCGAGCCTCGACTGGCTCATCTCCATCGGGCTGCTTCCCCTGTCGTTCGCGCTCACCGCGCCGGTCGTCGCGCTCGTCGGCGTTCGGGCGACACTGGTCGGTGCGGCGGCGATCGGCGGCGCGTTTACGTTGGGCGCGCTCTTCCTTCCGGGCATGCGAGAGATCGAAGACGTTCATGGACCTCGAGATCTCGACCTTCCCGATCCCGCACCGGGGAACATCCGACCGGCTGCCCGTTAGGGTCAAGGGATGTCCTGGGTTCGACTCGTCATCGTCGCCAACGAGGTGGAAGCCGAGACGATCGGCGGCTTGCTGCAGACCGAAGGAATCGACAGCGTCCAGCGGTTCACGGACGTCGGCGCGGGCGCGGGCGACGCGACCGGCAGCGGCGGGCCGCGCGAGGTCCTCGTCGCTCCCGAGGACCTCGACCGCGCGCAGGAGCTGCTCGGCACCGACGCGTCCGTGTGAGAGCAAATGGAAAGGCCCGGCGAGTGGTCGTCCGGGCCAGGCCTCTCCGATCCTGATGGGGATGTGCGGATGTGGGTCCACCCACCCGCAGCACTACAACGGCTCGAACGCCAAGCCGGTTACGGCTGGCCGGTTCGGACTGAGCGCGACTCCAGGACGAGCGAGACGACGACGAGCGCGGCGATCGCGCCGACTTGCGCCGCAGCCCCCAGCTCCGTTCCGATCGGGATCGTGGCCAACACGACGGCCGCACCGACGAGACGCACGCGGTTTCGAGCGATGCCGAACGTCCGCCGGAAGCCGACTTCGGACGCGATGAAGAGCGCGGTGCCGACTGCGAGCCCGACGGCGATCCAGCCCGCGAGCGGCTCGTACGGCTCGCCGATCGCCTTCTTGAGCCCGGCGGCGAGGGCGACGACCCCGAACAGGATTCCGTAGTGCCAGTAGCCGAACGCGCGCAGTGCGAGCTCGGGGCGCCGCTCCTCCGCGGCCGCCTCGAATGCGCGCTCGACGTCCTCCTCGTCGCTGAAGTAGACCCACCAGAGCGCCGCGCTGAGGCTGAGCGAGAGCAGCGCGACGAGGACGAGGCCGCCGTCGAGCGGCAGTCCGGCCGCGGCTGCGCCGATCACGACAACCGACTCGCCGAGCGCGACGATCACGACGAGACCGTGGCGCTCCACGAAGTGCGAGACCGAGACGACGAAGCCCTCGACGGTCGTGAAGCGCGGCGTGAACCAGAGCAGTGCGCCGGTGAACGCCCACAGCGCCCACTGCCAGTCGCCGCCGAGCGCGCCGCCGACGGTCACGAGCACGGCGCCAACGAGGTTGAACGGCGCGAAACGGAGGATCGCCCGGGCCTCCGACATGGACGCCCCGCGGACGTACAGCGCCGCGTGCAGCACAGTGACGACGAGGTACCCGAGCCCGAAGGCGAGCCCGTCGCTCTCGTACGCGTGCGGCACTGCGAGCGCGATCACGAGAAAGCCGCCCATCCCGCCGATGAGCAGCAGACGGAAGCGGACGCGATCGGTGGAGATCGCGTTCGTCAACCACGCGTACCCGTCGTAGATCCACCAGATCAGGATCAGCATCACGAGGACCTGCGCGACCGCCGCTGCGTCCTTGCCGTCGACGAGGACACTGGTCAGCTGCGTGATCGTGAAGACGAAGACGAGGTCGAAGAAGAGCTCGAGCGTCGAGACGCGGGCGTTGCGCTCGACGGGAGCCGGCATCGATGCATCTTCGCGTCCGGACGCGACGGTGCGGCCACTTTCGTTTGTATAGTGACCGGCTCCAGGCATTGCTCAGGAGGGAGCCATCATGAGCGTCACCGAAGAGCTCCTCCGCAACGCGGAGGACTACGCCGAGCGGTTCGACCGAGGCGATCTCGCCCTCCCGCCGGCAAAGCGCGTCGCGGTACTCGCCTGCATGGACGCGCGGCTGAACCCGTACAGGCTGCTCGGACTGAGCGAGGGCGATGCGCACGTGATCCAGAATGCGGGCGGCGTCGTCACCGACGACGAGATCCGCTCGCTCGCGATCTCCCAGCGGTTGCTCGGGACCGAGGAGATCATCCTCATCCACCACACGGACTGCGGGATGCTGACCTTCGAGGACGGCGAGTTCCGACGGGAGATCCAGCGCGAGACCGGCGTGAAGCCGCAGTGGTCGGCCGAGACGTTCGACGACCTCGAAGAGGACGTCCGGCAGTCCATTGCGCGCATCGAGGCGAGTCCCTTCATCCCCCGCAAGGACAGCGTCCGCGGGTTCGTCTACGACGTGAAGACGGGCAGGCTCCGCGAGGTCACCTGAACCCGGAGGAGGGATGCGCCGAGCTCCCTCTGCTCCCACGCTTCGTGAGGCAGGCCGCGCGCGCAGGGGACTCGACGGAAACCGCGCGCCGGCCTGTCGTCGCGGCGTTTGACCCGTTTGGGCCAGATCCACCCTGGTACACAAGAGAAGGCCCGGTGGCAACTGCCCAGTAACCGGCCGGGCCTTCGATTCGCTCCGCAACGTCGGGCCTAGCTCCCTTCGTCGCGTAGCCGTTGCATCATAGGTTGCGGGCGTGCGCTACGTAGGGAGGGCCAATCTCGCGAAGCGTCTCGAGCCGCTGGAGGGCACGTCGGGCCGCTCCGTCTACGGGGAAGGGAGCGCGCGCTTCGAGCTCGGCGACTCGACGCTCACCGTCACGCCGCCCTTCGGGCTCACGGACGAGGGCGTCTACGACTCGATCGTCGTCCAGCCGCTGCTCGGCGCGCTGGCGACCGACCACGCGGTCGCGGCGCTCCTCGTCCGGCTCGGCGGCTACGCGTTCGGCGTCTTCGAGGGAGAGCGGCTCGTGGTCTCGAAGGTCGGCGCCCGCTTCGTCAAGGGACGCCACAAGAAGGGCGGGTCATCGTCGGGGCGGTTCCGGAGGCGGCGCGAGGGACAGGAGCGCGACCTCGTCCGCGAGGCTGCCGCGGAGGCCGTGCGCGTGCTCGATCCGTGGCGCGATCGCGTCGACCGAACGGCGCTGGGCGGCGACCGCAGCGCGGTGTCCCGGATGCTCGAAGCGCACGCGAGCCTCGGCTGGATCGCGCCGCTTGCGCTCGAGCGGTTCTTCACGGTGCCCGACCCGCGACGTCGCGTGCTCGAGGAGCTTCCGTACCAGCTCTATGCGGCGAAGGTGGTCGAGGAGGAGCGCTAGCCCGCCAGGTGGGCGACCGTCGCGCCGTCGGCGGACTCGCTCTCGCGCCGCTCGACCAGCGGGTGCCGGTCGAGCTCCTCGCGGACGGCAGCCCTGACCGCACCTGTCCCGCGACCGTGGACGACGCGGACCATCGCGAGGCCCGCGAGTGCGGCGTCGTCGACGAAGGAGCGCACGGCCTCGCGAGCGTCCTGCGCCCGTGTGCCGCGCACGTCGAGCTCGTCAGACATGCCCGCACGGGCGGCGGCGACGACGCGCACGACCGGCTCGGTCTCCGGCTCGCTCGAGCCGCCGCGCGGATCGGGCTGCAGGCGGTCGAGCGGGATGCGGACACGATGGCCCGCGACGCCGAGCACTTCCGCCTCGTCGCCCTCGATCGCGGCGATCGTCCCGCGCACACCGAGCGCCGGAGCCTCGACCGGATCTCCCTCGGCGAGTGGGCGCGTGAGCGGCACCGGCCGCTCGACGGCGCGGAGCGCACGCTCGGCCTGCTCTGCGCGTGCGGAGGCGGCACCGAGTCGGCGATCCCGGTCGCGCTCGGCGCGTGACGCTGCCCCGCTCGACGCGCGGCGGACGTCGCGCTCCCGCCGCCTCGCCGCGCGAATCTCGTCGCGGAGCTCCTGGAGCTCCTGCCGGGCCGCGGCGAGGTCGCGCTGCGCCTCTGCGGCGGCGCGCTCGCGCTCGCTCGCCGCTGAGGCGCGCACCGTCTCGATCTCGGCCTGCAGCTCTGCAGCTCGACTGCGCGCGCGCTCGGCCGCCTGCTCCGCGGAAGCCCGCTCGTCGGCGGCCGCCGTGCGTTCCTCCGTGGCGATGCGCTCGGCCGCCTCGGTCTGCGCGAGGAGCTCCTCGATCCGCCGGCGTTCCGGTGCGATCCGCCCGCGGGCGTCCTCGACCACGCTGCCGTCGAGCCCGAGACGCTCGGCGATGCGAAGCGCATGCGAGGTCCCGGGCCTCCCGAGGGTGATCCGGTACAGCGGCTCGTGCGTGTCCGGATCGAACCCCGTCGCCGCGTTCGCGACGCCCTCGCTCGCGCTCGCCCACTCCTTGAGCTCGGGGTAGTGCGGCGTGACGACGGTGAGCCGAGCCTGGGAAGCCAAACGTGCGAGGAGCGCCTGTGCGAGCGCCGAGCCCTCGACGGGATCCGTGCCGGACGCGAGCTCGTCGACCAGCACGAGCGAACGCTCCTTCGCCGACCGCAGGATCGCGACGAGGTTCGCGACGTGTCCTGAGAACGTCGAGAGGCTCATCTCGATCGACTGGGGATCGCCGATGTCAGCGAGCACCTCGTCGAAGATCGGCAGCGACGCTTCGACGGCCGGCGGTCGAAGACCCGACTGGTGGATGAGGGCCGCGAGCCCGAGCGTCTTCAGCGCGACGGTCTTGCCGCCCGTGTTCGGGCCGCTGATCACGAGCGCACGAAGACGTCCGAGGTCGAGGTCGATCGGCACCGCGTTCGCGGGATCGAGCAGCGGATGGCGCGCGCCGACGAGCCGAACGTCGTCTTTCACCTCGACTTCCGCCCCACGCCACGCGCGCGAGACCGAGCCGCTCGCAACCGTGAGGTCGATCGCGGCGGTCGCCTCGACGAGCGTCTCGAGCACGTCGGCCCGCTCGCCGACCGCGCGCGAGAGCTCGCGCAGGATGCGCTCGGCCTCCTCGCGCTCCTCGCCCGCGACCTCCGAGTGCCTGTTGTTCAGCTCCACCACGTCGAAGGGCTCGACGAACAGCGTCTGGCCGGAGTCGGACGAGTCGTGGACGATGCCGGGGACGCTGCGTCGCGCGCTCGCCTTGACCGCGAGCACGGGCCGGCCGCCGCGCAGCGTCACGAAGTCCTCCTGCAGGTGCTCGCGCAGGCCGCTCGACCGGACGAGCTGCTGCATCTTCTCCGTCACGCGATGCCTGCCGCTTCGGAGCTCGGCGCGAAGCTTTCGCAGGCGCGGCGACGCGGTGTCGCGCAGGTCGGAGCCGTCCTCCTCGACCGCGCGGTCGATCGTCTCGGCGAGCGGGCGGAGCGACGGATCGATCCGCCCGGCGATCTCGCGCAGCAGCGGCGCGTCCTGCTGCTCGAGCGAGGCGCGC
>Ga0111538_10010210_pt1 | contig 12496 bp, 8 predicted proteins | sample SoiMethybrSBSTD1_FD_79669 | JGI IMG/M metagenome (GOLD analysis project Ga0111538, IMG submission 79669) | Bulk soil microbial communities from a Populus tree surrounding site in Tennessee, USA - Soil MetaG P. TD hybrid SBSTD1 (version 2)... | ecosystem: Environmental > Terrestrial > Soil > Tree...
GGCCCACCCGCCTGACGACCGGCGGCGCATGCCGCGTGGTCGGGCGCGCTGGGGCAGAGTGGACGGTGACGACCAGGAGGTCCCGATGTCCGACCGCGTGACCGTGCACATCACCGACGGCGTGGCCGACGTACGGCTGAACCGGCCCGACAAGCTGAACGCCCTCGACGGCGACATGTTCGTCGCCCTGGTCGACACCGCGGGCCGCCTGGCGCGGGACTCGTCCGTGCGCGCCGTCGTCCTCTCAGGCGAGGGGCGGGCCTTCAGCGCCGGCCTCGACTTCTCGGGGTTCATGGCCATGGCCGGCGGCGGCCGGGGCACGGTCGACCGCGGCGCCGACGCGCCGGCGCAGGGCGAGGCGACCGGCGACGCCACCGGCGACCTCGGGGCCATCGGGCGCACCGACGGCCGCATCACCCACCTCGCCCAGCAGGCCGCCCACGGGTGGTCCGAGGTGCCGGTGCCCGTCATCGCGGCCGTGTGGGGTCACTGCCTGGGCGGAGGCCTGCAGATCGCGCTCGGCGCCGACCTGCGCCTCGTCCACCCCGAGGCCAAGCTGTCGGTCCTCGAGATCCGGTGGGGCCTGTCGCCGGACATGACCGCCACCGCCACCCTGCCCCGGCTCGTCGGCATCGACGTGGCCAAGGAGCTGACCTGGACCGGCCGCAACGTGACCGGAGCCGAGGCCGTGGCGCTGGGCCTGTGCACCCGCACCAGTGACGACCCGCTCGCGGACGCCCTGGCGCTGGCCGGCGAGATCGCCGGAAAGAGCCCGCAGGCCATCCGGGGCACGAAGCGGCTGCTCGAGCAGGCCGGGCGCGTGCCCCTCGCCCAGCAGTACGCCGACGAGCGCCACACGATCGGCTCGCTCATCGGTACGCCCAACCAGGTCGAGGCCGTGGCGGCGTTCTTCGAGAAGCGGCCGCCCTCGTTCGCCGACCCCGACTGAGAGCGCGCCGGGCCCGAGAGGGGCCGACACCCGCGGGCCGGCCGACCGTCGCGCGCACCCGCGGGGCGGGTGCGCGTCGGCCTGCCAGCGACTCCGGGGACCGTCGCCGGCTCAGTACCCGGCGGCGGCGCCGTCGAGCGACCGGGGGTCGGCGATGCCCGCCAGCACGCCGTCGGTCACCTCGATGACCTGCGCGTGCCCGAACCCGTGGTCGACGGTGGCGGGGCTGCGGTGCACGTCGTGGCCGCGCTCGCCCAGCCCGTCGTCCCACGCGGCCGGTGCGTGCGCCTCGACCTCGATGCGGCCGGGCCCCGGGCCCGACCAGGTGTCGAAGCCGCCGTGGGCGCCCCCCGTGCGGGCCGGTGCCAGCACCCAGCGACCGGCTCGCACCGCACGGCCGGGCGACTCGTCGTGCGCCAGCAGCCGCGTCAGCAGCTGGACCAGGATCTGGGGCTGCGAGTCGCCGCCCATCGTGCCGAGCACGGCCCGGAGCGACCCGTCGGGGCGCGTGATCAGGGCCGGGGCGAGCGTGTGCGGCGGCCGGCGGCCGGGAGCGAAGGCTGCCGGGTCGCCCTCGCCGAGGCTGAAGCCGATGCCCCGGTCGTGCAGGAAGATTCCGGTCGAGCGCTCGACGATGTGCGCCCCCCACCCCGAGGCGTTGGACTGGATCAGCGTGACGCCCGTGCGCTCCCGGTCGACCGCGCAGGCCACCGTGGTGCCCCCGGGCCGCGTCGCCGGGGTCAGCTCTGCCCGCCGGTCGGGGTCGACGAGCGCCCGCTGCGCGTCGAGGCGCTCGGCGTCGAGCAGCGCGGGGCCGTCGGCGGCGTCGGACAGGACCGCGTCGCGGTCCGCGCCGGTGACCCGGGCCGCCTCCGCGAGCAGGTGGGCCCACGCCGGATCCGCGGGGTCGTCGGGCAGGTCGAGGTCCGACGCCACGACCGCGGCGGCCAGCGTCAGGTAGCCCTGCGAGGGTGGGGGCGCCGTGTGCAACGTGTGGCCCCACACGTCCGCGGACAGGGGCTCGACCCAGTCGGCCTGGCTGCGGGCGAGGTCGTCGCGGGTGAACAGGTCCCGGCCGAGGGCGAGCAGCCCCTCGCCGAAGGGGCCGAGGTAGAACGCGTCGCGGCCGCCGTCGGCCACGGCCTCCAGCGCCACCGCCACCCCCGGCCGGCGCACGAGCGTGCCGGGCGCCAGGCGGCCTCCGCCGGCCATGGCGGGCTCGAGGTAGTCGTCGCTGCCGTCGACCTCGAGCACGAGGGGCGCCATGAGCGCCAGCAGGGGCGAGACGGGGAACCCCGTGGCCGCGTAGGTGACCGCCGCCTCGAGGACCTGGGGGAGCGGAAGGCGCCCGTGCCGCCGGTGCAGCTCGAGCCAGCCGTCGACGCACCCCGGGACGGTGACCGCCCGCACGTCGCCCTGGGCCGGCAGGCGGCGCAGCCCCTCGACCCGCGCCTGGAGCGCGTCGGCCCCGCTGCCCGCCCGGCCGGCCGCGCACAGGGCCTCGACGGGCGCGCCCGGCCGGTGCACCAGTGCGAAGAGGTCGCCGCCCATGCCGCACTGGTTCTGGTTGGTGACGGCAAGGACCGCGCCGGCCGCCACCGCGGCGTCGGCGGCACTGCCTCCGGCCCGGAGGATCGCCACCCCGGCGGACGACGCCAGGTGATCGGCCGTCGCCACCATGCCCGACGGGGCGTGTGCCGTCGCCGTCCCGAATCCGCCCACCGACATCGGGCGGACATTACGGGACGCGGTCGAACCGCGGGCCGCGGCCCGGACGCGGCCCGGCCGAGAGGCGGCCGAGGCCGCCCGAGGCCGTGCGGTGGTCCGCCGGCGCCGCTCAGCCGTCGACGAGGGCGTCGCCGGCGCGCCACGCGGCCTCGACGGCGTCGAGCCGGGCGGTGGCGGTGCGGCGGAGGTGGGCGGCCGCCCCGGTCACCAGGGCGTTGGCCAGCGACAGCGCGCCGACGTAGCTGTCGAACACGCCGGCGCCCTCGGCCGCCACCGTGAACGTGACCTCGGCCTGGGCCGCGAGCGGCGAGAGCAGGCTGTCGGTGAGGGCGACCGCCACCGCGCCACCGGCGACGGCGCGGGTCACCGCCTCGACCACCCAGCGCTCGTACCGGCGCAGGTCGATGGCCACGACCACCGGGTCGGGCCCGCAGGTGGCGAGCCGGCGGGCGACGGCGACCTCGGACCCCGCCAGCTCGTCGACCCCGTCGCGGACGAGGCCCAGCGTCGTGGCGAGCATCGCCCCCACGCCGGCCCCGGCGTCGCCGGCCAGCACCAGGACGGGCCGGCGCCGGTCGGTGAGCAGGGCGACGGCGCGGTCGAACCCGTCGGGGTCGACCGCGCCGAGCGTGCGCTGGACGTTGTCGAGCTCGGCGCGGAGCGTGCGGGTGACGACGTCGTGGCCCTCCTCGGCCCGGATGCGCTCGACCGCAGGGCGCAGCCGCTGGCCGATGCCGTCCTGCACGGCGGCCTGCAACCCGCTGAACCCGTCGTACCCGAGGCGGGTGGCGAGCCGGACGACCGAGGCCCCCGACGTCTGCGCCCGGGTCGCCACGCGGGCGACCGTCCCGAACGCGACGGCCTCGGGGTCGCGCAGGACGACCTCGGCCACCTGCCGCTCGGCGGGGGAGAGGCGGTCGCGGTGCTGCTCGATGCGGGTCGCCACGGAGGACATGAACGAGATGATACGTTCGGCGGCCAGGTCGGAACGTTTGTTCCAGGTGCGCCCCGAGGGTCCGTCCCGACGGTGCCCTCGACGGTGCGTCCCGAACGACGCGGTCCGGCCGAGTCCCACCCGAGTCCGACGCACCGGCCGGCCCGCCGCCCTCGGCGGCCCCGTCCCGTCGGTCGCCACCACGCGAGAGGCACGACGCATGACGACCTTCCGCTCGGTCAACCCCGCCCGCCCCGACGACGTCGTGGGCGAGTACCCGGTGCACGACGCCGCGGCCGTCGACGCCGCCGTCGCCGCCGCGGCCGAGGCCCAACGCGCCTGGCGGCGGCGCCCGATCCCCGAACGGGCCGACATCGTCGCCGCCGCGGGCGACGTGATCGCCCGCGACAAGGAGGCGCTGACCGACCTCGTCAGCCACGAGGCCGGCAAGGTGCTGGTCGAGGCGGGAGGCGACGTGCAGGAGGCCGTCGACATGGCCTACTTCGTCGCCGGCCAGGGCCGGTCGGCCTGGGGCGAGACCGTGCCGTCCGAGCTGGGCGACAAGCTGTGCTGGACCACCCGGCAGCCGGTCGGCGTGGTGGGGATGATCACCCCCTGGAACTTCCCGGTGGCCATCCCGTCCTGGAAGATCTTCCCCGCGCTGCTGGCCGGCAACGGCGTCGTCATCAAGCCCAGCGAGCACGCCCCCGCGTGCTGCGAGGCGTTCGTGGCCGCGTGCGTCGAGGCGGGCGTCCCGGCCGACCTCGTCCGGGTGGTGCACGGGTTCGCCGAGCCGGCCGCCGCGCTGGCGGTGCACCCCGGCGTCGGTGCCGTCAGCTTCACCGGCTCGGTCCCGACGGGTCGCAAGGTGGCGGCGTCGGCCATGGAGACCGGGCCCCGCCTGCTCTCCCTCGAGCTCGGCGGCAAGAACGCCATGGTCGTCCGCGAGGACGCCGACCTCGAGATCGCCGTCGACGGCGCCGTGTTCGGAGCCTTCGGCACGTCGGGCCAGCGGTGCACCTCGACCTCGCGCCTCATCGCCCACCCGGCGATCGCCGCCGAGCTGGTCGAGCGCATCGTCGAGCGGGCCGCGGCGCTGCACCTCGGCGACCCCCGCGACCCGAAGGTCGACGTCGGGCCGGTCATCACCGGGTCGTCCGCCGAGCGCATCGCCGGCATGGTCGCCGCCGCCGTCGACGAGGGCGCCACGGTCGCCACCGGCGGCGAGTCGGTGACCGTCGACGACTGCGCGGGGGGTGCCTTCTACGCCCCGACCGTGCTCACCGACGTGCGCCCCGGCCACCGCGTCGCCCGAGAGGAGGTGTTCGGGCCCGTGCTCGCGGTCCTCGAGGTCGCCGACCTCGACGACGCCCTCGACGTGGTCAACAGCGTCGAGTACGGGCTGTCGGCGGCGATCTACTCGCGCGACATCTCCACGGCGCTCCGGGCGGTCGACCGCATCGACACCGGCATCGTCTACGTGAACGCCCCGACCATCGGGGCCGAGATCCCCCTGCCCTTCGGCGGCACCAAGCACACGGGCAACGGGTTCCGCGAGGCGGGCACCCGGGGCATCGAGCAGTTCAGCCAGCTCAAGACCGTCTACGTCGACTACTCGGGCCGGCTGCAGAAGGCCCAGATCGACACGCACCCCCGGGAGGGATCATGAGCACCGCCACCACCGACACCACGGCCACGTGGCTGGCCCGCGACCACGACGCCCTCGCCGGGGTGCTGCCCCGCTACTACGACGTCGTCGCCGAGCGGGGCGAGGGGGCGTGGATCGTCGACGTCGAGGGCCGCCGCTACCTCGACCTCGGCGCGGGCATCGCGGTGAACACGACCGGCCACTGCCACCCCGCGGTCGTCGACGCCATCACCGACCAGGCCCGCACGCTCGTCCACACCTCGGTGGTCGTGCACAACACCCGCAACATCACCCTCGCCGAGCGCATCGGCGCGCTGTGCCCGTTCCTCGACGACCCCCAGGTGTTCTTCTGCAACTCGGGGGCCGAGGCGGTCGACGGCGCGCTCAAGCTGGCCCGCAAGGTGACGGGCAAGCCGGGCGTGATCGCCTTCCGCCGGGCGTTCCACGGCCGCACCCTCGCCGCGACCACGCTGACCACGGCCAAGGGCCGTTACCGCGAGGGGTACGAGCCGCTGCTCCCGGGCGTCTACCACGCGCCCTACTGCGTCCCCCACGAGCACGCCACGCCCGACGCCGCGGTGGCGGTCGCCCTCGGCGAGCTCGACCGCGTGCTGGCCCTGCAGGCCCCGCCGGCCAACGTGGGTGCGATGATCGTCGAGCCGGTCCTCGGCGAGGGCGGCTACGTCCCGCCGCCGCGGGCCTGGCTGGCCGGGCTGCGGGAGCGCTGCGACGACCACGGCATCCTGCTGGTGTTCGACGAGGTCCAGTGCGGCGTCGGCCGCACCGGCCGCCCGTTCGCGGCGGAGGCCTACGACGTCCGTCCCGACGTCGTGCTGTTCGCCAAGGGCATCGCCTCGGGCCTGCCGCTCGGGGGCATCGTCGCCCCCCGGGGGCTGATGGAGCGGTGGCCCACCGGGGCGCACGGGTCGACCTTCGGCGGCAACCCCGTGGCGTGCGCCGCGGCCCTCGCCACGCTGGACGTGCTCGACGAGACCGACGGCTACCGCCGCACCGCCGAGCTGGGCGAAAGGGCGGTGACCCACCTGCGCCGCGAGGTCGGGGGCCACGGCCACGTGCGCGACATCCGCGGCATCGGGCTCATGGTCGGCGTCGAGCTCGCCGACAAGGCCGTCACCGACCGCATCTGCGCCGCCTGCCTCGACGCCGGTGTGATCGTGCTGTCGTGCGGCCCCGACGAGAACGTGCTGCGGCTGGTGCCGCCGCTCACCATCACCACCGACGAGCTCGACCACGGCCTGGCGGTCCTCTGCGACGCCATCCGCACCGCCTGACCGTTCTGGCGTCTGTCACCGCGCCATGGCGCGGTGACAGACGCCAGAAGTGCTCTCAGAACCCCAGCAGGGCGTCGAGGGCCGGGCGGAGGCGCGCTTCGGCCGTCCACACCGCCTCGAGCGTGGGGGCGAACGGCACCGGCGTGTCGAGCCCGCCCACCCGGGCCACCGGGGCGTCGAGCCAGGCGAACGCCTCGGTGCCGATCGTGGCGGCGATCTCGGCCCCGAACCCGCCGGTGGCCGGCGCCTCGTGCAGCACCAGCGCCCGCGACGTGCGCCGGACCGAGTCGAGCACGGTGTCGCGGTCCCACGGACACAGCGTGCGCAGGTCGACGACCTCGACCTCGCCGCCGCCCTCGGCCGCCCGCTCGTCGGCTGCGGCGACCGCCCACCCGACGCCCGCCCCGTAGGTCACGATCGTGGCGTCGGTGCCCGGTCGGGCGACCCGGGCCCGGCCCAGCGCCTCGACGTGGTGGCCGGGGGGCACCGGCCCCCTGGCGCTGCGGTACAGCCGCTTGTGCTCGAGCACCAGCACGGGGTTGCCGTCGTCGAGGGCGCCCAGCAGCAGGCCCTTGGCGTCGGCGGGGCTCGACGGGGCCACGACCTTCAGGCCCGGCACGTGGCAGAACCACGCCTCGACGTTCTGCGAGTGGAACGGCCCGGCGCCCAGCCCACCGCCGACCGGCAGCCGCACGACGAGCGGCACCGGCGCGCCCCACCGGTAGTGCGTGGTGGCGACGTTGTTGACGAGCTGGTTGAACCCGCACGACACGAAGTCGCCGAACTGCATCTCGACCACCGGGCGGAACCCGTCGAGCGCGAGGCCGAGGGCGGCGCCGATCGCCCCCGACTCGATGATCGGCGTGTTGCGCACCCGGTCGGGCCCGAACTCGGCGACGAGACCCTCGGTGGCCTTGAACACCCCGCCGTAGCCGGCGATGTCCTGCCCGAGGAGGACGACACGGGGATCGGCCCCCATCGCCACCTGCAGCGCCTCGCGCACGGCGTCGACGTAGCGCAGCTCGGGCTCGGTGCCGGGGACGCCGACGGGACGGGCCGCCGCCCGGGTCAGGGGCGCGGCCGGCGCGAAGACCCGGGCCACCTCCTCGTCGGGGGTGGTCGACGGCACGTCGTCGCCGAGCGCCTCGACGACGAGGCGGTCGACCTGGGACCGGGCGTCGGCCTCGGCCGCGGCGCGGCTGGCCCGGTCGACCAGCCCGGCGGCGTCGAGGCGCTCGGCGAAGCGCGTGATCGGGTCGCGGGCCACCCAGGCGGCCAGCTGCTCGGCCGGCACGTAGTCGGTGCCCGAGGCCTCCTCGTGACCACGCATGCGGAACGTCTTGCACTCGAGCAGGGCGGGTCCCTTGCCCGCGCGCGCCCGGCCCGCCGCCCAGGCCACCGCCTCGCGGACGGCCAGGACGTCGTTGCCGTCGACCACCCGCCCGGGCATGCCGTACCCCGCGGCCCGGTCGGCGAGGTCGGCGCAGGCGTACTGCTCGGTCACGGGCGTCGAGAGGCCCCAGTGGTTGTTCTCGACCACGAACAGCACCGGCAGGGCCCACACCGCCGCCAGGTTCATCGCCTCGTGGACGTCGCCCTCGCTGGTCGCCCCGTCGCCGACCAGCACCGCGGCCACGGCCTCGTCGCCCCGGAGGCGCGCCGCCAGGGCCAGCCCGTCGGCCACCGGCGCCATGGCCCCGAGGTGGCTGATCATGCCGACGACGTGGTGCTCGAGGCTGCCGAAGTGGAAGGTGCGATCGCGGCCGCCGGTGTAGCCGCCGGCCCGACCCAGCAGCTGGCGGAACAGCACGCCGAGGTCGAGGCCCCGGCCGGTGAACACGGCCAGGTTGCGGTGGACGGGCAGGATCCAGTCGTCCGGCCGCAGGGCCGCCACCAGCCCGACCGACACGGCCTCCTGGCCGATGCCCGAGAACCACTTCGAGAGCTGGCCCCGCCGCAGCAGGTTCAGCATCTTGTCCTCGATGGCACGGGGCAGCACCAGGGCCCGCCACAGGTCGAGCGCCTCGTCGGGCGCCAGCGCCTCGAGCGCCGCGGCCGGTGTCGAGGCGGTCAGCTCGCCCACTGCCCGCGGTCCTGGAGCTCGGCCTTCAGCAGGTCGGCCCGGTCGGTCATGATGCCGTCGACGCCCAGGTCGAGCAGCTCGGCCATCTCGGTGCGGTCGTTCACCGTCCACACGTGCACCTGGAGGCCACGCTCGTGGGCCGCCGAGACGACGCGCCGGGTCACGAGCGGGACCGGTCCGCGACGCACGGGCACCTGGATGCACGCGGCGCTGAACGACCCCGAGGGCAGCCCCCGGGCCGCGGCCAGGAAGCGGGCCACCTGCTTCGGGCCCATCGACGTGCACACCCGGGGCCCCACCCGCTCGCGCACCCGGGCGAGCCGGCGGTCGGAGAACGCCCCGATGCACACCCGGTCGACCGAGCCGGTGCGCTCGATCAGGTCGACGAGTGGGTCGACGGCGGCGTCGTGCTTCGGGTCGATGTTGATGCGGACGTCGGGCCACGCCGCCAGCAGGTCCTCGAGCAGGGGGATCTGGTCGCGCCCGTGGACCAGCGCCTCCTTCACCGCGGCGTACGGCAGGTCGCCGAGCACCCCTTCACCGCCGGTCAGGCGGTCGAGGTGGTCGTCGTGGAAGGCCACCAGCACGCCGTCGCTCGTGACGTGGGCGTCGGTCTCGATGTAGCGGTACCCGAGGGCGACGGCCGCCTCGAACGCCTCCATCGTGTTCTCGCCGGGCCCGTCGGGAGAGTGCGCCCCCTGGTGGGCGAAGGCGAGCGGGCCGGGCCAGTCGAGGAACGGGAGGGGCACCCGCCGGACGGTAGCCCGCGGCGGCGCGCGTGAGGCGCGGCGGCGCCTCGGGTAGACCGGGAGGTGACGCACCACCGCCAGCAGCGAGGAGCCCGCGATGAGCGACGTGACCCCGGTCCCGATCGGCGACCAGCGCGTGACCACCGACGACGACGTCGTCGTGGCGTCGCCCTACGACGGCACCGAGGTGGGGCGGGTGCCCCGCTGCGGGCGGACCGAGGTCGACCGGGCCGTGGCTGCGGCCCACGAGCGGCTGGAGCTCGCCGCCGCCGGCAAGGAGCCGTTCGCGGCCGCCGACCGGGCGGCCGTGCTCGACCGGGCCGCGGCCCTGCTCGACGAGCGGGCGGAGTCGTTCGCCCGCACGATCGCGGCCGAGGCGGCGAAGCCCCTGAAGACCGCTCTCGTCGAGGCCCGCCGGGCGGTCGACACGTTCCGGTTCAGCGCGGCCGAGGCCCGCACGCTCGCCGGCGACGTCGTCCCGCTCGAGGCCAGCGCCCCCGGGGCGGGCAAGATCGGCTTCACGCTGCGGCTGCCGGTCGGGGTGGTCGGCGCCATCAGCCCGTTCAACTTCCCGCTCAACCTCGTGGCGCACAAGGTGGCGCCCGCCATCGCCGCAGGGTGCCCGGTCGTGCTCAAACCCGCCAGCCAGACGCCGCTGTCGGCCCTGGCCCTGGCATGGCTGCTGCTCGACGAGTGCGACCTCCCGGCGGGGTGGCTCAACGTGGTGACCGGCTCGGGGCGGGACGTCGGCGATCCGCTCGTCGAGCACGAGAAGGTGGCCATGATCACGTTCACGGGATCGCCCGACGTCGGGTGGGGGATACGGGCGCGGGCGGCCCGCAAGAAGGTGAACCTCGAGCTGGGCAACAACACGCCCGTGATCATCGAGGGCGACGCCGACTGGCGCACCGCCGTCGGCAAGCTCAAGGTGGCCGGGTTCTCGCACGCCGGCCAGTCGTGCATCTCGTCGCAGCGGCTGCTCGTGCACCGGTCGATCCACGACGACGTCGTCGCCGCGCTCGTCGACGAGGTCGCCTCGCTGGTCGTCGGCCCCCCGCTCGACGAGGACACCGACGTGTCGGCCCTCATCTCCCGGGGTGACACCGAGCGCGTGTCGTCCTGGATCGCCGAGGCCGTCGCCGGCGGGGCGAAGGTCGCCACCGGCGGCGACGTGGGCGACGACGGCGTGTTGCGCCCGACCGTCCTCACCGGGGTCACGCCCGACATGAAGGTCTGCGCCGACGAGGTGTTCGGTCCGGTCCTGGCGGTCGCCGCCTACGACGACCTCGACGAGGCGATCGCGCTCGCCAACGACACGCGCTACGGCCTCCAGGCGGGCATCTTCACGGCCCGCATCGACGCGGCGCTGACGGCCGCCCGGCGACTCGACTTCGGCGGCGTGGTCATCAACGAGGTGCCGACCTGGCGGGCCGACCAGCAGCCCTACGGCGGCGTCCGCGACAGCGGCAACACCCGCGAGGGCCCGCACTACGCCGTGCGGGAGATGACCGAGGAGCGGCTGGTGGTGCTGCAGCCCTGAGATCGGGGCGGCGACCCGCGGGTCGCCGCCCGCTCAGCCGGGCCCGAACCCGCTGCCGTTGCCGAACCCGCGGCCGTTTCCGTGTCCGTTGCCGAGCCCGTTGCCGGCGGCCGGGCCGGCGTCGACCGGGGGGCGGCCCGAGCGCTCGCGGGCCTCGTCGAGGCCGCGCTGCACCCCGGCGCTGAAGCTCGTCAGCAGCGTCTGCACGTCGGTGGCGCGGCTGGCACCCCCCGGCGGTGTGAGCATGCGATCGCCCCGCGACGGCGCCGGGGCCGGGACCGCCGGCGTGGTGCCCGAGTCGCGCCGGCGCAGCGGCACGACGCCTGCCTGCGGCAGCTGGGCTCCGGGAACCCGCCGGGCGAGGCCGGCGTCGCCCCCCGGCCCGCCGGACGCACCGGGCGGGCGGCCGCCTCGGCTCGGCAGAGGCGGGGGCCCGGACGCGGCCGGGGAGCCCGACCCGAACGCAGTGGGGCGCCGCGACGGCAACGCGGGCGCGGCCGGCGGACCCGACGGCGCCACGGGCGGCGCGGCCGGCCCGGACGGCGAGGCGGGTGGCGCGTAGCGGCCGAGCGCCTCGAGGAGCGCGCGGTCGTCGGCGGGTGCGGGAGCCGGCCGCCCGGTCGAGAGGGGCGCCCGCCGGGTCAGGCCACCCGGCGTGCGCCCGAGGCCGGTCGCGGGCACCCGGGTGGTGCGGGGCCCGCCGGTCAGCGGCGGCTCGCCGCGCGGAGGCGACGACCAGGCCGCCCGCGCCGGTTCGGGCCGCCGGCGCGGGTCGGTGGTCGGGTCGGTCGTCGGCGCGGACGGCGGGCCGGGCACGGGCCCCGGCCCGGGGACGAACCCCGCCCCGGGATCGCCGGTGGGCGCCACCACCGGCGGCATGGCCATCGGCGCGGCCGGCATCGGTGGGAAGGTCGGCACCTCGGGCCCGCCCGCCGGGGGCGACGGCTGGGCGGCCGGCGCCAGCCCCTGCGGGGCGGTGCGGGGCAGGACGCGGTGACCGTGCGGCGGCGTGACCGGGGCGCTCGTGACGGCCTCGGTGGTGAGCAGGTGCGACGGCAGGGTGAGCGTGGCGGTGACCCCCTGGCCTCGCGAGGTGTCGAGCCGCACCTGGATGCCGTGCCGGGCGGCGAGGTTGCCGGCCACGTAGTGCCCCAGGTACTTGGACGGGGCGATGGTGAAGCTCTCGGCCCCGGCCAGGCGGCGGTTGGCCGACGCCACGTCGCCCGCCGCCATGCCCAGGCCGTTGTCGATGACCGCCAGGCTGTAGCTGCCGTCCTCGCGGTTGCGCCCGCGGATGTCGACGCTCTGGTCGGGTGGCGAGAACACGAGGGCGTTCTCGACGAGCTCGGCGAGGAGGTGGGCGAGGTCGGCGGCCGCGGAGCCGATGACGGTCGCCGGTTCGACGCCGCGGACGGTGACGCGCTGGTAGTCCTCGACCTCGCCGAGGGCGGCGCGGATGACGTCGGTGAGCCGCACGGGCGCGGCCCACTGGCGGGGCGGGTCGATGCCCGCCAGCACCAGCAGCGACTCGGCGTTGCGGCGCATGCGGGTGGCGAGGTGGTCGAGCCGGAAC
>Ga0111538_10010211_pt1 | contig 12496 bp, 9 predicted proteins | sample SoiMethybrSBSTD1_FD_79669 | JGI IMG/M metagenome (GOLD analysis project Ga0111538, IMG submission 79669) | Bulk soil microbial communities from a Populus tree surrounding site in Tennessee, USA - Soil MetaG P. TD hybrid SBSTD1 (version 2)... | ecosystem: Environmental > Terrestrial > Soil > Tree...
GCTTGCGGGTTTCCTCTCGGACCTCGACAACATGGTGGTCTCGCAGTCGATCGGCGGGCTGCCCGCGCTCGCGAACGTCGGGCAGGTGCGGCTCAAGGGGCTCGAGCTGTCGGTCGTCGACCGAGTCGGCGAGAACCTCTACCTCCGCGGGTCGTATGCGCTCCACGACGCGCGCTTCCGCGACTACCTGACGCAGTTCGACGGCGTCCCCACGCAGCTCGACGGCAACCGCTTCGAGATGTCGCCGCACCACCTGGCGGCGCTCGGCGTCTCCTGGTCCCCGGCGAATGGGTTCTTCGCCTCGGGCGAGCTCAACTACGTCGGCAGCCGCTACCTCAACAAGCGCAACACCGCGCTCGCCGAGTCGTACTCGACGCTCGCGGCGCTCGTCGGCTGGCGCCACGGCCGCTACGAGGTGCGCCTCTCGGGCCGCAACCTCACCGACCAGCGCGATCCCGTCGCGGAGAGCGAGCTCGGCGACGCGCAGTACTACCGGCTCTTCCCGCGGCACTTCGAGCTGGCGGGCGCCGTCCGCTTCTAGCCGACGCTACGGCACGACCTGCTCGAGCACCGCGAAGTCGCCCGGGTTCCAGGCCTGGGCGATGACGTAGAGCTTGCCGTTCCACTGCCGCAGCACCGCGTTGTGGACGTGCTTGAAGTTCGCGAGCCCGAGGTCGTCCTTCGGGAAGAGCGTCGAGACGAGGCGGTCGTTCTCGTAGAGGTAGATCGGCGCGCCCTTGCTGCGGTCCGGTCCGTCGAGCGCTCCCACGACCGCATAGCGGCCGAGGTAGTCGATGTCGCACGGCAGCGAACCCGCGGGCGTCCGCAGCGTCTCGAGGTGCTGGCCGTAGCGCGTGTAGCGGTCGATCTCGGCGTTGGCCCGGTCGGCGACGTCGATGCGCCTGGTGCCGGGCGGCACGGTGATGCCGTGCCCGGTGCCGAGCTGGCCGGGGCCCGTGCCGCGGCCCGCGAAGGCGAGGTCGTTCCAGACGGTCTTGAGCGGCCGCTCGCTCGCGACGCGCGCCGTGAGCACGAAGTCGAGGCTCGAGTAGCCCGTGGTGATGTACAGCCAGCCGTCGAGGTAGGCGACGTCCGTCGGAACGAGCGCGCCGCCGCCCGCGAAGTAGTCGCGCACGGCCGGCATCCCGAGGTCGTCGTCCGCGCCGGGCGCGCCGAGCGTGTTCAGCAGCTCGCCCGAGAGCGCGGTCGTGAAGATGCGCCCGAGGTCGTTGGCGGGGAAGCTCAGCATCGGCGTGCCGTCGCGGCCGTACCAGATCGCGGTGTTGTGGAGGTTCGTGTCCTTCATCTCGGGCGCGGTGGCGATCTCCGTGACCTGCTTGAAGTCCGCGCTCAGCCGCAGCACCCCGGCTCCCGGGAGCGCGAAGTACGTCTCTCCCTTGCCCTCGCGGCGGTCGACGGCGAAGCCGCCGTGGGCCGACACCACCACCTTGCGCGCCGCTTCCGGCAGCTGCGCCCCGGTCATCAGCACGCGGAACCGCAGCGCGCCCTGGCCGGTCACGCCTTTCGCGCCCGGCTCGACCGTGCCGGGCGGCGGAGGCGTCGGAGCCGCTTGTTGTGGCGTGGCGAGCTTGGGGCGCGGATGGGCGAGGACGCCGGGCGCCGCGAGGAGCGCTGCGGCGAGGAGCGAGGCGAAGCGGGCTGGGCTCATGCGCCGTCCTTTCGCGAGAGTCGTTCGAGCACGAAGCGATCGAAGCCGACGAGCAGCTCCTCGCGGTTCGAGTAGGGCCCGGGGCGATAGCCGAGTGTTGCGATGCCTTCGTGGGCCCGCTCGGAGAGCTCCCAGTCCTGGCGGTTCGTGAGGTCCCAGAACTCGACGGCGTCCTTCGGATCGAAGCCGGGGTCGGCGATCGCGCCGGGGTGGAAGTGCCACTCGCAGACGACGTCGGTGCGGTCGACCGCGAGCGGCCAGATCTGGAACGTGAGCATGTAGTCGGGGTGCAGGTTCAGGAGCAGGTTGGGGAGCAGCGCGTAGTAGTAGACGCAGCGCCTTTCCGCCTCCGAGAGACCGGGCAGCGGCTCGCGGCGCGTCTGGCCGTCGAGCGAGAGCGTCTTCACGCCGTCGCGCAGCTCCATGCTCCCGCCGAGGTACGTGGGCTGCGGCGCCTCGTTGTCGCCGCTCATGTAGTGGGACTGCTGGTTGAGCAGCGGGTGCACGATCGGGCAGTGCAGGCACTCCGAGTAGTTCTGGACCACGAGCTTCCAGTTCGTCTTCAGATGGTAGACGCGCCGCTCGGCGCTCCGCAGCTCGCCCATCGCCCACGGCGCGAACTTGCGGTCGAGGCCCGCGAGGTGCTCGGCGAAGGGCTGCGGCCGCGCCGCCAGGTTCACGAAGACGTGCCCGTCCCAGACGGCCGTCGCGACCCGGCCGAGACCGTGGTCCTCCGGACGGAAGCCGACCACCTTCTCCATCAGCGGCGCGCTCTTGAGGCTGCCGTCGAGCCCGTACGTCCACGCGTGATAGGGACACTGGATACTGCCGGCCACGCGCCCGGAGTCCTCGCGGCAGAGCAGCGTGCCGCGATGGCGGCAGGTATTGTGGAACGCCGCGATGCCGCCCGCCTCGTCCCGGAGCACGATCACGTTCACGCCGGCGAAGCGCACCAGGAAGTAGCGCCCCGGTCCGTCGAGCGCCTCGGCGCGGCCGGCGTGCAGCCACATCCGCTGGTGGATCGCCCGCAGCTCGTCCTCGAAGAGGCTGGCATCGGTGTAGTAGCGCGCCGGGAGCGTGCGCGCCTCGTGGGCGTGCACTTCGGGCCGGGTGTTGGTAAAGCGAGGCCGGCTCACGGCTCCTTGCGCTCCTCGAGCGCGCGCGCGATGCGCAGGTCGGGGATGAACCAGGCGAGCGCCACGGCGCAGTAGACGCCGAACGAGAGCCAGCGGTAGCCGAGCGCCGCCAGCGCGATGCCCGGCACGTAGCTGGCGAGCGAGAGATTGCCCTTGACGTCGTGCCCGACGGCGCGCGCCAGCACCGAGTCCTCGCCATGACGGGCGAGCAGCGCGCGCACCAGCAGCGAGTAGGCGAAGCCCGCCATCAGCAGCACGAACCCGTACGCGGCGAGCGGCCAGGCGGCGAAGTGGGTCTCGCCGATCCAGTGGTTGGCGAACGGGAAGAGCGACAGCCAGAACAAGAGGTGCAGGTTGGTCCACAGGATGCGACCGTCGACGTGGCGCGCGGCGTGGAGCAGGTGGTGGTGGTTGTTCCAGTAGATGCCCACGTACAGGAAGCTCAGCACGTAGGCCAGGAAGACCGGCGCGAGCGGGCGCAGCGACTCGAGGTCCTCGCCGTGCGGGACCTTGAGCTCCAGGACCATGATCGTGATGATGATGGCGACGACGCCGTCGCTGAAGGCCTCGAGTCTTCCTTTGGTCATCCGCGCCCCTCGGGCTCGCTCATCCTATGCCGGCGCCTTCGGCTTGTCGCCTGAGCCGCGCCCGACGCATACTGCGCGGGGGACGACGAGGCGTCATGAAGCTGCGGTTCTTCCAGGTCGACGCGTTCGCGAGCCGGCCGTTCGCCGGCAATCCCGCGGCGGTGGTGCCGCTCGAGCGCTGGCTCGACGACGCGACGCTGCTCGCGATCGCGGCCGAGAACAAGATGGCCGCCACGGCGTTCGTGCTCGGCGGCAATGCCGATTACCAGATCCGCTGGATGACGCCGACGGTCGAGGTGGAGCTCTGCGGACACGCGACGCTCGCCTCCGGCTTCGTCGTGATGCACGACCTCGAGCCCGGGCGCCGTGACGTGTGCTTCCAGTCGCGTAGCGGGCCGCTGCGGGTGACTCGGAGCGGGGAGCGGCTCGCGCTCGATTTCCCGGGGCGGCCTGCTCAGGACGCGGACGGGGATCGCGCGGCCGTCGCCGCGGCGCTCGGGGGGGCCCCGCCCGCGGCCGTGCTGCGGGCGACGCGCGACTACCTGGCGGTATTCGAGAGCGAAGCGCAGGTGCGGGAGCTGCGGCCGGAAATGCCGAAGCTCGCAGCGCTGCCCCTGCACGGCCTGATCGCCAGCGCCCCCGGCGGCGATTCCGACTTCGTGTCGCGCTTCTTCGCGCCGGCACTGGGCATCGACGAGGATCCGGTGACGGGCTCGGCTCACTGCACGCTCGTGCCGTACTGGTCGAAGCGTCTCGGCAAGAAGAGCCTTTTTGCCCGCCAGGTCTCGAAGCGCGGCGGAGAGCTCTGGTGCGAGGACCGCGGCGACCGCGTCCTGATCGCCGGCCACGCCGTGAAGTTCCTCGAGGGCGAGATCGAGCTACCGGCGGCCTGACCCGGCGCGCGGCAGCGCGAAGCAGTAGTACGAGTCCCCCGGCCGCGTCTCGGGCTTGCCGCCGCCGCCCGCGGCGATCACCACGTACTGCCGGCCGTCCGCCTCGAACGTGGCGGGGCTCGCGTAGCCGCCCGCGTCCATCTGGTATTCCCAGAGCAGCTTCCCGCTCGCAGCGTCGAACGCGTGAAAGCGCTCGTCCATCGCGGCACCGATGAACACGAGCCCGCCCGCGGTCGCGAGCGGTCCGCCGATGTTGAAGGTGCCCGTCGGCGGCAGGCCGCGCGCTTCGAGCTCCGGGTAGGTCCCGAGCGGCACCTGCCAGCGCAGCTCGCCTTTCGCGAGGTCGATCGCCGTGAGCGTGCCCCAGGGGCCCTTGTTCGCGGGAAAGCCCTGCGGGTCCCGGAAGACGTTGTGGCCCGTCGCGACGAACGGGATCGTGCCGGCGAAGGACAGCTCGAGGTCCGCGCCCGCGTGCTTCTCGTCCTCGCCCTCGCCCAGCAGGAAGGCGGACAACGCCCGCAGCTCGAGCGGCTTCAGCATCGCGAAGGCCGGCATCTGGCCACGGCCGGCCGCGATCGTCTGCTCGATCTGCGCACGCGTCAGCCGTCCCTCGAGAGTCGCGAGCGACGCGGCGCGGCTGGACGAGGGGTTGGCGCTGCCGTGGCAATTCGTGCAGATCGCCTGGTAGAGGTGCTGGCCGATCTCGTGGAGCGTCATCTCGCCCGCCGGCTTCGCGGGCACCATCGAGATCCACTCGGCCTCGTTGCTGGCGTTCACGTAGAGCAGCCCGCTCGCGACGTCGAAGGCCGAGCCGCCCCATTCCGCGCCGCCGTTGAACTGCGGCAGCACGACGTTCGGCTGCAGGCCGGGCGGCAGGAAGACGTCGCCGGTGCGCATGCCGCGCAGCTGCTTCAGGATCGCGTCGCGCGCCTCCGGCGAGAGGTCCGTGACCTCGGCCTCGGTGAAGCGCTGGCGGGCGTAGGCCGGCGGCCGCGTCGGGAAAGGCTGCGTCGGCCAGCTCGCCTCGCCCGCGAGCTCCGAGCGCGGCACGGGTCGCTCTTCGACGGGGAAGAGCGGCTCGCCGGTCTCGCGGTCGAGCAGGAACAGGTGGCCGACCTTCATCGTCTGGGCCACCGCGTCGACGAGCTTCCCGTCGCGCATCACGCTGACGAGCACCGGCGGGCAGGGCAGGTCGTAGTCCCAGAGGTCGTGGTGCACCGTCTGGAAGTGCCACACGCGCTCGCCCGTGCGGGCGCGCAGCGCGACGACCGAGTTCGCGTAGAGGTTCGCGCCGACGCGGTCGCCGCCCCAGTGGTCGTAGGCCGCCGATCCGGTCCCGAAGAACACGAGGCCGCGCCGCGCGTCGAGCGTGAAGCCGCCCCAGGCGTTGGCGCCTCCCACGGTCTTCCAGGCCTCGGGCGGCCAGGTCTCGTAGCCCGGCTCGCCGGGGTGCGGGATCGTGTGGAAGATCCAGCGCCGCGCGCCGGTCCGGACGTCGTACGCGCGCACGTGTCCGGGCGCCGCGGGCCCCGGCCCCTCGCCGACCTGCGCGCCCACGATCAGCAGGTCTTCGAACACGATCGCCGGCGAGGTCGAGAGGACCGCGAGCGAGAACACGTCGCGGTCGAACCCTTCGCGCAGGTCGACGCGGCCGTCCTTGCCGAAGCTCGGAACCAGCTTTCCCGTCGCGGCGTCGAGCGCGTGCAGGGTGTGGCCGACGCCAAACAAGATCCGCCGCTCGCGCCCGTCGCTCCAGTACGTGACGCCGCGGTTCGTGCCGCGCGCCCGATCGCCGGGGAAGGGATCGAACTCCCAGAGCTTCTGCCCCGAGGCCGCCCGGAGCGCGACGAGCTTGAGGCCCGGCGTCGTCAGGTACATCACGCCGTCGACGACGATCGGCGTGCACTGGATCGTCGAGGCGGGAGCGGCCTTCATGTCGTCCGTGCGGAAACGCCACGCGAGCTCGAGCTTCTGGACGTTCGCGCGATTGATCTGGTCGAGCGGCGAATAGCGCCGGCCGTCGGCGGTTCCCGAGTTGACGCGCCACTCGCGCTCCGAGGCGATCGCGTATCCCATGTCGCGCGCCGGCAGGACCACGCCTGCGCGAGCGGCGTAGTCGTCCCAGGCGTGCACCAGCTGCGCGAGCTTCGCCGGCCGCGCGGCCGCGAGGTCCTTCGCCTCGAGCGGGTCGGCCGCAAGGTCGAAGAGCTCCCAACGGCCCGCTCCGTACGGCGGGTAGAGCCACACGGCTTTGTAGCGGCCCAGCCGGAGCGCGCGGCGGCCGAAGAGCTCGAAGCCCATGCTGAAGTCGTCGCCGTGAACCCGCGGCGCGCGGCCCGCGAGAAAGGAGGCCATCGAACCTCCCTCGATGGCGGCGACGGGCTTGCCCTCGAAGCTGTCGCCGGGGTGTGTTGCGCCCGCGAGCTCGAGCGCGGTCGGGGCGACGTCCTTCACCGTCACGACCTGATCGCTGCGGCCGCGCCTACCGTGCGCCCCGAAGCGTGCGATCGCCGGCACGCGGGTTCCGCCCTCGGTCGGGAAGGTCTTCCAGAGCCGGAACGGAGTCGCCGCCTGCGCCCAGCCGGCGCCGGGCCACGCGTACGAGCCCACTCGGCCGAGGTTCGCGAGGCTGTTGTCGAAGCGCCGGGGGATCCACTCGGCGAGCGAGCCCAGGCGGTCGATCGGGTTGCCCTCGGCGCCGTTGTCGGAGAAGAAGAGGATCAGGGTGTCGTCGTAGCGGCCGCTGTCCTTCAGGAACTGCAGCAGCCGGCCGATGTGATGATCGAGGTTCTCGACCATCCCGGCGTAGAGCTCCATGGTGCGGGCCGACCTTTGCTTCTCGTCGGCTGAGAGCGCGTCCCACGCCGGCGCGAACGGCGTCCGCGCGGGCACGGCGGCGTTCGCCGGGACGAGGCCGAGCCGCTGAGCGGCCTCGAAGCGCTTCGACCGCAGGACGTCGTAGCCGGCATCGTAGACCCCGCGGTAGCGGTCGAGCTCCGCGTCGGGGAGCTGCAGCGGCCAGTGCGGCGAGGTGTAGGCCGCATAGGCGAAGAACGGCCGCCCGTCCACGAGCCCCCCGCGGATCTGCTCGATCAGCTTGTCGGTGAAGGCCGCCGTCGAGTAGAAGCCCTTGGACAGCGCGACCGCGCGCCCGTCTTCACGGTACGCCGCCGGCTTGTCCTCTTCGATGATCGTCGTGGCGTCCTCGAAGTGGCTCGCGCCGCCCGGGAGCAGGGCGAACGAATGCTCGAAGCCTCTGGCGTGCGGGCCCTGTGCGTCTTCCGAGCCGAGGTGCCACTTGCCGGCCATGTACGTGTGGTAGCCGGCCTTCTGCAGCAGCGTGGTCACCGGCACCACGCGGTCGGAGAGCACGGCCTCGTAGCCGGGCCGTCCCTTCTGGTTCTCGTCCGCGCGGCCGAGCATCGTGCCGAGGCCGGCAGGGTGCGCGTCGGCGCCCGTCAGCAGCATCGCGCGCGTCGGCGAGCACGCGGGCGAGACCAGGAAGCTCGTGAGCAGGAGGCCCGAGCGCGCGAGCGCGTCGAGGTGGGGCGTGCGGATCTCGGATCCGGTCACGCCGAGGTCCGTGTAGCCGAGGTCGTCCGCGACGATCACGAGCACGCTCGGCCGCGCCTTGTCGGCTGCGGTGGAAGGCGCCGCGAGCAACAGGGCGAGCGCGAGGCTCCTCATCGCGCCGCATTATCGCCTGTCAGGCTTGACAGTGACGTCGAGCCGCGGCCGCGCGCTACACTCGGCTTCCGATCAGGAGGCCAGAATGTCAGTAGCCAAGGTCACGGAGATCATCGCGTCGTCCCCGAAGAGCTTCGAGGACGCCGTCGCCAAGGGCGTGTCGCGAGCGAACAAGACGCTCGCCAACGTGAAGGGCGCCTGGATCTCGGAGATGAAGGTCGCGTGCGACAAGGGCAAGATCACCGAGTACCGCGTGACGATGCGCGTGACCTTCGTGCTCAAGGGCTGAGTGCTTGTCGCCGGGCAGTCGCCCCGGCGATGATGATGGCCCGATGAGCGACCGCCTCGAAGCGCTGCGGATCCTGGGCCGCTACCGCCGCATGGTGCTGCTCGGCCGCGCGAAGCTGCCGCTCGACGCCGCGCGCCGCCTGGTCGGCCCCGACTGCGCGTATCACCTCTATTTCCGTCACGCGGCGCCGCGACTCACGCCGAAGCCGAGGCGCCGCGCCCCGCGATAGAAACGAGCGCCGTCGCTTCGCGTCGCGCCCGGTCTAACATCTCGCGGGGCCCTGGATGTCCAAGAAGTTGGGTGCCGCGCATGCGGTGGCGTTCGTGCTGCTCGCCGCGGCGACGAGCTGTGGCGGCGACAAGAGCCCGGCGGCTTCCGCCAGCTCGGGGACGACGACTCCGCCTTCGACGGCCGGCGGCGAGCGCGTCCTCTTCGTCGGCAACAGCCTGACCGAGGGCAACGACCTGCCGCTCATCGTCGAGGCGCTCTCGCGGGCCGGCGGTCGGCCGTTCGCCGTCGAGGCCGTGACGTACGGCGGCTACTCGCTCGAGGACCACTGGGGACGGGGGACCCAGAACCGGATCGCCGGCGGCGGCTACCGCTTCGTCGTGCTGCAGCAGGGTCCCTCGGCGCTGGCGGAGAGCCGCGTCAACCTGCGCGAGTGGACGCGCCGCTTCGACGAGGTGATCCGCCAGGCGGGAGCACGCACGGCGCTCTACATGGTCTGGCCCGAGAGCTATCGGCCTCAGGCGTTTCCCGAGGTGAGCGACTCGTACCGCCTCGCCGCCGAGGACGTCAGCGGCATCCTCCTGCCGGCTGGCGACGCGTGGGTCGCGGCCTGGCGACAGGACGAGGGCCTGAAGCTCTACGGGTCGGATGGATTTCATCCGACGCTGCTCGGCTCGTACCTCGCGGCGCTCGCGATCTACGGCGGGCTGTCGGGTGCGTCGCCGGTCGGGCTGCCGTCGCGCCTGTCGCTCCGCGGCGGCCGGACGATCGAGGTTTCGGCCGCGGAGGCGCGGGTCGCGCAGGCGGCCGCGGCGGAAGCGCTTCGCTGAGGGCGGCTACTCGCCGCTCGGCGTCCAGACGTTCTTGACCTGGGTGGCCTCGCGCAGGAACTCGGGCCCTTCGCCCGTCGCTGGCTCGAACCAGCCGCGTGGCTCGTGCGAGGTCCAGGTGCGCTTCATGTTCGAGGCCGAGAGCTTCTCGACCTCGGCGGCGCCTTTCGCGCTGCCGAAGTACCAGATCGCGTCGACGTCGTCGTGCGCCGCCAGCACCGGTGCGAGCGCGTCGCGCTTGCCGGTGACGATGTTGACGACGCCCGCCGGCAGGTCGGAGGTCTCGAGCACCTGGTAGAAGTCGGTGGCCGAGAGCGGGTGGCGCTCGGACGGGACGATCACCGCCGTGTTGCCCATCGCGATCGCGGGGCCGAGCAGCGAGACGAAGCCGAGGAGCGGCGCCTCGTCGGGACAGACGAGGCCCATCACTCCGATCGGCTCGACGAGCGCGAGCGTCAGGCCGCGCAGCGGCACGCCGTGCACGGCGCCGTCGTACTTGTCCGTCCAGGCGGCGTAGCTGAAGAGCCGCGAGATCGCGGCTTCGACCTCGAGCGCGCCCTCGAGCCCCGTCATCTGCGCGAGGCGGTCCGCGAACTCGGCGGCGCGGGCCGACAGGTTCTCGGCCGCGTAGTAGAGGATCTGCGCGCGCAGGTGCGCGGTCGCGTAGGCCCAGCCCGCCTCGGCCGCGTGCGCCGCCTCGACGGCGTTGCGGATGTCCTTGCGGTTGCCGTCGGCGACCTCGCCCACGCTCTGGCCGTCGGGGCCGAGCACTTTCAGGCTGTAGCCCTGGTCCGGCCGCGCCTGCTTGCCGCCGATGAAGAGCTTCGCGGTGCGGTCGACGAGCGTCGGTTTCGCGGTGCGCGTGGCCGGCGGGAAGGTCACGGCCCGCGCGGGCTCGTGCTTCTCGTGCAGGTACTCGTACATCCCCTCGCGCCCGCCCTCGCGGCCGTAGCCGCTCTCGCGGTAGCCGCCGAACCCGCTCGCGGCGTCGAACAGGTTGGTCGAGTTGATCCAGACCGTGCCGGCCTTCACCTTGCGCGCCCAGTCGAGCGCGAGGTTGACGTTCTCGGTCCAGACGCTGGCCGCGAGGCCGTAGGTCGTGTTGTTGGCGAGCTGGATCGCCTCGGCGGGCGTGCGGAAGCTCATCGCCACCAGCACCGGCCCGAAGATCTCGACCTGAGCGACGGTCGCCGAGGGCTGGACTCCGGTGAGCAGCGTCGGCGGATAGAAGAGGCCATCCTTCGGGCAGGCCCACGAGGGCTGCCACAGGGTCGCGCCCTCCTCGACGCCCTGCTGCACCAGCTTCTGGATGCGCTCGAGCTGGACCGGGGCCACGATCGCGCCGATGTCGACGGCCTTGTCGAGCGGGTCGCCGACGCGCAGCTTCTCCATCCGCGCGCGCAGCTTCTCGATCAGCTTGTCCGAGATCGACTCCGCGACCAGCAGCCGCGAGCCGGCGCAGCAGACCTGGCCCTGGTTGAACCAGATCGCGTCGACGGCGCCCTCGACCACGCTGTCGATGTCGGCGTCGTCGAACACCAGGAACGGGCTCTTGCCGCCGAGCTCGAGCGAGAGCCGCTTGCCCGACCCCGCCGTCGCGCGGCGGATCGCGCGGCCCACGTCGGTCGAGCCGGTGAAGGCGATCTTGTCGACGCCGGGGTGGTCGACGAGCGCGGCGCCCGTGCGGCCGTCGCCGGTCACGATGTTGACGACGCCTTCCGGCAGCCGCGCGGCGACGCACAGCTCCGCGAACGCGAGCGCGGTGAGCGACGTGTACTCGGCGGGCTTCAGCACGACGGTGTTGCCGGCCGCGAGCGCCGGCGCGATCTTCCAGGCCAGCATCAGCAGCGGGAAGTTCCACGGGATGATCTGGCCCACGACGCCGATCGGCGCCAGCCCCGGGAACTCGCGGTCGCGCAGCTGCGCCCAGCCCGCGTGGTGGTAGAAGTGGCGCGCGACGAGCGGGATGTCGATGTCGCGCGTCTCGCGGATCGGCTTGCCGTTGTCGAGCGTCTCGAGCACCGCGAGCAGGCGCGAGTGCTTCTGCACCTGGCGCGCGAGCGCGTAGAGGTGGCGCGCGCGCTCGTGCCCCGGCAGCCCGCTCCAGACGGGGAAGGCCTTGCGCGCGGCCTCGACCGCAGCGCCCACCTCCTCGGGCGACGCCTGCGCGATCTTCGCGAGCGGCTTGCCCGTGGCGGGATTGACGCTGTCGAAGTGCTCGCGTCCGGGAGCGAAGCTCCCGCCGATGAAGTGGCCGAAGAGCCGCCCGTGGCTGTCGAGCCACTCGTGGGCGGGGCCGGCCGCCTCCGGCGCGGGGCCGTACTCCATCGACTCGAAGATCTCCGCCACCTTCATTCCGCTTCTCCTCCTACACCATCGGGTGCCGGTGGGCGGCCGAGTAGCGGCCGGTGACGAAGTGCTCGAGCTGCCGCTCGATGTCCGTGAGCAGCGCGCTCGCGCCGAGCCGGAAGAGCGACGCGTCCAGCCACTCGCGTCCGAGCTCCTCCTTCATCATCAGCAGCCACTCGAGCGCCTGCTTCGCGCTTCGGATCCCGCCGGCCGGCTTGAAGCCCACCTTGTGGCCCGTGCGCTCCTGGTACTCGCGGATCGCGCGCACCATCACGAGCCCGTAGGGGATCGTCGCGTTCACCGGCTCCTTGCCGGTCGAGGTCTTGATGAAGTCGGAGCCCGCCATCATGCAGACGTGGCTGGCGAGCGCGAGGTTTCGGAGCGTGCCGAGCTCGCCCGCCGCCACGATCGACTTCATGTGCGCCGGCCCGCAGGCCTCGCGGTACGCCCGCACTTCGTCGTAGAGGCCGCGCCAGTCGCCCGTCAGCACCTGCGCGCGCGAGATGACGATGTCGATCTCGCTCGCGCCGGCCTCCACCGAGCGGCGGATCTCCTGGAGCTTGAGGTCGAGCGGCGTCTGGCCCGCCGGGAAGCCGGTCGACACCGCGGCCACGGGAATGCCACTGCCGCGCAGGGCCTCGACGGCGTCCGGCACGCGAGCGTGGTAGACACAAACGGCCCCGACGTGCAGGCCCCGGCCGGCCATGCCCATCGCCTGCAGCAGGTCGTCGCGCACCGGCTGGCGCGCCTTGGCGCACAGCCGCTGCACGTTGCCGGGCGTGTCGTCGCCGGAGAGCGTCGTGAGGTCGATGACGCTCACCGCGCGCA
>Ga0111538_10010212_pt1 | contig 12495 bp, 9 predicted proteins | sample SoiMethybrSBSTD1_FD_79669 | JGI IMG/M metagenome (GOLD analysis project Ga0111538, IMG submission 79669) | Bulk soil microbial communities from a Populus tree surrounding site in Tennessee, USA - Soil MetaG P. TD hybrid SBSTD1 (version 2)... | ecosystem: Environmental > Terrestrial > Soil > Tree...
AAACTGACGCTGCGCGCCATCGAGAAGGAGGCGCAGCGCCGCGCCGAACGCCTGGCACAGGCGGCGGCCGCCAAGGCCGACGCCCAGAAATCCGACAACGGCTCCGGCGTCGAAAAGACAAAGGAAACGCCCGAGAACACGCTGGCACCGGCGCCGCTCTCGTCCATTTCCACGCACACGGGAGCCACTCTCGCGCGTGCCGCCCAGATCGCCATCGCGCCAAAGCCCAGCGTGGTGCCGGCGCCCACGGCCACGCAGTCCGGCGCGAATCTCGCGCGCGCTGCCAGGGCGGCGCTGACGCCGGTGCCGACACCCGCGCCAATGAAGCTCGAGGCCTCGGCCCACGACGTGTCGGCAATTTCCCTGCCGGCGGCCGTCGATTCTATTCCCGCCGTGATCAAGGAATCCCGGCCGGTGGCCCCGGAGAATCACCAGATTCCCGGTTACACCATCCTGCAGAAGATCGGCGAATCCGAGGCCGCGGCAGTGTACCTCGCGATTTCCGAGGATCTCGGCCGCAACGTCGCGCTCAAGATAAGCAAACGCAGGCACTCCGGTGACGCCAACGACACCGGGCAGCGCGCCATCATGTTCCAGCGCGAATTCGAAGCCATCGCCGCGCTCGATCATCCCTCGGTCATCGACCTTTTCGATTACGGCATCCACGAGGGCGTGGAATTCCTCGCGATGGAATATTTCCCCTGCGGCGATCTCAAGGCGCGCCTGCAGAATCCGCTCACCCCGGAAGAGGCGATCGCCTTCCTCAAGGAAATCGCCCGCTCGCTCAAAGTAGTGCACGAGGCCGGCATCATCCATCGCGACCTCAAGCCACCGAACGTGATGCTGCGCGATGACGGCAGCGTGGTGCTCATCGACTTCGGCCTGGCGCGCAGCCTGTTGTCCGGCGATAGCAGCACTCGCACCGGCGTGTTGCGCGGCTCGCCGTATTACATGAGTCCCGAACAGGCGCAGGGCGAGGCGCTCGATGCGCGCACCGACCTCTACAGCCTCGGCGTCATGCTGTACGAGATGCTCGCCGGCAAGAAGCCCTATCTCGGCGCCTCGGCGATCGACGTCCTGCAGCAGCACGTCATGGCGCCCGTGCCCGAACTGCCCTCCCGCAATCTCGCCTATCAGCCCCTGCTCGAACGCCTCATGGCGAAATCGCGTGAAAATCGCATCGCCTCCTGCGATGAGCTGCTGGCCGCGCTCGAGCAGGTGAGACACATGCTCGACAGCGGCATCATCGACCCGGCAACCCTGGTCGCCGCCAGCGCAGGAAGCTGAGGCGAAGCATGGAACTGATCAATTTCCCGATCGTGGCCCTGGGCGCAGCGCTGGTCTGCCTGATCGGCATCACCATCTTCGCGATTTCGCAGCGCGCCCGGCTGCGCTCGCGCGACGAACAGCTGGTGGTGGCGCGCGCGCAGGCCTACGCCATGCTCGAGCTCAGCCAGGCGGGTGTGCTGTTCCTCGATCGCGAACACAAGCTGATGGGCGAAGCCTCAGCGGCGGCACCCGAATTGCTGGGTCACACCTGTGGCGCCGGTACGGCCTTCGTGCAGGTCATCGCCGAGCTCGTCGACGTCAAGGCGCGACGCGACGTGGTGGCCTACCTCGAGTCGATGTGGCAGGCCGAGGCCACCGCCAACGTCGACGCCACGCAGAATCCACTGGCGCGCGTGCATTCAGGCACGCGTCACCTCGCCTTGCGCTTCGCGCGCCTGGTGGTCGACGGGCGCGTGCATCACATCATCGTGTCGATCGAGCGCATCGCGGCGCCGCGTATCGTGCCGCATACCATCGAAGTGCCGGTGCTCAACGAGGACACTTTCGCCAGGCGCCTCGCGGGCGAAACCGGGTCGCGTCCGGCGCTGGTACTGCCACCGATCAGCACCGCGGCCACCAGCCCTGACACCGCCTCCGCCGCACCGCTGGCGGTCGAACACGCGGCATCGCCGGCGACGAAGGAAATCACCCCGACTGCGGAGCCCGCGCCGGCCGCCGCCAACGACGTGGTGCGCAAGGATTTCGACGTCACCGACGACACACTGCCGGTGGTGCAGAAGCCTGCGGAAACCATGCTGCTGCCGGTGATCGAGGTCCCCGCGCTTACGCCGGCGCCGTCCACGGAGACCCGCAGTCCGACCGGCGAAAATTTCCTGTTGTCACTGCCGCCGGGCGAGTCCGGGAAGCCCTTGATGACGGCGGACATCAACGGCCCGCCGGAGGTCTCACAGCACCTCGCGACCACGATCACCGCGACCGAGACGGCGCAGGCCGCATCGCGGCCGGCGCGCCATGAGCTGCCGGACCCATCCTCCATCATCGATCCGGCCGATGCGCGCCTGTCGGAAGTGCTCAAGGAAGTCATGCACGTCGAGGCGGCGCGGCTCGAGAACTTCCTGGGTGAGGCGCGCGAAAAGGCCGGGCAGCTGCGCGCCATCCTCAAACTACCGGCGCGCGAGGCACAGGCCTTCCGCGAGAAGCTGGTGCTGATCCTCGAGATCATCCGCGGCATCCATGCGCGCGCCAGGCGGCTACCGCTGGCTTCGGTGTGCGAACGCTCGGAACGCTTCGAAGAAGCGCTCGGCAACCTGCGTGACAAGCAGATATTGTCCGGCAACGATTTTCTGCCGATTGCCGTCAAGCTGGACGACCTGCTGAGCCACCTGGCGATCCAGAGCGAAGTGGTGGCGCGGCTGCGCGACTGGCGCGTGCAGAACGGTCTCTCGGAACCCCCGACAATCGAGGCCACGCAACGCTCCGCCACCATGACCGGCACGACCATTCGCCAGCCGAAGCTCAACCGGCAGAGCGCGGACGGCACGACCATTTCGGGACCCGCCTCCGAGACGCAGAAGGCCAGGCGCCTGTCCGACCTGTCGCAGGACAGTCTCGAGGAAATGGCTCATTTCCTCGCCGACATGTACTCGAAGAAAGTGTCCCTGGTGTGCGTCGGGCTCGAGGATGTGCCCGGCAGCTATCGCCGCGTGGTCGAGAAGGTCCTCGGCCAGCTGATCCACAACGCCATCCGCCACGGCCTGGAAACACCGGCCGATCGCGTGGTGCTGGACAAGCCCGAGATCGGAACCGTGGCCGTGCAATTCCAGCGCTCCGGTCCCGACGGCTACCAGCTCAGCGTGCAGGACGACGGTCGCGGTCTCGACCATGACAAGATTCGCGGCGAGGCCGTGCGCCAGGGCGTGCTGACCGCGGACGCGGCCGCCAGCATCGATCCGCGCAAACTCGCCAGCTTCATCTTCCGGCCCGGGTTCACCACCGTCGCCGAAGGCGGAGCGCGCGGCATCGGCATGGACGTGGTGCGCGATCTCGTGAACAAAGCCGGCGGCCGCGTCGGCATCGCCACCAAACCGGGTGAGTACACCCGCTTCCGCATCACGCTGCCGCACGAAAAGTCGGCTCCGGGCGCAGCCGTCGCCTGATCAGCCGCCCGGCGCGAGTCCGCGCGTGTCGGGACGGAAGTCCGCGTGGCGCGGGCAATTGTCCCTGGTGTCGAACCAGGGTATGCGGCTCCCAAAGAAGATATGGAAATCGGGGGGCACCCGTTCGGGTGAATCCAGCGAGGCGATGGTGAAGTCGATGGTGTCCGGCTGATGATCGACGCGCATCGCGAGCTGCGTGCCGCAGTGCGTGCAGAACCAGCGCTCACCGAAATTCGAGGAGCGCCAGCGGCGCGGGTTTCCGGTGATCACGAAGTCCGCCAGCGGCACGGTGGCGAAAGCCAGCACCGGCGCGCCGGCCACTCGCCGGCATATCGAGCAATGACAGTAGCCTGCCTCGAATGGCTCGGACTCGAGCCGGTAGCGGATCGCGCCGCACAGACAGCCGCCTTCGAGTTTGCTCCCCGCCGGACTCATGCGGAACTGCGGCTGCGGAAAGTGATGGAGTAACGCAATGCTTCCATCGGCGCGATGCTGTGCTCCCACTCGTGGCGGATCTCACCGGTCAGTAGATAGGCCGAACGTGGCGGCGCGCCGAGCGAGAAGCGCTCGAAGCCCGGCGTACGCCGGCGCCGGAATCGCAGTACGCAGGGCGAGAGCAGCGACAGCCCGAAGACCTTGTCGAATACCGGGCGGTCGCGATGCCAGCCGATGCCAGCGCCGACGTCGTAACGGATGACCAGCGCCTGTTCGAACCGGTCCGCGCCGCTACCGGCGAATTCTGCGGCGCGCTCGCGCAACGGCAACAGGAATGCGGGAATCGGCGGCGCCGGCGTCACCAGCGCCTGGTTGAAGTCGTAGCGCCAGCCGAACGACACGGTTTCCCGATTGCCGGTCCAGCCATGGAACTCGAACGGTTTGAACGGCAGGCGCGCGGCCTCCTCGATGAGCCGTGCCTCCCCGGCGGCGTCGATGAATTCCTCGCGGAATTCGAGCCCGGGCGGCATGGCCGCGAACAGGCTACGCTGGGAGACGGAGGGTCTGCTGGCGCCTGGCATGTCAGTTGACGCGCGTATGTCGATACCGGTCGCGGATGTTCGTGTTGAAGAACTCGCCCTTGGAGAAGGCGCGCCGCATCGCGTCGTACGCTTCCACCGGCACTTCGTGATAGCGATAGCGGCGGCCCGAGACGAACACCAGGTCGAGGTAACGGTCCACCGGGTCGTAGTGATAAGAGCGGATGACACTCGAAGGCATGTTCGAGCGACGCCGCCGGCGATCGCAAGTTTCCGCCCGCGCCCCTGTCGTCGTGGATTCCGATCGCAATACGGGCGGTTTTCCGACCGCTCATCTTTCCGTGGCGGACTTTTCCTTTTCGAACCGGCGCCCCAGCCACCAGCCATTGATCGCCCAGAGCGCCGCCACGCCGGCGGCCGTCAGCGCCTGTGCGACGCCGCCCATGCCGACCGCATCGAGTACTTTCTTGAGCTGGGCAAAGCTGGCATCCGCGATGCGGTACACGGCCACGTCGCAGACGTTCTTGGCCTTGTACTTGCTCTCGCGGTTCACCTTGCTGAACAGCATCTCGCGCCCCGGGCGAATGAAGGCGTATTCGCCCCAGCGGCGGATCACCATGGTGGCGGCCAGCACGCTGAACGTGCCGAAGGCGGCAAACACCGTGAGGCCAAACACCATGACGATGGGAATGATCACCAGCAGCGCGATGACCCCGAGTCGCGTGGCGATGAAGCCGGTGAGTGTGAGCTGCGTGACGATGACCAGCGACTGCACCATGGTGTCGAGGCTCGCGAATACCTGCGTGCGCGCCGCAAGTTCTTCGAATTTCTCCTGCACCAGCTCCAGCTGCTCGAAGTAGAGGAAGGTGTTGACCGCGGAAATTCCGGCGATGAACAGCGCGATGCCGCGCAGGTAGGGATTGCGGATCACCAGCATGAATCCGGCAAACGGATTGCCACCGAGCGCGCGGTCGCGTTCCGAAGCCTGACCGGATCCCCCACCCGCTTCCGGTGCAATCCGGTGCCACTCCGCCAGCAGTAAACGTTGCAGGACGACCGCCACCAGGTACATCCCGGCGCCCAGGTACAGCACGCCGGCATTGCCGATGCTCTTCACGAACAGCGCGGTGGCGCCCGGCCCGACCAGTGCGCCCAGCGTTCCGCCGGCCGCGATGAAACCGAACAGCCGCTTGGCCTGCTCACTGCTCAGGATCTCGAGCATGAAGCTCCAGAACACGGAGACCAGCAGCAGGTTCATCACGCTGATGGCGACGTAGAACACCCGCGCGACCATCGGATCCGGCGCATCTCCGTCGAAGACCTGCGCGGTGACGACGAACGCCACGGACATGAAGCCATAAATCATCGGTAGCAGCACGGCGCGGCGCACCCGCCCGATGAGCCATCCATAGAACGGCACGATGACAATGGCGAACAGCGCGGTGAATGCCCAGAGGTTCTGTGTCGCGCCACGGCCGAGGACGGTACCGATGGTCTCGCGCACCGGGCGCACGGCGAAGTAGCCGCCGAGTACGCAGAACAACAACAGGAAGCCGAGGATGACGATGCGCGACTCGGCGGCGTCCACCGGGAACCACGGCTGTTTTGGTGGCCGCGCCGGGCCCTGGGGTGTGTTCATTCGCTGGCGATTCTAGGGACTCGGGTAGTCGTGGGCCAGCGCATTCAGGCTGGCCAGATCGATTGTCAGTCCGGGACGTGTGACCGTCGCCTGCGCGCCGAGTTCGCGCAGTTTGAGGGCCAGCGCTTCCGCCGCCGGCACTTCGCCGTGCACCAGGCACACCGGCGGCCGGCCTTCGAAGCTGTCATACCAGCGCAGCAGCTGTGACTGGTCCGCATGGGCTGACAAGCCGCCGAGGGTGTGAACCTGCGCCGCCACGCGCACCGCGCGGCCATGAATGCGCACTTCCGCCTGGCGGTCGACGAGCTGGCGGCCGAGCGTGCCTGGCGCCTGGAAGCCGACGATCAGCACGTGGCACTCGGGGCGCGGCAGATTGTGTTTGAGGTGATGCAACACACGCCCGCCGTTGGCCATCCCAGAGCCGGCAATGATGATGGCGCCGCCTCGAATGTTGTTGATGGCGCGCGAGTCATCGGGCGATTCCGCCAGCACCAGGTTGGGCAACGGCGGCATGCCGCGGAAGCTGGCGCGCAGGCGGCTGGATTCTTCGTCGTAGCGGTCCGGATGCTGCCAGTACACCCGGCTCGCGGCAATGGCCATAGGGCTGTCGAGGAGGATCTTCCAGCGCGCCACGTGCCACTCGCCGTAATTCTTCGCCAGTAGATAGAGCAACTCCTGGCTGCGGCCGATCGCGAAGGCCGGCACGATGACGTTGCCGCCGTCGCGCGCCGCCTGGTCCAGGATCGTGCCGAGTTCACGCGACGTGTCCTCGCGGCCGCGATGGGTGCGATCGCCGTAGGTGCTTTCCATGAGCACCAGGTCGGCGGATGAGAAGCGATACGGATCCTGCAGGATCGGCGTGTCGTACTGGCCGATGTCGCCCGAGAACACCAGTTTGCGCCGCACTTGCGGGTCGCCTTCTGCGCCTTCCGCCACCCACAGCTCGACGCTCGAGGAGCCCAGTATGTGGCCGGCCTCGCGCACGCGAACGGTGACACCTGGCAGCAGCTCGTGGGGCGTGTCATACGTAATGATTTCGACCTGGCGCAGCACCGCCTCGACATCCTCCAGATCGAACAGCGGCGCCGCCCGTTCGTCGCGGACATTCCCGTCACGGAGCGCGCGCTCGGCCTCGCGCATGAGCAGCTGCGCCGAATCGCGCAGCAGGATGGGCAACAGGTCGGCGCAGGCAGGGTTTGTGTAGACAGGTCCGCGATAGCCGCGCTTCACCAGCAACGGAAGGCGTCCACAATGGTCTACGTGAGCATGACTCAGGACCACGGCGTCGATATCGGACGCAGCGAACGGGAACGCGCGCCGGTTGCGGGCAGGTGCGTCTTCACCGCCCTGGATCATGCCGCAGTCCAGCAGGAGCTGCCGGCCGCCTGCGCGCACGATGTGGCAGGAACCGGTCACTTCACCCGCGGCGCCGAAAAACTCCAACTGCATGTGGCCTGTACATTACCATCGACGCATCCCCGCAAGAGGTGACCCATGAACGACACGTCCCAGTCGCACATCGACCGGCGTCACTTCCTCATCGGCGGAGTGGTCATCGGTACCGGCCTGTACGTGGGCATGCGCTTCGCGGAAAACCGCTTCGCTGCCGCCCAGGGCGCGGGCGCCACCTTCAAGCCGAACGCCTTCGTGCGCGTGGCGCCAGACGACACCATCACCGTGGTCATCGGCAAATCGGAGATGGGCCAGGGCATTTACACCGGCCTCGCGATGGCGCTGGCGGAAGAGCTCGACGTCGATCCGAAGCGCGTGCAGGTGGAATTCGCGCCGGTCGACCCGGCGTTCAACGTGCCGTTCGCGCCGGTGCAATTCACCGGCGGCAGCATGAGCACCAGCACCACCTACATGCAGCTGCGCGAAGCCGGCGCGCGGGCGCGCGCCATGCTGCTGGCCGCCGCCGCCAGCCACTGGAACACGGGCACGGACAATTTGCGTACCGAGGACGGCAAGGTGTTCCACGGCAGCAAGTCGCTGAGTTACGGAAAGCTGGCCGATGCTGCTTCGAAGCAAGCCGTGCCGGACAAGGTGGGGCTCAAGGATCCCGCCCAGTTCCGCTATCTCGGCAAGCCGCAGCTGCGCCTCGATTCGCCCATGAAGGTCGATGGAAGCGCGAAGTTCGGTCTCGACATGCGGGTTGCCGGCATGTTGCACGCGGTGGTGGCGCGGCCGCCGGTCATCGGCGCAAAGGTCCTGAAGTTCGATGACAAGGTGGCGCGCTCGGTACGCGGCGTGGTCAACGTCAAGGAGCTGCCATTCGGCGTGGTGGTTTATGCCAGCAATACCTGGGCGGCACGACGCGGGCGTGATGCGCTCGCCATTGACTGGGATGAAGGTCCCAACCGGAATTTCTCCACCACGCAGTTGCGCGCGGAATACCGGCGGCTCATGAATCAGCCCGGCGCAGTGGCGCGCGAGACCGGCAACGCGCACGCGGCACTCGGCGCGGCCGCCAGGCGCATGGACGTGGATTACGAACTGCCCTACCTCGCGCATTCGCCGATGGAACCGCTCAACTGCCTGGCCGACGTGCGCGCGGACGGCTGCGATCTGTATCTCGGCACCCAGATGCAGTCGCCAGACCAGGAAGCGGTGGCCGATGCGCTCGGCATGGAGCGCGCCAAGGTCCAGGTCCACACCGCCTTCCTCGGCGGTGGGTTCGGGCGGCGCGCGCAGCGCTATTCGGATGTGGCCGTCGAGGCTGCGCTGGCCTCGCGCGCAGTCGGCAAGCCGGTGCAGGTAGTGTGGACACGCGAGGACGATGTGCAGGGCATGTCGTATCGCCCATTCGTGGTGTCACGGGTGCGCGCCGGAATCGACGCGCGTGGCAATGCCACTGCCTGGCAGCAATGCATCGTGAGTCAGCCGGTGCTGCGCGGCGGGCGCTTCGAGTCCTTCATCCCTCCCGGATCGAAGTTCGATCCCTCGAGCGTCGAGGGTGCCTCCGATATGCCCTATGCAATTCCCAACATCCTGGTCGACACGCACGAGGGCAATCCGACCGTGCCGGTCCTCTGGTGGCGCTCGGTGGGACACTCGCACACCGCCTTCACGGTGAATTGCGCCATGGATGAGCTGGCGGCGCTCGCCGGAGCCGATCCGGTCGAATTCCGGCGCAAGTTGTTAGCCGGCGAGCCGCGCGTGCTCGCCGTGCTGGAGCGGGTGGCCGGCATGAGCAACTGGGCCGCGGGTGCACCTGCCGGCCGTGGACGCGGAATCGCGGTACACAGTTCTTTCGGCAGCATCGTCGGCGAAGTGGCCGAGGTCTCGGTCGACGGCGGCAACGTGCGTGTTCACAAGGTGTGGTGCGCCATCGACTGCGGCTTCGCGGCGCATCCTTCCGGCGTGATTGCGCAGATGGAGAGCGCCATCAACTACGGTCTCACGGCGGCTCTGTACGGCGAGATCAGCTTCGAGAATGGCCGTGTACAGCAGAGCAATTTCCACGACTACCAGATCCTGCGCATGAACGAAGCCCCCGAGATCGAGGTTGCCATCATCAATTCGGGCGCACCCATGGGTGGCGCCGGCGAGCCCGGGACTCCGCCCATCGCACCGGCGGTCGCGAATGCGGTCTTTGCCGCGACCGGCAAGCGCGTGCGCAGGCTGCCGATCACAAAGAACCTCGCGTGAAGTAACCGTGCCGTTGCCTAGGTGCTGTAGAGCGTGATGAGAAACAGCGCGAACCGGTAGCCCAGCACGATCACACCCACGAACACCGTGAGCACCAGAGTCGCGGCGCCACGGGCGACGCCGCGCGTGCCATAGACCGGTGCGATGGAAAGATAGAGATACGCGGCGCTCGCCATCAACAGCGAGATCGACAGCAAATGATCAAGGCCGTCGGACGTGAGGCCGAAACCGCCCACCCAGCCGTCCATGGCCTGAAGCACGGCCGCCACGCACAACAGCAGCAGCAGGAATGAATAGAAGTGCAGCGAGAATACGGCGTGGGCAACCAGCGGGCGCCGCCTGCGCAGGAACACCAGCATCGGCACGAGGGCGAAGAACAGAGCCATGAATATGATCAGCGATCGAGCCTTGAGTGCCACCGCCTGGTCGAACGCCGGCGCGTAAAGCTCCAGCGCCTTGTGCAGCACCGCCAGCCGCCCTTCGACGAGCCGCGGCGCGAATTCGCTCCAGGGCTGCGTGTGCAGGTGCGCGTCGAGCGGGCTGTTGAACACCTTTCCGCCCACCATCGATTCAATGGCGAAGAACACGACGTTGGCAATCAGGAACAGCGGTACGGGTCCGAGGTACGGCTTCCTGCGGCCCTGCAGGAACGCGACCGTGAGCAGTCCGGGATGCGCCAGGAGATCCCGGAAGCTTCGCACCAGCTTGCTGTCGATGCTGGTGAATGCCTCGACCGCGTGTTCGACGAAGCCCCGCAGCGTCAGATCGCGCAGGCGCAAGGGTTGCTCGCCACAGACGGGGCAGAATGGAGTGCCGATACCCGTTTTGCAGGTGGGGCAGGTCCACGGCACCGTTTCGGTCATCGCTGCGCGCTCACCATCAGATAGTCCATGACGATCTGCGTCATCGCGCGGGTGGCGAGCGGCAGCGCGCTCTCGTCCAGGTAGAACAGCGGCGAGTGATTGGCCGGTGCCGTCGTGACATCGGTGCCCTGCGGCGTCACGCCGACCATGAAGAAGAAGCTGGGCACGGCCTGCGCGAAATACGCGAAATCCTCCGCCCCCGTGATCAGCGCAATCTCTTTCACGTTCGAATCGCCGGCGATCTTTCGCAGACTCGGCAGCAGGCGCGCGGTGAGCTCCGGGTTGTTGTAAGTCACCGGGTTGCGGTACGGATCCAGCGTGAACGTGGCGCTGGTACCGTTTGCTTCCGCCGTCTTCTCGACGATGCGCTGCATCGCCTGCGTCACCTGTTCGTACTGCGCGGCCTCGAAGGTGCGGATGGTGCCGATCATTTCCACGCTGTCGGGAATGATGTTGTTGCGCACGCCGCCCTTGATGGCGCCCACCGACACCACCGCGGGGTTGCGCGTGATATCGACCTGGCGGCTCACCACCGTCTGCAGGCCATTGATGATCTGCGCCGCAACGACAATCGGATCGATACCCTGCCACGGCCGCGAGCCATGGGTCTGCCGCCCGGTCACGACCGCCTTCCAGGCCTGCGAGCCCGCCATGAAGGGTCCGCTGCGATAGCCGATCGTGCCGGTATTGATCGAGGCCCACGCGTGCCAGCCGATGGCAACTTCGGGCTTGTAGCGGTCGAATATGCCCTGCTTCAGCATGACGGACGCGCCGCCTTCCTCGCCGGGCGGCGCGCCCTCTTCGGCCGGCTGGAACACGAACAGCACATTGCCGCGCAGCTTGTCCCTGGCGCCGGCCAGTATCTCGGCGACCCCCATGAGCACCGCCACGTGCGAATCGTGGCCGCAGGCGTGCATGACGCCCACTTCCTCGCCACGGTAGTTAGACTTGACGGTGGAGCGGAACGGCACGTCGGTGCGTTCCACGACCGGCAGCGCGTCCATGTCGGCCCGCAGTGCGATCGTCGGACCCGGCCGACCCGTCTTCAGAAGACCGACCACACCGGTCTGGGCGATGCCCGTCTCCACGGTGAGTCCCAATTTCCGCAGGTGATCGGCTACTATCTTTGCCGTACGCACTTCGCGGTTGGAGAGTTCCGGGTGCTGGTGGAAGTCGCGCCGCCAAGCAACGACTTTCGAATCAATGGCATCGAGCGAGCGGTCGAGCTCTGCTGCCCGCGCGATGGGGAGCAGTGCGGCCACGAGAACTACCCACGGTAGCGCCCCGTGGGCCGTCTTGTAGGTGATGTTCGACATGGGGAACCGAGTCTGCGCCGACTGGTCGCAGTACTGCAACGCTCCGATACTCGCGCATTGGAATACACAAAGAAGAACGAGACATGCACGTAGTCGATGCCACCTTGTTCTACTCACCCACCAGCGGTGGCGTGAAACGCTATCTGCTCGCGAAGCACGAATGGATGCGTGCGCACACCAACTGGCGCCACAGCCTGGTCGTGCCCGGCGAGCAGAGCACGCATGCGCCCGGCGAAGTTTCCATGGTGGAAGGGCGCCTGGTTCCCGGCGCGTTCAATTACCGCCTGCCATTGAATCCGCTGCGCTGGGCGCGCGCCATCGATGCGCTCGAACCGGACCTCATCGAGGTCGGCGATGCGTTTCACCCGGTGTGGTCGGCCGCGAGTGTCGCCGCCCGCCGCGGCATCCCGCTCATCGGCTTCTATCATTCGAACTTTCCCGAGCTGGCCGGACGCCGCCTGGGCAGCGCCGTGCAGAAGTTCATCGAGTGGTATGTGCGGCTCGCCTACGAACGCTGTGAACAGGTGCTGGCGCCGAGCCGCTACATGTGCGAGTACCTGCACAGCATCGGTGTCATGCATACCGCGCTGCAGCCGCTCGGGGTGGACG
>Ga0111538_10010213_pt1 | contig 12495 bp, 6 predicted proteins | sample SoiMethybrSBSTD1_FD_79669 | JGI IMG/M metagenome (GOLD analysis project Ga0111538, IMG submission 79669) | Bulk soil microbial communities from a Populus tree surrounding site in Tennessee, USA - Soil MetaG P. TD hybrid SBSTD1 (version 2)... | ecosystem: Environmental > Terrestrial > Soil > Tree...
CCGCGACTCAATGGTGTCAAAAAGCCCGTAGAGAACTCGAAGGTGTGATGCAAAGGCAAGACCGACAAGACGCCGTCGTGCGTGGTCATGTCAAAGACAGAGGACAACATCGAGACCATGCTCGTCAGATTGCGATGCGAAAGCATCACGCCTTTGGGTTGACCGGTTGTGCCGGACGTAAAGATCAGTGAAGCCACGCTCTGCGCATGAACCTTCTGCGGCAACAGGGCGATGCGTTCGTCTTCGATTTGTTCGTCAGGTAACGCGAAGACGTCTTCGTAAGTCCAGACGCGCGCTACTCCCTGCTGACTCAATAGGCCTTGTAAATCGGGATGATCGTTGAGCACCGCTTCGCTACAAATCACGCCTGCCGCGTTTCCTGCACGCGCGAAGTTAAGGATCTCAGCCGTGGAGCTTTCCGGATCGCAGGGGATGCAGGTAGCGCCGGTTTTGAGCACGCCGAAATAGCTCATGCCCCACTCGGGTGCGTTACCGCTGACCAGCATCACGCGGTCGCCGTGTTTGATGCCCTGGCTCGCGAGAAATCCGCCGACTCGCGTCGCAAGCTCGCGTAGATCGGCGTACGTGTACTGTTCCTTGCGACCGTCTCGCTCGATTCGCATCGCGACTCTGGTCGCATGGCGCTTGGTCGCAGTTTCAAACAGCTCGAGCAGGTCACGATATGTGTAGACGCGCTTCGGCTGTGCGCGCATCTCGTCTTCGAGTGTGGGAAACACCCACTTGGTGAGTCCGGGCAGGTGAATGTTGAGCCAGTAGTCGTACCAGTCAAACATTTCCGGATTCCAGGTGATCAGGTTCCGTTCGTCTTCACTGATGCGATTGAAGAGTGCCCGGACGTTGTCAGACCGAAACACGTAAGCATTCTCGACGGTGAACGGACGAAACATGTCGAAGGCCTCGCTGGTTTCGCGTGTGAACTCTTCGACGCGTTCGACACTCGTCTTGACTTTGTCGATCACCTCGCCCACGCGGCCACCACCCCAACGCGGACGCACACGATCCAATAACGACGACGCCTTCTTTGCGGCCGAGTTGAACATCGGCACAGACGTGTTTTCGAATTTCGATACTGTAACCGGCCGCGGCTCCATGCGTGCCGCGATGCGGTTCAGAATCTTGACGCCGCTATCCTTCTCTTCGAAATGCCTCCGCTTATCGAGACCGCAGAGACCGATGATCCTTTCCATGTTGTTCGCGTTGGCATCACCGGTCGCCGCCTGAAAGACAAGCTCCGGCGTTTCGACGCATGCCTGTGCTGACACTGCCAGCATCACTGACGCAACCTGGTCCACCGGCGTGATGTCGAGGATCAGTTTTGGATCGGCCGGAATCTGAGTCTGGCCTTTGCGAATCAGGAAAATGATCGGCGCCGTGGTGGTGAAGCCTTCGTTCCATCCAGGAAACGGATAGGACATCGCTGACTCAACAATGCTCGGTCTGACGATGCTGCGGACCATGTTCGTTTCCGCAGCGACGAGCTGTTCGCCGAGTGACTTTGTATACGTATAGATATTCGGCCAGCCCCAGTAGGCGGCACGCTCAACACCGAGATCCGTGAGACGAGTGCGCGTCCAGACTTTGCGTTCGCGCGCGACGGCGAGTCCGAGAGCGTCGGGATCGTCGACGTCGCGATCTTCTTCGGCGAGTCGTTTGCGCGCGAGTTCACGAAAGCGTGCCGCCATCATTGCGTCGCGGGCTTCATCCCTTACGCGATCTGCGAGTTTGGCGCAGTCGGCGATCTCCTGATCGACCGAGAACTTCACGCCCTCCATTTCCGGTTCACGGCGGCGGGGGAAGTAGCCAATTACTGGATCGCTTTCCCAAACAGCGCCCGAGCGATTGCCCGCAACGAAGCAGGTTGAGACGTGCACCAGCGCGGGACGTTTCATCCGGCGCGCAAAGGCGATGACGTTTTGTGTTCCGACTACGTTCGTGCGCAGTCCGCTCTCGAGCGTGGGATTGAAAGTTACATTGCCGGCGGAGTTGATGATGACGTCGACGTCGTCGGCGATTGCCTGTGCTTCTTCCTCGGAATAGCCGAAGTTTGTCTCGGCGATGTCGCCGCCTCTAACGATTACTTTATCGTTGACAAAGCCTTCGAGCGCGCTGCCGTAACGCTCGCGAAGTGGATCGAACGGAGGCGCAGTGATGATGTTGTTCCAAAATCGATTCTCCGATTCCTCCTGCGAACGCGCGCGCACGGTGAGATATATCTTGCCGATGCTCGGGAAGCGATAGAGCAACATGCTCAGCGTCACTTTCCCGAGAAAACCCGTGCTTCCGATGAGGAAGATCTTCCGGTCTCTGTAGATTTCAGTTGGTGATAACTTCATCTGTGTAGATCCATAAAAAAAATCCGTGTAATCCGTGTTACTCCATGTCCGCAATCCCGATCATCGGCTGATGCAGCATCGTGATCTCCGCGGAATTGCCCATGTAGCTGCGCGCCATCGCAATAGCTTCAGTTAAATTGTCTGCGCGTTCCCAACCGAGAATCCCGGGCACGTGCGCATTCTCCGCCCCGGCGGCGATTACGTGCCCGACATGCTGACGACCATTCTCGCCCCAGTACCACATGAAGAACGGATGCGCGCCGTGATACGCATTGCCGCGGCGGTACATCTCGATGTAGCTGGGATTATTTGCAAACTCGCGCTCGTATTTCTCACGCAACGTGAACGCATCGCGCGTCTCCGGCAACAAGCGATGGAAGAACTCGATGTAACTCGGGTGAAAGTTGTGATCGAAATCGTCGTAGCACGGGTGATGCAGGATCAACGTGCCGCCTTTCTTCAGCAGCGGCTTGTTGCGATAGAAGTTGAAGTGATAACCAAGCGCCATCACCTGGACCAGCAGCGGATTCAAAATCGAGTAAACGTTGTACGGCGAAATATCGGGAATGCCCGTGATGAGAATGTCGGCCTGGCCACGGATCGGAACCAGGTATTGCTCCATTCCCTTGGCAATGATCTTCTCGTGAACCAGATCCGTCTTGCCTGCATAGCACGCAGTCATCTCGTATTGGGCCGGTCGCGAATGAAGCAGCTTGCGACGGGCAGGGCGCGGCAACTTGCTCATCGTGTAGCGCATTGCTTCAAACTTCATGCGATCGAATGCACTGAAGTCGTCTTCATTGCGCAGCAGAAAATCCATGTCCGCACCGTACATGCGATTGTTGATAGCGGTCTCGATGTGAAAAACGTTCAGTGTCTCGTCGACGATCTTCCCGAGCCGTATGACCTTGTGATTCAAAGCCGAGCGTGCCGGATCCATGTAACTGTCTGAATCGCGAATCGTCTGCGGATCGTGATGTGCGCGTAGCGACTCGTAGTCGCAGAGTCCGACTGCAACCGACTTGTGACCACCATCCATCGGCACGAAATTGAGGTTGACGTAGATCAGCAGATCGCTTTCGGCGCAGCGACGATTGAGGGTGAGTGGCTCTTTGTGCCTGGTCTCGCCGATCTTGATGAGACCCTCGGCCCATTCGGCGTCGTGGTTGTAGTAGCGATCGGGATAGTAGTCGGAGAAGATTCTCGGTCCCACCATTCGTTTCATTTCCCACTCAGTCATCTTTCGGTGCAGCGAGTTGGCAATGATGATGTGGACGTCGTCGACGCCGTGTCCGGCGAGCATGTCCAGAACGATCTCCAGGATCGTCTGGCGAATATCAGGCGTGGCCATCGGTGGCAATGGCAGGCTGATGTCATCAACGGCGACGGTGACACGCATCCCCGGTTCGAGTTGGGCAAACAGCGGATCGCAACCGAGCGGGTGATTCAAAGCATAACGAATAGCAGCTTCTCGATTTGGAAGACCTTTGATCGACGGATTCGGATAGAGCACACGCGTTCCGATCGGCAGGTCTTCCAGGATGAAGTCTTCGCCGGACGGCATGATGCGCGGCGCGCTGTCGCGATCGATGTAGATTACTGATTCGTGTGTCTTTCTTCTTAATTGAAGTGCCATTTCTTCTTTTGTGCTTTTTGTGCCTTTTTGTGGCTCATTTCAGATTTAAGATCGGCCAGTCGTGATGCAGTGCTGTCTGTCGCAAACGCATGTCCGGATTTACCACTGCCGGATGGCCGACGATCGAGAGCATCGGCAGGTCACTCATACTGTCGGTATAAGCATATGAGTCGCTCAGGCTGATTCCTTCTCGTTCCGTATAAGTTCGAATCCACGAAGCCTTGGTGGCCGCGGCCATCACCGGTGGCAACAAACGCCCTGTCGCTACTCCATTCACGAACTCCAGCCGGTTAGTAACGAACTCCGTAATTCCCAGGTGCTGCATGAGCGGCTTCACCGACAAATCCAGCGCACCCGTGATGACCACCTGTCTTAGTCCCAATTTCCTCGATTTCTCAATCAACTCGTACGCGCCGGGAAAGACGGCCGGCTTAATCACGTCTTCAAACAAATCCTGCGCAAAGTAGCGCAGCCGGTCCTCGGATTGCCCTTTGTAGCGCTTGAAGTAGAGGTCATTGAAGACTTTTCGGCTATACTGATCCGTCACTGCGAAGACAGGAAGGCTCAGAATCGTCGTCGCGCTCTTCGTAAAACTCGCCATCAGCCCTTGCTGGCGTTTTGCATAAAATGAGAGCGTGTGCACGAGGTTGGTGCTTACTAAGGTTCCCTCGAGATCGTAGAATGCTGCCCCTGCCAAGCTCTCCTCCGGCTTAACTTTGCGGTCTTGCGGCCAGATCGGCCTGAATGGTGAGCCACTATACCGTATTCGAGCCGTTTTGGGCGTACCGGAAGCAAAACTATTACATACTGTATGCGTATTCTAGACAATCTGAGGTTAATCGATGATAAATCCTAGGAAAAAGCGGGAAATTTTGCGATCGGCCATGGTCGCTTCGGCGCTGATTTCGCTCGCCGTGGGCGGGATCGCGTGCCATAAGAGCTCGTCGCAAAGTCCGTCGAGTACAGGTGGTGCTGACGCAAAGATGGCAGCCGAGAAGATCGCAGAGGCTGAGCCGTTTTATGAGGCTCGAGAGGACCTTACCAAAGCGAGAACTGCGGTTACGGTCCTCCGGCAGGCACACGCTGCTGATTACGGCAACTACGAGGCTGCCTGGAAGCTGGCACGGGCCGCTTTTTCCGTCGGTGACCGGACTGATAACGACTCGGAACAGGACGACATGTTTGTTGAAGGAATCGAGGCCGGCAAAGCTGCGGTACAGCTACAACCAAACAAACCCGAGGGCCATTTCTGGTTGGGTGCGAACTACGGAGGGCGAGCCTCTCACAGTACGCTTTCCAATCTTTCGAGTTTTCAGGACATAAGAGGCGAGATGGAGGCTGTTCTAAGGCTCGATGAGACGTATCAGGGCTACAGCGCTTATCTTGGTCTGGGCCGGCTGTACCTCCAGGCACCGAAAGTGCTGGGCGGCGACGTCAAGAAAGCGATTGAGTACCTGGAAAAGGGAGTCAAACTCAATCCCAACAACACGGTCATGCGTTTTCATCTGGCTGAAGCATACGAAGTGGATAGGCGAAATGCCGACGCAAAGAAACAGATCGAAGCCATAATATCGGCGACTCCCGATCCGAAGTACAAGGCGGAACATAATGTCGCGGTCTTGAAGTCGAAGAAACTTCTCGCGAAGATCGAAGCTGAGGGTTAGTTGGACGCGGATTAACGCGGAAATAAATCCGGATTTTTATCCTTGTTATCTGTGGCTGGTTTTCTGCTTTATCTCTTCAAGCGTGCGTTTGTGTTGCTCGAGTTTCTGACCAGCTTCGCCGAGTTTGCCCTGCGAGGTTAGGCGCTAGTAGTCCTCAAACTCCTGGATGGCACGGTTCACGAGCTGTTGTAGGTCGTCTGCCGACGGTGTCGACGGCTGTTGAGGAGCCTGAGGAGATTCAGGCGGCGCTGAAGGTTTGGTGGCGGCTTCGCCGAAGAGACTATTCATCGCTTCGTTGAAGCTCTGCCCGTAGCCGAGTTTTTCCTGTGTTGCCAGAACGACTAGCCGCAGCTCCGGCATGGGACTCCGCTCGGCCTGCAAATAGATCGGTTCGACGAACATCAACGAACGTCCGATCGGTATCACCAGCAAATGTCCACGAATAACACGCGATCCCTGCTGATTCCATAGCGTGAACTGTCCCGAGAGTTGTGCGTTCTGATCGATACGTGCCTCAATCTGAACTGGCCCATCAATCACTCGTGATTTTGGGAAGTTGTAAACAAGCAACTTGCCGTAGTGCTCGCCGTCGCTGCGCCCGGCCATCCAGCCGATCATGTTGTTTCGATTTGCGGGCGTGAACGGCAGGATTATCACAAACTCGTTGCTCTGCTGCTCGCCCGGCAACTGCATCAACACGTAATACGGAGCAATCGGTTCACTTACTTTTTCACCCTTTTCATTGATCCGGATGTGTTGCGCGATGCTCCAGGCATCTTCGCGCTGAAAGAACACTTTCGGATTCTGCGTGTGATAGAGACTGTAGACTTCACCCTGAGAACGGATGAGTGTTTCGGGATACCGCACGTGTGCGCGAAGGTCGGCAGGCATCCGACTCGCATCCTGGAACAGGCTCGGAAAGATGCGTCGATACGCCGCGAGGATCGGATCCTGAGTATCAAAGACGTAGAAACTGGCCGTTCCGTTGTAAGCATCGATAACAACCTTGACGCTATTGCGAACGTAGTTGACTGAGTTGCCGGCGACGTCGTGATGTGTCGAGTAAGGAAAGTAAGACGACTCGGTAAATGCGTCGAGCATCCAGAACAGGCGGCCGTCGTTGGAAACTACGATGTAAGCATCCTTGTCGTAAGTGAGAAATGGAGCGACGCCATTGACGATCTCGCGAATGTTTCGGTTAATGAGCACGCGACTGTCATTCGTGACCGCATCTGAGAACGGCAAGCGCGAGAGATCCCCAACTCCCCACGCGAGCAACATGCGTCGTAAACGATTTCCGATCGGTATGCCACCTGTCCCCTGATACGTGGTGGTGGCGTTTGTATCGCCCTGCGGGTAATCAAACTCCTGCTGTTTGGTCTTAACGTAGACGTAACGTTCCGTTATCTCACCAAAATAAATTTCGGGTCTCGTGACCTTGATTTCGCCCTCAACCGGCATGTTCGACACCACAAACTGCGGTAGTCCTTCGGGCGTAAATCCGTTGGCGCTGTTCATCGTCACGCCATATCCATGCGTGTAGGTCAATCGTTCATTGACCCAGTTACGTGATGATGCAGGCAGCTTGTCGTCGTTAATCTCGCGCGGCGCAATCATCATCTGGCGCGTCTGGCCCGCCATGAGATAACGATCGACATCCACGTCGGGGAAGTCGTAGTAAGTACGAATGGCCTGAATCTGGCGCAGTGTGTCCTGGAGTGCCTGCCAATCCCAGAGCCGAATGTTGTCGAGACTCTGGCGGTTGTTTGGCAGATCGAGCGCGGCGGTGGAGTTCTCGGCGTCAAATTCGCGCAATTCAATCTGATCGAGTGCAAAGCCCTTTCGCGTCCAATCGAGGTTGTAGCCGATGTAAGGTGATTCGCGGTCGAGTTCGTTAGGCTTGACGATAAAACTCTGAACGTATGAGGGAACGAGAACAAGACCGATTACATAAGTTGCGACCGGCAGCGCGAGTGCGATCAGCAACAGGCTGAAACGTCGCACGCTGAACGCGTTAATAAGCAGCAGGATCGCGGCAATGATCAATACAACGCTCAGAATCAACAATGCCGGCAAAGTGTAATGCGCTTCAGTGTAGGTTACGCCTGAAAAGACAGGGTGGTCTTCCCACAGAAAAGGGAAACGAGAAAGATAAGTGCGCCAGCTAAGTACCACGAGAAAAAGAGCCAGCGAGCAACAAACACCGCGAAATGCAGCTCCCGACGACCAGCGAACGCTCGGTTTGAGGACCGTTTGTGGAAGGCCGAGAAGCGAGTAGGCAATCGCAGCGCAGAGGATGATGAATGTTACTCCCAGGAGCCAGGAGCTAACGAGATCGTAGAAGGGCAACGAGAAGAAATAGAATCCGAGCGACTTGCCAAAGATCGGATCGGAGATGTTTGTGACCGGCTGGTTCCAGTAGAGCGCAAACTGCCGCCAGTGTTCCTTCCAGCTAAAGCCGAAGATCAGTCCGAAAAGTCCAGAGATGATCCAGCCGAGTGGTCTGATGATTCTTGCGGGCGAAAACTGAAATGGTTGGTTGTTGAGAATTATGGTTCGCTTCTCAAAAGCCAGTGCGCCAAAGAGTTTCTGAAATAGCAGAAACGTCGCGGCTAATAGAGCGGCAGTGATTACGGCAGAGCCCAGGAAGAGCGCAACCTTTGCTTTGAAGATGTACCAGAAGATCGATGAGTAACCGAGTGAGCCGAACCACAGTGCGGAAACGTAGATTGAAACTATGCGCGAGAACGAAAGCAGAAGCAGTGCCGCCGCGACGATGATCCAGATTTTCAGACGCCGGCGCGTGGGTGGTCCAACATCGATCACTTCCGGCTCGCGGGGGCGACTGCTCATGCGTGTAGCATACTCTATCCTGACTACGGACGCCTCCCTGGAGTGCCTCGCCCTGGCGCCGCTTTGTTTATCGAGCTCGCTTAATCGGAGGCCAAAGCGGCGCCAGGCCGCCGCACTCCAAGGTTGGTCGTGTATAATCGCCCGAGTGTTGACGCCGGAAACAGTTCTGCAGGGTCGCTATCGCATCATACGCCAGCTTGGGCAGGGCGGGATGGGTGCGGTTTACGAAGCCGTGGATCAGCGTCTCGACACCACCGTCGCGCTAAAGGAGACACTCTTTGCCGAGGAACGCTTGCGGAAGCAGTTCGAACGTGAGGCACGGCTTCTCGCGCGTCTGCATCATCCGGCACTGCCGCGTGTCAGCGACCATTTTTCGGAAGCCGATGGACAGTTTCTCGTGATGCAGTTCATCCCCGGCGATGATTTGTCGGAGATGATGACTCGAAAGCGGAGCCCGTTTCCTGCGAACCAGGTTTTGACGTGGGCGGATCAATTACTCGATGCGCTCGATTACCTGCACACGCAGGATCCGCAGATAGTTCATCGCGACATCAAACCGCAAAACTTAAAGCTCACCTCGCGTGGTCAGATCATCCTGCTCGATTTCGGTTTGGCGAAAGGCCAGGCCGGTGAGATCTCTCGCGTCACGACCTCCGCAAGCATTTTTGGTTACACACCAAACTACGCGCCGTTGGAACAGATTCAGGCATTAGGTACGGACTCCCGCAGCGATCTCTATTCGTTGGGAGCTACGCTCTATCATTTGATTACAGGTGTAAAACCACCCGATGCGTTGACTCGCGCCGCGGCGATCGTTAACGGGCAAACCGATCCACTACTAAAAGCGAGCGAAGTGAATCCAGCGGTCGCACCCGCCGTCGACGATGTGCTGGCAAAGGCAATGGCACAGAACCGCGAACAGCGATACGCCACGGCCGATGACATGCGCAAGGCATTGCATGGTGCTGAGCAGGCTGCAACTGTAGTCGAGCGTGGCGAGGCGCAAACGGTCTTATTTCCGCAGCCGCCGCCGACCGTTGCTGTCCCTACACAAACCGCCGCTACGCCACAGACGGTTTCTGCTACGGGCGAGACGACTGTTGTACGTCCTAAACAAGGTGGACCAAGCAGAGTGGTTCCGATTGCCATCTCAGCAGTGGTGGTGGTCCTGGTCGCTTGCGGCGCATTGGGTTTCTATGCACTAAAAAATCGTAACGCGACTACTGTCAATCAAGTTGCTATTGAGAGTCCGACTCCGTTCGGAGGACCGGCGAGTACGCCCACTCCTGAAGCCACCGCATCTTCCCAAGCGAAGGCCGAGGTAGCGACCGCGACTCCGAAAAAGACTGAAAAGGCTCAGCGCACCGAAGAACCCAAAAAAGAATCGACGCCTAAACCCGACACTCGCGTCGAAACTGAAACTCAGGGTCACGAAGAGCAGCCACCGGATGTGCCGGTGCCACCCGGGTCTGATGTGCCAAATCGCCCGCGTCGACAAGGGCCGAGAGCTATTCCCGGTGGAGTCTCGATACGCAATCTTCCCGATGGGTCGCAAATAATAACGATGCCGGACGGGATGCGAGTGATGGTGACAAAAGACGGCAAGCGGACGATTTTGAATCCGCCGCGCCCGCGCGTGCGACTGCGTCCGGCGCCGATACCTGCGCCAACGCCATAAAATCTGCGTAAGCTGTGGATTTAATAGGAGAATTGAGATGAGGAAATCGATAACTACACGTGTAATCTTTGCGCTGCTTGCCGTTTGTATCTCGCTTGCGATGCTCAGCCCGGTCGTCTCTGTCAGAGCGGGGCGTGAAAGATCTGTTCCGTCCAACATTAGGATCACTCCGCCGGCCCCGACCTTTGATGACAAGGAGCGAGTCGCTGAGCTGGTGCAGAGACGCGAACGAGTGGCGCAAAGCGTCGGGCCACAGTCGTTCATGATCCTATTCAGCACGGAACCCCGCGTTTACACGAACGACGTCGACTATCCTTATCGTCAGGAAAACAATCTTTACTACCTTACGAATCTGAAGCAGAAGAACGCGACGCTCGTGCTGCTGCCGGGCAACACCAAAGTGCGTGAGATTCTCTTCATGCCGAAGCGGAATCCCGCTGCGGAAACGTGGACCGGTCACATGTACAGTGCTGAAGAAGCAAACCAGCTTTCGGGCATCAGAGAAATCTGGAATACGAGCGAGTTCGATCCGTTTATCAAAGCGTTGCGCAACCGGCAGCCTTATCGTCCGAAGCCGGAAAATATTTTCATGTCTGATTTGCCGAAAGACATGCCGTTGACCAACGATAACGGCTACACGACGTTGTTCGATGCAGCAGCAAAGGGCGAAGCCGGTCTGTACATGCTGATGCCCGGGCAGGGTGAAAGCCGCGAATACAAACAGGAACAGCGTTTTGCCGCCGACTGGGCGAGTACTGCTTCCGGTTACAGTATTAAGAACTCCTGGCCCATCTTTACTCAAATGCGTCTGGCGAAGTCGCCGATGGAGCTGCGTCTTCTTCAGCACGCCATCGACATCAGCACCGAAGCACACCAGCGCGCATGGGCGGCTGCCGGCGACGCGAAGTGGGAATACGAAGTCGATGCAGTGATGGCTTACACCTTCAAGCTTCGCAATGCAGATAACTGGGGATATCCGGATATCGTCGGCTGTGGTCCAAACGCAACGACTCTTCACTACATCGAGTCGCAGGGACCAGTAAAGCAGGGAAATTTGTTGTTGATGGACGTGGGCGCCGAATACGATCACTACACTGCCGACATCACCCGCACGTTTCCGGTTAACGGCAAGTTCACTCCAACTCAGGCGGCTGTCTACCAGATCGTCTACGACGCGCAGGAAGCAGTGGCCCAGGCCTCAAAGCCCGGCGCCACTTTGTCTGACGTGAATCGAGCCGGAACCGAGGTAATCAAAAACGGTCTTTTGAAGCTGGGGCTGATCACGGATGTCAATTCACAGCAGCATCGCGTGTGGTTCATGCATGGAACATCGCACTGGTTGGGCATGAATGTTCACGATGTTGGCGGTGGAGCGAAGTTTGTTCCCGGTGCGGTGTTCACCAACGAGCCCGGAATCTACGTCCGGCCTGATGCACTGGACCAGATGCCGTTTGGTTGGAAAGTGGAAGACTGGGAAAAATTCAAGAGCGCCGTTCGGCCGGCGTTCGAGAAATACAAAGGCATGGGCGTCAGAATCGAAGATGACATGGTCATCACCGCGGACGGCGTTCGCTGGATGAGCGAAGCGCTGCCACGAAAGATCAGCGACATCGAGGATTTCATAGCCAAAGCGCGCCGCCAATCGGAGTAGCGCCACAAAGATGAATTAGCCACAAAAAGGCACATAAAGCACAAAAAGAAATTTTTAACTGTTTTTCTGTTTTGTGCTTTATGTGCCTTTTTGTGGCTTAAATATTTTTCTGAGCGTCTTTGTGGCCCACCCTGAGAACCACCTCAGGGCTGTTCGAAAAAAGCCGTGTTGGGGCGGTGGCTCACCCACCGCCGTCTTTGCTTCGGCAGCCAAACTCGTGAAGAACTGCGTCGCCATCATCTTTGCAGTCCCCTGAATCATCCGCTGGCCCACGCTCGCGATCGTTCCGCCAACCTGGACGTCTGCCGTGTAAGTGACGGTGGTGCCGGTATCGGTACGAGCGAGATCTAAATCACCGGAGCCTTTGAGGAATCCTGGCGCGCCTTTACCGTCGACGACGAGGCGAAGGTGTTCCGGCTCGCGCATGTCTTGGAGACGTGCAGTGCCATTGAAGACACCCTTGATCGAACCAACCCCAGTTCTAATCGTCGCGGCAAATGTATTCTCTGCAGTTTGTTCGAGTCGCTCGCAGCCGGGAATACAGCGCTGTAACACCTCCGGATTGACAAGGCATTGATAGACGCGTTCGGGAGAAGCGTCGAGTTCGTGAGTGCCTTCCAGTTTCACTGCACGCGAGCCTTCGCAGCTTGAATTGCGCG
>Ga0111538_10010215_pt1 | contig 12494 bp, 9 predicted proteins | sample SoiMethybrSBSTD1_FD_79669 | JGI IMG/M metagenome (GOLD analysis project Ga0111538, IMG submission 79669) | Bulk soil microbial communities from a Populus tree surrounding site in Tennessee, USA - Soil MetaG P. TD hybrid SBSTD1 (version 2)... | ecosystem: Environmental > Terrestrial > Soil > Tree...
GCACCACGCGAACGGAGGAATGAGCACGTCCCAGTTGACCGTGGTTTCCCACGCGACAAGCGGTGGCAATGGCGCCCAGCCGCACCAGGCATCACCAAAGTGCCATGAGACCCACCCTGGCCCCCAAACTCGGTCCGGCACCCAGCACCAGCCGCGATGTTCGTGAAAAAACCAGCGCCCATAATGATAGGGTGCCCAACCCCATGGGGCATCCGACACCCAGGTCCAACCGCAATCGGTGTAGGCCCAGGAACCATCCGTGTACGGTCGCCATCCGACATCGACATTATTTGGTGTCCACACCCAGCCATAGGGCTCCAGCCAGAACCACTGGCCGTAAGGCAGGAGTTGGTCATAAAAGAAGCCCGCATCCGCTCCAGGAGGTTGTGTAGAGAAAGCGGGCACAGCTGAAGTGGAAACCGCAGGTGAGGTCGGAGTGTCGATGGATTGGGCCACGGCACAACTCGCCGCTATGCTCAGAGCAATAACAGCCAGAACGATCGTGGATCCGATTTTCATACTTTCTTCTCCTTTTTATCGCGCCAGCGAAAGCCGTCCGGGTGCGCGCTGTTTTGTTTTCCATGAAAGTGTCTTCATTCTTTTTCCGGTGCCGGCCTTTTGCGACTCCCGCTCTCATCTCCAGGCGCCTGAGCTAACCACTAGCGGGCGGTATGCCATTTGATTCTTCGGTGAGGAACCACTCTCTTGCTGAGGATCTTCGCAATATTGCGTCGAAGTTCTGACGCGCTTCTTGGTCATCGCCTGCGCAGAGCTGGTAAGCCGCCGACCACGACTTTCGTCTTAGCCGCAGGACTGCCGAGCAAAATCCTCCGAAAATCGAGGAGTCTGAGGCGTGGCATCCAGCTGGCATAGCGGCGGCTAAAGAAGGAGTCGTTGGCCTGACGGCCTTCAAGCTATGAGACAACATATCCAGCTCAACGCTGCTGAGCGCCGGTGAAATCCCGGCGAATTTACCCGGGCGATGAAGACGAAGATTCTGTTGGTGGACGATGATCCGGCCGTGCGGGAGATGCTGGGCCGGGTTTTGGAGGATCAAGGATACATCGTCCTGCCAGCGGCCAATGGGCAGGAAGCGCTGGAGTTGGCGGCGGCGACTAACGTGGGTCTGGTGTTACTGGATTTGAACCTGCCCGTGAAGAACGGCTGGGATACCTTTGAATGTCTCACGAACGGCGATCCTTTCCTTCCAATTATCATCATCACCGCCCGGCCAAATCAGATTTTTCCAGCATTGGCCGCCGGAGCTGGTGCGCTGATGGAGAAGCCGCTCGATTTTCCCAGGCTGCTCCAAACCATCCGCTCTTTGCTGGACGAACCCGCCGAGACACGTCTGGCCCGCCTCACCGGCAGACCCGCAGACTTCCACTACACGCCGGGACAACACCTGCGGAAATGATGATGATGCGCGCGGCTCAGGGTTCTCTTCGAAACGGCCTTGTGGAGTCGGACAACAATGGCCAGTGCGGCCTCTGTCAACTATGCCAGCAGCGATTGCCCATGAGCGAACTGGTTCCGATCGAGACGGTCCGGCCCCGAATCGCAAGACTGATCAAGCGCCGTCACCCCCACCTGCCCGAAACAGCCGGCATCTGTATGGCCGACTTGAACGAGTTCCGCATGGAATATGTCCGCCAAGTGCTGGAAGCTGAGTTTGGCGAACTCTCCATCCTGGAAGACGACGTGCTGAAGAGCCTCAAGGAGCAAGACCTCCTTTCCAGCAACCTGAATCGCGAGTTCGACACGAAACGCAGTTTTGGCGAACGCCTGGCGGATTTCATCGCCGATTTCGGCGGCAGTTGGAAGTTCATTATTCTTTTCGGTCTGTTCCTGATCGCTTGGATGGTTCTGAACGTGGTAGTGCTTTCCGCCAAGCCACTCGACCCCTATCCGTTCATTCTGCTGAATCTCATCCTGTCCGCGCTTTCCGCCACCCAGGCACCCATCATCATGATGAGTCAGAATCGCATCGAAGCCAAAGACCGTCTGCGCGCCGAAAACGATTACAAGATCAACCTGAAGGCTGAATTGGAGATTCGCCACTTGCACGAAAAGCTGGATCACCTGTTAAAAAACCAATCCAAACGGCTATTCGAAATTCAGCAAATCCAGCTCGAACTCATGCGAGACCTTGCCGAGCGAAGCTCCAACCGCTAGTTCGCTGCGCAACCGCGATTGCGAGTTCGACTTATATCCTTGTCTCGACAGGCTCGCCCGAGTTGCCAAACAACGAATGCGGGCCGACAAATCACATCGCGCCGCAAAGAAAGATTTACGCCGCCGCCTCGATGACCAGGTGCCCTCGTTGAAACCCGATGTAAGAAGGCGGGCAATCTCGTTTCAACTTCACGAACACTCAGCTCCGATGCTCCGCGTACGCGGCCCGCAATCGCACACCAACGCAAAGCGCCCGGAGTGTCCCCGAATTCTCGGTCCTCCCACCTCTTTTCCCCGAAATTCGTTCAAGCACTTTTTTCAAAAAAAATGTCCTCTGGTGTCCACTCGTGTCCGTTCGGGTCCACTCCTCTACATTCAAAAGTGCCCTCCAACGGAACTCGCAAAAACCCATGCTATAATCGGCGCATGAGCCACAAGTGTAATCTTGTAGCGCACGCTGGCAGTCCCGCCGCCGCGGGATGTCGCGGGATGCCATCCGGCAGGCGATCGATTGTACCGGCGCCGCGTCTGCGGTTACCCTGTTCAGGCTCGCTGTTCAAAATGGGACTTTTGGGACTGGGACTGCCCTCGTTGTGGCCATTTTGCTCGGGAAATCGGAAACTTTTTCGGGCCCGGTCCCCTTTTGTACAGTCTCCAAATTTGGGGAATACTCCGCCTGGTGCGGCGAAGCATAAACTGTCACCGTTTGTGCACCGTTGTGTCACCATTTTCGGCCATGCAATTTCCTTATTCGCACCACCGCTGGCACTTGCACTTTCAACGCCTCGAGGTGGTGACATTTTCCATGGCCCGCCGCGCCGTGGCCCTTCCTCTCTCATTGAAAACCTCTCGCCTCTTAGGCACGTTTTGTCTCGACGCTGCATGAAACCATTCGCCCATCCCGCGATGCACGCTTTGTGGTTGATCCTTTGCGCCTTCTCGGCCGCAGCCGACGCCGACACCAACTGGTGGTCCTTGCGTCCGCTGACTAAGCCTCAGCCTCCCACAATCAACCAGAACACTTGGGCGCGCACGCCGGTCGATCAATTCGTCCTCGCCAAATTGCACGAGAATCGCCTGGAACCTTCCGCCCCCGCCGACAAGCGCACACTTTTGCGCCGCGTCTATTTCGATCTCATCGGCCTTCCTCCCACGCCCGAGGAAATCGCAGCTTTCGTCGAAGACAATTTCCCCGATGCTTACGAACGCGTCGTCGACCGCTTGCTCCGCAGTCCCCGCTACGGTGAGCGCTGGGCCCGTTACTGGCTCGACGTCGCCCACTACGCCGAAACTCACGGTCACGATCAGGATCGCCCCCGCACCAACGCATGGCCTTATCGCGACTACGTCGTGCGTTCCTTCAACGACGACAAACCATACGCGCGCTTCGTTGAGGAGCAGATCGCGGGCGATGTTCTGTTCCCCGACGATCCGCAAGCCACCGTCGCCATGGGCTTCCTCGCCACCGGCCCGTGGGACGAAAGCTCCTTGCGCGACATTCGTGAGGACACCATTGACCGCCAGGTCGCCCGCTACATCGACCGCGACGACATCGTGACGACCGCCATGAACACGTTCGTCAGCACCACCGTCCAGTGCGCGCGTTGCCACGACCACAAATTCGATCCCATTTCGCAGGAGGAATACTATGGCTTGCAAGCCGTCTTCGCCGCGACCGACAAGGCCGACCGCACGTACGACATCGACCCGAAAATTCATCTGCGCCGGCGCGAATTGACCGCGAGGAAGCGCGCCATCGAATGCCGCGACAAAGCCTTGCTCGAATCCATGCGCGGACCCGCCTTCGTCCGCGAGCTCGCCGCCTGGGAAAGCTCGGCTCGGGTTCCATGGACTGTCTTGAGCCCCGTGAGCGTGACTGCTTCGAACACAACGAACTTTGTGAACTTATCCGATGGCTCCGTGCTCGCCACCGGCCCGACGCCTGCCAAAGACGTCTACACCGTGAATGTCGCTGGCACTTTCGCGACTCCGATCACCGCGATTCGTCTCGAAGTCCTCACCGATGATTCCCTGCCGCACAACGGGCCCGGTCGCGTCGCTGAAAACGGCAACTTCCACCTGACGGACTTCCGCATACTCGCCGCGCGCGAGAACCAGACGAACGCGGCTTCAGTCGCAATCCGAACCGCCTCCGCCGATTTCAATCAGGCCGGTTGGGAAATCAGTAAAGCCATCGATAAAGATACAAACTCTGCCTGGGGCATCCATCCGCAGGAGGGCAAACCCCATCAGGCCGTCTTCGAACTCGAGAAGCCGCTCGCCGGCACAACCGCCCTCACGTTCGTGCTCGAACAAAACCATGGCCGCACTCACGTGATCGGTCGCTTTCGCCTGTCCATCACCGACGCAAAATCCGCCGGCCCCTTAATCCTGCCGCAGGAGATCACGAAAATTCTCGAAACGCCCGCGGCTCAGCGCACGCCCGACCAATCTGCGGAACTCGCCTGGCACTATCTAAATACCAAAGTCGACGCGGACCTCGCGAAGCTCCCGCCACCCAATCTCATCTATGCCGGCGCGAGCGACTTCGCCGCCGACGGCAGCTTCAAACCCGCAAAGGCCGGGCGGCCCGTACACGTTCTGAAGCGTGGCGACATTAAGCGCGCAGGCGAGTTGGCCCGGCCCGGAGCCCTGGCGTGCGTTCCTGGGTTGTCGTCCTCGTTTGAGTTACCGAACGCGGATGACGAAGGCAGCCGCCGCGCCGCATTGGCAAAATGGATCACCAGCACCAACAACAGGCTCACCTGGCGTTCGATTGCGAATCGCGTTTGGCATTACCACTTTGGCCGTGGTCTTGTCGAAACCCCCAATGACTTTGGCCGCATGGGCGCGCAACCCACTCACCCCGAGTTGCTCGACTGGCTCGCCCTCACGTTGCAGGAAGGCGGCGGCTCCTTGAAAGCCTTCCACAAACTGATCGTGTGCAGCACCACCTACCGTCAATCCTGCGCGCACAATCCAAACTTCGCCCGCGTCGATTCCGGCAATCGCTTTCTCTGGCGCATGAACCGCACCCGCCTCGACGCCGAAGCTATCCGTGACGCCGTGGCTCACATCAACGGCAAACTCGACTTGCGCATGGGCGGCCCCTCCGCGCAGCAATTCGTCATGAGCCCGGGCAAGCACGTCACTCCTAACGTCGATTACTCCGCGTTCGACGTGGACAGCCCCGTCAATTATCGCCGCAGCATTTACCGGTTTGTGTTTCGCACTCTGCCCGATCCGTTCATGGATTCCCTCGATTGCGCCGATGCCTCGCAACTCACGCCCGTGCGCAACGTCTCTATGACCGCCCTGCAGGCCCTGTCCATGTTGAATAATCAATTCATGGTCCGTCAAAGCGAGCACCTTGCCGCGCGCCTCGCCAAAATGCATCCGGAACCAGAGCGCCAAATCGCGGCCGCATACGAACTGACTTTGGGCAGAGCGGCGCGTCGCGACGAAACAAATGAACTGACCGCCTACGCGCAGAAACACGGCCTGGCAAACGCCTGCCGCATCCTTCTCAACAGCAACGAATTCATGTTCGTAAATTGATGAACGCTCCACGGTACAATCCTGTGACCCGCCGCGAATTTCTTTGGCGCTACGGCGGTGGCCTCGGCGGCATCGCGATCGCGCATCTCCTCGGCCAACACGGATTGCTGGCTGACTCGCCTCAGGCTCGCGCCGATCTCAACGGCGGCTTGCACCACCGCGCCAAAGTCAAACGCATCGTCCAAATCTTCCTCAACGGCGGTGCCAGCCAAATGGACACGTTCGATTTCAAACCCGAATTGTTCAAACGCCACGGCCAAAAGTTCGATCCGGGCGGGCATGTCGAAGCCGCAACCAGCGAACCCGGTAACGTCCTCAAGAGTCCGTTCGAATTCGCGCAGCACGGCCAGTGCGGCCGCTGGGTCAGCAGCCTGCTGCCTCACCTCGCCACCTGCGTTGACGACATCGCGTTCCTCATGGCCATGGCTTCCAAAACCAACGTGCACGGCCCCGCCAGTTACATGATGAACAGCGGCTTCGTCAGCCCAGGCTTTCCGTGCCTGGGCGCTTGGATTTCCTACGCGCTGGGCAACTTGTCCGACAACCTGCCCGCCTTCGTCGTTTTGCCCGATGCGCGCGGCTTGCCCTATAATCAAAAAGGGAACTTCTCCTCCGGCTTCCTGCCCGTGGCGCACCAGGGCACCACCATTAATGCAGGCGCGACCGCCCCGATTGCTGATCTTTTCCCCCCGGCCTCGGCCAAACACATTACCAAAGAGAGCGAGCGCGACGGGCTTGCCTTGCTCAACAAATTCAATCGTCAGCATTTGGAGCAATGGCCCGGCGATTCGCGCCTCGAAAGCCGCATCGCCTCCTACGAACTCGCCGCGAAAATGCAACTCAGCGCGCCCGAGTTGTTCGACTTGTCCGGCGAAACCGAAGCCACGCGCAAAGCCTACGGCCTGGACGGCAAAGAGGCCGAAGAGTTTGGCCGCCGTTGCCTCCTCGCTCGCCGCATGTTGGAACGCGGCGTCCGTTTCGTGCAGGTCTGGAGCGGGGCAGGGGGACCCACCAATAACTGGGATAATCACGCCGACATCGTCAAGGAGTTGCCGCCGATGACGCGCTCGACCGACCAGTCCATCGCGGCGCTCCTCAAAGATCTCAAGGCGCGCGGAATGTTCGAGGATACCCTCCTCGTTTGCGGCACCGAGTTTGGCCGCATGCCCTTCGCCCAGAGCGGCACCGGTCGCGACCACAATGGCGGCACGTCAGTAACCTGGCTCGCCGGCGCCGGCATCAAAGCCGGCGTCGCCCACGGCCAGAGCGACGAGTGGTCCTGGAAAGCCGCCCTTGGCCGCACGTATTGCTATGACCTTCACGCCACGATTCTCCACTTGATGGGGATCGATCACGAAAAACTCACGTTCCGCCACAACGGCACGAACCGCCGCCTGACCGATGTGCACGGCGAAGTCGTTCACGAAATCCTCTCATAAACTCGCGCGAGGCATAGCTAATTGAAACGCCGGTTCGGGCCCGCGGAGTTTGTGCCTACGGGCGGTTGCGGCCAGCCCCGGCGCGGCCAGTTCGTACCTCCAGGCGGTGGGCGCCACCGGTCAGGAGCGTTCGTGCCTCCGGGAAATCGGCCGCGCAACGTGGCGCCTTGTGTAGCACCGTGCCGCGTTTGCTCGTCGTACTCCTTCTCTCGCGCGCGATAAGAATCCAAAATGGCCTGGCACTCAGTCTGCACTTTCTTTCGCAGCGCTTCGCAATCCTCCAGGCTGCCAATCTCCTTGATCCGCTTGTGCATTTCAGCCGCAGCCGCGATCGCCATGTCCGCGTGGCCTGCCTCATGTTGCTCCAGCGCGCGGAGGTATTTTACCCACGTCTCCCTCACTGTTGCCGGCGTGTTCGTCGGAGCGATCCATCGCGGCAAAGTGATCAGGATCGTCGTGCTCGTGACGAAGTTATTACAATAGCATTCCCCTCCGCCGGAACCGAAGTTGGCGTGCCATTGGACGTGCCATTCCGTTGCCCCATCGTGCCGGGATTTGTCGTTCCATGGCCGCGTCTGTCGCAGCGATTCCTGGATGTGTCGAATCGACGACCCGGTCATCGCATAATAATTCGTCTTGCGAACAACATCGCTCTGCGCCGGCGCGCGCACTGGCGCCAGGGCAAATGCGAAGCACGCGATCGCCAACGCCAGCACGCGTGCGTTACTTCTCATCGCCATCCCGCACCCATGCTTCGTCGAACGCCACGTGCTTCATGCTCTTCCCTTCGGTCACGAAATAACTGTAGATCACGTGGAGCATCCCATCCCGCCCTTGGATTATGGCCGGGTAGTGGAATTCCCCCTCATTTTGTTTTTCCAGGTGCCGCGTCCACTTCCATGACTTTCCTTCGTCGTCGGACATCGACACAGCCAGACTGCTCCGGCCTTTCACCGTGTCATTATAGACAATGACCCAATGCCCGTTTTTTAGTTTCACCGCGTCCAACCCGGAGCCGGGGTTGGGAAACTGCGTCGCGCCCACCGGTCCCCACGTTATCCCGCGGTCACTCGATTCCGAAACGCGGATACGATCGATGGGGCCGTTTTCGCGCATGAAGGCCACGAGCGTTCCGTCTCGCTTTTCCAGCACTGCGGGTTGGATGTTTCCGAAACCGGCGACCGGCCGACTCGCGAACCACGTTGCCCCTTCGTCATCACTGATTGCCATCATCGAGACGCTGAACGTGTCGGAGTACAGCGGCAGGAGGATGCGCCCGGATCGCAGCACGGTTGGTTTGCACCGGGGTTGCCAGCCGAGGCGCTGCGAAAGCTTGTCTCGGATGAGCCGCCGCAGCTCGGTGACTCGCTCCGTCATCTCGGCCGGCAACGCAGTTCGTTTGAGCCGCTCCCCGAGCGCGCTTTCCATGTCCTCCACAAAAAATTTCGGCTGCAGGAATATTTGTCCCTGCCACTCCCAGCGAGGCGTGCCGCTGCCTTCGTACTTCGACGCGACGCGGTAACTCGTGATGCACGATTGCCACGTATTTGCGAGCACGACCGGCCAGAAGAGCCACAGCCGCTCTTTGCGATCGATGAACATGGCCGTGTTGCCATCCGGAAATCCAGGCGTGTCGGCCATCAGGAACGGCTCGCTCCATTGTCGCTGACCGCGTCGAAGCCGGGCGCCGAAGACGGCCACGTCATCGGCTTCGCGTTCTCCCGAACCGCGATACCATGAAACGAGGAGGTCGCCCTTGTCGTACTCGACAATCCCCGGCGCGTGGTTGTGTTGCTCGTGCAGTGGGAAAATCAACTCGGCACGATATCGCCCCTCGCCGACGGACCAGCCAGCGAGAGTGAACATGAAGAGAGACAGGATGAGTGTTAGACGGTAGAGCATGTCGCGAGAGTTGTCGCACTTCCGCGCTATCTCGGCAATGACTGGAATTTCTAGCGGGCGCTCAATGCAGTCACTTCCCGGTCGCTCAGCGCGCGCGACCAGAGCCCTGCTTCCTCGAGTTCTCCATGGAAATGCCGCTCCACTGTGTCGCCTGCTTTGCCCGCGCCGATGAGCAGAGGATCACTGTTTTGCCGAAGAGTTTCCGCACAAGGTTGCGCGGCCATCGGTTTGCCGTCGCAGGACAACGTCAGCGTCTTGCCGTCGTAACGGCCCACCAGATCGTGCCAAGCCGTTGGATCGATTTGCGAAACTGGGAAACTCGCGACCGCGTGACCGCGGTCGGTCGTGATTTCAAAAGCAATGTCCGGGCCGTGCGTCTGCGGCAAATCGGTGGCGAATAATTTGACGCCGTCGCCTTTGGAAAGCAGCGTCGCGTTCCAGGCTCCGCGTGGGTCACGCGCACGCAGGTACACGGTCAGCGTGATGGCGCCGGGGCGCAGGTCCGAGCCTGCATCGAAATACGCTCCATCGAGAACGACGATGTTGCGATCAGGTCGCGCGCCGGGGCCGTCGGCGCGCACGTTGAGTTCGAACTTCTCCCATCCCGGAACGTGGCGTAGCGATGGCGTTGCGCCGTGTCCCCCGGTGTCGAGGAGCCACCAGGCGATGGCATCGCGGCGCAGGGCGTCTATTCCCGGACGAATCCTTTCGACCAATTTTCGTCCCGCCGGCTTAAGAACTTTCAGCCGGATGTCTTTGAACTGCACGACCGTGGGCGGGCCGCTGTGTAACTGCAAGGCGAGGATGCCTTGCAATTCACGACGCCGCGCGTCGTGGTCTTCGACCTCGGCGATCAGCCGGTCGTTGATGCGCAAGGTGATTTTAGGCCCGACGCAAAGCAGGTGGTATTCGTGCCAGTCTTCGAGTCGAAACCACGCGTCTCCTTCCGCTTCCGGAAGCTTCGCCACGGCGCGCTTGCCCTCGGCATCGAACGTTGCGCGTTCCCCTCGCAACGCCAGCGTGTGCCGGCCATATTCATCGTAGAGTCGCGCGAGCCACGGCGTCTGCAGATTATTATCGACCTGGTAACCGCAGATGTCGTGGTCGGGAAGGAGTCGGCTGCGAAACTGGAAGCCGTTGTTGATGCCCCCCTCGCCGGTCAGGCGCGATTTGAGTTTCAATTCGAAGTCCGCGAGTTCGCCGCCTTGCCAAGCCAGGTATTGATTTGTCGCGCAGGGATGTTCGCGCGTAATGCGGCCGGTGATCGCGCCGTCTTCGACCGACCAGTAACTCACCTCGGGCGTTTCCCAACCACTGAGTGAGCGGCCGTCGAAAATGGATTCGAAGTCGCTCGCTGAAGCCACGAGGGCGAAGCCGCAGATGGTAGCGAGCGCAAACAACCGTGCATGGGCCATACCGGCATTGTGTCCCGAGAGGAATAACTTCTCAAGGTCCGAGGAACGCTACGGTTCAACCCCGGTGAATACCCAAGGAAGAATTACTTGAGGACATCTTCTTGTGGCGGAGATTAAGAGCGGGTCGGGACTGAGCATCCGTCAGCACAACGGAGCGCGAAAGTAGGAAGCTGGGGTTCGTGTCCAGCGACGTGTTTGGTACCGCCGCAATCGGAAAATTGGGAGTTACCCGTTAGGGAAATGGTGTCGCCTTATGGCGTGGGGAGATTTTTCTGTACGCGGATGGAGGTGGATTCTCGCTTTGGCAACCGCCACGGCGTTGGAGTACGCCGCTGTGGCCATGGCCGCTCCTGTCGTCACGCTCGCGTGGGATCCCAACTCCGAACCCGACGTGGCGGGTTATAAAGTGTACGTCGGGACCAGCAGCCGCAGCTACCTATCCGTTCTGGACGCTGGGAACGCAACGACCTTGAGCATTCCGAATCTACAGGAGGGCATCACGCACTATTTTGCCGCGACCGCCTACAACAGTTCAGGGTTGGAGAGCGATTTTTCGGCTGAGGTCAGCCACTTAATTCCGTGGTCGAGGATCCCGACGACGGCAACGCTCGTGTCGTCAGCCAATCCTGCGAGGCCGGGCGAGACGGTGACGTTTACGTTCACAGTGCGCGCCGCAGACCCGGTCACCGACATTCTTTCCGGTTTGGCGATTTTCCGCATTGGTGAAGCCGTTAATTCAGTCCCGTTGATCGGCGGAGTTGCGAATTTTTCGACGTCCACGCTTCCGGTGGGCGCGCACACAGTCATCGCCGGATACGCCGGCGATGTGAGCTTCCTTGGCATAACCAATCGTCTCACTCCGGAACAACTCATCAACACGCCCCCGGTGGCGCGAACGGACCAGATCAACCGTGTTCTGCCCAACGGCGTCAAAGTACAGATTTCCAGTTTGTTAACGAACGACTCGGATGCGGATGGGCACGCGTTGACGCTGACATCGGTTGCAGCGCAGAGCGCAAATGGCGCGAGTGTGACACGGCGCAGTAGCTGGGTCTATTACCTGGCGCCCGAGGACCTCACGAGCGCGGATTCGTTCACTTATAGCGCGAGCGATGGGCTGGGCGATGCGGTCGTGGGCACTGTGAATGTGCGCATCGCCGATCCAATGCCCGCACCCAACGTCGCCGTTTCCGAAGAGGGCGCTTCGTATCGCATCCGATTCGATGCCACGCCGGGCGTTACTTATCGAATCGAGTTCACCGAAACGGAACCGCCGAACTGGCAGCCACTCGGCACGCGCACCGCCGACGGATTTGGAATTTTTGAAGTCACAGACACTCCGCCGGCGGGAGCGCCTGCGCGGACGTATCGCTCTGTCCCCGTTAATTAAATGGAAGAAACGGATATGAAGGATTCATACACTAAAGTCAGCCACCTCCTTGCGTGCGTGGTCATGGTTTCAATCTTCATCGCGTTGGCGCCGCAAGCGCGCGGTCAACTGCGGCAGACTAATACATTTGCCGCGATTTACGAAGCGGTGCCTGACGGAAACGCCTCGGGGTTGAGCGATGTAAAAGTTATTTCGTCTTCGATCAGCGAGCTTTCTCGGGTCAAGCTCAAACTGAAAATTGCGGGCGAGTTCAATGGCGATCTCTACGGGTACCTTCGCCAGATTACCCCCGGCGCAACCAACTTCTGCATTCTGCTCAATCGTCCGGGTCGGACTGCGAGCGATCCTTTTGGTTATGACGACATGGGTTTCGACGTCACGTTCGATGATGCCGCAGCAAATGACATCCACGTGTATCACAATGTTGTGACGCCGGCCTTCGGCTCGCCACTGACCGGGACGTGGCAGCCGGATGGGCGCAACACGCTGCCGCTTTCGGTGACGGAGACCTCGCCGCGATCGACAGCTTTGAACGCGTTCGCGGGAAGTCCCGGCTCTGGAGAATGGACACTCTTTCTCGCGGACCTGGAGTCTGGCGGCACGAACATGCTCGTA
>Ga0111538_10010217_pt1 | contig 12492 bp, 6 predicted proteins | sample SoiMethybrSBSTD1_FD_79669 | JGI IMG/M metagenome (GOLD analysis project Ga0111538, IMG submission 79669) | Bulk soil microbial communities from a Populus tree surrounding site in Tennessee, USA - Soil MetaG P. TD hybrid SBSTD1 (version 2)... | ecosystem: Environmental > Terrestrial > Soil > Tree...
CCGGGTGTAGAAATGCCTGGTGCGGGGAGATGAGGGGCGGGAGATCGCCGGCTTTCTCATCGAGTCGGAGATCGGTCGCGGCGGTATGGGGGTGGTCTACCTCGCCCACCAGACATACCCCGAGCGCAAGGTAGCCCTCAAGCTCCTGTCGCCCGACCTCGCCGCCGATCCCGCCTTCCGTGAGCGGTTCGTCCACGAATCCAACGCCGCCGCTTCGACTGAGCACCCCAACATCGTCCCCGTGTACGGCGCCGGCGAGGCCGACGGTCAGCTCTACCTCGCGATGCGCTTCATCGAGGGCACCGACTTGGGCTCGCTCCTCGTACGAGAGGGAGCGCTGCCGGCCGATCGCGCCGGCAGGATCTGCGCCGAGATCGCCGACGCGCTCGACGCCGCGCACGACCGGGGATTGATCCATCGCGACGTGAAGCCCGGCAACATCTTGCTGGACGCCCGCGACCGCGCCTACCTCACCGACTTCGGCCTGATCCGCCGGACCCACTTGCATACCGACATCACCAAGACGGGTCAGTTCATGGGGACGGTCGACTACTGCGCTCCCGAGCAAATCAAGGGGGGCGAAATCGACGGACGAGCCGACGTCTACTCGCTCGGTTGCGTCCTGTTCGAGTGCCTGACCGGCGCGCCGCCGTTCCGCAAGGACACCGAGGTCGCGACAATCTACGCGCACCTGGAGGAGGACGTGCCGAAGGCGACTTCTAAGCGCCCCGGCATCTCGCCTCTCCTCAACTCGGTCGTGACGAAAGCGATGGCTAAGCGGCCCGAGGATCGGTTCGCCACCGCCGGAGAGATGGCCGAGGCCCTCCGGGCTCACCCTTCGGCGAAGGCGCCGCCGAGGCAACGGTGGTTCGCCTGGGTGGCCGTGGCGGCCATCGTGGCAGCCGCGGTGATCGTGGGGCTCACCAGGGTTGGGAACGATGAAGCCCCAATGAATCCTCCCGGCCCGACGACCACCGGCAACACGATCCCGGTGGGCTCGCTCGTCCAGCTTGACGCGGAGGATGGCCAGATCGTTTCCACGACCCCGGGTATCGCGCCGCAAGGATTGGGCGGCCTGCCTGAAGTCGAAGCAGGCGAGGGCGCCTTGTGGTTGTCGGTCAGCGGGACCCTCGTGCAGGTCGATCCCGCCGAGCCGAGCAGCTCCGAACTCGTGTCGCTCGGACCCCCCTTCGGGAGCCCGTCGCTCACCCTCGCAGAACAGATCGTCTGGGCCGCCTCCTCCACCGGGGTCGCTCGCGTCGCTGCGAGCGACCTGAGGATCCTGCGGGAGATCGAGCTCGTGGAGCCTCCGGCGGTCGCAGACATCCACTTGACGGCAGGTGGGGGCTACGTGTGGGCTGTCGTAGGCGATGGGACCCTGACGCGGATCGACCCGAGGACCGCGAAGGTGACTCGCACGGTTGACGTGGGCCAGGGCGCGACCGGTATAGACGCAGGGTTCGATAAGGTTTGGGTCGCCGACGACCTGACCGGAACTATCACTCCTGTCGACCCGGAGTCCATGGACGTCGGGCAGCCTATCGAGGTCTCGGGCGGCATCGACGACATCGAAGCCGGCGCCAGAGCGGTCTGGTCTCTTGATACCGTCGCAGGCGTCGTCGTTCCGATCGACCCGTCCACAAGAGACGCGGATGCGCCGGTGCGGGTCGGCGTCCGCCCAACGGATCTGGCCTCGGGGTTCGATTCACTCTGGGTCGCGAACAGCGACGACGGCACCATTTCGAAGGTCAATCCGGTCACCGGGAACGTGACCACGCTCGACGTCGGTGCCCCGGTCGGCGCCATCGCGGTGGACGAGCGCAACCGCGTCATCTGGGCCGTTGTTGCGGTTACACGCGCCTAGGGCGGGATTGGGCGGGTCAGGCCTACCCTCGCGGTCGATGCCTCCCGACGAACTGGAACGCCGGCTGCAGCAGCGCCTCGACGCCCTCGGCTCCGCTCCCCGCGCCGAACTCCTTCACGTCCTCATGCCCCCGGACTTCGACCGGGCCGATGCGATTGGGTCGTATTGGCGAACCCGCAGAGTCGTACCTTCGCCGAACTGCTGATCGACTGGGAGGAGGATCGGGCGCCCCGGGCGGTGCTCGTCCGGATGTTGCGGGAGGGCCAGCGCGACGTCGGATAGAGCTTTCCCGACGCGTGTGGCCGGTCACACTTAGGCGTACATCACCTTCTCGATCCGTGGACACGGTTTGCGTGTTCTTTGACGGACAGCCAGTGAGACGATGCGGGCCGTGCGGTATCAGACCATCCGCCTGGACAGCCTCTGATGCACAGATTCATCGGCTCACAGCACGATAGAGTCGCCAGCGATCCGGGACTCCTTTGAGTTCGTGGAAGCCGGCGTCCTCGAACGTGAATCCGGAGCCTGCCACCAAGTCCTTCACGGTCTGCGAGATCAAGACCTCCGAAGGGCCGGCCAGCCCCGCGACGCGAGCCCCGATCGAAACGGCGATGCCCCCGACCTTGCCGTTAACTAGCTTGCACTCGCCCGTGTGCACCCCTGCGCGAATCTCGATCCCGAGATCCGCGACGCGAGCGCAGGCGTCCTGCGCACAACGGATCGCTCGGGCGGGTCCATCGAAGCTGGCGTAGAAGCCGTCGCCGGCGGTGTCGATCTCCACGCCCCGCCAGCGTTGGAGGGCGTCCCGAACCAGGACGTGATGGTACTCGATGAGTTGCTTCCATCCGTGATCGCCCAGCGACGCTTGCTTCTGGGTGGAATCCACAATGTCGGTGAACATCACGGTCGACAGGATGGTGTCGAGCTCCGTCGGCGTGCGTTCAACGCCGACGAAGCGGCGAAGCTTCTCCGCGAGCGGTCGTATGACCTCCTCCGACCAGGCTCTCCCCGGTATCGTCTGGAGTTCGGCACCCGGGATCAGCGATGCGACGTAGTTGGCACGATCGAAGTCGTCTCTTCGATCGGGATGCGCCAGGATGAGTGTTGGCACCTGCACCGCCGGAAGGACTCCCCGAACGTCGGTCTCATACCAGATCTTCGCGAGATCGCGCGCCACGTCGGGGGTGCAGGCGTTCCGGCTCGCCTTCGCCATCAGTGCGGCTGCAGAGTCCGGCAACTCGTTGTCACGCGATGCTTCGTCTTGGACGAAGTTGCGACCATATGCAAGCGTGCCCCACAGGTCCATGACGTCATGGAGCTCGGCTTCCAGATCCTCCGGCTTTCGGCCCCAGGGAAAGTCGGGAGCCCAGGCAGACCGCGGGTTCGGTTCCAGCCATGCCAGCGACTGCACCCGCTCGGGTCTGGTGGCTGCAAGCAGGGCGTTCGGCGCTCCCGACTCGAAGACGCCACTCAGGACGGGATGCTCCGAGCCGACGGTATCCAGCACTAACAGCATGTCGGACACTCTCGTCTCGAGATTGGGCAGCGGTACGTTCCTGCTCGATAGCCCGATCCCCCTGCGATCGTGCAGGATCAGTCGCGAGAACGACGCGAGCTCCTCGAACCAGGTCCTGAGGAGCGGGTCCTCCCAGTCAACGTCGATGTTGCCAGGCCAGTCCGATTGCCAGACCAGATCGATCGGCCCGTCCCCCATGATCTGGTACGCGATGTACACACCGTCCGGCGTGACCGCATAGTGGGTATCGAGAACACCCATGCGCCCTATGCTGTGCGCGCCCCGTCACGGGTGCAAGGGGTCGCTGGCCAGCCATCCAGGTTCAAGTCTGACTTCCAACAAAAGAAGGACTTTGACCCGCGCCGAGCGAACCGGCGAGTTGTGGAGCTTCAGGGAGAGCCACGGCTTCGATGAGCCGGGATCCGAACGTGTAGCTGATTGACCTGGAAGAGAGGACAAGGCGGCGCAGGGGATAGCTATCGCGGAAACCTCAATCACCATGGCCAATCGGAGGGATCTCGCCTTCTTCCATTGGCCAGGCGAGCACTCTCCAGTACAGTCACTTGAAGCTCGGCTCAAAGACGTGAGCCGATTTCCGCACTGCCTCCCCAAAATCGCGGCTCCGTCAGCTTTCGGAGATTGTCTATCGTCGGTTCCTGATATCCGCACCTTCTTATCCCTCGTGGCGCCGGGCGCGAAGAGGGTCCATACTCGGTCGGTGAGTGTTCCACCGGATGGCGGGTCGCCGCCGGTGGGTGAGCCGGGCAGTGCTCCTCTGCTCCTGTCAGACACCACCGGCGACGCTGACGTCCACGCGTTCCTGATCGCCGACGTCCGTGGCTGGACGCGCTTCACGCGGGAACGGGGGGACGAGGACGCCGCACGCCTGGCCGGGCGCTTGGCCGAGGTGACCCGCTCGGTGGTCGAGGCCCACCGGGGAAGAGTGCTCGAGCTCCGCGGTGACGAGGCCATGGTCGTCTTCGGTTCGCCGCGCTCAGCGATCCGTGCCGCCGTCGCTCTCCAGCGGCGGTTCGTCGAAGAGACGATCGCCGATCCATCCCTCCCGCTCACCGTCGGGATCGGGCTCGACGCCGGGGAGGCTGTGCCCGTTGAGGGTGGCTACCGCGGCGGGGCACTGAACGTCGCTGCTCGGCTCTGCTCGCTCGCCCGAGCCGGCGAGGTGCTCGCGAGCCGAGAGATCGTCCACTTGGCGCTCCGGGTCGACGGCGTCCGTTTCACCGAGCGAGGCCCGTCGAGCGTGAAGGGTATCGACAAGCCGGTCCACGTGGTCGTGGTGCGATCGGAGGACCGGGACGACGCCCAGGCGATCGCCCCGTTCGTCCGATCGTCAGCGCCTCCGCCGAAAAGCCGGTGGAAGGCAGTCGCGGCGGTGGTCGCGTTCGCCCTGGTCGCCATATTGGTCGCTGTTCCGTTAGTGACCCGCGATTCAGGAAGAGACTCGGAGATCGACCCGAACTCGATAGGCATCCTCGACGCCGAGTCGGGCGATGTAACGGCGACGGTTGGGCTCGAGTACCGCCCCGGGGCTGTCGCATCATCGAGCGAGGCAGTATGGGTGACCAACCCCGACGTCGGCACCGTCACGCAGATCGATCCCACCGATCAGGAGATCCGCGACAAGATCCAGGTGGGAGAGAATCCAACGGGGATCGCCGTCGGGGAAGGCGCCGTGTGGGTGCTCAACAGCGGCGGGCCTTCGGTGTCGCGAATCAGCGCCGACACGGGTGAGGTCTTCGACCCCATCCCAGTGGGGAATGGACCCGCAGGGATTGCCGTCGGCGAGGGCAGCGTTTGGGTCACCAACCGGTTCGACGGGACGGTCTCACGCATCGATCCCGAACGTGGCCAAGTCATCAAGAAGATCCCGGTCGGCTTCGACCCTCGCGGCATCGCGGTCGGCTTCAACTCCGTGTGGGTGGGGCTGGCCGGGGCGAACTCGGTCGTCCGGATTGACCCCGCGACGAATCTAGTAACGCATACCGTGTTGGTGAACGCACCGGGGTCACTCGCCTTGAGCGAGGACGCGGTTTGGGTCGCGAACTCCCAGGACGACACGATCTCGCGAATCAACCCCGAGACGAACTCGGTCGTGAACACGGTCCCAGTGGGGGACGGCCCGACGGGGGTCGCGGTCGTGCAAGGGACCGTCTGGGTAGCCAACGAAGCGGATGGAACGCTCTCGAGGATCGAGCCCGATCAGACCTCCTCCAGTTCGATGGTCATCGGGAGCGTCCCGCAAGGGCTCGCCGACGTGAACGGCGCGTTGTGGGTTTCCGTTCGCGGAACAACGACCTCGCATCTGGGAGGAACGCTGAGGATTGTTTCATCCGAGGACTTCTCGACCCTCGACACACTCGACACCAGGGTCGCCTACACCCCCGACCCGTGGCTCCTGTTCCACCTAATCGGGGACGGGCTGGTCGCGTTTGAGCCGATAGGTGGGACCAGTTCGTCCCTCGTACCCGACCTGGCCATTTCCTTACCCACGCCGACCGACGGGGGTCGAACGTACTCATTCGAGTTGCGCCCTGAGATCCCGTATTCGAACGGTGAAATCGTCGCCCCCACCGACTTCCGCCGGGCTCTCGAACAGGGTTTCCCGCTCAGCCGGAGTGCCCACGCGACCCTTTACAGCGGCCTTGTCGGGGGCGAGGCCTGCGTGGAAAAGCCTCCAACGTGCGACCTCTCCGAGGGCATCGTGACCGATGACGCTGGTGGGAGAATCACATTCCACCTCGTGGCCCCGGACCCCGAGTTCCTCTACAAGCTCGCTCTGCCGTTCGCATACCCCGTCCCGCCGTCCGTTCGCGACGAAGAGCAGGTGGAGGCGGGCATCCCGGGCACCGGCCCGTACATGCTGGAAGCACCGATGACCGAGGAAGGGCTCGCCCTAGTTCGCAACCCCCGTTTCCGTGCGTGGTCGTCTACGGCTCAACCAGACGGGTACGTGGACGGGATCCACTGGACGTTCGCAGTAGAGCCGTCTGCGCAGGTCGAAGCGGTGACCACAGGAGAGGCCGACCTCACGTTCGAGGCCGTCGCTACCGACCGGCTCGCAATTCGGTACGCCGCGCAGCTCCATACCACTCCGATTGCTAGGACGTACTTCGGCGTGCTCGACAACGAGGTGCCGCCCTTTGACAACGCCATGGCGCGACAGGCGGTAAACCTGGCGCTGGACCGGGAGCGGGTCGTCCGGATCTTCGGCGGGGCAGCGTTACCCACGTGCCAGCAGCTCCCACCCAATTTCCCCGGGTACGAGCCCTACTGCCCATACACGGCGGACGCTCGACCGGACGGACGCGGGTCGTGGACCGCCCCCGACTTCCAGAAGGCCCAACGGCTCGTCATTCGTTCGGGCACGGCCGGGATGCCAGTCACGTTCAGGTACGTTTCATGGCTGCCTCGGGAGCTGGGCAACTACATGGTCGAGCTGCTTCGAGATCTCGGATACCAAGTGAGTGTGTGGTCCCCGGAAAGAGGTTCGTCTAACCCCAGCAACAAACCACAGATGCATCTCGGTGGATGGGGTGCCGACTACCCGGCCGCTTCAAACTTCATTCAGAGCATGTTCTCGTGCGACGCCACGATCTACGACTCGGGGTTCTGCGACCCGAGGATCGATGAGATGATCGACCACGCGCTCGAGGTGCAGACCCAGGATGCTGCCGCCGCTGGCGCGCTCTGGGCGGAGATAGACCGGGCGATCGTCGATGAGGCCCCGATTCAATGGATCGCGAATCCCCTCGACGTCGAGCTCGTCTCCGAACGGGTGGGCAACTACCAGTTCGGCAATCAGTGGGGGGTGCTGCTCAACCAGCTCTGGGTGCGGTAGACGCAGGGCGAGGCTCCGGCCCTAGTACGCCGCTTGCCGAATATCTTCCCGTGAGGAGCGTCTGAACCTGAACTCCGAGGGTCGCACGACTCTCCAGGCCGCATGTGACGTCGAAGGCTCGACGAAAAGGCCACGCCGGAAGCAGGTGCCGCCCACCGAGCCCCTCATGTGTTTGAGGGCAGTTACTCCGCCAAACAGACCGCCTGTACCACTTTCTGCCCTCCGACCCTTCCTATCCCATCACGTGGAGGACCGCCTCCTCCCCCTCAAACAGACGGTCCGCCACCCTCTCGACCGCCGATTGCAGCTCCTCGACCACGACACACGATCCCCACGGCCGAAGGTCCTGTTACGCCGCTGAGAAGAAGCAGCCAGGCGTCACGCCAGCTCGAAGAGCCTCGGCCGGGGGGTGATTCCGCGTTGTTCGGCCAGCCCTCAAGCATCTCTGGCTAAACAGTCAGGGACGCTCAGGCAGCGAGTTGCCGATACCAGGGTGCGACCTGACGGCCTGAGTCTGAACGGGTTGATGGGCGTCGAGCACATTCGGAATATAAGCGGGGCGACGGGTAGGGAGGCGAGCCAACGCCGCGATCATCGGGAGGGAGGATGCGAGAGAGCACCAGGGTGTCAAGACGCCCCCCCACCTCGGTCTGCCAGCGCGCGAGACCACGCCCAGACGGAGTCAAATGCGGGACGACAACAACTCCTCGCTCTTTCGGATCAGAGCGGTCGCGTGCACACCGCGATAGAAGTCGAGCGCTCGTCCCGCGTACTTCGACCGTTCCGACTCATCCTGTGGCAGGACCTCCGCCGCGTGAAGGAGCGCCTCGGCCTCATACGGGAGCGATCCGATCACCCGGCAGATGTCGGCTGCCCCGGCGGCATCGCCGCGCAAGATCCGCTCCGCGGCGTCGAACCAGTGGGGGCGCCACGTCCTCGCGTCGAGGATCGCCAGCATGTCCTGCTCGTGCCCCAGCCGCCGGAGCGTCCATGCGACGTCCAGGGCGGCCGAGTTCCCGGACAAGACGTCCGACGTGCGCCACCACGCGAGGACCTCGTCGACCAGCGGCCCAGCTTCCTCGACTCGTCCCGACTCGCGGAGACACGTCACGCGCGTTCCGAGCGCCACCAGCAGCGCCTGAGGGTCTGCGATCTCGCGCGCCAGCTCCACCTCGCGAGCCGATGCGCCGATGGCGTCCTCCTGCGCGCCGCGAGCCAGCATGAGTCGGGCTCGCAGGTCGTACACGCTGAAGTCCATGTAGTGCGGCGTCCCCGCCCCTTCTTCGAACGCCTCGAGCAGCCGCTCCGTTTCGTCCCAGTTACCCACGTGATACGCGAGGGTCGCGAGCTCACACAACGTCCATCGGCGGTCGGACTCGCTCCCCGCCTCCCTGATGGCCGGGTCCTCGTACAGGACCGGGATCCGATCCAGCTCGCCCCATTCGAAGAAGATGGTGCCCAGGTTGACGGTGGCGTTCCACAGGAGGTACAGCGATCGCATCTCGGTCGCCAGCTCGATGCTCCGTTCCAGATCGTAGATGCCTTCCGGCTCTCCCAGCGAACCCCTCGACGTACCGATCGTGCAGAGGATCCTGCCCGCCAGCAGCTTCAGACCCATCGCCTCGGCCATGGCCATCGCCTCGCGTCCGATCTCGACCGACGCGTGATAATCGCCGGCCAGCATCCGGGACCGGGCCATGTCCGACAGCACGCGGGTCTTCGCCGGGGATGCGGGCTCCTTCTCGACCAGCGATCGGGCGCGATCGAGATGCAGGGCCATCCGGTCGCGCGACCCCCGCACCCACCAGATGAACGCCAGCATCACCTCGGCCTCGGCCGCTCCCTCGCGGTCACCGCGATCGGCGAGGGAGTCCGCCGCCTCGACCAGCAGCGCGTCATCCATCGCCGAGTCGTCGGGTCGGCTCTTGCCGTAGCGAAGCAGCAGGTCCGGCCGGTCGACGTCGTGCTGATTGCTCAGCCGGAGTGCTCCCTCGTAGAAGCGCGCAGCCGCCGGGAGCGCGTTAAGCGACAACGCTCGGTCCCCCGCCTGCGTCAGCCAATGTCGGGCGCGCTCTCGCAGTTCGGAGGTGTCCTCGCCTGACGCGGCGGACAGCTCAAGCGCGCTCACGTAGTGGTGCGCGAGCATCTCGGCCCGGTCCTCGACACGGTCGGGCGACAGCTCCTCGAGCCAACGGGCGACCGCGAGATGCTTGTTCGCCCGGTCCAGCCGGGGAACCTGCCCGTACGCGACATCCCGGACCAGCGCGTGGGCGAACGCGAACTCCACCTCGTCGGCGACCGAGGACCGACGCGTCCTGCGGACGAACTCCTTGCGGACCAGCCCGTGGAGATGCCCCTCGATCGACGGCCGGTCGTTGCCTCCGAGCGAGACGAGCGGTTCGACCCAGAACACCTTCCCCAGCACCGATGCGTCCTGCAACAGCCGTTTCTCCTCGGCCGCCAGGGCATCCAGCCGGGCGGCGATGAGCCCGTGAACGGTCCCGGGTAGCGGCAGGTCGTCGACCGCCCCGCCCTCGAGGAGCATGCGCGCGAACTGCTCGGCGTACAGGGGGTTGCCACCGGCCCGTGCGAGGAGCGCGCCCGGCGTCTCGGTCGAGACATCCGAATCGCGCAGGACACCGTCGATCAGCATGCGGATCTCCGGGTCGGAGAGCGGCGAGAGCGACAGCGTCGTGGCATTGCGCTTGCCCCCGCCCCAGTCCGGTCGCCGATCCAGGAGCTCCGGTCGGGCGGTACCGACCATCAACAAGGGAACATCCGTAGCCCATTCGGCGAGATGATCGACGAAGTCCAGGAGCTCCTCATCGCCCCAATGGAGGTCTTCGAAAACCAGGACGGTCGTTCCCTGTTCAGCGACGGCCTCGAAGAACCGTGTCCATGCCTCGAACCTCTCGTCCCGCCGCTCGCCGCCGACCTCGGCCCCGGACGCCAGGCCCACGAGCGGACGCAGATGCGACTCGATCCGGCTGGCTTCCGATGGATCCACGATGAGGACGGACACGGCCTTGGACAGCCGCTCGCCGGCCTGGTCGGTGGTGTCGTTATCGAGGATCCCCGCCTGCGCCTTCACCATCTCCGACAGCGCCCAGAACGTGACGCCGTTGCCGTAGGGAAGCGACCGTCCCTGCCGCCACGTGACGAGCTCGGGCTGTTCGTCGACCATCCGGAGCAGCTCGTAGACCAGCCGGCTCTTACCGATCCCCGGGACCCCCACCAACGTCACGAGCTGTGGCTCCCGCTGCGCCCGGACGCGATCCAGCGTCCCTCGGAGTAGATCGACCTCGCGATCCCGGCCAACCAAGGGCACCTCCGACTGGAGCACATCGACCCCGAGCCGTGAGCGAGCCTGCAGGACCTCCGACACCGGGATGGGATCGTGTTTGCCCTTGGCGACGACCGGCTCGATCATTCGGTACTCGATCTCCCGCTCCGTTGCCAGGCGCGTGGCGTCGTCGACGAGCACACCGTTCACGGGCGCGGCCGCCTGGAGCCGGGCGGCGGTGTTGACGACGTCTCCGGCCGCCATGCCTTCGCCGTGCTCTGGGCGGGCGTCGAGCTTGATCAGCGCCTCCCCCGTCGCGAGGGCGACGCGGACCTCCGGTCCGGCTTCATCCTCCCGCGCCCAGTCGCGGATCGCGATCGCGGCGCGCACGGCTCGTTCGGCGTCGTCCTCGTGGGTAACCGGCGCGCCGAACAGGGCCATGACGGCATCACCGATGAACTTCTCGACCGTACCGCCGCGCCGCTCCAGCTCCGCGCGCAGGCGAGCGTGATACGGAGCGAGGATCGCGTCGACATCCTCGGGGTCGAGGGCATCGGCCCGCGAGGTGAAACCGACGAGGTCGGCGAAGAGCACGGTGACGGTCTTGCGCTCCGCTCGGAGCCCACCCTCTGCCACCACGACAGTCTAGGTCCCGGACGCCCGCCTCCTCCCCGACGTTCTTGGCGCAGCGAGCGTTGCTGGTAGAGGGGTCGCGTGCTCAGATGCGCTCACGACATGACGACACTCGCGGGTTCAAGGCGACACCAGCTCACACAGGACGACACGTGGAACCCGGATCCATGCCTGGTCGCAGCAACCTTAGGATCCAGTGCCCGAAAGGCCTCGCGGTTCAACTGCCTACTCTCACACGACTACTGAGCTTCGCCTGGTCTAGATGAGGGCAACCACACTCGCGGTTCGCCGATTCTTGCTCCGAGTGAACGACACACGGTCTTCCGGACTGCGCTTCTTGATTGACGACACACGGTTCGCGGCACCAGGTGTCGGGGGCAGTCGCCTGGCCTCGCCAGGAAGCCCGAAGGGGCCGTGGAGTCACGGCGCAACGGACCATGTTTGCGAGTAGACCGGATGATCGCGAGGAAATCGGAGGTCGACACACCGATCAGCTAGGCCCGCAGCCACCCGGCTTTCACGAGGTCACCGCCGCGACCGCGCTCACCTCCACTAGCGCACCAGGCACCGCCAGCCCAGCCACCCGCACGCCGACGACGGGCGGCGCCGCTCCTGCCAACTCGGCGGCCGCGACCGGATAAGCCGCGGCGAGATCGACTCCATCAACGAACAGAACCGTCATCATCACCAGATCCTGGACGTTTGCACCTGCCGCGGCGAGCGCGATGTGCAGGTTCTTCATCACCTGTCTGGTCTGAGCGGCGACATCGTCGCCGCCGACGAGCGTGCCGTCGCCGTCGACGGCGTTCTGGCCGCCGATGTAGACGGTCGTCGCGCCCGGCGGCACGACCGCGACGTGCGTGAAGGCGGGAGACTGCACGAGTCCTTCTGGACGGAGCAGCGACGTCTGAGCCATGCACTCCACCTCCTTGCTTCCCTCAGTTCGCAGCTTCAGTTGCCAGCGCGACAGCCTCGTCCAAAGACATCGCACGGCCCTCCATTCGTAGACGTTGCAGCTCAGCTTCGCCGAGAGCGTTCCCTAGCACCTCGATCACCTTTCGTTGAGCCTCCGCCCTCGGTCCTTGTGGAAGCATCCCCACCTTCTCCTGCAAGGCTGCCGCCGCACCGAGCACGAGAGCGGCTCGTTCATTCTCACCGGTGTGAGCCAACATGCGTGCGACGCTGGTCAGGCCGAAAGTCGTCTCCCACTCCGACCCTCGGGAGTGGGCGGCGGTAAGCCCGTTCCGAAACTCTCGGAGGGCGCCGGCGTAGTCCCTCTCGGCTTCATCGAGATGGCTGGCGACGATGTACCGGCCCAAGACGTTCGCTTCCGGGGTCCA
>Ga0111538_10010218_pt1 | contig 12491 bp, 13 predicted proteins | sample SoiMethybrSBSTD1_FD_79669 | JGI IMG/M metagenome (GOLD analysis project Ga0111538, IMG submission 79669) | Bulk soil microbial communities from a Populus tree surrounding site in Tennessee, USA - Soil MetaG P. TD hybrid SBSTD1 (version 2)... | ecosystem: Environmental > Terrestrial > Soil >...
CGGCAACACGGTTTCCTGACCGGTTAGCACGTCGGTCACTTCGACAACGTCGCCGACCGCACAAATCTGCGAATCCGACGTGCGCATCTGCGCATCGACTACGATCCCGCCGCGCGAGCCGATCTGGAGACCGGCAGCCTTGGCCAGCTCGGTCTCGGGCCGGACGCCGATGGCGAGGATGACCAGATCGGCTGGAAAGCTGGCGCCGCTCTCTGCGACCACGATCAACCGGCCATCAGCCTCCTCGTCGATGCGGGCGAGGCCGTCGCCGAGATGGAGCTGCACGCGCTTCGCGATCAGGTGCTCCATGAGCGGGAACGCCATCTCAGGATCGAGTGGCGGCATGACCTGCGGAAGCTTTTCCAGCACGGTCACCGCGAGTCCGCGATGAATCAGGTTCTCAGCCATCTCCAATCCGATGAATCCAGCCCCGACAATAACCGCTCGGCGGGCGCGGCGGTCGACAATCCAGGAACGGATTCGGCGGGAGTCTGGAATGTTGCGCACCGCGAAGACACCAGGTCGATCCACACCAGGCAGCAGCGGCCGGATCGGCGCGGCGCCAGGGGAAAGGACCAACGCGTCGTAGCGCTCGGTCCGGCGGCTATCGGTCTTGAGGTCGTGCACGTCAATGGTCTGCGCCTGACGGTCGATGCCAACGACCTCCGTATTCGTATGCACGTCGACGTTGAACCGCTCGCGGAACATCTCGCGCGATGCGACCAGCAGCGCGCGCTCGTCAGCAATGACGTCGCCGACGTAGTAGGGCAAGCCGCAGTTCGCAAAGGCCACGTACGGCCCGCGATCGAAGATCGCGATCTCGACCGATTCATCAAGGCGTCGCAGGCGCGCGGCGCAGGACGCGCCTCCGGCCACGCCGCCGACGATTAGGACCCGACGAGCGCGGCGGGGGGAGCGCGGGGGTGTCGGTTCGAGTTCGGCATGAACGCTCATCAGAACTCCAGTCACGAGCGGATCAGTTCTCCGTCACAATACGAGCAGCGGCGCCAACCGTCTGTCCCGTTTGGCACGGTCATCGGATCGCTGCAGGCCGCGTGTCTCAGGATGCCTTCGCGAGTGGCTTGATCCGCGACAGGTCCACGTTCCGCTGGGCGTGCCAGAGGTCATAGTCGGCCTGCAGGCCCATCCAGAAGCCGGCGTCCATTCCGGTAAGCGCGGCCAGGCGCAAGGCCGTATCCGCCGTCACCCCGCGTCGGCCCTTCACCACCGTGTTCAGGCGGAATTCTTCGAGGAGCATCTCGCCGGAATGAGTGGGCGGCCGATGCGTCGGCAGCCGGCGCCGCATGCTAGTGGAAGTCTTGGCAGGAGACGTCCTAGAAACTTTCCTCTCGAAACGTAAACCGGATCCGATACCGGTCGTTCACGCGGATGCTGTACATCCCCGCCTCCGGGCCTCGCAATGCTTTGAAGCGGTTGCCAGGCGGGACCCGCAGCGCGTCGAGGCGCGACACGCGATTGAGCATGTCCAGCTTGCGACGCAGGGGCCGGCCAGATCGCCACGCGGAAGTTGTCGCGCCGGAGCCGCGAAGCGGCGAAGGTGGACTTTCACCCTTTCGGATTGAACCGATACCCGACCCACGGCTCGGTGACGAGGTATCGCGGGTTCGCCGGATCTGGTTCCAGCTTCTTTCGCAGCTGTCCCATGAACACCCTGAGGTATTCGGGCTGTTCCTGTGAAGCCTCGCCCCACACCGCTTCGAGCAGGGCCGCGTGCGCGATGACCCGATTGGGCCGCCGTGCCAAGTACACAAACAGATCGAACTCCTTCGGCGTCAGCCGGATTTCGCGCCCGTGGACGAGCACTCGGCGGGTGTCGAGATCGACCTTGAAATCCCCTGCCTCAAACGATGCCGGCTCCTGCTCACTCGGCCCAGGACGCCGCCGCAATGCCGCACGAACCCGCGCCATCAGCTCGTCGATGCCGAACGGCTTCGTGACGTAATCGTCAGCTCCAGAATCGAGCGCTTCGACTTTGGTGCGTTCCTCGCCTTTCACCGAGAGCACGATGATCGGCACGCTTGACAGCGCCCGGATGCGCCGGCATAACTCCACGCCGTTCATGTGCGGCATGTACAGATCCGTGATGACCAACTCCGGGTTCCATTCCTTGAAGTCAGTAAGGGCGGCCTCGCCTTCGGCGGCCGTCCTCACTTGATAGCCTTGACTCGACAGTACGGTTCGCAGCACGCGCGTGATCTGCGATTCGTCGTCCACGACGAGGACTCGGGATTTCTCGACCGATACGGGTTGAGCCTGCATGTGTTCTCTCCACGGTTCACGCCCGAGCTGAAGCTCGGGCCTACATACGGACGCGACGCCCGAGCTGAAGTCGGGCCTACGACTTGGGCCTACGACATCGACGCGGCGATGGGCGCCGGAGTCCCTTCCTGATCGCGCGCTTCAACAGTCAACGGCAGCGACAACACGACGGCCGTGCCGATCCCAGACGGTGGCGTCTCGATCCAGATGCGGCCGGCCTGAGCTTCCACTAGCCGCCTCGCAATTGAGAGCCCGAGTCCGCTCCCAGCCGCTCGCCGGGGATCCGCGGCCTCGCGCCCGGGAACGCGGAAGAACTTCTCGAACACCTGGTCTCTCAGGGCCAGAGAGATGCCCGGACCTTCGTCAGTGACGGCAATCCGGGCGTGGCAGTCGTCGTCGCGCGACGCCGTCACACGGATGTCTGTTCCAGTCGGCGCGTATTTGCTCGCGTTATCGAGCAGGATGTAGATCACCTCGGCGACTGCCGCGGCATCGACGGACACAGCGGGCAGGTTCTCATCGAGATCGACGCGGACGCGGTGATATCTCGTCACCGTGTCCGCGCGCGAGAGACCGGCCTTCACGATCTCTTCCAGTCGCGCGGCGAGGGCGCCCCGCGGCTCCGAGAGATCCGGGCGATCGGCCGCCGACAGGCCCTCGATGAAGCGATTCAGGCGATCCGATTCCTCGTCGATCACCTGCAACAGTTCGCGGCGTCCGGCGGCCGACAGCGCGCTCCGTTCACTCCAGTTGTTCTCGCCCATCAGGGCGGTCACAGACGCCTTGATGGCCGTGAGCGGCGTGCGCAGATTGTGCGTCAGCGCATCGAGCAATGCGGCCTTGAGCTGTTCGTTTCGCTTCGCGGCTTCCGCTTCGCTTGCTCGGTCGAACGCCGCTTGCAATTCCTGATAGAGGCGCTCGATTTCCCGTCGTCCCGCCTGCGCTTCGAGGTGCCGCCGCTCGGCCCGCGCCGACAGTTCGCCGACGATGATGGCTGTCCCCGTGAAGGTGAAGATCGCGGCCCAGTCGTTGGGGTCTTCGAAGCGAGAGACGCCAACCGGCGAAAGAAAGTAATAGGAGAATCCGGCAGCCGCGGAAGCAGAGGCGAGCAGGCCGGGCCCGGTGCCCCACGTCCTGGCGATGATGAGCACTGCGAGCAGGAGCACCGGCGCGGCGGCCACCGCCGTAATCTGGCTCACCAGGTGCAGCGCGACGACGCATGGCACGATGATCACCAGCGCCCAGACGTAAGCGATCCCGCGTGCCCGTACTGTTGGCTTCATCCAGCGTCCTGGATCCATTATGGCACCCGCGTCGGCCCCGTCGCGCGATTGTCCGGATATTATGGTTTCCTTGTGTCTGACCTTCGTCCGACCGACGTGCTCCTGAGCGCCGATCAGATCCGGCAGCGCGTCGCCGACATGGCCGGGGACATCAGTCGCGACCACCCGGCTGGCGTTCACCTCGTCGCGGTCCTCAACGGCGCATTCGTGTTTCTCGCGGATCTCGTGCGACAGATCGATGCGCCCGTTTCACTCGACTTCGTCAGGTTTTCGAGCTACGCCGAAGGGCTCGTCAGTTCGGGCGACGTGCAGCTGCTGAAGGATCTCGATGGAGAGGTCAGCGGACGCGACATTGTGATCGTCGAGGACATTGTCGACAGCGGACTCACGCTGGCAGCCCTGCAACACCTTCTGAGCCGGCGCGAGCCGCGGACCCTGCGCACCGCTTGCCTGCTCAACAAGCCAACCAGGCGTCAGGTGGATGTGCCGATCGACTACATCGGCTTCACGATCGACGATCATTTCGTGGTCGGCTACGGGCTCGACCATGCCGACCGCTTCCGCAATCTGCCGTATATTGCGGTGCTCCGTTAACGTGTTTCCAGGTCGAATCGTTGAATCAGCAGGTTCATCTCATCGTTGACGGCAAATCAATGAACCTGATGACCAATTGACCCGGAGACCCAATTCACGCGCTAGAATGTGCTGCCATGCCAAACCGCACCACGACGGAGCCGGAACGTCGCGCGCAGCCGCGTCGCGACACCGATCGCTGGCAGACCGCGCTCACCTCGATTGCGCCCAATTCGATTCTCATCCGCGGCTATGCGGTGGACGAGATCATGGGGCGTCTTTCCTTTGCCGACGCCGTCTACCTGCTGCTGATGGGCGAACTGCCCTCGCCCGCCATTGGTCGGATGCTGAACGCGGTGCTGGTGTCGTCGCTGGATCACGGCGTGACCCCGCCGTCGACGCTGGCTGCGCGCAATGTCGCGACATCCGGCGCGCCGCTGAAGGACAGTGTGGCCGCCGGCATCCTGGCGTTCGGCCGCCATCACGGCGGCGACATCGAGTCGTGCATGCGATTTCTCGACACCGGACTCACGATGGTGCGCGGCGGAAAGTCGATGCAGCAGGCCGCGAACGAAATCATCGCCGACTGCGTCCGCGACGGACAGGTGCCGCCCGGGTTCGGGCATCGGTTCCACACACGGGATCCGCGCGCTGCCCGGCTCTTCCAGATGGCCCTGGAGCTCGAGCTCGAAGGCGAGCATGTGCGAATGATTCGAGCGACCGAGCGCGCGCTCGACGCTCGCGAGCAGGAAATCGGTCGCCACTTGCCGGTCAATGTCGATGGTGCCATCGCCGCGATCTGCGCCGATCTCGGATTCGCCTACGACCTGGGGAACGCGATCTTCCTGATCTCGCGCCTCCCGGGCCTCATCGCGCACGCGCACGAAGAACGCGTCCGGCAGGCGCCGATGCGCCAGATCGATCCGAAGGATCACGACTACGACGGGTCGGCCGCAAGACGGCTTCCGGAGGGAAGAAAGTAAGAAGACGGGGGTGATATAGTCACTCCTTCACCCCATCTCCTGGGGCGCTTAGCTCAGTTGGTTAGAGCGCGTGCTTCACACGCACGAGGTCATAGGTTCGAGTCCTATAGCGCCCACCAACCTTCGCTCCCTGCAATCTTGCGGGAGCTTCGGATGGCAAGCCCACCTTCTGGCGCAGGTTGGCCACCACCATGTCGATCAGTTCCTGCCGTGCTCACGAGCGAAGAGCGAGACCTTCCGCAAAATCACAGTAGCGGCTGAAACCAAGGCGTTCGTACATGCGGGCCGCCGCCCGATTCCTCTGGGCCACGTTCAGCACAACTGTACGAAGATTTCGCCGGAACGCCTCGGAGACCACCGCGCTCGTGACGCGCGCCGCCAGGCCGTGACCCCTGCGGTCATGGCGCGTGTACACGTTGCCGATGGCACAAACACCATCCGCTGACGAAATGAGGTGGGTGCCTGCGACGGCGACAAGCTCGTCACCTTCCCACACCCCCCAGAATATGCCCTGCTCCACCATCGACGGATCGAAGAAGTCAGGGCTCTCGCCCTTCTCGTGGCCATCGGCATAGAGGCCGGTGATGGCATCGATGTCGGCTCGGCTGAGCGGCGAGGCGTCGGCGTCGTCCAGGGCCACGGGTCGAAAGGTCTCGGAGTCCACGATCATGCGCCACATGGGTCGAAGGTCCGCGAACCGGTAGTCCGGCCGCAGGGCTGCCACGATGTCCGGGCGCACGTGAAAGGAGACGGCAGGCGCGTCGATTTCCTGAATCAAGCGAGCCACACGATCGGGAGCGCCCATGGCAAAGAGGATGGGAGGGTCGAACCGGCGGTACAAGAGAACCAGAGCAGGTGGCTCGTCCTGCAGCGCGAACCAGTCGCAATACGCCGCGAAGCCCGGGCTCAGATCACCAAGGGCATAGACCGCCCACGGTCGATCGCGTTCGAGGATGGCGCGGATGACTGACGCGTCAGTAATGCGGAGCATGGTCGACTGCCACACGATCCTCACCGTGGGGCCCCGAAGTCAAATGGAACGGGAGGCGCGCGAACGGCTTGACTCGTGCTGTGGCTTATAATACCATTTGGTTATGCAACCGGATGGTTATTGGCAGACTCCGCAGGGTCGTCTTGATGCCACCTTCGCGGCACTCGCAGACCCCACCCGGCGCGCCATCCTCGCCAGGCTCGCGTCGGGTGAAGCCTCGGTGACCGAACTGGCCGAGCCCTTCGACATGACGCAGCCGGCGATCTCAAAGCATCTGAAGGTGCTCGAGCGCGCGGGGCTGATTTCCCGCGACCGCGACGCGCAGCGTCGCCCGAGCCGTCTTGAGAGTCAGCCGCTCGCAGAAGCCAGCCAATGGCTGGAAGACTATCGCCAGTTCTGGGGGAGTTCCTTCCGGCGGCTAGACGACGTGCTCGATGAGTTGAAAACCACACGCAAGAAGCCCAGGCAAACCGCTCGCAAGAAACGATAGGAGCCCAGATGTTCTATCCAGACAGTTTCAAAGTCTCGACACCCAGCGATCACGAAATCCAGGTATCACGCGATTTTCACGCGCCCCGCCAGTTGGTATTCGATGCCTTCACCCAGCCGGACCTGGTGAGGCGCTGGCTGCTTGGCCCTCCGGGCTGGACCATGCCAGTTTGCGAAATCGATCTGCGCGTCGGCGGCAGGTATCGCTATGTCTGGCGCAAGAGCGGCGTCAACGATATGGGGATGGGCGGTGTGTTTCGCGAGATCGTGTCGCCCGAACGGCTCGTTGCCACGGAAAGGTTCGATGAGGCCTGGTATCCCGGCGAGTGTTTGGACACGACCGTGTTCGTCGACGCTGGCGAGATCACCAAGGTCACGATCACGATGCTGTATGAATCGAAGGAAGCTCGCGAAACCGCGCGCAGGTCAGGCATGGAGCACGGGATGGCCGCGGGCTACAGCCGACTCGAGGAGCTGCTGTCGTCGATTCCGGCAGCAAACTGACTGTCGTTCTTGAAACTGTTACTGCTCGCTACAATCGGAGAACAAGATGATTGACACACCACAGCTCACTCAGACACCAGCGCAGTTGGCCGCCGTGATTCGGCTCACGATTCCGCGGAGCGAAATACGGTCCGCCATGGGCCCTGGGATCACCGAAGTGATGGCAGCCGTTAAAGCACAGGGGATCGGCCCCGCTGGTCCCTGGTTCACGCACCATCTGAAGATGGACCCAGCGACGTTTGATTTTGAGATCTGTGTGCCGGTCACCGCACCAGTCATCCCGGTGGGCCGAGTGACGCCCGCCAGCTTTCCGGCCGTGACGGTGGCGCGCACCGTCTACCACGGAGACTACGCGGGTCTAGGCGACGCCTGGAGTGGATTCAAGGCGTGGATTGCGGCGAACGGGCACGCCATGGGTCCTGACCTCTATGAATGCTACCCGGTGGGGCCGGAGTCGAGTCCCAACCCCGCCGACTGGCGCACGGAACTCAGCCAGACTCTGATTGCGTAGGGAGGCTGTGGCACATCAGTGAGGAATCCGGCATCGACCGTTTCCCGGATCAATCCGAATCCGATTCGCGCGCAGCACTGAGCGCCTGCTCGGCGGTCTCGAGAGATCGTTTCGTTTCCTCCCAACGTTTGCGCGCGGCAGCTTCCGCGGCCGTCGCCTGGCCAACCGCTGTCTCGGCTTTCGCGATCGCGGCCATTCTTCGGCGTGCGGCGGCGGCCTGTTCGCGCTCCCGTGCTCTTTGGGCTTCGCGCGCGAGCGGTGTACCGGACTGATCGCGGGTGTTCGGTGCCGCCGGAAGTGCAACCGGCCCCTTGACAGCCACGCCTCCCAGCGCCTCGAACCCCGCAAGGGCCAGCGCGCCAGTGAGCCGCCCCGGATGTTCAGGCCGATCCCGGGCGAGCGAGAGCGCTTCAAGTGTCCGGCCAATGTCGTCCGCAGCGGGATGCGCACCCGCTGCGGCGGCGATCTGCACCGCCTTCGCGACCGCCTTCGCAATCGCCTCGTGGTGCGCCTGGGTCGCGGCCCGCACGTCGGCCTTTCGTCCCTCGAGAGCCGCCACCTGCGCCGCGCGCAGTTTCTCGCCGCTCCGCATCAGGCGTTCATAGAGCTCACGCGCCTGCCAGTACACCTGATTGACGGCACACGGCACGATCGTCGGTTTCGCTAGAGCCTTCACCCGCTGCGCCTCTGCCCCTTTCAGGGTCTTGGCCAGCGCGGCACGGGAAGCGACGAACGTCTCGAGCGGCCCTTGATAGAGCTCGTCGATGTGCGATTCAAGACCTGACACGCCGTCATTATCCGTCGTCAGGCAACCGACGCTCACCCGAATTCAGGCAGACGGCCAATCCGCTAGCGGTCGCTGTCGCCTTCCCCGTCCGGATCCATTCCGGGCTGATCCATGTCGCGCGTCTTGGTCGGTCTCGGCAGCCGTCGATCATCGTTCGAGGTATCCACGTCGCGACCCAAGCGGCGCTGACGCGCCAGAATCGGATCGTCCAAATCGTCCATCTCGACGAACGGGTCGAAGTCCAGATCGTCTGTTCCTGGTGCCATTACATCCTCCGCAGGTCCGTTTCGCTTCTTTAGACACGTGCGCGGCAGTCAACTGCTCACGCTCTTTCTCAAGTCTTCGATCATCGCCAGGTGGTTTTCGAGCATCGGAATCATCTTGACGGCCCACGCCTTGACCGCCGCATCGGTACCTCCGTCCGCTTCGCGACGGAATGCGGCTATCAGCATCTGATGTCCCCGAGCCACTTCCTCGACGTACGCGCGATCGAATGCCGTGCCCGAGAGACTCGACAGACGATCGAGCGTTGATTGGTCGGCACTGGATACGCCCGACGGCCACGGCACGTTGTTCAGTGCCGCGATGCGTTTCAGCTCGTCGTTGGCTCTCGTGTGATCGGCAACCATTTGCTGCCCGAAGGCTCTCACCCCTGGGTTCGCAGACTTTGCCGCCGCCAACTTGCCGAGTTCTACTTGCGCCATCCCGCCGATTGCTGCATCGATGACAAACTGCCGGTCCGGCGACGCTGACTGACTGAAGACCGGGGCGGAAACACCGAGGGCCACGAGCATGAATGCGAGAGCGGTTCGCATATCGTTGACCTCCTCGAAACCGTGGTCGTGAACGAGTTAGACGCTGCAACGACAATGCCGGTGACACGCGAAGAGCGAGAATCTCCCGTTCATGGACGGACGGTCGAGTAGACTGAGCAAATTGATTCAAGAGGCCTGTCGTGCAGGCCGCGTGGCCCACATGGTTCAGCTTGGTCGGAGCTCTTCATTGGCGTGGGCGTTGCACGTCAATCCACGCCATGGACGGGAATACCGTGCCGAATGGCACGCCCGATTCCACACTGTGACGGCCGCGCGCCTCCAATCCCCACGATGAGCAGACGCATTCCACCCGCCGAAGAGCCGTTTCGCGCTGAACTGCTCAGCATTGAACGGCTTGAGGAGCGAGCGCTCGCCCTTGCGGCGAGCTTTGTCGTCGATCCGAACCCGGGACACCGGGTGCGCAACATCTTCCCGAGGTTCCGCGACAATGGCCTGGTTCTGCGGGAGGCCTATCGGGTCCTGGCCGACGATGTGCGAACCGGGCAGTTCGTTACATCGGCGGGTGAATGGTTACTGGACAACTTCCATCTCGTCACCGCCGAAATCAAACAGATCGGTCAGCATCTTCCCCGCACCTATTACCGGGAACTCCCCACGCTCGCGTCGCGGGAGCGCGTGGGCGACACCCGCATTTACGCAATGGCGGTTGAGCTCCTGCGCCACACCGACAGCCGGCTCGATCTGCAGAAGCTGACGGTGTTCATCAACAGCTATCAGCGGGTGGCACCGCTGACGATCGGCGAGCTATGGGCGTGGCCGATCATGCTGAAGCTCGCCCTGATCGAAAACCTGAGACGGATCGCCGCCGAGACCCTCCAGGCCCGCGAGGCACGGCTCGCAGCCGATCAGTATGTGTTGGAGATTGAAAAGGCCGCCGCCGGCGGATCACAGCTCCCCCAGATTGCCAGTGTCGCCTATGTCGTCCAACTCCTTCACCGCATGCGCGAGTACGGGTTGAGATTGTCGACGATCGGCACCGCGATCGAAGAGCACCTGGCGGCGCAACAGAGCACGCCGGAAGACGCGATCCGCGGAGAGCACCAGCGGCAGGCCGCCGCGCAGGTCTCGATTGCGAACACGGTCACGAGTCTTCGTCTCTGTTCAGTGCTCGATTGGCGGAAGTATTTCGAGTCCGTCAGCCTGGTCCACCAGGTGCTGCTGCGGGATCCTGCCGGCGCCTACGGTCGCATGGACTTCTTGAGCCGTGATCGACAGCGGCAGGCGATCGAGGAGCTCGCAGCGGCCAGCGGTGATGCGCAGATTCGTGTAGCGCTCAAGGCCGTGGAAAGCGCCCGCAGCGCCAGCACGGGTTCTCCCTCCTCAGATCGCGCAGCCCACGTGGGTTATCACCTCATCGGCCGCGGCCGCCGCGACCTCGAGGTGGACGTCGCGTACCGACCGAATTTCGGGAACCGCGTCCGGCGGCTGCTCTTCGCCCACACGCGACTCGTGTATCTCGGGCCTATCGCGATCATCATCGCGGTGCTGCTCGCAGTCGCCGGGGCCTACTTGCGACACGAGCATGGCTCCACCGCCGCGCTCGTCGCGACGCTGGTGCTCCTCCTGCTGCCCGCCGCAGACATGGCGATCGCGCTGGTCCAGCGCTTCATCACCTGGGCTATACCTCCTCGCCGTCTGGCACGCCTCGACTTCACCGATCGCGTTCCCGACGAAGCGCGGACGATGGTGGTTGTGCCAACGCTGCTGACGAGCACGGACGTCGTCGGGGTGATGCTCGAGCACCTGGAAGTCTTGGCTCTTGCCAACCGCGACGCGTGCATTCATTTCGCGATTCTCGGCGACTTCAGCGATGCCACGTCGGCGGTGATGCCGGGAGACGAACCGATTCTGGCCGCGGCCAGGGCTGGCGTCGAAGAGCTCAATCGGCGTTCCAGCGATGGGCACGGCGACCGATTCTTTCTGTTCCACCGCGAGCGACGCTGGAATCCCGGCGAGCAGACGTACATGGGTTGGGAACGCAAGCGCGGCAAGATTGAGGAGTTCAACCGGCTCCTCAGGGGGGCTTCAGACACCAGCTTCACGACGCTGGTCGGAGATATGTCGGTCCTTCCGCTGGTGAAGTATTGCATCACACTGGACTCGGACACGCGACTGCCACGCGACGCCGCGAAGGAGCTGATCGGGATCATCGCGCACCCGCTGAACCGGCCCCGCCTCGACCCCGACACGGGATACGTCGTCGAGGGGTACGGGATTCTGCAGCCGCGGGTCAGCGTGACGATGGCAAGCGCCGCTCGATCGGTCTTTGCCCGGATCTACGCCGGGCACACCGGCGTGGACCCCTATACGACAGCGGTTTCCGACGTCTATCAGGACTTGTTCAGCGAAGGCATCTTCACCGGCAAAGGTTTGTACGACGTCGACGCGTTCACCGCTGCCCTGCATGATCGGGTGCCGGAGAATGCGCTTCTCTCGCACGACCTGTTCGAAGGGCTCTACGCGCGGACCGCATTGGTCACGGACGTCGAGGTCGTCGATGACTACCCGTCGAGCGTGCTTGCCCATGCGCGGCGTCAACATCGCTGGGTGCGCGGCGACTGGCAGATCTTGTGGTGGCTTCTTCCGGTTGTGCCCAGCCGGACCGGCCTGCGCCGCAATCGCCTGCCGGCCATCGCGCGCTGGAAAATTCTCGACAACCTCCGGCGAAGCCTGACGCCGCCCGCCACCGTGGCGTTGTTGCTTCTCGGCTGGAGCGTCCTTCCGGGGCACGCCGCGGTCTGGACGGCGATTGGCCTCGCGACGATCGTGCTGCCGATACTGATCCGACTGGGACAACTGCTTGCCGGCCGGGCACCGGGCCAGTCTCGCCGGGTGTTTTTGCGCGCCGCGTTCGCCGATTTCGGGACCGATGCCGCCGCCGCCGCGCTCCAGCTCACCTTTCTGGCCTACCACGCGTACGAGATGGTGCACGCCATCCTGCTGACCCTCCTGCGGCTAGTCTTCAGGAGGCGGCTGCTTGAGTGGGAAACGGCAGCAGCGACAGCCGCCCGCGCCCGCAAGCAACAGGGGCTCGCCGTCTTCACCAGGGCGATGCTGTCGAGCCCGATTATCGCCGTGGGCGGGCTCGGACTCGTGCTGGCCAGGTCGCCGGGCGCCTTGCCGCTCGCCGCCCCCATTCTTGCGCTCTGGGCCGCGGCTGCGCCCATCGCTTACGCGATCAGCCGTCCCGTGCCGCTCCGCCGCTCGTCACTCAAGACGGAAGACACGGATTACCTTCGCGCGATTGCGGAGAA
>Ga0111538_10010222_pt1 | contig 12487 bp, 5 predicted proteins | sample SoiMethybrSBSTD1_FD_79669 | JGI IMG/M metagenome (GOLD analysis project Ga0111538, IMG submission 79669) | Bulk soil microbial communities from a Populus tree surrounding site in Tennessee, USA - Soil MetaG P. TD hybrid SBSTD1 (version 2)... | ecosystem: Environmental > Terrestrial > Soil > Tree...
GATCGTGTTCAGGTACGCGCAGTTGAACCCGGGCGAGCAGGCGCCGACGTAGCCGGTGAAATCTTCGGTCGCCAGCTCGATCGATGGAAACGGAGTGTCCTGCCCGATCTCGCGCGCGATCACCTGGTCGACGGACGTGTTGGCGAGGACGTCCTCAGCTTCGGTGCGCTTCGGCCACACACCAGTGAGGAATCCTGCCGCGCTCACCGCGTGATCGCCCACCTGGCTGCCCGGATGCGATCGCGTCAGGTTCGTGACAGCGACGAGTTGATCCTTGAACGGTTCGAGCGGCTTGAGGATCGGCTTGAACTCGAAGCCGGTTCCGACTTCGTCCGGAATCCATTGCTCGACGATGGCGCCGTTGGGAATGTAGACGACGCCGAAGCGCGTGCGCGGGCGAGCGGCCGTCTGCGCCAGCGCGGTGAAGGCCGGCACCATCGACTCGAGAAACGGCAACGCCATCGTGACGCCGACGCCACGCAGAAAGGTTCGACGCGGCAACGATCGCTTGGTGACGAACATCAGTGGACTCCCGCAATTCAAAATTCAAAATGAAAAATGCAAACACTGACGAATTCACGCCTGATGACCAACGGCGCTCCTATCTCACTCCATCGCAACAACGTCGTGTTTGAATTTTGCAATTTGAATTCTGCATTATTGCGTCGCGCTCGATCGAACCTCGACATCACCTCGCACGCGCATCCGAAACGGCGTGCTGTGCACGATGCCGCGCACGATCGACGAGAACCGGTAACTGTCGCGCCCCGCGTCCCGGACGATGCGACGGACGGTCGGCATATCGTAGCTGTCGAGGCCGCGACCGAGCGCGTAAATCAGCAGCTTCTCGGTCATCGTCCCGACGAACATCTCCGGCCGGGCCACGATCGCATTCCGGAGCTCGACGACACCGCTGATCGTGCGGCCATCGGCAAGTTGGCCTGACGCGTCGATCGGGCCACCGGGCTCGCGCGATCGCCAGGCACCGGTCGCATCGAAGTTCTCCATCGCGAACCCGATCGGATCCATCACGCGATGGCAGCTCGCGCACACGGGACTGGCACGATGCGCCTCCATCTGCTGACGGAGGGTCTTCGGCGCTTCGTTCTCGCCCGGCGGCATCAGTTGCGGCACATCCGCCGGCGGCGGCGGGACCGGCAGACCGAGCAGGTTCTCGAGCACCCATTTGCCACGCAGCACCGGCGAGGTCCGTTCCGCGTGCGAGGTCACCGCCAGCATCGATCCGTGCCCCAGCAGACCGCGACGCGCATCATCGGTCACCGGCACGCGTCGGAACCAGCTGCCGTAGATACCGGCAATGCCATAGTGGCGCGCGAGTCGCTCGTTCACGAACGTGTAGTCGGCGCTCAGCAGATCGACGACGCTGCGGTCTTCGCGGATGATGCTGTCGAACAGCAGCTCGGTCTCGCGACGAAACGCCTGGCGCAGGTTGTCATCGAAGTCCGGAAACAGATCGGAGTTGGGCTGTATGTTGCGTACGTTGCGCAGCTGCAGCCACTGACCCGCGAAGTTCGCGACCAGCGCATCGGCGCGGCTGTCGCGGAGCATCCGGCGCAGCTGCTGCTCGAGCACCGCCTCGTCGTGCAGGCGGCCCTGCTCGGCAACGCGCAGCAGCTCCTCGTCCGGAATGCTGCTCCACAGAAAGAACGACAGACGCGAGGCGAGCTCGACGTCGCTCAAGCGATATGGCGCGCCCGGCACGACGCCAGAAGGATCCTGCTCCAGGCGGAACACGAAATACGGACTCGCGAGAATGCGAGCGAGGCCACGCTGGATGCCGGCGTCGAACGTGCCCTTGGTGCGGCCGTCCGCGTAGAACTGCATGAGCGGCCGAAGCTCTGTCTCGGTCACCGGTCGTCGGTACGCGCGATGCGCAAACCTGGCGAGAATCTGCCGCGCGCACGCCCGCTCGCGCGCGGCGCTGGACGGCCGACACGTGAAGAGCGTTCGTCGCGACGGACTGTCGCCAGATCCTGTCACCGAAAACGGTCCTGATATCGCGAGCGTCTGGATGTGCGGACGTCCCGCCCAGTCGAAGTTGTCAGCGGAGCTGCGGATGAACCGCTGCAGGCGCTCGGTGTCTTCCACCGGCAGGTTGCCGATGAAGACTGCCGCCACGTCGTGCGCCCCGGCCGTGACCGGCACACGCACGCGCATCCGCGCTTCAACCGCATCGCCAGTGTCCGTCGGCTTCTCGAACATCGCCGCGAGATCGTCAGTGCCTCCGATCGTCACGTGGTGCACGGGTCGACCGTCGATCGACACCTCGAACTCGCTCGGATACTGCAGGCCACGAACGATGTTCAGGTTCGTGCGATACAGCTTCGTCTGGAAGTCGTACTCACCGTCGACCGGGAAGTCGTGGCGCACGCGCAGGCCGCCTATCGTGCCGAGCGGCAACCCTGCGATGTGGTGGTCCTGGGAGAGATCCTGGCGGACACGAAACGTCTCGCTGCCGGGACGCATCATGACGTCGCCGACGGCGATCGCGCTGATCTTCTCCGCCGCGGCGAGATACCGCTCCTGCAGCGACGGCGAGATGCCGAGCACGTCCGAGACGTTGTCGAAGCCGAACGCCGAATCGTCCGGCGGCAGCAGCGTCGTCGGGTCGACATTCAGATGCAGGAGGTCGCGAATGGCGTTCGCGTACTCGGTGCGATTCAACCGGTGCAGCAGCGGACGACCGGGATTGGGCGATGCGGTCGCCGCACGATCGAGGTCCTGCTCGAGCCACTGCGTGAATCCATCAAGCGCCTGTTGCGGCGGACGGCGTACGCCGGGCGGTGGCATCAGCCCGGCCCGGAGTTTCCTGATGACGAGCTCCCACTGTCCCGCATGAGCGGCAGCATTGGACAGCGTCGAGGGATCGAGCACGAGACCGCCGGTCTTCAGCCGCTCGTTGTGGCAGGTGACGCAGTAGTCGGTCAGCAGTTGCTGGTGAGCAGCGACGGTGGTTGCGCCGGACTGCGATGTCTGACGCGGCGACGCTCCTCCGGCTCGTAAACTCCCAACTCCCGACTCACTGACGCCTCGTCCAACTGCCAAACGCTGGGACGAAAGGTTGGGACTTGGAAGTTGGCGCAGCGTAAGAGCATTGGGAGTCGACTGCGCCGAAAAGCTCACGGCGGAGAACCACAGCCAGATCCCGGCGACGACACCTCTGGCGCGCACCTGCCTCATAGGGTGAAGAAAAGGATAACTGGTTTTCTCAAGTGAGGTGAAGAAAGCGTACGGCGGGTCTTCTGTTCAGACCCGCCGTCGCCTCAGAACTCAACCTGCACGCCGATATCCACGAACCTCGCCTGCAGAATGACGGTCGGCGCCAGCCAGGCGGGTCCAAACGTGTTGTTGTAGGTCTGGATCGGGTTGGCGTTGAAGAGGTTGTAGATCGAGAACGTCGGCCGGACGGTCGTTCCACCCGTGCGGACCGTACGGCTGAACCGCAAGTCGGTCTGATAGATCCGATCGCCGTAGAGCACGCCGGACGGCAGGATGTCGATCGTCGGCGCTACCGTCGTGAAGTTTCGACCGAGGGACGGCAGGGCAATCGCGTTGTTCAGCGGGTACTGCGCGCGCAGTTCGGGGCCCGGCAGGCTCTGGAACGTAGCCGACACGTTCACATCCCATGGAAGCGGATACGCGATTTGCCCCTTGACCAGCGGCTGAAACGGCGGCCGCACGTCGCAGAAGGCGTCCACGCGCGGCTCGTTGGGACGTGCCGTACCGGTCACACTGAGGCTCACGTCTTTGGCGATGTTGCAGTTGTTGACGCGCTCGCGACCAAGACTGACACCACCGGAGATGATCACGTTGCGTGCGAGCCGCGCGTTCGCATTGAAATCGAACCCGTCATACACATCGTCGATGCCGCCCACTTTGCTCGAATTGAAGATCAGGTTGTTGGGCGCGATGATGCGATTCAGATCGAACAGCCCACAGAGCGAACTGCCCGCTCCTGGCAACCGTGAGTCGGTCGGGGCCGGCACGCAGTACTCGGTGAAATCGGTGCGCGCCACGTTCAGGTTGCGGGTCGCGAACAGGTTGCCATACCAGCGACGCGTGTACCCCGCGTAGGCCGAAACGCGCGGCACAATCTCGCGCTGCACGCTTGCCTGCATCTCCCAGTTGTTCGGTCGGACGTGCCATCCGGTCGTGATTGCCGGATCGTAGTTGGTCGTCCGCGTCGCCACCTGCCCGAACAGCGGGTTACTGATCGGCCCGCACCCGACCTGACCGGGATACTTGCTGTTGGCCGCAGGATTAGCGAGGTCGCAGTCGTTGAACGGGTTGAAGGTGCCGCTCGGATCGCTCCACGTGCGCGTGACGGAGTTGACCGTCGACTGCACCGGATTCACGGCGCGCGCGATGGTGTAGGAGTCGCCAACGACATACCGGCCGACGTGTGCCTTGATCGCGGTCCTGCCGTCGCCGAAGAGGTCATAGGCGCCGCCGATCCGCGGGTCGACGTCCTTCCAGTTCGGCACGTTGCCGATGCGATCGAAACGGCGCGCCGGCGTGAACGGGCCGGCCGTAATTTCCTGCGCGTCGACTCCCGTGTTGAGGAAATCGAGGCGGACGCCGTAGTTCAGCGTCAGACGCCGGATACGCCACTGATCCTGCGCGAACAGGCCCATGTTGTATTTGAGCGTCTCGTGATACTGGATCGGCGTCGCCCACTGGGTCAGCGAGAACGGCACTCCGCGCTGAAGCGTCAGCGTGACCGAGTTGTTCGGTTCCTGCGTGCTGTAGCGCCAGGCATGCAAGAGCGAAAACCCGACCTTCATGTTGTGGGTGCCGGTCACGTAAGACGCCGCCGCGCGGTAGTTCGACTGGGTGCTGCGGTTGTATCCGTATCCAACCACCGCGGATCCCCACAAGGTCGGCATCCCTGCCGGGGCCAGCGCGTCGGACATGGAGAACTGCGTCGGCGGCACGCCTGGCTGGCGATAGCCATGGAAGTCCTGCGGCGTGACCGTTCCACCGGCTTCGAGCAGCAGTTTGTTGGTGACCGGCGAGCTCCAGCTCGCCTGTACGATGTACTGCGGGATGTTCTTGGAAAGCGGACAGGCGCTGATCGCGGTCAGATACGTTGGCACGAAGCAGTTGCCGAAGATCGTGTACTGCCAGTCGTAATACGCGCTGATCTTGTTCTTCTGATTGATCTGCGTCGTCAGCCGTGCGACTGCACTCTGATGCCACACCGGGAACAGGTTCTGTTCGGTCGTGGGCTGGTAGAAGATCTCCGAGAAGTCCTTGTCCTTGAACGAGCCGGCGACGGTGTTGTACGTGCCCCAGTGTCGGTACGAGGCAAAGAGCCACAGGCGATCTTTGACCAGCGGCCCGCCCGCGGCGGGGTTGATGTCCCAGATCCGGTTGATGCGATTGCCGCTGCGCAGCCCGCGATCCTGCAAGTCCTGACTGAGGTTGTTCGACTGCCAGCCTTCACCCGCGTAGCGCGCCGCGAACGATCCGCGGAACGTGTTGGTCCCGTCCTTCGGAATGAAGTTCGAATAGACGCTCGCCCGTTCGAATTCCGCATTGTGCGAATCGGTCTGGAACGTGATCTCCTGAGCGACCGCGTTGTTCAAGTAGTTGCCGTACTGAAGGCCGCCGGTGCCGGAGCCATTGATAATCGGCATGCCGTCGACGGTGATCAGACTGTCGGTCGCGCGGCTGCCGTGCACGACCATGTTCATGCCCGTCTCGGGAATCGAGCCGCCGACGTTCTGCCGCACGCCGGTGACGAGCACTGACGGCGTCAGCGCGGCGAAGCTGACGAAGTTGCGATCCGTCGGCAGGACGTCCATGACCTCGCGTGACGCCGTTGATTTGAGGCCGACGTTCTGCGTGTCGACGACGGGCGACTCCCCTGTGACCGTCACCGTCTCTTCCAACGCTCCCACTCGCAGCTCTGCGTTGACCGTCGCGTTGAACGATGCGGTCAGCTCGATGCCTTCACGCCGTACGGTGCTGAATCCTGGCAGCGTGAACGTCACCACGTAGGTGCCCGGTCGCAGGTCGATGATCTTGTATTGGCCCTGTCCGTCGGTAACGACGGTGCGCGCCTTCTCGATCAACGCGGGACTGGATGCCTCCACGGTTACGCCGGGTAGTACGGCACCGGACGTGTCGCGAACCACGCCGGCGACGGATCCTGTCTGTCCCTGCGCGTAGGCAGTCGAGGATCCGAGCCACAGCAACAGCGAAGCGACGAGAACAACGGGCACGACTTTCGTTGACATGCTTCCTCCAGCCGCGTCGAGTCGGCTCGATGAGGGTTGGTGGCGCGGATGCTACAGCAGCGACCGGTCGTTGCCAACGAATTTTTCGCTGAGGATGAACTAATCACGGGCTCTGACCTTCACTCCCGTTCGCGTGCTCGATTCGTCGGCATTTATCGCTGGCGCGTGCTCACTGGCGGCCTTGACGGGCGAGCAGCTGCTGCAGCTGATCGCGAGCCGCTGTCGAGTCCGGCTGCAGGCGTACCGCCATCCGCGCGTGTGGAACCGCCTCGTTCACGCGACCTTGCAGGCTCAAAGCGAGCGCCAGATTGCGATGCGCTTCGCCGTTGCGCGGATTGATGTCGATGACGCGCCGCAGATGCACGACCGCTTCGGCCAGACGGTTGCGCGGTCCGAGCACCATCGCCAGGTTGAAATGCGCGTCCGCCTCGTCTGGATTGAGCGCGAGAGCAGTTTCGTATTCGCGCACGGCGGCGTCGACGTTGCCGGACGCGAGCAGGCCGTTCGCGTAGTTGAAACGGACGCGATCGTCGTTCGGCTTCAGGCGCGCGGCCTCGCGGAGGTGCGCCATCCCGTCAGCGAGCCGTCCCTGTGACTGCAGCACCGTCCCGAGGTTGCTGTGCGCCTCCGCGTCGTCCGGCTTCAGCCGCAGCGCTTCTTCGAGTTGCGTTTGCGCGTCGGCAGAACGGCCGGCTTGCGCATACTTCAACGCCAGCGCGTTGTGCACCGACGCGTCCTGCGGGCTCGTTCGAACCTGCAGTTCCGCTGCGGCGACATCCGCCTGGAGTGCGCGTCGAAAATAGTCAGCGGTCAGCACCGCGACGTCTTCTGCCCGTCGAGGCACGACCTCGAGCCAGAGCGCGCCCATTTCATCCGTCGACAGCGGACCCCATTTGATGCGCTGTGGTGGTCGATGGCGATTGTTCGGGTTCGCCGTCGAGTTGTCGTACGTGAAGCGCATCGAGAGCGTCGTGCCCTTGGGCAGAAACAGGGGTGACTGATATCGATATTGGTCCTGCCAGCGCACGTCCCACCGGCGAATCGAGATGAGGGGACGTTCCGTTCCGTCGGGCAATCTGGCAGTGCCACGCATCTCCTTCGCGAGGTAGTGCGCGTGCGGGTACACGCTGAGCGCATCGACATCGGCTGGCAGCACGTAGCTGTCCTCGATTGCGTAGTTCGAATCACCGGCCGGTATGTCGATCGATTTGGATTCGAGCTTGACGACGATCGGAGTGCGCGTCGGAGGCGTACGAGTGAAGAAGAGGCCGATCTTCGGGCGCGCAGCGGCGGCTTCGCCGCCGGACACCATGTGCAATTGAATGACGAGATCGGTTCCCGGCTCGAGAGCCCATGCCGTGTCTTCGGGTTCGAGGACGGGGATTTTCCCCGGCGACCATCCGTACACGTTCTGCACCTCGTCATCGGGCATCGTCGCGAACCCGGGCTCGCGATCGGCGCGATCCAGGCGTCGTCCGACGCGTGACGGATCGAGCGCCACGTTCGCGTGATGAAGCACGCGCGGCGTCTCCGTTCGGAATTCCACGGCCCGCACGTAACGCGTCTCGGGCACGGAGACCGGAATGACGAAGTTGCGGAACGTGTCTCGCTGATCGGCTTTGAGCGCGTAGGGCTGCGGCAACTCGAGCACCAGGTCGGGCTGACCAAGCTGCCATCCGCCGGAGAACGATGGCGGAGCGGGCTTGTCGGTCGCCTCGCCTTCCGGCGCGCCCTGCTCCGCCCATCGTGCGATCGCGGCGATTTGGGCATCGCTCAGCGTGCGCTCGTTGACGAAGTCGCCATGACCCCGCTCGGGGAGCCACGGCGGCATCGCGTGGCTCATGACCGCAGCCGCGATCGATCGCGCTCGCCGCTGAACGGCGGCGTAATCGAGCACGCTGAACGGGGCGCCCCCAACGCAAATCGGGTCCTCGGCGGATCCGGTCGTTCCCCTGGCGCGCTGCTGTCCCTCGTCGACCGGTCGGTGACAGCTCGCGCAGTGCTCGAACAGGATCGGTGCGATGTCCCTGTTGAATGTGACTGGACGCGCTGGGCTTGTTTCACCAGACGCGGTCGCAGCCGACTGGGTGTGTGATGCGGCGGGTGGCGTCTGGCCGCATCCCAGATTGAGAGCGGACATCGACAACGCGATCGCAAGACCGTTAACTCCCAACCCTCTTACGCTGAGCCAACTTCCAACTCCCAAACGGGTCCAAAAGCGTTGGGAGTTGGGTCGGGCGTCAGCGAGTTGGGAGTTGGGAGTTGACAAGCTTCGATCGCCCCGGGGATTTCACGCCGGGCTGGCCATCGCCGCCACGGCGACCTGACGCGGGGCGACGTCCAGGCGCGCGGCGATGCCTTCCAGACTCGACGACACGGACGGATAGAGGTCGAGCACCGCAGGATCATGGCCGGGAATCACGTGGTCCGCCGATGCCGCGAGCCGCCGGATCCTCGCGTACCCCTCCAGCACCTCGCCCACGTTATACGTCACCGGGTAAACGCGTCCTTCATTCACGTGGGCATACAGATGCGTCGCGTCCGAAGCGAGCACGACCGGTCCCCGCCGCGTCATCACGCGCACGCACTGCAGGCCCTTCGAGTGTCCACCGATGCGATGTACCGACAGGCCTGGCGCGAGCTCCTCGTCCCCGTCGTGGAACTCCACCCGACCCGCGAACACACGCCGGACCATCGTCACGATGTCGTCGACCTCGAACGGGATCCGCATGACCGGATGTGTCATCAGGCGCCCGGTGGCGTAGGCGATCTCGCTGTCCTGCAGGTGATAGCGCGCGCGCGGGAACGCGTCGTAGTTGCCGCAGTGGTCGTAATGCAGATGCGTCAGGATCACGTCTTCTATTGACGCCGGGTCGATGCCAAGCCGCTCGATCGCCTCAACGACCGGCGTCGTGATCGTCCGCCCCCGTTTCTCAGCCATCGCCGCGTCGAATCCGGTGTCGACGAGAAACGTGCGCGACGGGCCGACGATGAGCCACACGAAATACGCGAGCGGCTGAAGGATGTCGTGCGGATCGCCGAACAGGAAGTTCTCGGTCGATCGGCGGTCGTGATGCGCGTATTTCAGCGCAAACACCTCGTACACGGCGTCGCTCATCCGGCGCAGTTTACCTGAACAAAGTAGCTGGGCAGCTGGGTAGCTGGGTAGATGGGTAGCCAAGGTGCTGGTAGCCAAGTCCGCTGAATCACCAAGTCGCTGGATGGCCAAACAGGGGGTTAAGCGCATTGATCCAGCTACCTATCAGGCCAACTACTCCGCTACCCAGACTACAGACGAGCTCATGTCGAACCGGCCATCGCCCGATATGACGCTCAGCTGCCTCCCCAGGCCCCCCGCTACCGATGAAATCGTGTTCGCTGCGGTTCCAGTTGCTCCTTGCATTCGTTCTGCTCGTCGTCAGCACGACTGTGGCGCTGACGACGATCGCGTATCGGACGATGTTCCGGACGCTCGAGACAGAGGCGCGTCGAGCGGTGCACGTCGTCGCCCAGACACGCGCCCAGATGCTGACGCAGGCGCTCACCGGCCGGCAGCTCCGCGCCACGCGCCTTCTGCTCAGCGCCGAATCATTGTGCAGCGAGCAAACGGATCACGGCTTCGCATGGGCCACCGACTGTCTCGCTCCGATGCTGCGCGACTTCCAGGCGGCGGAACACGCTGACGGCGTGCGGCTCTCGTATCGGAATCGCACACTCGCATCGTTCGGCGTCCGCGTCGTACGGGAGGTGCCGACGCCACCCGCGCTCGCCACACTCGTCCAGCGTCCCGATGGTCGACCCGACTACGTCGCGCTGACTTCGCACGGCGACCTCGCGATCGTGGTGCAGTTCAGCGGACGTGAGGTCCAGGCCCTTTTCGAAGATCGCGGCGGACTTCGCCGCGGCGGTGAGATCCTTCTCGCGGATACGTCGGGACGGTTTCTGACGGAACCGCGCTACTGGTCCTCGCCGTTCAGCATGACGCCTCCAGGCGCAGCGATCGAACCGCTGGCGCGCTGCGGGTCGGAGCCGGGCGAGGTGGTCGACGTCGACTACCGCGGCGTGGCCACGATTCATGCGTTGCAACCGGTCGACGCGGTGAGTGGTGCGTGCGTCGACGCGCACATGAATTACGACGAAGCGCTCGCTCCCGCCGAACAGCTCCGCGACAACCTGCAGCGCCTCGGCGCATGGTGTGCGTTGTTTGGCGCGCTGCTGTCGCTGATCGCGGCGCACGGCATCGCGGCGCCGGTGGGCAGGCTCGTGCAGGCCGTCACGGTGATGCGACAGGGCCAGTTTCACCTGCGCGTTCCCGTCGGCGGACCGTCGGAAGTGCGTGATCTCGGGCAGGCATTTCGCGCGATGGCCAGCGATCTGGCCGACCTCGTTGGACGCGAGCAGGCGGCGCGACGCGAGGCCGAGGCCGCCAGCCGCGCCAAGGATGAATTCCTGGCGACCGTCTCCCATGAGCTGCGGACGCCGCTGACCGCGATTCTCGGATGGGCACGTCTGCTGAAAACTGGAAGCCTCGATGACGCCAGAACGGAGCGGGCTGTGGAGGCGATCCAACGCAGCGCGGACGTCCAGCGTCGCCTGATCGAAGATCTCCTCGACGTCTCACGGATCGTCTCCAACCGTCTTCGACTTGTGCTGACGCCGATTGACATCAGCGACATTGTCGACGATGCCCTGGACACCGTTCAGCCGCAGGCCGCGGAGAAGAACGTCACCATCGATGTCTCGATTCCGCCGGAGCTGCGCGTGCTCGGCGATTCGGAGCGCCTGCAGCAGGTGATTCGCAACCTCGTATGGAACGCCGTGAAGTTCAGTCGCGTTGATGGTCGCGTGCACGTGAGCGGCCGCCGACTCGGTGCAGCCGTGGAGTTGATCGTCACGGACGATGGTGTGGGCATCGGATCTGAGTTCCTCCCGCACGTGTTCGACTGGTTTCAGCAGGCGGATCCACGCAATGGCGGATCGCAGGCGGGACTGGGGCTCGGCCTCGGCATCGTGCAGCACCTGGTGAGGCTGCACGGCGGATCGGTGCGTGCCAGCAGTGAAGGTCCGAACCGCGGAGCGACATTCGTGGTGACCTTGCCGTTCTACGAGGCGCATACGAGCGACGTCGTCCATGCGCGCGAGAGCGTTCGCTCGGAGCCGGAGGATCTGCCCCGCCTCGACTCCATCGGCGTGCTCGTGGTCGACGACGATGATTCGACTCGCGAGGTCTTGCGGGCGATCCTCGAAGCCGCGGGAGCGACGGTGCGGACCGCAGGCAGCGCCGCCGAAGCGCGACGTCAGGTGGAAACCGCCACGCCCGACGTGCTGATCTCGGATATCGCGATGCCTGAAGAGGACGGATATGCGTTCCTGCGCTCGCTGCGCGCATCGAGCGTGACCGTTCCCGCGATCGCGCTGACCGCGCTCTCGCGCCGGCAGGACGTGGCGACTTCACGCGACGCCGGATATCAGATGCACATGATCAAGCCGGCCGATCCGGTGAGCCTCATTGCAGCAGTGGCACACCTCGGGCCGCATCTGCCGGACTCCAGCGAAGACCCAACGCACGAAACTCCCGGTCCCAGCCTGCACTGAAGTCGCGGCCCGCGGTGCGGCAGTTCTCGCCGCATCGTTCATCGTCGACCGCGGCAAGAATTCCGTACACTTCGTCCGCAACACGCGATTTCGGCCAATTCCGATCCGGCACGTCCCTGGCACTGAGTAGTGAGACCAAGGAGTGACGATGTACGATTCTGGTATGGAGAAGAACGTCGTGTCGAGGACGTCGCCAGATAGGCGGCTTACGTACGACGACCTGTGTCGGATGCCGGATGACGGCTTGCGGCACGAAATCATCGACGGGGTCCACTACGTGACCCCCGCACCGAATCTCCGCAGGAGCTCGCTCTTCGGCTCAGTTTCGAGATCGAGCTGTACTTGCGACAGCACCCCGGTACGGGTCAGGTCTTCTTCGCACCGCTTGATGTGTTGTTCACGAAGTGGGACGTCGTCGAACCGGATGTTCTACTCGTCACAGCCGATCAGACGAACATCCTGACGGCTGACAACATCCAAGGGCCGCCGGCCCTTGTCATGGAAATCGTGTCGCCCACGACTCGGAAGCGAGACGAACAAATCAAACGGCGCTTGTTCGACCGTGGAAGCGTGCGCGAGTACTGGATTGTCGACCCCAGGCGCGACGCGGTGACCGTGTTTCGACGCGC
>Ga0111538_10010223_pt1 | contig 12487 bp, 10 predicted proteins | sample SoiMethybrSBSTD1_FD_79669 | JGI IMG/M metagenome (GOLD analysis project Ga0111538, IMG submission 79669) | Bulk soil microbial communities from a Populus tree surrounding site in Tennessee, USA - Soil MetaG P. TD hybrid SBSTD1 (version 2)... | ecosystem: Environmental > Terrestrial > Soil >...
CGAGCGGGTTCCCCGGCGCGAGCCGGCGCTCGATGCCGTCGAGACCCGCCATGAGCATGGCGGCGAAGGCGATGTACCCGTTGCAGGCCGGATCGGGGAAGCGGACCTCGATGCGCTTCGCCTTCGGGGACGGCGAGTACATCGGGATGCGCACGGCGGCGGAGCGGTTGCGGCTCGAGTACGCGAGGTTCACCGGCGCCTCGAAGCCGGGCACGAGGCGATGGTACGAGTTGACCGTCGGGTTGGTGAACGCGGCCAGCGCCGGGGCGTGCTTCAGGATGCCGCCGATGTAGTGCATCGCCAGCTCGCTCATGCCGCCGTAGCGGTCGCCGGCGAAGAGCGGCTTCTCGCCCTTCCAGATCGACTGGTGGGTGTGCATGCCGCTGCCGTTGTCGCCGAAGACGGGCTTCGGCATGAACGTCGCCGTCTTGCCGTGCCGGCGCGCGACGTTCTTGACGATGTACTTGTACCACATGAGCGCGTCGCCCATGCGGACGAGCGGCAGGAAGCGCATGTCGATCTCGGCCTGGCCGGCGGTGGCCACCTCGTGGTGGTGCTTCTCGACGCGGATGCCGACCTTCTCCATCTCGCGGACCATCTCGGAGCGGATGTCCTGCTGCGTGTCGGTCGGCGCGACCGGGAAGTAGCCTTCCTTGTAGCGCGGCTTGTAGCCGAGGTTCCGGCGCTCCATCACGCGACCGTCCTTGTCGTTGAACGTGTCGCTGTGGCGGCCGGTGTTCCACTGCCCCTCGTTCGAGTCGACGCAGTACATGCCGCTGTTCTGCGACTGCTCGTACCGGACCTCGTCGAAGACGAAGAACTCCGGCTCCGGACCGATGTAGGCGACGTCGCCGATGCCGGTCGACTTGAGGTACGCCTCCGCCTTGCGCCCGATGTTGCGCGGGTCGCGCGAGTAGTCCTCCTTGCTGATCGGGTCGACGATGTTGCAGATGAGGCTGAGCGTGGGGATCTCGCAGAACGGGTCGAGCACGCCCGTCGTCGCGTCGGGCATCACCAGCATGTCCGACGCGTTGATCGGCTGCCAGCCGCGGATCGACGAGCCGTCGAAGCCGTTGCCCTCCTCGAACAGCGTCTCGTCCACCTCGCTCGGCGGGATCGTGAAGTGCTGCCAGGTGCCGAGGAAGTCGAGGAACTTCAGGTCGACCATCTCGACCTTGTTGTCCTTCATGAACTTGAGAACGTCCTTTGGATTCTGAGTTGCCATGCGGAGCCCCTCCTACGAGCCCTTGGGAAAGAGGTTGCCTGTCAGACCGCGTCGCCGCCGCGCTCGCCCGTGCGAATGCGGACCACTTCGTCGATGGGAAGGACGAAGATCTTGCCGTCGCCGATGCGACCGGTCTTCGCCGCTTTCTCGATCGTCTCGACCACGTCGGCGACCTGCTCGTCGCGGACGATGATCTCGAGCTTCACCTTGGGGAGGAAGTCCACGACGTACTCGGCGCCGCGGTACAGCTCCGTGTGTCCCTTCTGACGCCCGAAGCCTTTCACTTCGCTCACCGTGATTCCCTGGATGCCGATCGCCGAGAGGCTTTCCTTCACCTCGTCCAGCTTGAACGGCTTGATGATCGCCTCGACCTTCTTCATGAGCTGCCTCCAGATTTGGCGCCGTGCGGGCCCACGGTTTACTCTGACCGCCCAGCGCTTGTAAACGGCTCGACCGCGAGATCCCGGGTGTTCACCGCCTCGTACGACGCTCGATCCGCGTCACCGCGCGCGCCGGGCTGCGATCGCACGCACACGATCGCCACGGGCACACGGGCGGACGCACCCATTCGGTAGCGAATCGCGCCGCTCCGGCTCGTCTCCTGCATCGACCCCTTCGTCGCATCGCGCGAGCAACGCCGATGCCAGCGTGACGCGCCCGGCGACGACGGAAAAGCGAGGGGTGCCGCGGCCGGCGGCACGGGCGACTGCCTAGTTGCCGGGCGGCGCCTGCCTTTTGGGCAGCGTGAACCGCGGCTCGGTGCCGCGACGGAGTCGCCCGAGATTGTCCAGATGTCGCACGACGATCACGACCGCCACGGCGGCGCAGGCGACCGTGGCCGGTCGGGTCTCCCCGAGCAGGAGCGCGGCGACCGGGGCGGCGAGCGCGCCGAGCGCCGATCCCACCGACACGCGCCTCGTGACCGCGAAGGCCAGCGCGAACGTCGCCGCGGCGGCGAGCGCCACGCGCGGCACCAGCGTCGCCATCACGCCGAGCGCCGTCGCGACTCCTTTCCCGCCCGCGAAGCGCAGCGTGATCGGATAGCAATGGCCGAGGACGGCGGCGACGCCCGTGGTCGCGACGATGCCGGCGTCGGCACCGAACGCGCGTGCGGCGAGCACGGCGGCCGCTCCCTTGGCCGTGTCGGCGACGAGCGTCGCGAGACCGAGCCACGCGCCGGCGCTGCGGGTCACGTTGGCGGCGCCGATGTTCCCGCTTCCGAGCCGCCGCACGTCGACGCCCGCGAGGCGTCCGAGGAGGAGACCGAAGGGGATCGAGCCGATCAGGTAGCCGAGAAGGAAGAGGAGCGGCGCCACCCGCGTTCAGACGCGGATGCGGTTACGGTGATCGCGCCGTCGCTGCGACACGCGGCCCGCGATCCATCCGATGACCCCGCCTACGAGGAGCAGCACCGGCGACACCGCGAGCATGCTCTCGAGCGACGTGTCCGGAAGCGGCGGGTCGGCCGGCGGCGCCGGCGCCGCGGGAGCCGGTCGATTCTCGCAGCTTCCCGCGATCGCCTGCGTCAGGGTCTGCTCGACCCGCTGCAGGTCGGCCGCCGTCACCGGCTCGGGCCGCTCGCGGAGGAGCCGGACGTCCTCGGTCAGCTGCTGCAGCTGCTCCGCCGCGACGCGCTCCGCCTCGCGAGCCGCCTCGGTGGGCGACGCGGGCTTCTCGGGCTTCTTCTCGGCGGGCTTCGCGGCCGGCTCCGCGAGCTCGCCGAGCACGAGCTGCTCGCCGCGCACGAATCCGCGCCCCGCGGGGGCCTTCACCTCGTGCCAGCCTCCGCTCTCCGAGAGCACGTCGACGCGCGTGCCGGCGGACACCTTGCCGACCGCGTCGCTCGTCTCGCTCGGCTTCGCGCGGAGCGTGGCATCGCTCTTCAGGCGAGCCGCGGCCGCGCCGGCCGTCGCCGCGCAGAGGAGGACGAGCAGCGCCCCCCACGCCATCCCGGATGCCCGCGTCATCGCCCGCGTGCCGCCGGCCGGGCGACTGTTGGTCGGGGTGACTGGATTTGAACCAGCGGCTCCTGCGTCCCGAACGCAGTGCTCTACCAGGCTGAGCTACACCCCGTGACGCGCCCGGCCGACGGACGCGACGCGGCTTAACACACGCGTTGCGCGAAGGAAAGCCGACGCGGACGCATGGAACGCCTCGTTTCTCCGCACGGTTCGCGTGCTGCCGCGGACGTCGGCCGAATGCGCCGCGGCGCGCGGCACGTCGCTTGCGTTGCCCCCCGTGCGGCGCCGCGGTGGCGCCCAAGGGAGGTGGAGATGAAGCGCATCACGAAAGCGGTGGCGGTGGGGCTCTTCTGTGGGCTCGTCGCGCTTCCGTTCGGCCGCGTCCACGCGGCGGGCGGAGCGGGGCGCGTCGACCTCAACTCCGCGAGCGTCGAGGAGCTCGCGCAGCTGCCCGGCATCGGACCGGCGAAGGCGCAGGCGATCGTCTCGCATCGCAGCGCGAATCCCTTCCGCAAGCCGGAGGATCTGCGCGACGTGAAGGGCATCGGCGACAAGCTCTACGAGCAGCTGAAAGACCAGATCACGGTGGGCGGGCCCGCTGCGGGCTCGTCGGACCGCGGGGGCTGAGCCGCGGCGTATGGCCGGATAGGGAGGGGGGGCCGACTGTGAGGGCGGGCGGTTCCGTCTTCCTTAGAGGAGGGGGACTCTGTCCCCCTCCTCAACGCGGCAAAGCCGCGTTGAGCCTCCTTCCCCGGCTCGCTTCGCTCGGCCGCTCGCGGACTCGCGGAGAATCGCACACGAGGCTTCTTTACGGAGCGGTCGGTGGCGCGCTAAGCCTCCGGCGGGCATGACGCCGGAGCTGTTTCAGTTCGAGTTCTCGCATTTCAACGAGAAGGCGCGGTGGGCGTTCGACTGGAAGCGCGTGGCGCACCGGCGACATTCGTATCTGCCGGGCTTCCATATGCTGCCGATCATGCGGCTCTCGGGGCAACGGGCCGTGCCGGTGGTGCGGGAGGATGGGCGCGTCATCGTGGGGTCGGGAGCGATCATCGACTGGCTCGAGCGCACGCATCCGTTGCCGCCGCTCTATCCGGAGGATCCTGCCCTCCGGCGCGAAGCGCTGGAGCTCCAGCGCTGGTTCGACGAGGAGGTCGGTCCGGCCGCGCGTCGCGCCCTCTTCTTCGACCTGCTTCCCGATGGCGCGTACGCCGCGCGCTGCTTCACCGCCGGTCGCAGCGGGGCGGTGACCTCGATCTTCCGGACCATGTTCCCGGTCACGCGCATCATCATGCAGCGGGACATGCAGATCGACGCCGACGGGGCGGCACGCGGCCGTGAGGTCACCGAGCGGGCGCTGGCGCTCGTGGCCGAGCGCGGGGGAACCACGGGGTACCTCGTCGGCGACCGCTTCTCGGTCGCCGACCTCTCGGCGGCCTCGCTGCTCTCTCCGGTGCTGATCCCGCCCGAGAGCCCGATGGTCCTTCCCGAGCCGCGGTCGGAGGGCGTGCGTACCTGGCTCGCGCGCTGGGCGACGCAGCCGGGCTCCGCCTGGGTCGCCGAGACGTATCGCCGTCATCGCGGCACGTCGTCCGCCACGGCGTGAGCCGCCCGCGCCGGACGGTTCCGCACGGCGCCGGCACGCTGGTGACGCCCGCACGACGTGGGCGCGCGGAGAACGGGGACGGCGGGCGAGGGCACATGCGTTGCTCAGGCGGCCGTGGCATCGATCCGGTCGCACGCGCGCTTCGCCGTGGCGCTCGCCATGGTGATCTTCTCGGCCGTCGAGACGCGTGCAGAGTCGCTCCTCGCGCGCACGAGCAGCACCGCCGCGGCGTTGCCGGGAGTCGGCAGCTCGGCGCGCCTCGCGCTCGGGCGTAGTGCGCTCGCCGCGCTCCGCGCCGCGGATGGCCCCGCGCGGATCGAGCACTTCCCGCTCGGCCTGTCGCGGGAGGTCATGCTCGAGGTGGAGCGCTTCGCGCCGGTCGGGCCGCAGACGCGCGTCGAGGTGATGGAGGCCGCCGGCCCGCGCCTTGTCGCCATGCCCGATGCGGCGTACTTCCGCGGCATCGTTGCCGGTGAGCCCACGTCGCGGGTCCTCGTCGTGGCCGCCGCGGATGCAGTGCACGGCTTCGTCGCGAGCGGGCGCGAGGTCTATCGCTTCGGCCCCGACGCCGACGGGGTGCACCGGAGCTACGCCCTCACCGACGTCGATCCCGCGGCGTATCCGCCGCCCGGGGCGTTCTGCGTGAACGACGCGCATCCGGAGCTCACGCTGGCGGCGCCGCCGGTTGCCGCGGCGGCGCCGGCCACGGCCGCCGCCACGCTCCGCGTCGCCCAGGTGGCGGTCGAGACCGATCGCGAGCTCCGGCTCAAGTTCGCAACCGACCAGGCGGCGCTCACCTACCTCGGCGGGCTCCTCGCCGCGGTGAGCGCCATCTACGAGCGCGACCTCGGCGTGCGGCTCGACTTCTCCTACATCCGCCTCTGGGGCGCGTCGCCCGCGGACCCGTGGACCGCGACCGACCCCGGCGCCGCGCTCGACGAGGTGCGTGCCTACTGGCTCGATCCGGCGCGGAACATGGCGACGATCGCGGGGCCGCGCGACCTCGTCCACTTCGTGTCGGGCAAGACCGTTCACGGGGGCGTCGCCTATGTGAACGCGCTCTGCAGCCAGGCCTACGGGTTCGGCGTGTCGCAGGTGGACGGCGCCTTCGACCTCGCGAGCCCGAGCAACATCTGGGACGTCATGGTCCTGGCGCACGAGGTCGGCCACAACTTCGGCTCGCCGCACACGCACTGCTACAACCCGCCGCTCGACCGCTGCTACAACGCGGAGCCCGGGTGCTATTCGGGCGCGGTGGTGAGCTCGCGCGGCACGATCATGAGCTACTGCCACCTGACCGGCGGGCTCTCCAACATCGACCTCGTCTTCGGGAGCACGGTGGCGAGCCGCATCGCGCCGTCGGTGCAGGCGGCGACCTGTCTCGCCCAGGCGTCGGGCACCACCAGCACGACGACGAGCACGTCGACGTCCACGTCGACGTCGCGCCCGGCGACGACGTCGAGCACCGTCCCGGGACCCTCCACGAGCAGCACCAGCACGAGCAGCTCCACCAGCTCGAGCCGCTCCAGCACCTCGAGCAGCTCCAGCAGCACGAGCACCGTCCCGCCCGCCGGCGACGCCGACGGCGACGGCGTCCTCGACGGCACCGATGCCTGCCCGGCGACGCCCCCCGGCGATCTCGTCGACGCGAGCGGGTGCTCCATCTGCCCGTGCGACGCCATGCGCGACGGGACGCCGTGGCCCTCGCGCTTCGCGTACCTGCGCTGCGTGCGCAGCGAGCATCGGAAGCGCGTGCGGCTGGGGATCGAGTCGCGTGCCTCCACGCGGGCGGTCACGCGCCAGCTCCGCCTCTCCACCTGCGGCAGCGCCGACCTGACGCGCTGCTGCCTCTACGCCGAGGCGGGCGCCGTCTCCGGCGACTGCCGCGTGCTGCATCCCGCGCGCTGCGCCGCCGACCGGCAGCGTGCGCTCTCCGTGCTCGACGTCGGACCCGGCGCCTGCGGTGCCGACGCCTGCGTCCGGTAGCCTATCCGCGGAGGGCGCGGATTGCCGCCGCGTAGTCGCGCTCGCCGAACACGGCCGAGCCCGCGACAAGCACGTCGGCCCCGGCGGCCACCGCCTCGCGCGCGTTCGTCGCCTTGATGCCGCCGTCCACCTCGATGACGAACTCGCCCTTCGCCTCGCGCCGCATGGCGCGCGCCTCGGCGAGGCGCTCCATCGATCCCGGCACGATGGGCTGTCCGCCCCATCCGGGGTTGACGCTCATCACCAGCAGCACGTCGATGAGGCCGAGGAACGGCTTCACGCGCGCGAGCGGCGTCGGCGGGTTCAGGGAGAGTCCCGCCCGGGCGCCGGTCGCCCGGACCGCACGCAGCGCCTCGGCGACGTCCGCGCACGCCTCGACGTGGACGGTGATCGAGGCCGCGCCGGCGTCGCGAAACTCGCGCAGCAGCGGCTCCGGATTCTGGACCATCAGGTGGACGTCGAGCGGCAGGTCGGTCGCCGCCCGGATCGCGCGCACGACCAACGGTCCGATGGTGATCGGCGGGACGAAGTGCCCGTCCATGACGTCGACGTGGATCCAGTCGGCGCCCGCGGTGGTGACGGCGGCGACCTCGGCGCCGAGGCGGCCGAAGTCCGCGGAGAGGACCGAAGGCGCGATCAGCGGGCCGCCCATGGCGTCGACTTAGCCGACCCTCCCGGGGGAATCCAGATCAGCTCCGCGCCCGCAGCCGCGCGATGAAGAAGCCGTCGAGCCCGTCGCGGTGGGGTAGCGTGCGGAGGAACCCCTCCGGCGTGAGCGCCTCGCGCACGCGTCCCGCGACGGTGCCCGCGAGGTCGTCGACGCCGAAGCGCGGCCACGCCGCCACGAAGTCGCGGATCACGTCCGCGTTCTCCTCGCGCATGAGCGTGCAGACGGCGTAGACGAGCGTGCCGCCGGGGCGGACGAGCGGCGCGACGCCGTCCATGATCTCGCGCTGGAGGACCGCCAGCCGCGCCACGTCCGCGGGATGGCGCCGCCAGCGAACCTCGGGATGGCGGCGAAGCGTCCCGAGTCCGCTACAGGGCGCGTCGACGAGGACGGCATCGAAGGCGCCGGCGAGGGGCGGCCGGCGCGCGTCGCCGGCGACGGCGCGCACCATGAGGGCGCCGAGCCGCACGGCTTCGCGGGCGACACGCCCGGCGCCCGTGGGACGCACGTCGAGCGCGACCACCCGCCCGTCGCCGACGAGCGCGGCGGCGTGCACCGTCTTACCGCCCGGCGCCGCGCAGGCATCCAGGATGCGCATGCCGGGCGACGGCGCGAGGAGCGGTGCCACCAGCTGCGACGCCTCGCCCTGGAACGCGAAGCGCCCCGCACGCCACGCAGGCGTGCCCCGCAGGCGCGCGGCCCCGCGGCGGATCACGACGGCATCCGGGCCCCACTCGCCGGGGCTTCCCTCCGTGCCCGCCGCGGCGAGATCCGCCAGGAGGGCCTCGCGCGACGTCCGCAGGCGATTGGCGCGTATGGCGACGGGTCCGCGGACGTTGTCGCTCGCCAGCAGCGGAACGAGCTCGTCGCAGCCGAAGTCCCGCGCCCAGCGCTCGACGAGCCAGCGCGGATGCGACCACTCGACGGCGAGCCTTCCGAGCGGATCCGCCGCCGCGTCGGGGAGCGTCAGGCCGTCGCGCCCCGCCGCGGCGGCACGGCGCAGCACGGCGTTCACGAGGCCCGCGGCGGCACGCCGCGAGCGCCCGGCGAGGCGCACGCTCGCATCGACGGCGGCGTACGCCGGCACGCGCTCGAGGAAGAGCAGCTGGTAGAGCCCGAGCCGGAGGGCGACGTGGACCGCGGGCTCGAGGCGTGCGAGCGACGAGCGCACCAGGCCCGCGAGGTGATGGTCGAGCCGCCCCTGCCAGGCGAGCGTGCCGTAGACGAGCCGGGTCGCGAGCGCGGCGTCCACGCCGCCCATGCGCGCCGCCTGCAGCCGCTCGGCGAGGAGCAGGTCGGCGAACGCGTCGGTCGTCACGACGCGCACCAGCACGTCGTGCGCCAGGGCGCGCGCGTCGGGGCGCCGCGCTATGCGCGTCCGAGACACGTGCCCGCCGCCACCGGATGCCCGGCGAGAAACTCGGCGGCGGCGAGTCGCCGGCGGCCCTCGAGCTGTACCTCGAGAAGCTCGAGTGCCCCGCGGCCCGCGGCGACGACGAGGCTCCCGCCGCCGCTCGCGACGACGCTGCCCGCGGCCGCGGCCGACGGGCGCGTGGCGCTCGGCCGGGCGCGGTAGATCTTGAGACGGCGCGGCCCGAGCGTCGTGAAGGCGGCCGGCGCGGGGGAGAGCGCGCGCACGAGCCGCGCCAGCTCCTCGGCCGGACGGTTCCAGTCGATCCGCCGCTGCTGCTGGTCGATGCGCGGCGCGTACGTCACGTCGGCGTCGGCCTGCGCGCGCGGGCGGAGCGTGCCGGCACGGAGCGCGTCGATGGTCTCGCCGATCAGCTCGGCGCCGAGCGTCGCGAGCCGCGCCGTCAGCTCTCCACCCGTCTCCTCGGGGCCGATCGGCGTCGCGCGCTGCAGCAGCATGTCGCCCGCGTCCATCTCCTCGGCCATGTGCATGGTGGTGACGCCCGTCGTGTGGTCGCCGGCCAGGATCGCCCAGGTGATCGGCGCGGCGCCGCGATGGCGGGGCAGCAGCGAGGCGTGCACGTTGATGCAGCCGCGCGCGGGCAGCTCGAGGATGGCCCGCGGCAGGATGCGCCCGTACGCCGCCACGACTATCAGGTCCGGCGTAAAGGCGCGGAGCGCCGTCTCGAAGGCCGGATCCTTCACCTTCTCCGGCTGCAGGACGGGAAGGCCGTGGCGCTCGGCCAGCGTCTTCACCTCGGGTGCGGCGACGGCGAGGCCGCGGCCGCGCGGGCGATCCGGCTGCGTCACCACGCCGACGACGGGGTCGCTGCGCGCGAGAAGCGCGTCGAGGATGGGGCACGCGAACGCCGGCGTCCCCATGTAGACGATGCGCCAGGTCGACGTCAGATGAGGAGCGGCTTCGTGCCGCTCGTTCCCTTGCGACCCTGGCGCTCGAGCTTCTTGCGCCGGGCGCGGTAGAGGTCCCGCTTCAGGCGCGAGAGCCGGTCGACGAGGAGCGTGCCGTCGAGGTGGTCGATCTCGTGCTGCAGCGCGACGGCGAGCAGCTCGTCGGCCTCGACCTCGATCTCGCGCTCCTCGGGCGTCCATGCACGGACGAGCACGCGCTGCGCGCGCTTCACGGGCGTCGTCAGGTCCGGGACGGAGAGGCAGCCTTCCTCCCACACGATCTCGCCTTCGCGCTCGACGATCTCGGGGTTGACGAGCTTCAGCAGGCCCTTCCCGGGCGCGCCGTCGACCCCGCGCACGTCGAGGACGATGATGCGCTGGCTGACGCCGACCTGCGGCGCCGCGAGGCCGATGCCGGGGGCGGCGTACATCGTCTCGGTCATGCTTTCGACGAGCGTCGCGACGTCACCCGTGAGGTTCGGGACGGGCGCGGCGCGCTTCTTCAGGACGGGATCGGGATACTCGAATATGCGCAGAAGGGGCATGCAGCGGCGGAGGAAGCGGCGAGGCTATAACATGCTGTACGGATCCACATCAATTGCGAGGCGCACGTGCGCGCGCCTGAGCGCGTGCTCCTCCGCGCGCGCGTGCCGTGCGAGCGCGCGGAGCGCGCGCACGTCGGCGTTGCGCAGGAGGATCTGCCGCCGATGGCGTCCGCGCAGGCGCTCGATCGGCGGCGCGGCGGGCCCGAGCACCGCGCCGGGCTCGAGGCCGAGCGCGCTCGCCCGCGCGCGCAGCGTCCCTGCCAGCGCCTGCGCGCGCGACTCCACCGCGTTCGCGTCGCGCGCATCGAGACGGAGGCTCACGAGGCGGCTGTACGGCGGGTAGCCGAGCACGCGCCGCCGCTCCAGCTCGGCGCGCATGAAGCCCGTGTAGTCGTGCGTCGCGGCGGCCACGAGGCTGGGATGTTCGGGACGGAAGGTCTGCACGCAGACGGTGCCCGGCGCATCGCCGCGTCCGGCACGTCCCGCGACCTGGACCAGTAGCTGCAGGGTGCGCTCGGCGGCGCGGAAATCGGGGAGGTTCAGGGAGAGGTCGGCGAGCAGCACCGCCACCAGCGTCACGCCCGGCACGTCGTGGCCCTTTCCCACCATCTGCGTGCCGACCAGGATGTCGGTGTCGCCGGTGAGCCAGTCGTGGAGGATGCGACGCTGCGCCCCCGCGCGGCGCGCGGCGTCGCGATCGAGGCGATCGACGTTCGCGAGCGGATAGCAGGCGCGGAGCGCCGCCTCGATCTGCTCCGTGCCGACGCCGTAGGGCTCGAGCGCCGTCCCGGCGCAGGACGGACACGAACTGGGCGCCGCGCGTCGATACTGGCAATGATGGCACGCGACCGCACGCGCGCCGCGATGCCACGTCAGCGTGACGCTGCAGTGCGGGCACTCGAGCGCGTTTCCGCAGGCGGGACACTGGAGGTAGGTCGCGTAGCCGCGGCGGTTCAGGAAGACGAGCGTCTGACCGCCACGCGCGAGGTTCGCCTCGAGCGCACGGCGCAGCTCGTCGGTCAGGAGGCGCGGCGCGGCGCCGCGCGGTCGGTTCCGGAGGTCCACCAGAGTGACCGGCGGCAGCGGCTGCGGCGTCGGGCGTTCGGGCAGCGCGAGCAGCGCGTGCCGGCCGTCGAGCGCCGCATGGTAGCTCTCCGCCGACGGGGTCGCCGAGGCGAGGACGACGACGCCGCCGGCGAGGCGCGCGCGAACCACCGCGAGGTCGCGCGCGTTGTAGCGGAAGCCGTCCTCCTGCTTGTAGGCCGCGTCGTGCTCCTCGTCGACGACGACCAGGCCGAGGCGCGCGACCGGCGCGAAGAGGGCGGAGCGGGCGCCGACGACCGCCCTGGCCTCGCCGCTCCGGATGCGCCGCCACTCCGCCCATCGCTCGCGCGGCCCGAGCGCGCTGTGCAGCACGGCGACCGTGTTGCCCAGGCGGCCGCGGACGCGATCGAGCAGCTGATGCGTGAGCGCGATCTCCGGGACGAGGAGGAGCGCGCCCCGGCCGCGGCCGAGCACGTGCTCCGCCGCGGCGAGGAACACCTCGGTCTTGCCGCTGCCCGTGACGCCATGCAGGAGGAAGGAGGAGTGCGCGTCGGTGTCGAGCGCCGCGACGACGGCGGCGACCGCCGCGCGCTGCGCCGCGCTGAGCGCGGGTGGCGTCGTCGCTGTCGCGTCGGTCGTGACCGCGGTGGCGCGCTCCCGCGCCTCGATCTCCGCGAGGCCCGCGGCGACGAGGGCGCGGAGCGATGCCGGCCGGATCCCCGCGCTGGGCGCGTCAGCGATCGCCAGCTCGCCGGCGCGGGCGAGCGCGTGATACGCGCGGGCCTGCGCCGGCGCGCGTCGCTCGAGCGTGGCGAGCGCGTCCGCGTCGAGGCGGCGCATGAGCCGCGCGATGCGCTCCCGTGGGGCGGCCGGCAGATGGGCCGGCACGACGGCGGCCAGCACGTCGGCGAGCGGCGCCAGGTAGTAGCGCGCAGCCCAACGCGCGAGCTCGAGCAGCTCGGGCGTGAGGAACGGATCCGCGTCCAGCACCTCGAGGATCGAGCGCATCTCGCGCACCGGCGGCGTCGCGGCGAACGCCGTGACCACACCCGTCCGCACCTGGCGGCCGAGCGGAATCCGGACGCGCACGCCGGGACGGACGCCGGCGCTGAGCGCGGGAGGGACCTCGTAGGTGAG
>Ga0111538_10010224_pt1 | contig 12487 bp, 12 predicted proteins | sample SoiMethybrSBSTD1_FD_79669 | JGI IMG/M metagenome (GOLD analysis project Ga0111538, IMG submission 79669) | Bulk soil microbial communities from a Populus tree surrounding site in Tennessee, USA - Soil MetaG P. TD hybrid SBSTD1 (version 2)... | ecosystem: Environmental > Terrestrial > Soil >...
GTCAGGTCCTCGATCAACACAGAGGACAGCTGGGTCACGGCCAGGACGAAGACCAGGTCGAAGAACAGCTCGACGAAGGTCGCCCGGGCAGGCGAGTCGTCCGAGCCGGGATGGCGTCGCAGCGGTGAGGGCATGCGCTTCTAACCTTTCCCGCCGTGGCGCGGCCCAGCGTTCGTCACGCCCTGCCTCCCTGCGCCTTTGCGCCGAGAGAGCGCCCAGTCAGAGCTCGGAGCGAAGTGCTTCGAGCAGCACCTCGACGTCGTAGCCGCCGTCGTGGCGCAACCCGTTCACGAAGAACGTCGGAGTTCCGTTCACGCCGCTGCGCACGCCGCTCAGGAAGTCCTCCCGCAACCGCCCCGCGTGGGCATGGCCCCGCAGGTCGGTGACGAATCGCTCGAGGTCGAGACCGAGGGCGCCCGCGAACCCGATCAGATCTCGCAGGCCAAGGCGATCCTGGTTTTCGAACAGCAGATCGTGCATCTCCCAGAATCGGCCTCGCGCACCGGCTGCCTCGGCCGCTTCGGCCGCCTGGGAGGCATGCGGATGGATCTGCGACAGCGGAAAGTGGCGAAATGCGAACCGCAGGTCGTTCCCCATGACCTGCAGAACCCGCTCGACGCTCCTATGAGCCGCGCCGCAGAAGGGGCACTCGTAGTCGCCGTACTCGACGAGTGTCACCGGAGCCGTCGCAGGCCCCAGGACGTGATCGCGCTCACTGACCGGAACGGTCAGCCGTGGGCGTTCGAAGACGACGCTCATGCCGGCACCGGAGCTGCCGACATCGACTCGAGCGCGGCGAGGATCCCGTCCGCGCCCGGGTTGACGCCGATCGGCGAGACGTGGCTCCACCGGATGACGCCCTCCTCGTCGATGACGAACAGCGCCCGCTCGCTCATCCCGATCTCGTCGTCGTAGACGCCGTACTCCTGCGCGACGTCGCCCTTCGGATGGAAGTCGGCGAGCAGCGGGAAGTGCAGGTTGCGGCTCTGCGCGAATGCCACGTGACACCAGGCATGGTCGATCGAGATGCCGACGAGAGCCGCGCCGAGCTCCTGGAACTCCGGCAGGATCTCGTTGTAGAGCGCCATCTGATCGGTGCAGACCGGGCTCCAGTCGGCCGGATAGAACGCCATGATCAGCCGCCTGCCGCTGAAGTCCCCGAGCCGCACGGACTGGTCTGGCGTCGACCTGAGCTCGAATGCCGGGGCGGGCGTGCCCTCCGGCAAGGCGCCGTTCGAAACCGTGTTCACCTGTGACCGCCTCTCGACTGGCGCGCCTTCCTCTTGGACGCGCGTTTTCGGTCCTTGCTAGACGTGCGCCGGCTCGGACTCGGGCTCCTCGACCTCCTCCATTGCCTCGGCGGCTCCCTTGTCGATGTCGAAGGTGAGCTGGACGTCGTCGTAGTCGACGCGAACGCGATCGTCCGGCTGCAGTGCCCCGCTCAGGAGGAGCCGCGAGACCTCGTTCTCGAGCTCGCGCTGGATCGCGCGACGCAGCGGCCGCGCCCCGAACTCCGGGTCGAAGCCGATCTCGGCCAGGTGCTCGACGGCCTCGTCCGAGAACTCGACCTCGATGTGCTGGGCGCGGAGGCGCCTCGCAGCCCGGTCGAGCATCAGTCGCGTGATCTGCTCGAGCTGCTCCTTCGTCAGCGCCTGGAAGACGATGATCTCGTCGATCCGGTTGATGAACTCCGGCCGGAAGCTGTGCCGGAGCACCTCCATCAGGTCCTCTTTCAGCTCGTCGAACGAGCCGCTCTGCTTCCGCGCGAAGGCCTGGATGCGCTCTGCGCCGAGGTTGGAGGTCATGATCAGGATCGTGTTCTTGAAGTCGACCGTGCGGCCCTGCGAGTCGGTGAGTCGGCCGTCGTCCAGGATCTGGAGCAGGATGTTGAAGACGTCTGTGTGCGCCTTCTCGATCTCGTCGAACAGGAGCACCGCGTAGGGCTTGCGGCGGACCGCCTCCGTCAGCTGCCCGGCTTCCTCGTGACCGACGTAGCCGGGTGGCGCGCCGACGAGGCGGCTGACGGTGTGCCGCTCCTGGTACTCGCTCATGTCGAGGCGAACCATCACGTCGTCGCTGCCGAACAGCGCCTCCGCGAGTGTCCGCGCGAGCTCCGTCTTGCCGACGCCGGTGGGTCCCAGGAACAGGAAGCTCCCGTCGGGACGGTCGGGGTCGGCGAGCCCGGCGCGGGCTCGGCGAACCGCCTCGGCGACGGCCTCGACGGCCTCGTCCTGACCGACGACGCGCTCGTGCAGGCGTTCCTCGAGCTTCAGGAGCCGGTCGCGCTCCTCCTGGGTCAGCTGTGACACCGGGATGCCCGTGCGCCGCGACACGATCTCGGCGATGTCGTCGACGGTGACCTCGGGTGCCCGTGTGCGCGCCTCCTTGCGCCCCTCCTGCTGGGCGCGGCGCTCCTCGATCTGCACCTTCAGCTCGTCTGCCCGCTGGTAGTCCTCGGCTGAGATCGCCTGGTCGCGCTCGCGCCCCATGCGGCGGAGCTCCTCCTCGGCGGCCCGCGTATCCTCCGGCTTCGCCTTCGACCGGAGCCGGACGCGGGCCCCCGCCTGATCGATCAGATCGATCGCCTTGTCGGGCAGGAAGCGGTCGCGGATGTACCGGTCCGACAGCTCCGCCGCTGCGACGATCGCCTCCTCCATGATGCGCACGCGATGGAAGGCCTCGTACCGGTCTTTCAGGCCGGTGAGGATCTCGATCGTCTCCTCGACCGTCGGCTCCGAGACCAGCACCGGCTGGAGACGCCGCTCGAGCGCGGGATCCTTCTCGATGTTCTTCCGGTACTCGTCGAGCGTGGTCGCACCGATCATGTGCAGCTCGCCGCGCGCAAGCGCCGGCTTGAGCATGTTGCCGGCGTCCATTGCGCCCTCGGCCGCCCCGGCGCCCACGACGGTGTGGATCTCGTCGATGAACACGATCAGGCTGTCCGCGTTCTCGGTGATCTCGTCGATCACGCCCTTCAGGCGTTCCTCGAACTCGCCCCGGTACTTCGTGCCGGCGATCATCCCCGCCATGTCGAGTGCGACCAGGCGCTTGCCGGTGAGCGTCTCGGGCACGTCGTCGTTGACGATCCGCTGGGCGATGCCCTCCACGATCGCGGTCTTGCCGACGCCGGGGTCGCCCAGCAGCACCGGGTTGTTCTTCGTGCGGCGCGAGAGGATCTCGATCGTCTGCTCGATCTGATCGGCCCGACCGATCACCGGATCGAGCTTCCCCTGACGGGCCTCCTCCGTCAGATCTCGGCCGTACTCGTCGAGCGTCTTCGTCGTGCTCGCCGGGCGCCCACCCGCCTCGCCGCTCTCGACGCCGCGGATGACCGCACCGCGCAGCTTCGTGTGACTGACCGCGAACCGCTCGAGCAGCTCGCCCGCCTCCGTCTCGGTATCGCTCGCCAGCGCGAGCAGCACGTGCTCCGGCCCGACATAGGACGCGCCGACCTGGCGGGACTCCTCGTACGCGGCCAGAAGCGCGGCCTTCGCGTCCGGCGACAGCGACGGCGCAACGTCCGTGCGCTCCTCGATGTCTGCTTCCTCCTCGATCTGCGCCGCGATCGCGCCGGGGTCGGCACCGACCTGCTGCAGCACGTGACGGACGACCTCGTCCTGCGTCGCAGCCCAAAGTAGGTGTGCCGAATCGACGTCCAGGCTCCCCCATTCCATCGCCTTCTGCGCGGCATGCTGGAGCAGCTGGCGGGTCGCGTCGCTGAAGTACTGCGTGACGTCGATCTGCTCCGCCGGGCGGCGCGGGCGCGTCGTGGTCGTGCCACCGGCGGCGCCGGGCGCGCGACTGCCAAGGCCGCCGTCGCCGAAGAAGTCGGAGAAGAACTCGTCGAAGAGGCTCCTGCCACCGAACGGCGACCGCCCTGCCCCGCGACTCTGACCCTGAAGCTCCCGAAGGTGCTCTTCGCAGACGGCGATCGTCCGCTCCTCACCGTTCTGCCTGACCCGCACGGTTGCGACGGCGGGCCGACGCCCGTCGATCTCGCACATCCTGGTCGCCATGAAAACCTCCTCGCAGCGGGCACTCCGGCGCGCGAGGGGTTGGTGCACGGAAGCACCCGCCTGCCTAGTCGAGGAACGCGTCCCAGGGAACCTTCCCCACTTTGTAGCCATCCAAACAATCCGCAAGCACACACCACACCCAGCGTGGCGGCTTCCTGCTGAGACGGCCTACGAGTCCGGCCCCGGCACCTGGATCCTCGATCTCAGGGATCCGACCGGATCGCCACGTGGAGCAGGAGGGCGAGGTGGTTGAGCCCATCGACGACAGCCGCTGCTCGCCTCGACAGAAGGATGGATGCGACAGTACGGATGTGAACAAGAAGGAACGAAGCCGTCAAGCCGGCGCGACGCCGACGCGGCGCAAGACGCCAGAGGTCGATGCGCTCCTCGGCGACCTCGACCGCACGCGGGAAATGTTCGAGGCGGCCGAGCGACGCGCACGCACATATCTCGTTCGTCGCGGCGTCATCGATCAGACGTACCGCGATCTCACATCACTCCTGCGTGAATGCCTTCCTGCGCAAGATGCCGATCCCGCACCCCGAGGGTCTCGCGATCGATCGTGAGCTCAAGCCCCTGCGCGTCGTACGCCTAGCTCGGGTCGCACCAGGGTCGCACCGGCATGACAAACGCGACGACGTGCGGCGACTCGTGACCGTCGCGAAGCGGCATGGTTACGCGAATCCCGCATTAGTTTCGCTCCCCCGAGGTCAAGGAGCACCTTCACTCGCTCGGGCGCCGGCCGCAGCCCGAGGTCGCTATCGCCTCTGCTTGCTTCGACGGCTCCGCAGAATAGGTGTCGGCGTTGCGTAGCCAAGTTAGCCAACGAAGTATGGAGCATTTATGGAGCAGAGCGGTCGCAACCCGTGGCAACCGGTGGCAAATGCAGTGAAGCGGTAACCGGCGAAATCAAGCCAAAACCGTTGCCGTGGGTTGCGACCGCTTGCCGATCGGGGCGCATGGTAAGGGTGCACTCCCTCCGTGGTATGGAGGGGGTCACTTCGCTTTGCTCCCAAAGAGGTCAAGCCCTTGCGGGCGAGTGATGCGCCCAGGGCTCGACGTGAACGTATCACCGCAACGGTTCGATCAGCATCAGCCGAGGCGGCCGAGAACGCGTAGCCGCACCTCTTGTTGCACGGTCAGTTGGGAGCTGGTTCTGGCGGCGATTTGTCTCGCGAGGGCGCGTGGCACACCTGTGCCGCGCCAATTGCTGACTGTTTCGAGGCATTCGGCCCCGGTGTCGTAGGTGTCGGTCATCAGGAAATGCTGCTCGTGCTGCAGTTCGTAGAGTCCCGTGCCGATCGTCTGTGCGGTGAGCTCGTCGACGGCGTGGATCGTGTTGAGCCACTCCCGCATGTCGAGCGTCCCGAGCGTCACGCCGTTCGCGGCTACGGCCGGTCGAGCAGATACCGGTTGCGTATCAACCAGGATCGCGTCGGGCGCGAGCGCGGCGTGGATGTTGTGCAGGGCGTGCACGACGCCCTCGAGCGGAATGCATCACAACGACCAGCCGCAGAGGGCGATGTCGAATCGCTCCCGCGCTACGTCGAGAGCCTCGGCGTCGTGGACCGCGAAGCGGACGCGGCGACGCTGCTCGCTCGTCAGCGCCGCTCGTGCGACGCTGACGTTTTCGGCGCTCGGGTCGAAGGCGTATACGGATGCTGCTCTCGTGGCAGCGAGCGCAGTCATCCTCCCCGTACCGCAGCCGACTTCGAGTACGCGCTTGCCTGCGACCAGCGCAGCGATCACCGCCGCTTCGACCCCATCCTCGTCGCGCCGCTGCATGCGCTAGCGCCGCGGCTTGTATGCCTTGAGCGTGGTGCCGCGGGCGCCGTACTTCTGCGCCTTGCGGCGGGTGTCTTCGAATTTGGAGCGAGCGTAGGTGTCGACGAGTTGGCCGGTCTCGATCCGCTCGAACCCGTGACGCTCTAGGAGCGTGGCGTACGCTGCTTCCAGCAGCGCCCCGGCAATTCAGCCGGTCCAGAGGTCGATGTTGCGCCGGCCCTCGGCGCTGACCGGGTTCTGGATTGTCACGTCGGCGATCTGGATCCGCCCGCCGGGTGTGAGCACGCGGAAGAGCTCCGCGAAGACGGCGTCCTTGTCGGGGATCAGGTCGATCACGCCGTTCGACACGACGGCGTCGAAGCTCGCGTCCGGAAACGGCAGCCGCTCCGCCTCGCCCTCGAGGAACTCGACGTTCCCGACTCCCATCGCGGTCGCGGCGGCGCGGGCCTTGGCGAGCATCTCGGGTGTCATGTCGATCCCCGTGACGCGTCCTTGCTCGCCAACCATCTGGGCGGCGACGAGCGAGTCGGTGCCGGCGCCCGAGCCGAGATCGAGCACCCGCTCGCCCGGTGAGAGCCGTCCCATCGTCCACGGGTTAGCGACGCCGGCGAACGATTCCACCGCGGCGTCGGGGACGTTCGCGAGCTCGGGTGGGTAGCCGAGATCCTCGGCCCAGCCACGGCCCGTCGGGAAGATGAACTCGCGTTCCGGCTCGGCGGAGACGGAGGCGTAGGTCTTCTTGATCTCGCTCTTCAGTACGTCGACATCGATGTCGACTTCGACACTCACAAGACATCAGCTCCTTGCACTGTTGTCGCTCCTTCAGTAGCTGAAGACCGTCGTCTCGTCTCCGGCCCACTCCCACATGGGCGTGGCGCCGACCACCTCGGTGTGCTGTACACGCTCCGCCTCGCCGAGGTCGCGGGCATTGAGGCAGATCGGGCAGAGCCAGAGCTCGCCGCCGGCTTCGGTGAACTGCTCCCAGAGACGCTCGAGCGGCGGGCAGCCGTTGCAGACGACTCCCTGCAGCTCACCGGGTAGCCCGAGCCGAACCGCGTCCTTGGTCGTCCAGATCCTGACCTGCTTGCCCTGCTGCTGCGCTGCGGTCGCGACGAGGAACGCGACGAGGACGCGCTCCCCGTCCTCCATCCCTGTTGCGAGATTGATCAAGACCTTGCCGTTGCCTGCCATCTTCTCCCTCCTTCGACGGATGCGGGGTTGAGCGCCGGTCGCGAGTGCCAGCCGGTCGCGGCGACGGCGAGGCCGCTGGCGGCCGTGAGTACGGCGACGGCGAGGATCGCGGCCCGGGGTGAAGTTGCATCCGCGCCGATGCCGGCGACGAGCGCGCCGAGGACGAAGCCGAAGTCGCGCCAGAAGCGGTACACGCCGACGACGCGGGCGCGGTCGCGCGGCTGGCTGGCGTCGGAGACGGCTGCGATCAGGGTCGGGTAGACCATCGCGGTGCCGGCGCCGAGCAGGAGCGCGGCGGCGAGCGAGGGCTCGAAGGAGCCGTCGCCGGCGAGGAGCAACCCGAGCGCGGAGGCCTGGACGAGCATCCCGGCCACGATCAGGGGCTTGCGGCCGGTGTGGTCGGAGAGCCAGCCGGTCGCAAGCTGGCCGGCGCCCCACACGACCGGGTAGGCGGCCGCAGCGACGGCGATCTGCCGCACGCTCGCCCCGTGCGCGGCCAGATACAGCGGCGCGAGTCCCCAGGCGAGCGCGTCGTTGAGGTTGTTGACGAGTCCGGCCTGGTTGCACGAGCGCAGAACGGGGTCGCGAAGGCTCGCGTGTGCGAACGCGGCTCGCAGGCTCGCGTGCGCGCCCTCGTCGGCGCCGTGGCTTGCCTGCTCGAGCGCGACCTGCGCGCCGGTGTCTCGCACCCCGAGCACGCTGAGGAGCAGCCCTGCGGCGACGATCAGGGCCGCGCCGACCCAGACGATCGTGCGTGGCGCGTAGCTTGCCGCGAGCGCGCCAGTGCCGAACGCGGCCGCGGCGACGCCGAGGTAGCCGGCCGCCTCGTTGAGCCCGAGCGCGAGACCTCGCCGTCTGGGGCCGGCGAGGTCGATCTTCATCACCACCGTCATCGACCAGGCAAGGCCCTGGTTCACGCCGAGCAGCAGGTTCGCGGCGACGATGAACCACCAGGAGGGTGCCAGCCCGATCAGTAGCGGTACGGGCAGCGCCACGAGCCAGCCTGCGACCAGGACGCGTTTGCGGCCGATGCGCTCGGCCAGCTCGCCGGAGGCGAGGTTGGTGAGTGCCTTGGCGGCGCCGAAGGCGACGACGAAGGCGAGGATCGCCGTCGCGGAACGGACGCCGAAGTCCTCGCCGCCGACGAGCGGCAGCACGCTGCGCTCGAGCCCGACCATCGCGCCGACCAAGGCGTTCAGCGCGACGAGCAGCGAGAACTGCGCCGCGTTCGCCCGCAGGCCGAGACGGACCCCGTCGGTCACGCCGCGACGGGAGCCTTGCCGGAGCGATTCGCGGCCACGATCTGCTCCTGGTGGACAGGGCGCGGCGGCATCTCGGCGAGCAGCGCGTCGGCGAACGTGCCCGGGTCGTCGAGCGCGAGCATCGGGTTGTGGGCGCGCTCGAATCCGATCGAGGAGAACGGGTTGCCCGAGAGCCCGCGACCGCAGACCGAGCCGCCGTAGTGACTCGGTAGCAGCACGATGTGGCCGGGGAGCTCGAGCAGCCGGCGCAGGCTCTTGTGCAGAAGCATGGCCTGGCCGCGCGCGTCGCCCGTGACGTGCAGGTCGGGGCGGCCGACGTCGCCGATCAGGAGCGAGTCGCCGCTGAACACGAGCCATGGCTCCTCGCTGCCGCGCCGCCGGTCGGCGACCGCGTAGGCGTGGTGTGCGGGCGCGTGCCCGGGCGTCCCGAGCGCGGTCACGAGCGTGTTCCCCAGCTCGATCACGTCGCCGTCCTCGAGCGCGACGTGCTCGAACGCGACCCCTGCACCCGCAGGCAGGTACGCGGTCGCGCCCGAACGTTCGACGAGGGCAGGGAGCCCGGAGACGTGATCTGCCTGCACGTGCGTCTCGAACACCGCCACGATCGGCGAGCCGATAGCGGCGGCCGCGTCGAGGTAGCCCTTGACGAAGTCGACATGCGGATCGACGACGGCCAGCTTGCCGCCCGAGGTGCAGCCGAACAGATAGCTCGCGCACGAGCCCGCGTCGTTCAGGAACGGTCTCAGCAGCATGTGTTCTCTCCTCTCGGGTCAGGTCTCGACGGGCAACCCGGCCCGCCGCCACTCGGGAAAGCCGACGTCGAGGCGGCGCGCATTCAGGCCACGCTCGCGCAGCAGCCGCACGGCGTCGTCGGCATAGACGCAGTAGGGGCCACGGCAGTAGGCCACCACTTCGCGCCGGCGCGGCAGCGACGGCGCCAACTCGGGCAGTGACGGCAGGGGCGCCGAGCGCGCGCCCGCGATGTGCCCCGCCCGGAACTCGACCTCGGGACGCACGTCGAGCAGCACCACGTCGCCACGCTCGAGCCGTTCCTGCAGCTCGGCGGCGGAGAGCTGCTCCACCTCGTCCCGGCCCCCGAGGTATTCGTCGGCAAGCACCGTCACCTCGGCGACGTGACGGGCGGCGACCTCGCGCACCGCCGCCCACAGCTCACCGACACGATCGCTCGCCAGCCGGTAAAAGACACGATTTCCCTCCCTACGCGAGCGCACGAGGCCCGCCCGGGCGAGCACCTGCAGGTGCTGCGAGGTGTTGGCCACGCTCTGGGAGATCTCGCGCGCGAGCGCGTCCACCGAGCGCTCGCCCTGCGCCAGCACATCGACGAGCTCCGCCCGTCGCCCGCTGCCGAGCGCCTGCGCCACCGACGCCTGCGCGTCGAACAACGCCGCCTTCGCGTCCCCGCACCCCACAACCGATCAAGATATCTTTTGATTAGTTGAAAGACAAGTGCAGGTTTACCACGCTCGCGGGACCGCACACCTCATCCAAACAGTCGTTAGGATGTTTGGGTGGCCGACGATCACTGCGATCTCCTCTGTCTGGATCTCGAGATCGCCGAGGCTGTTCGCCGCCGTCGCCTGGACACGGAGGCGGCCGAGCGCGGCGCCGGGCGTGCCCGGGCTCTGGCCGATCCGACGCGGCTGATGCTGGCCGCGGCGCTGGCCGAGGCAGGCGAGCTGTGTGTCTGTGATCTCGCCTGGGTGGCGGAGCGATCGCAGAACCTCGTCTCCCATCACGTGCGGGCGCTGCGGGCGGCCGGGCTCGTCCGCTCGCGCCGCGAGGGGAAGATGGTGATGTACGCGCTGACCGGCGCGGGCGAGGCGCTGCTCCGCTCGGTTCTCTCCGACAACGTCGAGGTGAGCGTTTGAGCGCGGACTGCTGCGCGCACGACGAGGCCCGGATCGAGGGCGACGCCGCCACGACCCGGCTGATCGATCTCCACGAGATCCGCGCAGCCGCCCTCTCGGGCCTCCTGCTCGCGGTTGGGCTGGGCGGAAGCCTGTTCGAGCTCGACCGGGTCGCGCTCCCGGCGTATGCGGGCGCGCTCCTGGTCGGCGGCTCGACCTTCGTGCCCGGGGCGGCGCGCGCGCTTCTGCGCGGACGGCTGGGTGTCTCGACGCTGATGACGATCGCCGCGGTCGGCGCCGTGATCCTCGGCGAGCTGGCCGAGGCCGCCACCCTGGCCTTCCTGTTCTCGATCTCCGAGGCGCTCGAGAGCTACGCGCTCGCGCGCACCCGCCGCGGCCTGCGCGCGCTGCTCGATCTCGTCCCCGCAGGGGCGAGCGTGCTGCGCGGCGGCCGCGAGCTCGAGATCGACCCGGCCGAGCTTCAGCGCGGGGACCGCCTGCTCGTCCGCCCGGGCGAGCGGCTCGCGACCGACGGCGTCGTCCGCTCCGGCCGCTCCACGCTCGACGTGTCCGCGATCACCGGGGAGTCGGTGCCGATCGAGGTCGCTCCCGGAGCCGAGGTCTACGCCGCCTCGATCAACGGAGGCGGCGCCCTCGAGCTCGAGGTGACCGCGCGCACCGACGAGAACTCGCTCGCGCGCATCGTCCGCATCGTCGAGCAGGCGCAGGAGCGCAAGGGACGAAGCCAACGGCTCGCCGAGCGCATCGCCCGGCCGCTCGTGCCCGCTGTCCTGATCGCGGCCGCGCTGATCGCGATCCTCGGCAGCGTCTTCGGCGATCCCTCCGAGTGGATCCTCCGGTCGCTCGTCGTTCTCGTCGCCGCCGCACCGTGCGCGTTCGCGATCTCGGTGCCTGTCACCGTCGTCGCAGCGATCGGCGCGGCGACCCGCGCCGGCATCCTGATCAAGGGCGGCGCAGCGCTCGAGGCGCTCGCCCGCATCCGCGCCGTCGCGCTCGACAAGACCGGCACGCTCACCCGCAACGAACCCACCGTGGTCGACGTCGTCTCCTCCAACGGCGCCGCACCGAGCGAGATCGTTCGCCTCGCCGCCGCGCTCGAGTCACGCAGCGAGCACCCCCTCGCCGAGGCGATCCTCAACGCCGCCGACGGCTACGAACCCGCATCCGACGTCGAGGCCGTGACCGGAAATGGTCTCGTCGGACTCGTCGCCGGCCGCCGCATCCGGCTCGGCAAGCCCGGATTCGTCGCAGCCGACGGCCTCCAGATCAAGGTGGCGGCGTTGCAGCAGCAGGGCGCGACGGTCGTCCTGGTCGAACAGGAGGGCGAGACGATCGGCGCCATCGCCGTCCGCGACGAGCTTCGCCCCGAAGCCGCCGAGGCGGTCTCCGCCCTCCGGCGCCAGGGCCTCGAGGTCGCGATGCTCACCGGCGACAACCGCAGCACGGCGCAGACGCTCGCCGCGACGGCCGGCATCGAGACCTTCCAGGCCGAGCTCCTGCCCGAGCAGAAGGTCGACGCCGTCCGCACGCTGCAGAGCCGGCGACCGACGGCGATGGTCGGCGACGGCATCAACGACGCACCGGCGCTCGCGACCGCGGACATCGGCATCGCCATCGGCACGATCGGCACCGACGTCGCCATCGAGACCGCAGACGTCGCGCTCATGGGCGACGACCTACGCCACCTCCCCGACGCCTTCGCGCACGCCCGCCGCTCGCTGCGCATCGCCCAACAGAACCTGTTCCTCTCAGCCGCGATCCTCGTCGCGCTGATCCCGCTCGCCGCCTTCGGCGTACTCGGTCTCGCCGCCGTCGTCGCCGTACACGAGCTCGCCGAGGTCGTCGTCATCCTCAACGGCGTCCGCGCAGGACGGCGCACCGCCCTCCCCGCTCACCCACCCCTCGAGCCAGCACGCCCGGTCAAGATCGCCACCAATGCAGCCACGATGCACGTCACGCCCCCGCTCGCAATCGTCGGCGCAGCCACGGACGACAGTTGCGACTGCAGCGACGGCTGCTGCGGATAAAAGGCCTGCTTCACGTCACACGCGCGGCCCGGCGGGTATGGAGCATTTATGGAGCAGAGCGGTCGCAACCGGTCGCAACCGGCGGCAAGTGGCGACGCCGCGACAACCGCTCAGATAGGCGAAAACCGCTGCCGTGGGTTGCGACCAGTTGCCGATCGGGGCACATGGTAAGGAGGGGGTCGACGGTTCGAGCTCGTCAGAGGGCTTGACCCTGCAACTTCGCCTCCTTGTTGCCTTTTCGGACGCCAGCCCAGGAGAGCGTTGTGGAGGGGTCGAGGAGGCGGTCATTTGCAGGCACTTCTCGGGCAAGAGGCAAC